>Ga0207422_1004401_pt1 | contig 11755 bp, 6 predicted proteins | sample MarCyaLeptolynsp_FD_187757 | JGI IMG/M metagenome (GOLD analysis project Ga0207422, IMG submission 187757) | Marine cyanobacterial communities from Panama - species 1 Leptolyngbya sp. (SPAdes) | ecosystem: Environmental > Aquatic > Marine > Unclassified | place: Panama: Panama City | collected... | reverse complement strand
CGCATCCAGTAGTCGTTCACCGCATTCTGGGCGAACTGCGGGCTGTCGGCGGCGACGTCGGCCCACGCCCGGAGGTCTTCCACATCCTGGCCGAAGATCACGCCAGCCTCGGGCGTATCCGCGATGATCGGGGTCTGGCCGGCGATCGGGGGCAGCGTCATTCGATCCTCGACGTAGAGCGCTCGACCCCCGGGACCAAAGCCGGTATACGTGGTGAACGGGTACGACAGCGGATCGAGCGTCGTATGGCAGACGGCACACTCGGGCGCGGCCACGCCCTTGCCGTCGTAGTCGACCGGCTCGCCCGCGACCGGGTCGAGTCCCTGCTGCTTGGCAATGTCCAAACCGAGAAACGCGCGGTAGGCCTGCGCCGCGGTCGTGCGCGGGATCGGGGTGAACATGGTGTTGTAGAGCAGGTTCCAGCGCGTCGTCAGCAGCCCACGTCGCCGCTCGACCTGCACGCCCTCGGCACAGGACCCCGGGCACTGACACGTTCCGTCGATGCACGTTTCGTTGGCGGGACACTCGCTATCGCCCCCGCACGCCAGCTCGCTGGGCAGGCCGATATCGGGCACGACCGTCAGCGAAAGACCATCCTGCAGCACGAAGAAGTCGGCGGTGAGCACTGCGCGTGCATCGTTGCCGTCGACCTGCGCCCAGACGTACAGGATGATGTCGTTGTAGTAGTCCGCGATCCTCAGCTGCTCGATTTCACTGGGCTCACGACCGGCCTTGAGCGCACGGACCGGACGAACCTTGGGATACGAGAGCTGCCACAGCACCCCGCCCTCCCCGCGCCAGAACTCGGAGTCGAGGCACACGTCGAGCGCATCGGCGATCGCGACCTCGGCGTCCGCATCGGACAGGGCCCGAAACGACTCCATCGCCTCCCACGTCGGCGACACGCCGCAGAAGTCCAGCGACACCCGCTTGTAGGCGTACGCATGGTCGTACGCACACAGTGTCCAGGGCAGCTCGCCGACATCGTCGGGGCACGTGGCGTCGGCGGGAACCGAGTCGGCGTCGCCGGGGTGAGTGCCCGTCGACAGCTCGTCGCCGTTGGAGAAGCCGTCGCCATCGGCATCGTCGCCGTCGACGGCGAGCAGCGCATCGGTGATCCACGCGTCGAAGTCGCCGCCGGCCAGCGCCTCGACCAAGGCCTCACCGTAGGCGTTCCATGCCGGCGCCTCCGGTTCGGTGCTCGTGTGGCAGATCGAGCAGTCGGGCGGCCCGCCCGCGCACTCGGGCGCCAGTGGATATACCTCGCACAGCCTCGTGGGCCCGATCGGCTCCGCCATGGCCTTCGATGCGGCCACCGCCGCACTGACACCCGCCGCCAAGCCGACGACCGAGGACCACCCCCGCACCGTCCCTACGCGTTCGTTACACCCCATCTCGGTCCTACTTCAGTTCAGATCCAGTCAAGCTCCATGGACCCCGTGCCACGAGCCGCCCGGATTGATCACAACCGGATGCACTTTTTTTCCAAGCTGCGCTCAGGGGCCGCAAAACGGACGCACCGGGCCATTGGGGTGCTACGCTCGATCCGCGAGCGCGGGTGGTGGAGCCAGAGAGTTCGAAGATGGATCCCGAGGCGGCGGCGATTCGGGCTGCGGTGCGGCGCGAGTTGTTCGGCGACGAGGGGCCCGCGCGCATCGGCCGATTCGACGTGCTGCGACCGCTCGGCCGCGGGGGCATGGGCGTCGTCTACGAGGCCTACGACGCCCAGCTCGATCGGCGGATCGCGGTCAAGGTGTTGCGCCCACCCGGCCTCGTCGATGCCGACCCGCGCCGCGCCGAACGCCTGCTTCGCGAGGCCCAGGCCATCGCCAAGCTGTCGCATCCCAACGTCGTCGCCGTGCACGAGGTCGGTGCGCTCGACGACGCGCTGTACATGGCGATGGAGCTGGTCGAGGGGCGCACGCTCCGTAAGTGGCTCGAGGCGCAGTCGCGATCGTGGCGCGCCATCGTCGAGGTGTTCGTGCAGGCCGGCCGTGGGCTGTCGGCCGCGCACACGGCCGGGCTCGTGCATCGCGACTTCAAGCCAGACAACGTCATGATCGAACCCAGTGGCCGCGTGCGCGTGCTGGACTTCGGCCTCGCACGGCTCGCCGGCGTCGAACCGTCGGTCGACCACGACACCCTCGCCGGAGAGTCCGAGCCCCATCACAAGCGGGCCGCGGACTCCGGGTCCGCGTCGTCAGACCAGCTGACCGCGACCGGACTGGTGCTGGGAACGCCGGCGTACATGGCCCCCGAGCAGCGCCGGAGCCCGGCAGCGCTTCCGGCCAGCGACCAGTACGGCTTTTGCGTCACGCTGCACGAGGCGTTGTACGGCGTGCGCCCCTCCCCCCCGGACACCCCCGCGGCCATGCAGTCCCGACAACGCGCCGCGTCGGGCGTCCCGGCCCCGGTGCGGCGCATCATCGACCGAGGACTGGCTGAGGCGCCGGCCGATCGATTTCCGTCGATGGCCACGCTGGTGGCGGCGCTCGAACGAACCCTACAGCGGTCACGGTGGCCATGGCTCGCGACCGCGGCCGGACTGTCGGCAGCCGTCACCGCGGCGGCGCTCGCCATCCCCGCTTCGGCCGATGATCCGTGCCCCTCCGCAGATGCTCGCGTGGCGCAGGTGTGGAATCCGGAGCGTCGCGCTCGACTGGCGGCCCAACTCTCCGCCCACGACCGAGCGTTCGCGGCCGATGCCTCGCCGAAGATCGTCGAAGCCCTCGATGCTCGCATGCAGCGCTGGGCGAACACGGCGGACGACTCGTGCCGCGCGACCCGAATCCAAGCCACGCAGACCGAGGACATTCGGCTGTGGCGCTCGCTGTGCCTGGACGCTCAGCTGCGACGCGTGGACGTGCTGCTCGAGGTGCTCGAGCAGGCCGACGCTACGGCCACCGCCCATGCCGTCGCCACCCTCGCCGAGCTCGACGACGTCGATCGCTGCGACGCCGCGCGAGCGGGAACGACTCCGATCGTCGCGCCCCGAAACGCCGAAAGCCTGGCCGCGCTGCACCGGCTCGAGCGATCGCTGGGCGAAGCGCGCGCGCTCGGCGATCGGGGCGACTACGTCGAGGGGGCCGAGCGCGCCGACGAGGTCGCCACGGCCGCCCTCGCCGTCGACATGCCGCCGCTCGCCGCCAAAGCCTACAGGCTCCAGGCAGACCTCTTGATGGAGGCGGGCACGCCGGCACCGGCCGAGACCGCGCTCCGCTCCGCCATCGAGCACGCGGTCGCGGGCGCGGATGATCGTGGCGCGGCCGCAGCATGGGTCTCGCTGGTCCATGTGGTGAGCGAGGAGCTCGGCCGCATCGAGGACGCGCGTCGGATGTTCGCGATGGTCGACGGCGCACTGCAGCGTGCGGGCAGCCCTGCCGACCTGCACTGGCGCTGGCTGATGACGCGGGCGCAGGTGCACGACGTCGCCGGCGAGCTCGACGAAGCGGTGCCGCTGCTTCGCGAGGCGCTCCGCGTGGTCACCGAGGATCGCGGCGAGGACCATCCCCGTGTCGCCACGGTCCTGCATGCCCTGGCGCGGGCGCTCCAACACCGCGGCCAGTCGCAGCAGAGCCTGGCGATGGCTCGCCGTGCGGAGCTCATCGCGATGCAGCACTACGGGCCCAACCATCCCCAGGTGGCCACCCACCTGACGTCGATCGGATCCGCCCACGGTGCGCTCGGGGAGCATGCGGCCGCGCTCGAGGCGTTCGAGCGCGCGCTGACGCTGCTACGGGACGCGCTGGGCTCCGAGCACGCAAGAGTGGGTGCGGCCCACAACAACCTCGGCAGCACGTACATGCTCACGCGTCAGCCCGAGCGCGCCCTGCCCCACTTCGAGCGCGCGGTGGCCATCGATCGCGCCACACTGGGCCCGAGTCACCCGCAGCGCGCGCCTGCCCTGTACGGCTTGGCCATGGTGCATCTGCACCTCGACGATGCGACCCAGGCCGAGCCCCTGCTGACCGAAGCCCTCGACGTGGTGGAGCGAGCCTGGGGACCCGAGCATCCCGACCTCGCATATCTCGTCGCCGCGCTCGCGGAGATCGATGCCCACGCCGGTCGCGCCCAGCAGGCCCTGGAGGGCTACCGCCGCGTCTTGGCCCTGCTGACCCAAGGTCTCGGTCCATCGCACCCCCGGTTGCTGGCCGCGTATCTCGGCATCGCGCAGGCGCACCGGGCCCAGGCCGAGCCCGGCGCCGCGGAGGCCGGGCTCGCGGCGCTGAGGGCCGCGATGGCGATCGTCGAGGGCGGACAGGCCGAGCCGATGGAAGCGGCCGAGGTGCGCTTCGAGCTGGCGCGGGCCCTACAGCAGACCGGCCGCCCCGACGCCCTTGCCCGCGCGCAAACCCTGGCCCGGGCGGCGCACCGCACGTTCGAGACCGCGGGACCCTCGTTCGCGCCGCGAGCCGAGCGCATCGAGGCGTGGATCGACGCGAACCTGTGAGGGGCTTCCGATCGCGCCTCGATGACCCCCGATGACCCTCGATTACGCCTCGCTTACAGCCGCCATCGCGCCCACGCGACCGCGATGAGCGGAAATGCGAGCCGTTGGCGCCCTCGGTCCCGATCGGATTTGAACATCACCACTGCGGCGTCTACGCTGGTCGTCCGACGTGGCGGACGACGACCTCATCGGCCAGGTGATCGACGGCCGCTACCGAATCGACGAGCAGATCGGGGCGGGCGCGATGGGGGTCGTGTACCGCGGTCGCCACGTCCGCCTGGACAAAGACGTCGCGATCAAGGTGCTGCGCCGCGATCCGGGGAAGTCGGACGCCCTGGTGCGTCGCCTGCTCAAGGAAGCGCGACTCGCGTCGTCGCTCGAGCATCCCAACGTCGTGGACCTCAGCGACTGCGGCGAGCTGGCGTCGGGCGGCGCCTACTACGTCATGGAGCTTCTGTCCGGCGAGACGCTCGCGCAGACGCTCGAGCGCCGGCGCCACGTGCCTCCGGGCGAAGCGTTTGCGATCGTCGAGCAGATCGTCGCCGGTCTGGTCGCCGCGCACACGCGCGAGATCGTGCACCGCGACCTCAAGCCGGAAAACGTGTTCCTGTGCCGGACTTCCACCGGCACGCCCGAGGTCAAGCTGCTCGACTTCGGCATCGCCCACGCCAAGGGGAGCACCGATACGCTGCCCGGCGCGGTGTTGGGCACGCCCGAGTACATGGCGCCCGAACAGGCGCTGGGGGATACGATCGACCCGCGCGCGGACCTCTACGCGCTCGGCGTGATGCTGTTCGAGCTGCTCACCGGACGCGTCCCGTTGTTCGCCAAGGACATGGGCGAGCTGCTGCGGCTCAAGCTGCAGGGCGAGCCGCCACTGCTCACCCAGACCGCGCCGGGGCTGCTGCGCATGAAGCAGACCGAGGCGCTGATCTTCAGGTTGCTCGAGCGGGACCCCGACCATCGCGTGCAGACGATCGGCGAGGTCAAGACGCTGCTCAGCCAGGCCAAGGCCGCCGACCTCGAGCCGGTCGAGCCCGCTGCGCCGAGCGTGCCCGCGCCGGCCCCGAGCTCGGGCCGGCGTCGGACCCGGGGAATCGGTTCCGGCGAGATCGACGAGCCGTCCGGTGCCGACACCGACTTCTCGCATGCCGTGGGGGCCGAATGGCGCCGGCCCAAGACCGACCCCGCCCCCGGGACCGTTCCGATGGGGGGCGCGCCGCCCAAGGGCCGGACGGTGCCGGCGACGGACGACCGCCGGGTCGTCGTGCCCGGCGAGATGCTCGAGCACGACCCGATGGCGTCGCGCCGTGTGGACCGGACCGCGGCGAGCCCCAGCGTCGGGCCGGGGGTGGACACGGGATCGGGCGCCGTCGTTCCGGTCGCTGCGCCGGCCGTGGCCCCGCCGCCACGCGGCACGTCGAAGACCCCGGTGCTGCTGGGCGTCGCAGCCCTGGTGGGCGTGGGGGTGGCGGCGGCGGTGGTGCTCGTAGGCATGCCTCGCCTCGGCCACGATCCGTACGCGGATGCGAGCCACGAGGCCGCGAAGGACCCGAGCCACAGCGAGGTCGTGGACCCGGTCCCCACGTCCGAGCCCACGCCGGCCGAGCCCACGCCGGCCGAGCCCCTCGCGGGTGCCGCTGCCGAAGCGATGGCGAAATCGGTGGCCCAATCGGCGGTGGAAGTCCCCGTCCCGCCGGCCATCGACCCCCCGCTCCTGCCGTCCGGCGATCCGCCAGACGAAGTCGAGGCCCAAACGGAGGCCGCCGTCGATGCCCGCAAGGCGCAGCCCGGTGGCGATCCCGGCGCAACGGCGCGTCAGCCCAGCGACGCCAAGCCGAGTCGGCGCGATCGCTCGCCGGCGGAGCCCAAGCCTCGAGACTCCGATCCACGGCCCGCCGCCGAGCCGACCAAGTCCAAGGCGCAACGTCCGGCGCCGGCCGACGACGATCCCGTCGAAGACCGTTCGGCCGCGTCGGCCGAGTCCGCCGAGTCCGCCGAGCCCGCCGAGTCCGCCGGAGACGACCCGCTCGACCTCGTCAGTCCCTGGTGATGTCACCGCGGGCCGCAGGCGCCCTGTCTTCGAGCCGCGGTACGAGTTCCCCGTCCGGGCCTGCTACCTTCGGCCGCAATGAAGCGAATCGTGGTCACCGGAGCCAACAAGGGCATTGGGCGCGCCATCGTCGAAGCGATCCTCGAGCAGGACGCCGAGGCCGCGGTCGAGCTCGGCTCGCGCGACGCCCAGCGCGGCGAAGCGACACGCGCGGCAATCGTCGAGGCTCACCCACAGTGGGCGTCGCGAATCGACGTGTTGCCGCTGGACGTCTCCGATGACGCCTCGGTGACCGCCGCCGCCGCAGCCGTCGGCGAGCGGCGTGGCGAAACGCCGCTGTACGGGGTCGTCAACAACGCGGGAATCGGCCTGGGTGCGTTCGACCTCGACGCGGTCCTGCAGGTCAACACGCTGGGCATCCGGCGGGTTTGCGAGGCCTTCATCCCGCAGTTGGCCGACGGCGGCCGCATCGTCAACGTCACCTCGGCCTCGGGTCCGATGTTCGTCAGCCGCTGCAGCGAGGCGCGTCAGCGCTTCTTCGTCGACACGACGGCCACGTGGGGGCAGCTGCACGCCCTGCTCGACGAGTGCCGCGGGTTCTCGGACGCGGCCGCGTTCGAAGCGGCCGGGCTCGCCAACGGAGAGGCGTACGGCCTGTCCAAGGCCGCGGCCAACCTCTACACCCTCATCCTCGCGCGCGAGCACGCGCGGCTGCGGATCAACGCGTGCACCCCGGGTTTCATCGAGACCGACCTGACCCGCCCGTACGCGGAGTCGTCCGGCCGCTCGCCGCAAGAGATGGGCATGAAGCCGCCGTCCGCGGGCGCCCGCGCTCCGGTCTTCTTGCTGCTCGGCGAGCCCGACGGGACGGGGCACTACTACGGCAGCGATGCCGTCCGCAGCCCCCTGGACCGCTACCGCAGCCCGGGCGACCCGCCCTACACGGGAGACTAGCCGTGCCCCCGCGCATCTACGCCGATCTGGCCGAGTGGTACACGCTGCTGACAACCCCGGCCGACTACGCCGAGGAAGCGGCGTGGTACCAGGCACGGATCCTCGAGCATGCCGAGCGCGAGGTGACGACTGTACTCGAGCTCGGTTGCGGGGCCGGAGCGAACGCCTCGTTTCTCCGCGCGCGCTTCGACATGGAGCTGGTGGACCTTTCCGAAGCCATGCTCGCGCAGTGCCACCGGATCAATCCCGGCGTCCCGACCCACGTCGGCGACATGCGAACGATCCGCCTGCCCCGGCGCTTCGACGCCGTGTTTGCCCACGACGCGGTCAGCTACATGCTCACCGCCCTGGACGTGCGTGCCCTCGCCCAGACCGCCGCCGCGCACCTCGAGCCCGGTGGCGTTGCCCTGCTGTGTCCCGACGACCTGCGCGAAAACTACGAGGACGGCACCGAGGACGGGGGCAGCGACGGCCCCGATGGTCGCGGCGTCCGCTATCTCGCATGGAGTCACGCCGGCGAGGCCGACACCGTGGTCACCGACTACGCGATCATGCTGCGCGACGCCGACGGCACGATGCGGGTCGAGCACGATCGCCACGTCACCGGGGCGCTGCCGACCGACGTCTGGCTCGAGGCGCTGCGCGACGCAGGCCTCGTTGCCCAACGCATCGCGCTCGAGCACTCGGAGGTCCCCACAGACAGCCACCACGTGTTCGTCGGGGTCAAGCCGCTCACGTAGCTCACGTCCTCGGTCCCTCGCCGAGATCACCGCCGCGCCCGGGACTACGTCGTTGTACGGAGGTCCGACGCTCGAGGCCGGGGACGATCCCAGCGGTCTACGTACTGCGAACGCGTCGCCGGACCGACACACTGATCATGTGCGACGGCTGGCCCGATCGGTGTGCCGACTGCTCGGCGCCGTCGCGTTCGGGCTGTTCGAGCGGGTCCATCGATGGAGGCTGCTCCGCGTGGGAGCCACGAGCCGGGCGGTCTCGACCACGCGGGGACCCGTGCACGTGCTGGACGTCCCCGGGCGCGGTCCCCTGCCGCCGGTGGTCCTGCTGCACGGGCTCAGCGCGTCGGCGATCGACTTTGCGTCCGTCATCCGCCGGCTACGACCCCACACCCAGCGGGTGATCGCGATCGATGCCCCGGGCCACGGGCGCAGCCCGCCGCTGCTCCACGCCGCGAGCCCGGCCACGCTGCAGTCCGCTGTGTTCGAGGCACTCGACCTCGTCCGCAGCGACGTCGCACAGCCGGTCCCCCTCGCCGGCAGCTCGCTCGGTGCCGTGTTCGCCGTCCGCTACGCCGTGCGCCACCCGGGAGCGACGCGGCACCTCGTCCTCGTGACCCCCGCCGGCGCCCCCTGTTCGCCCGAGACCGTGGCCGAGCTGCGGCGGCGGTTCTCGCCCGACACCGTCGAAGATGGCCTTCGGTTCGTCCGTGCGATGTTCGTCCGCCGTCGATGGTACGAGCGGGTGATCGCCTGGGGCGTGCCGCATCGCGTCGCCACCCCGACCGCCCGCAGCGTGCTGGCGCACTACGGCGCCGACAGCTGGCTGAGCGCCCGCGAGCTGCGAATGCTCCGCGGACCGGTCACGCTGCTGTGGGGCGGCCGGGACGTCGTCTTGCCCGCCGCGCAGCTCGAGTTCTTCACGGCCCACCTGCCCCCGCGCGCCTGCTGCCGCGTCCACCAAGACTGGGGCCACGCGCCGCACCTGGACGACCCCGAAGGACTCGCGGCCGCCCTGCTCGAGGCCTCCGAACAAAATCAGGCGAAGTCGAGCACCCAACGGCCGTCCTTGGCCCGCTCGAGCACCCGGACCTCTGCCGCGTCCCCCAACGCGCACACGGGCTGTCCTGCGCAGGTCAACCGCACCCCGAGCTCGTCGCATGCGTAGCCGCGCCCCGTTCGATCGACGTAGACCTTGATGTCCAGTGGCGGCGAGTCCAGGCGCACGTAGACGCGTCCGCGCCGCATGCCCATGACCGTGCCGCGATGGGTCGGGCGACGATCGAGCGGGTGCTCGAGGTCGGCCGCGAACAGGTCGTCGATGACGACGGCATCGGCCTCGGCGGAGAGCTTGCGCTGAATCTCCCGTGAGCGATTGGCCGCGTTGATGACCTGCCCACGCAGGGCCTCGTCCCGGGCAGCGCCGCCCTCCTGCCCGCCCACGGCTTCCCACATCTCCTTGTGGAGAAACACGCCGACGACCTCGCGCATCGGGGCGGAGAAGCGGCCGTAGACATCCGCTCCGACCCCGTGGTGAGGCGCGGGCGCCTCGGCAAACGCGGAGCGTACGTTGACGAGAATGGTCTGACGCGACAGCGCCGACGCGAGACGTGCGTGCTCGTCGTCCATCGGCAGCGACTGCACGTACTCGGCGAGCGAGTCCCGTTCACGATGCCACGACCACTTCGGCGGCAAGCCGTGCACGTCGACCACAGCGTCGATCCGTTCGGCGAGCTGGTGCAGCGCTTGGTCCTGCGGCGGGGGGTGGACCTTGTAGATCGGCTGCGCGGCAAAGCCGGCCCCGACATGATCCCGTAGATAACGGGCCCCCTCGGCGTTGCATAGCAAAGATAGCTGCGCGTTGTCGGCTTCGGTGCGCGTACGGGCGATCTCGACCGCGGTGAGCTTGGCTTGCTGTCCGCTGCCGAGCAGCTTGACCCGGACCTCGTTGCGCCGGTACGGCACCACCCCACGAGCCGCCGCGGCGTGGGCCCGCAGCGTCCCGACCTCGCGGAAGCAACGCAGGCTCTCGACCAGCGCCGGGTCGCGCACAGGATGCTCGCCGTGGCCGGTGAGCACCGCTTCGACGTGATCGAAGGTGAGCTGATGCCGACTCCGGATCCGCGCACGTACGATGCGGGTCTCGGTGCACTCCCCTGCGGCGTCGACGGTCATGTCGAAGACCATCGCGCGCCGGTCGGCGTTGGGGCCGAGCGAGACCAGGCCCTCCGACAGCGCACGCGGCAGCATCGGCACCGACTCGCCCGGCAGGTAGAAGCTCGAGCCGCGCCGCAACGACTCGTCGAACAGCGGGGTCATCACCGGGACAAACCACGCCGCATCGGCGATCGCGTACTGCACTCCGAAGCCATCGCCGCGTCGCTCGACGTACAGGGCCTGGTCGAGGTCTCGCGTGCCCGGACCATCGACGGTCACGAACGGCAGCGCGGTGCGGTCCTCGATGTCGTCCGCGTCGATCCCGGGGGCCTGACGCAGGCGCTCGACCTGGGCGTCGACCTCCGGCGGGTAGTCATCGTCGATGCCCGCTTCGGTCAACACGGCCCGGAGGCGTACACGCGGATCGAGATCGCCATCCATCGGATCAACGGTGCCGCGTTCCCGGACGTTGGGCAAGTCGCCGGGCGCAGCGTTGCGGCGACTGGGTTTTTCGCAACGGCGGCGGCCACAGTTCGGCTGGTACGATGCGCGGCGTCGATGCTCGCCGCGCTCACGGCTGCGTTTGCGGTCGCAGCCCCAGTGTCGGATGCGAGCACAGTGACGTGGAGCGCGCCCGAGGGGTGCCCCGATCGCGAGGCGGTCGTCGGGCGGATCGAAGCGCACCTGGGCACGCCGCTCGCAACGCCGCGCCCCGTGGTGGTGTCCGCCCGCGGCGAGGTCGTGGCCGCGTCGGCCGGCTACCTGCTGCGTCTCGAGGTCCAGACCGAGAGCGGCCAGCGTCGGCGCGAGATCGCCGGGGGCGACTGCCGAGAGCTCTCGAACGCCGCCGCCCTCCTCATCGCCATCGCCATCGATCCTGGCGCCACCGCCCCCGTCGCCGATGCAGCTCCAGGGCAGGACACCGAAGCGCAGTCCGATCCGGAGCCGGAGCCCCAACCACAGCCCCAACCGCAGCCCGCACCGCAGCCCGCACCGCAGCCCGAGCCGGACTCCCGACCCCGGCGGGTGAGTGGAGCACTGCGCGTCGCGGGTGGTCTCGCGGTCGGGCCCCTCCCTCGAGCCGGGCCGACGCTGAGCATCGCTGGAGCCGTGCGCGCGAACTGGTTTCGGGCCGAGCTCGCGCTCGCGCATCGTCTCGCCCGCGAGACCACGTCGCGCACCGGCGCGGGAGCGGTCGCCGAAATCGGATCGACGGCCGCCGAGCTCGCGGCGTGCGGCGTTCCATCGCTGCGCATCGTGGAGTTCCCCCTGTGCCTGGGGATGGAGGCCGGCGCACTGACCGGACGCAGTCGCGAGGTGCGCGAGCCGGCGAGCGGGGCTGGAGCGTGGCTCGCCGCGCGCGCCGGCGGTGGCGTCATCGTGCTCCCCATCGACCGGGTGGGGCTC
>Ga0207422_1004398_pt1 | contig 11758 bp, 7 predicted proteins | sample MarCyaLeptolynsp_FD_187757 | JGI IMG/M metagenome (GOLD analysis project Ga0207422, IMG submission 187757) | Marine cyanobacterial communities from Panama - species 1 Leptolyngbya sp. (SPAdes) | ecosystem: Environmental > Aquatic > Marine > Unclassified | place: Panama: Panama City | collected... | reverse complement strand
AGCATTACGGTGCCAGAATTCCAGATCGTCAATGAAAGCAGCGCCGTCGGTTTGCTCAACTTCATGACCGAGTTTGCTTTCGACCTCTCCCGGCCTGTTGACCCCAATCTGTCAACGTTCACTCCGAATTACAGCGAAGAATTGACCATGGTGACGGATCCACAGGCGCTCGTCGATCATCTCGACGACCTGCTGACCGGCGGGCGTATGACCAGCACGGAAAAAACCGAAATCGTCAACATTGTCAGTAATCTCGAATATCGACCGAGCGGCACGCCCCAACAACTGGCTGAAGATGAAATTCGCATCGTCCAGACGGCTGTCATGCTCGTCCTAAACTCACCCTCCTACGCGGTCACCTGGTAAGCTCAGAAGGAATTTACGCAATGGCCAATATTTCTCGACGCCACGTACTGGCAGGCCTGGGCACGGCCGGGTTTGCCAGCAGCTTCGGCGGGCTCACAAATCTCGGCTTGAACAATGCCTGGGCTGCAGACACGAGTGGCTACAAAGCCATGGTCTGTATCTTCCTCAAAGGCGGCATGGATGGCACAGATTCCATCATCCCGTATGACCAGGCGTCCTATAACCAGATGGTCAGTGCGCGCCAGGGTCTGATGAACGCCCACAATTACAATTCGGGATCGTCGTCTCGCAATCGCGCCAATCTGCTCGCGATGAATCCGGACAATGCAAGTAGTTTCGGTGGTCGGCAATTTGCCATGCCGAACCAATTGGCACCGCTGCACAGCCTGTTTGAGTCAGGAGAATTAGCTGTCGTCGGCAATGTCGGACCACTCATTGAACCCGTGACTCGGGTCGAGATCGACAATTCCACGGCGATCCTGCCGAAGCGGTTATTCTCGCACAATGATCAGCAATCGACCTGGATGTCGTTTGGCGTGGAAGGCGCGAGACGCGGTTGGGGCGGACTGTTCATGGATCGCGTCGTTGCGTCCTCTGCAAGCGAGAACCGGATTTTCTCCGCGATTTCAACTTCATCGAACGATGTCTTCCTGGCCGGCGAGAACATTTCACAATTCAAGGTCGGGTCTGGTGGCGTCGCCCAGCCCAGCATCTATGATGAACCCGGCATTCTCGGACGCAATGGCGCTGATGATGCCTCGCGGTCAGAGATTCGGAACTTCCTCTCCAACAGCGACCCGCAAAGCCGAAACATGTTCGAGCAGGACATCGCAGCTGCATCGGCGCGAGCGGTAGACAATACAGAGCAATTCAACGCCGCGCAGCAAAATGCGACGCCGTTTTCGACGAGTTTTCCTGGCGACAAGATCTCCAGTCAGATGCAATCTGTCGCCGAGACGATCAAGATTCAGCAATTCCTCAATGTGTCACGTCAGATGTTCTACGTTTCGGTTGGCGGCTGGGACACTCACAGAGTCCAATCGGTCAGCCTGACGGCCCTGCATGCGCAGCTTGCCGCAGCGATTTCCGCGTTCCGGGATGCCATGGTCGAAATTGGCCAATGGAACAATGTCGTCGTGTTCACAGCGTCAGACTTCGGCCGTACCGTGATCGATAATGGCGATGGTACGGATCATGGCTGGGGCGGCCACCACTTCGTCGCCGGCGGCGCCGTTCGCGGCAAACAAATCTATGGTGACATCCCCGACATGAATGTGGACAGTAATGAATACACCAAGACGCGCGGCCGTTTGATCCCGAAGACCTCAGTGGAGCAGTATGCGGCGACCATGGGATCCTGGTTTGGTCTCGACAGTTCCGAATTGAGCTCAGCGCTGCCAAATCTCGGTAATTTCAGCTCTTCTAATCTTGGATTCATGGGCGGCTAAGGTCGCTAACCGCCCGCGGCAAGAATGGCGGACAGGCCATGGCGATATGTCGGGTATCTCGGTCGCCACCCCGTGGCTGCCTTCAGGCGGGCATTCGATACGCGTTTGCATTCGGAATAAAAGCTCTTCGCCATGTCCGATAGATCGGCGGCTTCGAACAGAATTTCAGGCGGTGGATCAACGCCCAATAATTCGGCGCCAAAAGCAATGACATCTTGCGGCGGCGCAGCAAGTTCATCGCAAAGATTGAATACGCCGCGCGTGTCATGCGCGATCAGCGCATGCACGCCGCTGGCAATGTCTTCGACATGGGCGCGCGAGAAAACATGCCCCTCTTTGATGATCCGCCGCGCCTGACCCTTGCGTAATCGGTCCAGGGCGGACCGACCCGGACCATAAATGCCCGGCAGTCGGACCACGCGTACAGTGCCGGCTTCGCCGAGCCACAACGATTCCGCTTTTGCACGACGCTTCGCACGCACCGAAACGGGCTTGACCGGCGACCACTCCATCGCCCATCCGCCCCCGAGATCGCCGTAAACGCCCGTGGTCGACAAATAGGTCACGCTCGACGCGGCCATGGCGGAAGCGCCGACCAAAGCATGCGCGGGACAACCCTCCTCCGTCGGCGGCACGCTGATGACCACATGGGCGCCCTCCACCGCGCGCCTGAGCGCCGACTGGTCCGCAATTGAAACTGGGCGGATTACCGTTTTCGCCAGTTTCGCGCGGCTATCTTCAGAGCGATAAGTACCGAAAACCGGTCCCGACCACAGCGTCGCCAGAACCTGGGCGCTATAGCCAGGCCCGAACAAAAACAGGGGTTGTGACGGATCTGTCATTTGCGCTCGTATCTGAGTGTCCTTACTGCAATAGATATTGGCTCGTCGGAGGGATTGTCCATGCTTGTAACTGCCTTACTTTCCGGACTGCTCCCAATTTCTCAATCGGCGTCGGAGGACATTGCACGTGCTGAAACGCAGCGTTTGCAAGCTTGTATCGAGAAAGCCGAGACCATGCCGGAAGAGGCATTCGAGGACTCCCTCGCCTGGCTTGGCAATGGTAACCGCCCGAAAGCGCGCTACTGCAACGCCGTATCACTGCTGGCGCTCGATCGGTTGGAGGAAGGCGCCGCGCGGCTGGAAGCGCTGGCGACCGCGCCGGATGCGATTGAAGTCGATGACCGTATTCTCTACCTCGCCCAGGCCGGAAATGCCTGGCTCGCCGGAAATTATCCGGATGCAGCTATTGTTGCGCTCTCGGAGGCACTGAAGCTCGAACAAGATGATCCGGAGATCTACAAAGACCGGGCCGCTGCCTATCTGGCGATTGAGCGCTGGATGGAAGGCGTGGACGACCTCAACGCGGCGCTTGAATTGCGCCCGGAGGATGCCGAAGCCCTGTCGCTTCGCGCGCGGGCCCACCTCGCCACCGAGAATCTGCGCGCCGCGAGAGCCGACATGGAAGAAGCGCTTAGCATCGAGCCTGAAAATATCGATATTCTGGTCCTGCGCGGCGAGATCCGCGAAGCGATCCGGCTATCAGATCTGAACTAGTCCCAGACACAGCTGTCCAAACCATCCCGCGCGACGACATCCATGCGCGCCAGGATCGTTCCGGTTCGTTGCCGCACATAAGGCCCTGCAGGGCTTACGCGCCACTTGTTCGGGCTTGGCAGGACCGCCGCCAGCCGCGCCGCCTCAAATCGCGTCAGCTCACGGGAGGGTTTGCCAAATCGGCCGTAGGCAGCAGCCTCCGCCCCGTACAGGCCATCGCCCCATTCAGCGACGTTGAGATAAGTCTCGATGACTCGCCGCTTGCCCCAGAAGCCATCAATGAAAACCGCCATCCAGGCTTCGCCTCCTTTGCGGAGATAGCCGCCGCCATTCCACAGAAAGACATTCTTGGCGGTTTGTTGCGTCAAGGTTGAGGCCCCGCGCACCCGGCCGCTCTGTTCGCGCTCGTCCAGTGCGGTCTGGATCGCTTCGAGATCAACACCGGAATGGTCGCAGAAACGAGTGTCTTCGGCGGCAATCACCGCCTGCACGAGATGCGGGGACATCTCTTCCAGCGGCGTCCAGCTATAATAGACCTCTGTGCCCTGCAGTACGCGACCCGCCATGTTGAGGGTCCCCGGCACAGGTGCGAAAAACAGGATCAACGCGTAGAGATGAATGGCAACGACTAGGCCGCCGAGAAACTTCACTCCGCGCCAGATCCAGCGCCCGATAATCATGCCTGTGCCTGTAGCGGTCTTGTCCATTCGGCCTTCACCTCAGCATTCGTTTCCTGCGTGAAACGCGCGGCCTTTTCGACTTCAAAACGGGCCAAATCAAGGCGTGACAACGCCCAGACTCCGGCGCCGCGAATAACCGGATCTGGATCGCTGAGATGCGGCAGAACACTTTGATCGATCAGGCTCGGATCGCCTGAGTTACCTATCGCAATCAGGACATTGCGAACGAACCGGTCGCGCCCGATACGTTTGATCGGAGACCCAGAAAATACTTCGCGAAATTTGGCATCGTCCAGCGCCGAGAGCTCATCCAGTCCTGGCTGTTTCAGCTCCGCGCGCGCCCAGAACGCGCCGTCCTGCGCGGTCGCGGCAAATTTGTTCCACGGACAGACAGCCAGGCAATCGTCGCAGCCATAGATCCGATTACCCATGGCCACTCGAAATTCTTCCGCAATCGGGCCTTTATGCTCGATGGTAAGATACGAAATGCAGCGCCGCGCATCGAGCTGATACGGTCCTGGAAATGCCTTTGTTGGACAAATATCGAGGCACGCCTGACAGGAGCCGCAATGATCGATCTCGGGGACATCTGGCGCGAGGTCCGCATCCGTCAACATGACGCCCAGGAACAGCCAGGACCCATGCTCTCTCGATACCAGATTTGTATGCTTACCTTGCCAGCCAAGCCCGGCCTTGTGGGCCAGCGGCTTTTCCATGAGCGGCGCAGTATCGACAAACACTTTCACGTCCGCGCCAGTCTCCGTGACGAAGGCGCGGGCCAACTGTTTGAGCCGTTTCTTGAGGACATCGTGATAATCCTTGCCGCGAGCATATACCGATATGTTGCCCTCGCGCGGACGTTTCAGATTGTGCATCGGATCGTGATCCGGCCCGTAGTTTAGCGCGACGACCACCGCGGATTTCGCGTCTGCCCACATCGACGTCGGTGCCTTGCGCCGCGCCAGCGTGGTTTCCATCCATTCCATAGACCCATGATGTCCAGCGTCGACAAAGGCCTCCAGGCGTTCTCCGGCTGGCCATGGCTCATCCGCGCGGCAAATCTGACAGGCATCAAAGCCGAGCGCACGGGCGGTGGTTTTGAGAAACGTTTCCTGCGGCATGACAGTCGATCCGGCGGACGTCAAAAGTCCAGATCGGTATAGTGCTTCACCGGCTTGGCATTGCCAACCCGGTCTTCCAGCAATCCGCGAAAGCTGGGGCGTGATTTCATTCGGCCATACCAGGCTTTCAGGTCCGGCGTCAGATCCCACGGCACATCACCGAAATAGTCATAGGACGAGAGATGCGCCGCGACGCTGAGGTCAGCAATCGAGAAATTGCGACCGGCGATGTAAGCGCGTTCACCGGCGAGCGCGTTGAGGAAGGTCATGCGGTTCTTCAAGGCATGTGCGCCCTGGCGCAGGGCCAGGCTGTCCGGCGAGCGGTCGCGCTTGACCCATTGCGTCACCCGTTCTGCCAACAGTGTATTATTGATCCCGGCAAAACTCTCTTCCGCCCATTGCCACAGGCGGCGCGCCTCGGCTTTCTCCATCGCCGTGAACGGCAAAAGGCGCGGGCTTGGCAGCGCTTCTTCAATATATTCGCAAATCGCCAGTGACCCGACCGCAGATGTCTTGACCTCTGCATCTGTGTCCAGAAGCGCTGGCGCCGAAGCGCCTGGCGCCAGTGCGGCGAGTTCCAGATCAGAGACCCAGGGACGAATTTCGATCGACTCAAACGCCCATCCCTTTTCGCTCATCATCAAGCGAACCGTGCGTCCCAGCGGGTCGATAGGCCAGTGCCACAACCGTTTCATGGCACCTGCCCTACTGCTATTTGGCGCAGACGAAAAGATGAACGCAGCGAAACCTTTGCGCCGCCCCAATTCCTATGCTTCAAGCCGTGCCTCATGGCTTGCATAGGACCGTAAAATGCTGACGAAAACCTTTCGAACATGCCTGCTCGCTGGAATTTCCAGCACTGTCATGCTGAGTGCCTGTACCCCGTCAGAGCAAGAGGTCACGCTCGATCAGGTTCCGCCGGTCCTGCAAGATGTGCCGCCCGCTGGTCAGTTGCCTGAAGGGGTCGTACCCACCGCCTATCGTTTGGACCTGTACACGGATCCCGCTGAAGATGCCTTTTCCGGACAAGTCGAGATCGACGTGACGCTAACCGAACCGCATGCCCGTATTTGGTTGCACAGCATCGATCATGAGGTTTCGTCTGCGCAGGCGGTGCTTGCCGACGGCAGCGCGCTAGAGGCAGTGTTCACCCGTTCCACCGCGGATGGAGGCGTATCGCGGCTCGATTTCGCAACACCGGTTCCAAAAGGCAATTCCACGCTCGTCCTGGATTATACCGCGCCGTACAATTTCGGCCTGGCTGGACTGTACAAGGCGGAACAGAACGGGCGGCCATATCTCGCCACGCAGATGGAGCCGATCGATGCGCGGCGACTGGTGCCAAATTTTGACGAACCCCGGTTCAAGACCTCCTGGACGCTGACCGTCTCCACACCGCCCGGCAATCAGGTGATCACCAATGGCGGGCTGAAAGCGCAGACCACGCTCGATGACGGCACGATTCAGTTCCAGTTTGCGACCACGAGAGAGATCCAGTCCTATCTCGTGGCTTTGGCCGTGGGTCCCTATGATTTGCGCGATGGCGGGGTCCTGCCGCCAAATGAAATCCGGCCGCGCGCGGTGCCATTCCGCGGCTTCTCGCCCGCGGGAAAAGGTGATCAGCTCGAAGAAGCCATGGCCATCACAGACGAGATGGTGACCTGGCAGGAAGCCTATTTCGACTATCCCTATCCATATGGAAAACTTGACCTGATTGCGGCCCCCGACTTTGCTTATGGTGCGATGGAGAATGCCGGCGCCATCATCTATCGCGAAAGCCGGCTCCTGATGAATGACCGCACCAGCCTGGCCAACCGTCGCCGCGCGATGACCACACACGCGCATGAACTTGGCCACCAATGGTTCGGCAATCTGGTGACGCCGCGCTGGTGGAACGATATCTGGCTGAACGAGGCCTTCGCGACTTGGATCAGCTACAAGACCATGAATGCGGTCTATCCGAATACCGGCTTCGACGTCGCGGCTCAGCGCGCCGCCATTGGCGCGATGGACAATGACAGCCTGGCGTCGGCGCGGCAGATCCGCAACCCGATTGATCGCAATGCCGACATTCTCGATGCCTTTGATGCGATCACCTATCGCAAAGGTGGCGGCGTCCTTTCCATGTTCGAAAACTATCTTGGCGAAGACGCGTTCCGAGAGGGGATCCGCCTGCATATGCGCCGGTTCGAAGATGGGGTCGCAGACGTCGATGATTTCATGACCTCAATCGCGGATGGCAGCAAAACGCCTGACGTGGTGGCCAGCTTCAACTCCTTCATCATGCAACCGGGAATTCCCAATCTCGACGTGAACTTCACTTGCCCGGCGCCAGATGCCGGTCTGATCTCTGTTACGCAAAGCCGCTATGCCCCACTGGGATCGGCAATCGATCCCAACGCTCAGAGCTGGGCGATCCCGTTCGCCATCAAGATGGCCGGCGCCAATGGCGAGCGTACGATCCGCGAGATGTTCACCGGGACTGCGCTCGAAATTCCGCTGGATGGCGGTTGCCCGGACTGGGTCATGCCGAATGCGGACGGCGCCGGGTACTGGCGCTTCACGCTGAATGAACCCGCCTGGCGGAGTTTGATAGCAAACTATGATCGTTTGTCGCCGTCAGAGCAGCTGAGTTTTGCCGACAGCGTAACGGCAGCGTTCGCGGCCGGTTCTTTATCAGCCAACACGCTGCTGGCGGCGCTCGAAGTCAACGCGACAGGCACTTGGAGTGCAGCGCTCGATCCGTTGCCCAATCTCCAGACCTACTTGAACGCGCTGCCTGACGAGACATCGAAGGAGTCGTTCCGCGATTTCGTCATGACCGCCTACGGCGCGCGTTGGGATCGCCTGTCGACCAGTCCGTCTGAATCTTTGACCGAGGGTGAACAATTGCTCAAGACGGGCCTAAATGCCCGCCTTCTCGAGGTCGGTCGCCTGCCTGAAGATCGCGCGCGTCTGGCCGCCTCGGCGGCGGCCTATGTGGGCGTAATCAATGAACCTGATACGACCGCGCTGAGCCCGGATCTGGTTCAGACCGCCATCGCGATAGCCGCGGGAGATGATGACAGCGCGTTTTTTCAAGCCGCGCTCGACTATGCTGAAAGCGCCCCGAGCCAACGTGAACGCCGCCAAGTTTATTACACCCTGGCACGTCATGGCGGCGAAGCGGATGTGATCGCACTGATGGATATGGTCCGCACGGACGCGTTCGAGGGACAAGTCGCGTGGGGCGTGTATCTGTCTGCGCTGCGGAATGAGGCGGCGCGGGCGCAGGCCTGGGAGAAATTCCAGGCCGACTTCAGCGACGTGATCGCGAAAACACCGGAGATCCGCAAACCGCAGACCGCGCAGCTGGTTTCCTATTTTTGCACCGCTGAGGAGATCGATGCCGCAATCGCATTCCTGACGGCCAATGCGGATCTTATTCCCGGCTATGAGCGCCGCCTGGCGCAAGCCTCGGAATCCGCGCGTCTGTGCGCGGCGTTCCGGACGGCAAAAGGCAATGAACTGGCCGCGGCACTCCAGGCGCGATAGGTCATTTGGCGGCTGACACCGCAGTCAACAGTGAAAGCCAAAAAATCAGCGTGGTTTCGATTGAGACGCGACGAGATTTCCCTTAAGGAAGAACTTGCTTTCAAGGGCAATCTGCTATGGCTGATCATTCTCACTCCACCGACAAATCCAGAAATTCTGACCCTCTATCGTCATGTATTGCGCAAATGCTTGCCGAAGTTCCGGCTGATTCGCGAAATTCCATCCCGAAGGGGAATATCGAAAGTCTAGGCAAATCGCTGTGGGAATGGTTCGAAACCACGGAGTCGGCGTCGGTTCGCATCCGGCCCGCCGAAGGCTTGAACAATGATCTGCTTGGGCACCACCTGCTGGAGGCTGTCGGGCCTGACCGTCCGTTCCTGGTCGATTCCCTCCTGGGTGCGTGCAGTGATCTCGGCTTTGAAGTCCTGACCCTTTTCCACCCGATTGTCGAAACCGAAGACGGCCGCTTTTCGCTAATCCAGATCCACCTGCCAGACCTGAGCGAGAGCGAGATTACGCAGCTCCTCGCTGAAGCCGAAGCCACCCTCAATGATGTCCATGCCGCAACCTCGGACTATCAGGAAATGCGCGCCCGTATGGCCGCCGAAATTGAGCGCCTGGACAGCAATTCTCACGTCTCAGCGCGCTACAAGGAAGAAGCAGTTGAATTCCTGAAATGGCTCGGCAATGAGCGCTTCGTCTTCCTCGGCGTGCGCAGCTATGATTTCCAGACCGGTCCGGATGGCAATGTCCTGCCAGAGGAGCCGGACACGGTCGAAGGTTCCAATCTCGGCCTGTTGCGCGACGATGCGCGCAACGTCCTCAATCGCGGCGCTGAACCGCTTTTGCTGACGGAAGAAATTGGCGCCTTCCTCGCCGAGCCGGAAACTCTGATCATGGCGAAAGCAACGCTGCAGAGCCGGGTCCACCGGCGCGTTGCGTGTGACTATGTCGGGGTCAAACATTTTGGCGACAAAGGAGAGGTCATTGGCGAAACCCGGTTCCTGGGCCTGTACACCGCCGAAGCCTACAATGAATCCGTCCGCAACATTCCGCTTCTGCGCCGCCGGATGGAGCGGGTTCTCGATATTCTGAACGTACTGCCGGGCAGCCATAATGAGAAAACGCTCTCCAATATCATCGAAGGCTGGCCGCGCGACGAACTGATCCAGACCAAATCAGAAGAGCTCGCGCCGATCATGCAAGGCGTTCTGGACCTGGTCGCGCGCCCGCGTGTGCGTGTGTTCTCACGTCCGGACCGTTTCAATCGGTTCGTCTCCACCGTCGTGTTTGTGCCACGCGAAGCCTATGACACGGACCTGCGCCGTCACATTGCCGAAGCCATCGAAACCGCCTGGGGCGGTCGTATGTCGAGCTTCCAGCCAAGTTTTGATGGCGCCACGATGGTCCGCGTCCTGTTCGAGACCGCCCTGCCCGCTGAAGGCCCACGACCAGACCTCGAGGCGCTTGAACAAGGCATTGCTGAACTCTCCCGCAGCTGGAATGACCGGTTCCACGATGCCGTGATGGAGAGCGATCTCGACTCGGATGCCCGCTCGCTAGCCACCCTGTTTACCGGTGCCTTCAACGCTGCTTATCGCGAAGCGTTCGACCCGGAAGAAGCGATGGCAGATGTGGCCATGCTGGCGAGACTGGACCGAAGCCACCCGATTGCGCTGCGCGCTTATCGCCGAAGCAAGGATGAGCCCGCAAAGGTTCGCGCCAAAATCTACTCCCGCAATGGCGCCATCGCACTGTCAGATTGTGTCCCGGTTTTCGAGCGCATGGGTCTGTTCGTTGCGTTTGAGACGGGCTACCCGGTCGCGCCGACAGCGAGGCCGGTTCCGGACGCGCCGGAAGAGTACTGGGTTCATTCGCTCTCCATGCGCCGCGTTGATGGCCTGGACATCGATCTGGACGAGGTTGGCGCAGCGTTTGAGGATGCGTTCGTTGCAGTCTGGAGTGATCGCGCGGAGAATGATGGGTTCAATGCGCTCGTGTTCAATGCAGGGCTCACCTGGCGACAGTCAGCCCTGTGCCGCGCGCTGTGCGCCTATCGTCACCAGACCGGCCTCGACCCGGCGCGCCAGACACAGATCGCGGCACTTAACAATAATCCGGACCTGACAAAGCACCTGGTTGCGCTATTTGAGGCACGGTTCGATCCTGATTTTTCCGAAAGTCGCGATGCCGCTATGGTCACCCTGGGCGACAAGATCGAAGACGCCCTGAAAGCGGTTGCCTCGCTCGACCATGACCGTGTTATCCGCCGATTGGCCGACCTCATCATGGCCGTGCAGCGAACCAATTTCTTCCAGGCTGGCCCGGACGGTGAGGCCCTGCCTTATATCAGTTTCAAGATTGCAAGCCGCGAACTGGAAGACCTGCCCGCGCCAAAACCGTATCGCGAGATCTTTGTCGACTCCCCGATGGTCGAGGGCGTGCATTGCCGGTTTGGTCCGGTGGCTCGTGGCGGCCTCAGATGGTCTGATCGACGCGACGATTTCCGGACCGAAGTCCTCGGCCTCGTCAAAGCACAACAGGTCAAGAATGCCGTGATTGTGCCGGTTGGTTCGAAGGGCGGATTCTTCCCCAAACAATTGCCGCTGGGCGGCAGCCGCGAAGCCGTGCGCGATGCCGGGATTGAAGCCTACAAGACCTTTATCACCAGCTTGCTGGGCCTCACCGACAATCTGATTGATGGTGATGTTCAGTCCCCTGCCCGGACGGTCATTCATGATGGAGACGACCCGTATCTGGTCGTCGCAGCAGATAAGGGCACAGCGACCTTTTCTGACATCGCGAATGAAATCAGTGTGTCGCATGGCTTCTGGCTGGGCGATGCGTTCGCCTCTGGCGGTTCTGCGGGCTATGACCACAAGAAAATGGGCATCACCGCCCGCGGTGCCTGGGAAGCGGTGAAGCGTCACTTCCGCGAGATCGGCAAGGACATCCAGACCGAGCCGTTTACCGTGATCGGCTGCGGTGACATGAGCGGCGATGTGTTCGGCAACGGCATGCTGCTGTCCAAACAGATCCGCTTGCAGGCCGCC
>Ga0207422_1004397_pt1 | contig 11758 bp, 8 predicted proteins | sample MarCyaLeptolynsp_FD_187757 | JGI IMG/M metagenome (GOLD analysis project Ga0207422, IMG submission 187757) | Marine cyanobacterial communities from Panama - species 1 Leptolyngbya sp. (SPAdes) | ecosystem: Environmental > Aquatic > Marine > Unclassified | place: Panama: Panama City | collected... | reverse complement strand
AGCCGGAAGACCGATTTCGTCGAGGGCGCGCATGGCCTCCAGGTAGCCCGCGTTGCGATCGTAACCGGTAATCCGTCCGTTGTCGTCGCGAATGGCAGGTGAGGAAGCAATGGCCGCGCGCGGGTTTTCCAAGCCGATGGTGTCCATCGCTGCCCGGAATTTCTCGCGATCTTCAGCCTTTTCAATCACATCGCCGCGGGCGCCGATCATCTCCACGCCAAACTCTTCAAGGACACCCATCTGTTCGAGGTCGAGCGCGCAGTTGAGAGCGGTCTGGCCGCCCATTGTCGGCAACAGCGCGTCCGGGCGCTCCTTTTCGATGATCTTGGCCACAAGCTCCGGAGTGATCGGTTCGATATAGGTCGCATCGGCAAGGTCAGGATCGGTCATGATCGTGGCCGGGTTCGAGTTGACCAGGATGATGCGGTAGCCCTCTTCGCGCAGCGCTTTGCAGGCCTGTGTGCCGGAATAGTCGAATTCGCAGGCCTGACCGATGACAATCGGACCGGCTCCAATGATCAGGATGGAAGAGATATCTGTGCGTTTTGGCATCTCGGCTCGCGGCTCGCAGCGGCCGTTCCGGATAAGCGCGTTCGCTATTCGGTCTGGCTCGGTCTGTAAGTGAATGACAATGTTGGCTGAGCGCGTCTTATAGGGAAAAGCTGAGCGCTAGGAAACCCCGGACAGGGCAGAACTCGACGTTTTCCGAGCCGGATTGATAAGATTATTCGCTATCTGCCGCATCCGGCCCCAAAGGTGTCGTCAATTGACCGTCAAAGTCTCCGATCCCTTCCGACAGCGCGTAGCAAGCCAGACGTATGGATTTCGGGATTTCCACTGGTCGGCCGTCGCGATTTCCCTTTTCGTAATACTGGATCATGCGTTTCTTCAAACCAAGCCGCTCAGCCGCATCCTTCTGCTTCAGTCCGAGCGTTCGCCGCCACTGGCGAAACTGCTGGGGTGTCATGCCTGGCAGAGAGGCTTTTGTCTTCGATTCGGCCATATTTCTTTTATTCCAAAGTAACTTGGTTCCGCGCGGCCGCAGCGGACGGACACGCGCCGATCAAAAAGACAGAAATAACCTGGATGGCACTTTGTCAATCAAGAAGTGCACAGTGTGCTACTTTTTTGCAACACCGGCACCGCCAGGCAACTGCCGCCACCAGCGCCGGCATGAAAACGCCTAAATGCGCGGATTTACTCAATCCGAGTTAACGCAGATGCCAGTTGCTTCTCGCGTTGACATTCCGTAGTGGAATTTTTTTGGCGAAAAGACCAAGTTCTCCACAGCTCTTTGAGCCCTGAAAGTTGTCGGGGAAATATTTCGTAATATCGGTACATATCCGGAAATTAACCCGTAAAGGGGGTAGAACAATCGTTATCCTATTAATGATTGCAAAGTGTCGCTTGCACTTGAATACCGGAATGTGGCTACGTAGCACCTAGGTTATTTTGCCGAGGTAAAATAAACGACCCTGTTAAGGCTAGGAAAATAAAGTAGTTTTCAAAAAGCAATCTGCCGTGGAGTTAAGAAAAAAGTCCGCTTGAATTGCAGCGAAAGAAAATATGATTTATTAAAAGCAGATTATCGATAATTAATATTTATAACCCCTCCTTGGTTCGAGTGGGTGAATAAAAGATGTTGCTCTTGTTGTCTTTCTATCTTTAGCAGAGATTTAATTTTCACTAGACTGAAACTTCTGCGAATAATGATCTTTTTACCTAATTTTTGCGTAGATTTTACCTAGCGATCCAGTGTATTAGTCTGTGTGCAATGTTCCAAAAATAATGAATCGGGACTTTTGCCGTGAGTTGATGCTCATGCTGAGAGGTTGTTTTTTGCAGTGCTAGTGGGACCTGAAACTCCGGAGGTGGGACCGGATCGACAGGAGCACTGCAAAGCCTGACCAGACTCGGAACATAAAAACAAGATCGGGCTTACTACTATGAACAATGTCGCAACCAAAATGGTCGTTGTTCCGGACATCGCTGGTCCGGGACAGGACGTGGTGCTGGATGATCGTGCCCTCGCGATTTCCGAAATGTCTGAGCGTTTCAATGTGACGCTCCGCACGCTGCGCTTCTATGAAGAAAAAGGACTCCTCAATCCTGTACGTAAGGGTGCCCGCCGCTTTTACGGCACGCGCGATGTCTCGCGGATGCGTGTCATTCTTCAGGCGAAGAAGATCGGACTGACACTTGCTGAAATCAGAAGGGTCATCAAACTGGTCGAAGGCAGCTCCGACAAGCAGGACCAGTTCAAGGAACTTCAGGAAATCTGCCGTGGACAGCAAGAGATCCTCATCGAGCAGAAAGAAATGCTCGACGAGCAGATTGCCGAGGTAGACCAGGTTCTCACAGCTTTTGACGAGCTGATTGCTTAACTGTCACGCTTTGCAAAGCAAAACCCCGGTACACACATGTGTGCCGGGGCTTTCGGTTTTTGCCGTTCCGGTCGTCGCGAAGACGCCCCCAAAACGGATGTGACGGTTCAGGCCGCTTTCGATGATTGCATAAGGTCGGTAAAGCGCTGAAACAGGTAGTGGCTGTCGCGCGGGCCGGGTGAAGCCTCCGGGTGGTACTGGACCGAAAAGACAGGTTTGTCCTTCATCGCGAGCCCGCAATTGGATCCGTCGAACAGTGAGACATGGGTCTGCTCGACATTGTCCGGCAGACTGTCAGCATCGACCGCAAAGCCATGATTCATCGACGTGATTTCAACCTTGCCGGTCGTGTGATCGAACACAGGGTGATTGGCGCCGTGATGGCCCTGGTGCATCTTGATCGTATTGCCTCCAAGGGCAAGCGCCAGCATCTGGTGTCCCAGGCAAATTCCAAATACCGGTATGCCCTTGTCGACGACGTTCCTGATCATGCCGACGGAGTATTCGCCGGTCGCCGCGGGGTCTCCCGGTCCGTTCGACAGGAATACACCGTCGGGTTCATGCGAAAGGACTTCTTCAGCGCTTGCTGTTGCCGGCAAGACGATCACTTCGCAACCTGCCTCTTTCAGCAGGCGCAAAATGTTTCTCTTGATGCCGAAGTCGATGGCCACGACCTTGAAACGGGCAATGTCGGACTCCCCGTATCCTTCGTCCCACTTCCAGGTGGTCTGAGACCAGCGGTGTGACTGGGTGGTCGAGGCGTCCTTGGCCAGATCCATTCCCACAAGACCGGGCCAGTTGGCGGCGGCCGTCTTCAGGCTTTCCAGGTCGAACTGTCCGTCGGCGGCATGTGCGATGACACCGTTGGGGACGCCCTTTTCCCGGATCAGGGCCGTCAGCGCACGCGTATCGACCCCGCAGATGCCGATCAAGTTGCGGTTTTTCAGCCAGGCATCGAGATGTTTTGCAGCACGATAATTGGACGGATCGGTGATCGGGGCCGCCAGAACGACGCCGCGAATACCGCTGTCGGCGGCCATGTTGACAGTCTCGATATCCTCATCATTCGTGCCGACATTGCCGATATGTGGAAAGGTGAACGTGATAATCTGACCGGAATAGGACGGGTCCGTCAGAATTTCCTGATACCCTGTCATCGCGGTATTAAAGCAAATCTCACCAACGGCTTGGCCGGTTGCCCCAAGGCCCTGACCTTCGATAATGCTGCCGTCGGAAAGAACGAGCAGGGCTGTCGCCGGGGTCTCAGACCATGCGTCTGCAGTCGTCATGTCTTGTATCCAGAGTCTGTTGGTGACATCATGCGCTGCAGGATAGGCGTCCGGGGCAGGTGAGAGCACCTGCAAGTGGCCGTCTGCATCAAGCGCGGGACTCTATGGGAAGCGGCAAGGATCGTCAATATTGATCCTTTGAAAAAAAATCGTTCAAATTCAATAGCTTGGCTGAGAAGTGTGGAAGGGCGCCGAAGCGCCCGCGGGCTCAGTACGGCAGGGGTAGGGTGAACCATGCGCGACGACTTGCGCGAAAGAATCAGCGCTGCGCTGAAAACAGCTCAGGACCAGGGCGACAAACGCAGGTGCGCAACGCTGCGCCTGATCCAGACGGCTGTCAAAGACCGGGAAATCGCTGCCCGTGAAAGCGGCAAGGACGGTGTCGACGACCACGACGTCATTGAGATCTTGCAGAAAATGATCCGCCAGAGAGAGGTCTCAGCGCAAGAGTTCGAAACGGGTGGCCAGCTTGATCTTGTTGAGCAGGAACGTGTCGAACAGGACATCATTCGTGAGTTTCTGCCGGCCCAGCTCAGCGAAGACGAAATGCGGGCCCTTTGTGAGGAAACCGTCAAGGATATCGACGCCCATGGTCTGCGCGATATCGGACGCTGCATGAACGAGCTGAAAAGCCGGTATCCCGGAAAAATGGATTTCGTTCAGGCGTCCTGCGTGGTCAAGGACATGTTGCGCACCAACGGCAACGGCAACGGTCACGCGCCGCAGGGCGGGGTTGAGGACACGCAAGGCTAGCCGGAAATAAAGGCTGGGCAATCCAACTCTATCAACAGGTCGTTGAAAGTCGGCTCGTGCTGTCCACGTTCCTCTGGCGCGGCGGCAAAAGACGCACTATTTTGCAGGGCTACCGGGCGGACATCGATGTGGTCGCTCGCCGTTCATGGAACACATAAAGATCATCCGTCCGTCACATGCGTTTCGAACCGCGCCTTCTCGATGAAATCCGCACCCGGCTGACGCTGTCGGACATTGTTGCACGCCGGGTCACGTGGGATCGCCGCAAAACCCAGCCGGGCAAGGGCGACTACTGGGCCTGCTGCCCCTTCCATCAGGAAAAGAGCCCAAGTTTTCACGTCGACGACCGGCGGAACCGCTACAAATGTTTTGGCTGCGGCGCGTCCGGTGATCACTTTACGTTTCTGTGCGAGACGGAAGGGCTGAGTTTCCCGGAATCTGTCGAGCGGCTTGCCGAGCAGGCAGGCGTCGCTTTGCCGGCCCCTGATCCCCAGGCCGCCAAACGGGAGAAAAAACGGGCGGGTCTCGCCGACATTTGCGAGATGGCGGCACAGTTCTTTCAAACCGAGTATTCCGGTCCGAGAGGGGCCGGCGCGCGCGAATACACGGCGAAGCGCGGCCTTGCGCCGGAAACTTTAAGAGAGTTCCGCTTCGGCTTTGCGCCCGACAGCCGCAACGCCCTGAAATCCTATCTTGCGACCAGGGAGATCCCGGAAGCAGCGATGGTGGAAGCCGGACTCGTGATCAAGCCGGACGACGGGCGGCCTGGTTACGATCGCTTCCGGGGACGATTGATGATCCCGATCCAGGACGACAGGGGCAGGGTGGTTGCCTTCGGTGGCCGGACGCTTTTGCCCGACGGTCAGCCGAAATATCTGAACTCGCCGGAAACGCCGCTGTTTCACAAAGGGGTCATGCTGTTCAACGCCCACCGTGCGCGCGAACCGGCGTTCAAGGCCGGGGAAGCCGTCGTTGTGGAGGGATATCTGGATGCCATTGCGCTTTGGCAGGCCGGGATCCGCCATGTGGTGGCCTCTCTCGGTACGGCCTTTACCGAGGACCAGGTGGTTCGGTTATGGAAGTTTGCCCCTGAACCCGTGATCTGTTTCGACGGCGATGTTGCCGGCGTGTCGGCGGCTCACCGGGCAATCGACCGGATCTTTCCGGTTCTGAAAAGCGGTTACTCGTTTCAGTTCTGCTTTCTGCCTGATGGCATGGACCCAGACGATCTGGTCAAGTTGCGCGGGCTCGACGGGTTCCGGCAGGAAGTCGGCAAGGCCCAGGCTCTTTTCGATGCCGTGTGGGAACGCGAAATATCCGTTTCCCGTATTGATACGCCTGAGCGCAAGGCCGCACTCGAAAAACGGTTTGACGACCTGATTGCGACGATCCGGGACGAACGTGTCCGACGGCGCTATCAGCTCGACCTGAAATTCAAGCTCTCCAATCTGTTCTTTGAACAGGCCCGCCACTCACGGCGTGACGGCAAAAAACAGGCGGATGCATCAGCCGGACTCGGGATTGCGCGCGAGCGTGTCGCGGCGAGCAACGATTTCGGCACCGAACGCCTGGTTCTTGGGCTTTGCATGCGCTATCCGCATCTGCTGGACCGGAATTTCGAGCGCCTGACGGGTCTGCCGTTTACCAACGAACAGCACATGCAGCTTCGTGATGTCCTTTGCCGAATTGTGGACGACCTGGAAGCGACACCTGTTGCGGATCTGACCAGATCATTCGATGAGCCGATGCGTGACATCATGGACGAGATGATGATGGAGACGATCGGTTTGCAGGAACAGGGCAGAGCCGAGTTTTCTGCTTTGAACCACCGCTTTCCGCTCTTGAAGACCAATCCCCCCGAGGATTTCGTCGAAGCGGCATTTCTTCATTTTCTCGATCTCCTGGAACTGAACGCCCTGGAGACTGAATTGAATGGCGAGTTTTCAGACGCCGGGGAAGAGCTCGACGAGCAATCCTGGATGCGCATTCAGGCCCTGACGCAGGATCTGAGCCGCCGCCGCGAAGAATGCGCACGTGAAGAAGCCAATCTCGCGGAACGGGCCAAAAAGATCAGAACTGCACCACCGGTGGCTGCAGCGCAGTAACAGCACACGGTATCCGGAACTCCAGATCAGTTGTGTTCGAGTCCTCGAACAGGGCTCGTCCGGACGCTCAGATTTGCAAAAAGATGGCTCTAAGCGCGTGTGAGGCCACAAAAAATGCATTTTCCAATTGACTGATGACGAATCACACTTGCGAATCGTGCGCGCCGAGCTAAATAGAACTTTTGCAGCCCTCAAGTGCCGCAGCTTACAGAGCCAGCGCGCGGCAAATAGTCTGAACAAAAGGCTGCAAACCCGTTTGAACACCGAGACGGTGCCCGCAACCGCGAGCGCCAAATTGAAAGGCCGTGTGCTTCGTTGATGCTAATACCCGTCAATGTCGAAAACGCCACGGTTAATTGGGACTTAAGGGACACGGCTTACAAACCTATCCACATCGATTCTTTTGGACGCGGCCGCAGGGACTGCCGGCGCGCTGAGGGAAGACTGGTTTGAAGCCAAAGTAAGGGCGCTGCGCGGCCACCCCGGCCGCGAACTGGAGCACGATATGGTAGCCAAAGCGACGCAAGCTGAAGACACGCAGGAAGCACCCACGGATGGCCCGGACGGCCCGCTGCTGGACCTGTCGGATGCCGCAGTCAAAAAGATGATCAAAGCCGCCAAGAAACGCGGCTATGTCACCTATGATGAGCTAAACGAAGTTTTGCCCTCCGAGCAGGTGTCATCGGAAAAGATCGAAGACACCATGTCCATGCTTTCCGATATGGGCATCAACGTTATCGATTCCGACGAGGCTGAAGACGGGCCGGAAGAAGTCGATGGCGGTGAGCTGACGACAACCACGACAACTGCGGTGGCAAAAACCACCAACACGAAAGAGCCGGCAGACCGGACCGACGATCCGGTTCGCATGTATCTTCGTGAAATGGGCTCGGTTGAGCTTTTGTCCCGCGAAGGCGAAATCGCGATCGCAAAGCGTATCGAAGCCGGTCGTGAAGCCATGATTGCGGGTCTGTGCGAAAGCCCGCTGACCTTCCAGGCGATCATCATCTGGCGTGACGAGCTGAATGAAGCGCAGGTTCTTCTGCGTGACATTATTGACCTGGAAGCGACCTATGCCGGCCCGGACGCCAAGGCAGGGCCCGCCGTTGCCAACGATGATGTTGCGCCCGCGGAAAAGACGGAAGAAAAGTCCGAGAGCGGCGTTTCCGAAGACACGGAAAACGAAGAGGGCGAAGGTGAAAGCGAAGAGGACGACGACGAGTTTGAGTCCAACGTTTCGCTGTCCGCAATGGAAGCCGAACTGAAGCCCGGTGTCCTGGAAACGTTCGACAACATCGCCGACAACTACAAGAAGCTTCGCCGTCTGCAGGACCAGCTGGTTGAAAACAAGCTGGCCAACAAGACCCTGTCTCCAAGCCAGGAGCGGCGCTACAAGAAGCTGAAGGAAGACATCATCGTTGATGTGAAGAGCCTGTCGCTCAACCAGAATCGTATCGATGCCCTGGTCGCGCAGCTCTACGACATCAACAAGCGCCTGATGGGTTACGAGGGCCGTCTCCTGCGCCTTGCCGACAGCTACAACGTCGACCGCACGGACTTCCTGAAGCAGTATCAGGGTGCGGAGCTGGATCCGAACTGGCTGCGCAAGGTCGCGAACCTCTCCACCCGTGGCTGGAAAAACTTCATCGCCAAGGAAAAGGAAACCGTGCGCGAGCTGCGTCAGGAAATCCAGACGCTGGCGACGGAAACCGGTCTGGAAATCACAGAGTTCCGCCGCATCGTGGCGATGGTGCAGAAGGGTGAGCGCGAAGCGCGCATCGCCAAGAAGGAAATGGTCGAGGCGAACCTGCGTCTCGTGATTTCGATTGCGAAAAAATACACCAACCGCGGTCTGCAGTTCCTGGATCTTATTCAGGAAGGCAATATCGGCCTGATGAAGGCGGTCGATAAGTTCGAATACCGGCGCGGCTACAAATTCTCGACATACGCGACATGGTGGATCCGGCAGGCGATCACCCGGTCGATCGCCGACCAGGCCCGCACCATTCGTATTCCGGTCCACATGATCGAGACGATCAACAAGATCGTGCGGACCTCCCGGCAGATGCTGCACGAGATCGGCCGTGAGCCGACCCCGGAAGAGCTGGCCGAGAAGCTGCAAATGCCGCTGGAAAAGGTCCGCAAGGTCCTGAAGATTGCCAAGGAACCGATCTCGCTCGAAACGCCGATCGGCGACGAGGAAGATTCCCATCTCGGCGATTTCATCGAGGACAAGAACGCGGTTCTGCCAATCGATGCAGCGATCCAGTCGAACCTGCGTGAAACCACGACACGCGTATTGGCATCTCTGACGCCGCGCGAGGAACGCGTTCTTCGTATGCGTTTTGGCATCGGCATGAACACCGACCATACGCTGGAAGAGGTCGGCCAGCAGTTCTCTGTCACCCGTGAGCGTATTCGCCAGATCGAGGCAAAGGCGCTCAGAAAGCTGAAGCACCCGAGCCGGTCGCGCAAGCTGCGGTCGTTCCTGGACAGCTAAGACGCAGGCAAATGTGACGGAAATCTTGAAAAACCCGGCCGCAATGCCGGGTTTTTTGCTGAAACACCTGATTGCAAGTTGATCGCCGCAATCCGCTCAAGGGCACGTTTTTGGCCATAATCGACGATATGAACCGTCCGATGAGCGAGACGGTGACCGAAGACAGACGGTATTTCCTGGGAGGATTGATCGCCTCTCTGGTGCTGCACGGCTTTTTGGGGCTCGTATTTCTGGGTGAGATTTCCGGCTACGTCGCAGAGCCTGTCCAGGAGCCGATCGACGTCGAAATCATCATCGCTGAAGCTCCTGAACCGGTTGAACCGGTCGAGGAAGAGCCTGCCCCTGAAGAGCCTGCCCCTGAAGAGCCCGAGCCAGAAGAGCCCGAGCCAGAAGAACCAGAACCGGAAGAGCCAGAACCGGAAGAGCCGGAACCTGAAGAGGAAGAAACCGAGGAGCCAACGCCGGAGCCTGAACCCGCTCCTGATGCTGAGAGCGCACCCCCGGTGACCGTGCTCGAGCCGGTGGAAGAATTTGGCGAGGAAGATTCAGGTCCGCCAGCAAGCGCAGAAGAGCCCGTCGAAGAGCCGCTTGAGGAGGTGGCCGAAGAAGACTTGTCAGAGCCGCCGGAGAGCGATGTTCCCGAAGACGTACAGGAAACCGATGCGTTGGAGACGGCCGAGGCAGAAGAGACTTCGGAACCGGCACCGGAAGCCGAGGCAGAACCCGAACCCGAGACGGAAACGGACGCTGAGCCTTCCGAGGATCTGGAGACCGGGATCGAGACCGCTGACGATGTCGATCCGCTGGCGGGACCGGTCAGTGATACGGAAATAGCTTCGCTGCCGACCCCTGAGGCCAAGCCTTCCACCGAAACGGACGCGGGCACCGAAGCGGAAGTGGATGTCGGAGAGGCGGATGAAATTTCGACCGATGACTTCGGGACGGTCGGGCCGATCGTAACGGCGGCTGCACCCGCGCCAAAACCGGTGATCAGGCCCGAACCATCTTCGCCACCGGCTTCAGCGCCACCAGCTGCGGGACGGTCCGACCTGATCCCCGCACGGCAACTCTTTACCCGGAACCCGCTCGAAGAGCAGCGTTCCATAACAGCCCTGCGCGGCATACCGGCGGGTGAGCGGCTCAATCGCCTGTGCGTCTCCGAATTGCGCGCTCAGCTGACAGCGGTCAGCGCTGTTCCACCTGAATTGCTGCCTTCATTCCGGGGGCTTTCCGGCAATGTTCTTGAGCCCCGCAACGCGGCCTTTCGCAGCCTTGGACGCTGGTTCAACGTGGACTTCAGGTGCGAAACAGACAGCGGTGTGACACGGGTGGAGCGTTTCAGCTTCAGAATTGGCACCGAAGTGCCGCCATCCGAGCAACTACGGCGTGGTTTGTCGCAGTTCTGACGGTAGGCCGGGCCCACGAGGATATGAACTAGCCCATATCATATGTCTCGACCGTGCCGAGAGGGCCGGCCATGATCAGTTTCTGGGAGGCGTAGGGGAACGGATTGAATGCCGGGCGAGTGCCCTGATCCGTCTGAACGGCCTCAAGCAGTTCAGCTGTTCCTGGCGCGGCCAGAAAATAGCCAAGGCGGAACCAGGTGTTCAACTGAAGAACCCCTTTCGGTTCGGGAATGGTGTCGTGGTCGGTGTAGGGTGTCCAAGGATAGACCGGCAATGGCTGCTTGACGGTCTTTTCAATCGAGGAGCCGGATTGAATTGCCGTTACAAACGGAATGTTCTCCACGTCCACAAGCATGTTGCCGGGCACTTGCACGATCTGACGGCTCAAAACCAGCTGATCCTGCTCAATTGTCGCATAGCAGGCGTCTACCAACGGAAAGACCGATCCGTCGAACTCGCCGTGCAGAACATCGAACAGGTAAAGGGTCCTGCCGGATGTGTTGGTCACCTGATAGGTCAGATGGAGCGTTTTGTTGTCTTCGCGTGTGGCAACCGACAAGGACATGTCGCTGTTCTGATTGGTGATTGCTGACATTGCTGCCGCCTTTTCCTTCATGCCGCCGGTGAGGCCGAGTAGTGCCAGACCTGCTGCGAATTTGCGCCGGTTAATAGAAATCACGGTGGGGCTGTGGAGGATCCCATTCTTCACGGATCTTGTTTTCGCTGTAGGGCTCGTTGTCATGGGGCGGAATTCCTACAGTCCTGGCTTCTTCCTTGATGACCTTTGCGTTTTTGGTCGGATCGGAAGGGTCCGGCTTAGAGTCATTGTCCACTTGTGTCATGTCAAGCTCGCCATCGGCGGCGTGCTGCGAGTGGATCAGTTCGTGCGCCAGGCCGATCTCCGGAGGGCGGGTCTGCCAGGGGTGGGTGGTGCCGTAACTCGTGCGGTTGGGATTGTAATGCACTGTGGTATCGCATCCCGATCCCGGGTTGCCGCTTGAATCGACCATGCCGTTGTTATTGAAGCCGGTGACCTGGTTCCCGCCGCTGGTTTCAACAATCGTGATGGTCTTGCCGGAGCGATGCATATCGTTCAAGAGCTTTGCGCCTGACGGCGTCTGCGCGATCTTGGCAAGCGCCTGAACGGTCTTTTCCCTGAACTCTTCGGTGCCCTGGATCTGGATGGACGGGCCGACGTTGGTTGTGCCGACCGGGCCGGGTCCGCCGCCCGCTCCTCCTCCGGCGCCGCCGCCACCTCCACCGCCGCCCTGAGTGCCGATAAGCACATTGGGCAGTCCAGTCACGATTGATCCGCCTTTCA
>Ga0207422_1004395_pt1 | contig 11765 bp, 6 predicted proteins | sample MarCyaLeptolynsp_FD_187757 | JGI IMG/M metagenome (GOLD analysis project Ga0207422, IMG submission 187757) | Marine cyanobacterial communities from Panama - species 1 Leptolyngbya sp. (SPAdes) | ecosystem: Environmental > Aquatic > Marine > Unclassified | place: Panama: Panama City | collected... | reverse complement strand
TGAATATTCGTACTGGTCCAAGTGCCAGTTATGGTATTTTAGCAACTGTACCCGGTGGCACCGAGTTGCCAGCAACGGCTGTCTATGAAGATGGTGTGTGGTATCAAGTGGCAACGAATCTGGGTCTAGGCTGGGTTAATGTGGAATTTACACTGGCTCGTGGTGACTTCTCTCGCGTCCCATTAGTTGAGTTTGGCGAAGTGAGTTCAGCATCTGTACCGACAACTTCACTAGCTACACTAGGGCAAGGGGGGGGAGTTGTCACAACAACAGTTGCTCCATCCTTTGGTGGTGTTGGTGTTGCAGGGGTTTCCTTCTTAGGAGGAGACTTAAGAATTGCACCGGGAAGCTCTGCTGCCTTAGTTGCCGCAATCGCGGCTGCTGATGATAGTAATGTATACCCAATCATCAATGTGGTAACGGCTGAAGGTCGCCCTTATTATCAAGTTAATCTGCCAGGTTACGGCATTGTTTGGAGTGATAGATTCCGACTACGACCATTAAACTGTGGTACACAATCTGTATTGGTCGCATTAGAACGTGTTGGCACTGCGCCTGTAGGTATCAGCAATCCTATCGAATTTGCAGCAGGTGATGAAATGTTCGTTGCTGGTCCAGGACGTGATGGATTGATTGAAATCGTTACTTCTGATGGGACTCGCGGTCTTGTACCACTAGACAAGGTTGGTCCTGTTAGTGGTGTAAACTATTTCTGCGATGGTGTTACACCAAGTGTTGCAAATACTAGTGTTGCTACAACAACTGTGACGACTGTTGATATAGGACAGGGCGGTGGTGCAGTTGTTGCTCCTGCTGTAACAACCTCCAGCGCAAGATTAGTTGTCAACACTGGCAATTTGAATATTCGTACTGGTCCAAGTGCCAGTTATGGTATTTTAGCAACTGTACCCGGTGGCACCGAGTTGCCAGCAACGGCTGTCTATGAAGATGGTGTGTGGTATCAAGTGGCAACGAATCTGGGTCTAGGCTGGGTTAATGTGGAATTTACACTGGCTCGTGGTGACTTCTCTCGCGTCCCATTAGTTGAGTTTGGCGAAGTGAGTTCAGCATCTGTACCGACAACTTCACTAGCTACACTAGGGCAAGGGGGGGGAGTTGTCACAACAACAGTTGCTCCATCCTTTGGTGGTGTTGGTGTTGCAGGGGTTTCCTTCTTAGGAGGAGACTTAAGAATTGCACCGGGAAGCTCTGCTGCCTTAGTTGCCGCAATCGCGGCTGCTGATGATAGTAATGTATACCCAATCATCAATGTGGTAACGGCTGAAGGTCGCCCTTATTATCAAGTTAATCTGCCAGGTTACGGCATTGTTTGGAGTGATAGATTCCGACTACGACCATTAAACTGTGGTACACAATCTGTATTGGTCGCATTAGAACGTGTTGGCACTGCGCCTGTAGGTATCAGCAATCCTATCGAATTTGCAGCAGGTGATGAAATGTTCGTTGCTGGTCCAGGACGTGATGGATTGATTGAAATCGTTACTTCTGATGGGACTCGCGGTCTTGTACCACTAGACAAGGTTGGTCCTGTTAGTGGTGTAAACTATTTCTGCGATGGTGTTACACCAAGTGTTGCAAATACTAGTGTTGCTACAACAACTGTGACGACTGTTGATATAGGACAGGGCGGTGGTGCAGTTGTTGCTCCTGCTGTAACAACCTCCAGCGCACGTGTTGTGATTAACACCGCTAACCTAAATATCCGCACTGGTCCAAGTGCATCCTTCTCCATTGTTGCAACTGTTTCTGGTGGAACTGAATTACCTGTGTTGGGAGTTGCTGATGATGGTGTATGGTATTTAGTAGAAGGGTCATTTGGTCAGGGTTGGTTGAACAACGAATTTGTTATTTTCCGTGGGGATTATAGTACTGTTCCCGTATTGAACATAAATCCATAATCCAAATAATTACATACAATTGAATAAGATTGAAAAACACCCTATACATTTATAGGGTGTTTTTGGAGGTAAACATGAATCAAGTTGCTGAAAGATTTAAATCAATTGGTCAAAAGGCTAAAGCTAGTAATACATCTTCATCTATTTTTGGTGTCTCAAATCTTGCTAATGCTATGGAGAGAGGAAATACTGTAATTTCGTTTTATCCGATAATTAATGAAGGTAAGCCAAATGTTGCAATGGGAGTTGCGTCATGTTTAGCATATTTGCTAGAGCAGTATAATTATGTCAAGGTTTACCGTGTGTTTGCGCGAACAGATAATGATGAAGATGATGAAATTCAAACTAACGACTACCAATTTAAGATAGATGATTGGGAATTTGAAGGTCTGGGCGATAACGTCACGCTTGATGGTGAACTAATTTTACAAGATAACATTGTGAAATTACTACTAAACATGGAAATCATCTCCGGTGAAAATATTGACACACAGAATTTAGTGTTTGAATATACTGATTTTGTTCAGTTAATCTCAAATTTATCAACTATTGTTTTAAAAGTCTTGGATTATATCGTAGAAGATAGCGAAATGGAACTTATCGTTACTTATAATCCAGATATTACTTTAGAAGCTTCAATTCTATTTGACATTCTTGAAGATGTCTTTTTCTGGAACTTAGATTTATATCTATATCTCTGGGGAGTAGATTGGGAAGATGAAGATATAATTCAACAATTCAATACAATGTTGGATTACAGTAAGGACAATAGGTCAGACTTTGCACTTTGGTGTATTTGCATGATGGCTAAACAAGTTATGCAAATAGGGTTAGATGTGATTGGAGACGTTATAGTTCCTGAACTTGATTCGATTATGGTGACAGATGAAGGTGCTAGCATTGCAACTGCTACATTAAGCATGAGTTTAATTGAACTTGGTTATATCACACAAGCCAAAGAGATGATTCAAAACGCTCGATTAGATAAGTCAACCTCACTAAATTTATGGTTTTCTGCAATTTCAGTTTATTTAAAGGCAAATGACTTAACCAAAGCTATTGACATAAACCAACGAGCTATTGAACAGGGTTTAGAAGATATACGTTTATATTGGTTGTATCATCAACTTTTGAATCTGGCAGATGCAAATGATATATTTGTCGAAGAATTAGTAATGATTGACCCAGATGATGTAAATGAGAATGAACAGCTTACTTACGAAATTATCGCGTCTCTCATAAAAGTAGTGGAGAAAAATGAGAATGCAAGTGTCTTGCATACTCTATTAACATATTTAATTGATGTAAATCATGAGAAAGTCTGGCTATACTTTGAGAAACTCCTTAACAGTGATACACCTAGTTCTGTTATTCGCGATATTGTAGATCGGTTCTTCGATATATACGATTTAACATCGGCTTTCCAGATACTTGAATCACATCATTCAAAAGATCCCAATAACCCTGATGCAAATTTATTTCTAGCACAATTGTATTTGTTAGACGGGCAAATAGATAAATCCAATACATATTTAGATAAGGTAGAATCTTTAATAGATGATGACGATAATGAATTAGTGCCTGAACTTCAACGGTTACGTTTATCTGTACATCTCGAAGACTTTGAAAGCAAATATGCTGATATTCGCGTTATTCTTAATGCGAATAAAAATATATCAGAAGAAAACGTAGAATTATTGGAGACAGCTATAGAGATCGCACCTCGTTTTGCGGACATTTATGTAACTTTAGCTCGTTGCTATTTGCTGTGGAATGATGTTGAAACTGCACGTGAGGTTCTTAATGATGCGACTACTAATGTGGGTAATCACCCAAGAATTTTGGGATTACAGGTACACATTGAATGGAAATATGGAGATGCTGAAACTGCCATAAGTATACTGAATGATGGTATTGCAAAATATCCGAACGATATTTTATTGCTATCAGAAATGGCGCAGATATTGATTTCTAATGAACAATTGGAAGACGCAAAACGTTATATAGAGCGTGCAGAAAGTATTTCGTCTTCCCACCCTGAAGTGTGGAAGTTACGACGAATGATAGCAAATTTAAATTGATAAAATCTATATGTTCAACTTGTTTGATCGATAATTCTTACTTGTGCAGAAGTTTTATCGATCAAGCTACTTTGAAAATGAGTGTCATCCTCTTCTTGTATTTCCAAAATAATCTCTATTTCTTCAGAGAAATTTTCATTTAGAATGCTATGTTCATAATTTAGTAAATGATGTTTCACAATATCGTATAAGCGATACGGCAAATGTATTTTAAGAATTTTCTTAGGTATGAGGAATTCTGTCTCTAACGTTTCTAAACACGCTTGTACAGCTTGCGTATATGCTTTCACCAAGCCACCAGTACCGAGTTTAACCCCTCCGAAATATCGTGTTGTGACGCATACAATGTCACCAATCCCACTACCACGGAGTACCGCTAGTGTGGGTGGACCAGATGTGCCTGATGGTTCTCCATCGTCACTCATTCCCTCAACAACTGTGTTACCATACCCGATACGAAATGCATAAACATGATGATTCGCTGCAATCATGTCTGAGCGAATACTTGCTATGAACTCTTTTGCCATATCAACAGTTGATACATATCCAATTGTTGTGATAAAGCGAGACTTTCTGATTACTATCTCGCTACGATTATTCATTTGAGGTATCTGGTATCTTTGCATAACTTATATTAATGGATCACTATATACGAAATAACGAAAAATAGGTGGAACAATTTCTAACTTACCTTTAAATACCAAAAGTCTTTTCTGAATTAAGATTCTAATTGCGTCTTCGTGTTTTTCACTATCTTGATATACAGATAACCGTGCGACAGCGCGTAGTATTTCACGCTCAAGTGGGGATAAACTTAACCAAATTGTATTACATTCTATCTTTATCGAGGGCTTATTTGCTAATTTTTCAAGTGTATCTTGTGTATCACTAATATTGCTATGATTGCTTCTCATCTCATGTAAAACACGAAATGTCGCACGAACTAAACCTGCGAAATTACCAGTGATGTTCATAATTTGTGTATTTTCTTGTGGTGAATAGTTAATGTGTGGATTTCTAGTTGCCAAATTTTCCAGCATAAGACGTGCATCGTAATCATTATAAGGACCAACATACAGAACATTATCATTAAATAGTTCAATAAAGGGTTCAAGTGCATCATAATCTAAATCTAGCTGATCAATTAATATTGGAAATGTATTGCGAGAAAAGGTCAAGAATGAAAAGTTACGCTTATATGTATCACGTAATGCTCTCAACATTTGAAAAAAACGATAGGGCATGATACGTAGAAATTCTTCAAACTCATCAAACATCAGTACAATCTTCAAATTATTATTAAAGAGTACCTTTAACGCTAACTCAAGTTGCCGAAGTCCCAGGTAGAAAGTTAATGGGTTTGTTCCATCTTGAAACATCTCATACAAACTATCTATGTATTCTGCATCCCGGTCGCTCAAGAAGTCGAAGGGGAAAAAAGTCATATAAAGACGATGCATCACGAGTTCCATTCCAGCCCAGCATGTGAATTGAGATACATTATCACCGGAAGTCGGCAGAGCACCTAATAAAAATGGATCGATGATGACTGCTTGAAATTGGTTTTGTGTGACACCCAGCTGAGTAGCATACACATCGGGATTCGTGAGGTGTTGCAATAAATTTGACTTCCCAACACTTCCAACCCCAACTAGAGATACAGATTCTGGCGACTTCCATCTTTTCGCTATATAACTCACTTCTTCTATTCGAAATTTCTCATGCTGTTTACGCATCACTTTGTCCTGTGAATTAATTTAATTTATATATTGTATATATTCCTTGGTTTTCGGGCAACTACATCCATTGTACCAATATATCTCAATGTTGTGCGTGTATCACTGTGTCCTAGATTATCTCGAATAGCCAGTAGATCCATCCCAGATTCATATAGCAATCGGGCATATGTACGACGTAAATCGTGAGGTTTAACAGTTTGTATTTCTCCAGACACCATGATTGGGTATTTGTCTAGAATTTGGTTTATTGCCCGTTTAGTCAATGGAGTAGGGCGTATACGTTTTCCTCCTCTATAAAATCCTCGAAACACTGCATCGCTGGCAATATTTGCTGATTCAAGCCAATGTAATGTATAGTTGAGTCCCCATATCAATTCACCATATGGGATAAGCCTCTCCTTTGCTCCTTTACCATGTCTCACATGTAAAGCAAGTTCTCCGCCTAAATGTTTTTTTAGGTCGTTAACATGTAAAGAACATAGCTCCGCTTCTCGTATACCTGTACATAGAAGAAGTGAAATCAGTGCTCGATCCCTTTTACCAATTAAAGTTTGCGTGTCAGTTAATTTAACTAATTGTTGTGCTTGTTCGACTGTTAATCGAAGTTGGGTTGAGTCTTCAATGTCTTGCCGATGCACAATGCGAACAGATGAATTGATGGGGTCTATAGAATTTCGCATTCTTTCGTATAATTCGTCGAGTATTGTTTTCTTGTCGGTTGGAGATAACTCTGTATTTATCTGCTGATATAACAAATCCCGTATACGGTTACTTTTTAGCAAGCTTCGATAGCGACTTCGGAGAGTTGCTAGATGCGATCGGACACTAATTGGTGATAATGGTGAATTTTGCCGCCCAGAATATTTGTGTAACAAATACTCACGATAAGTTTCTAGGTCCGGGTTAAACCATGACCGATTAGTTTCTTGTAACCAACTTTGAAAAATTGCTAACCGATGTTTCTCATCCTTTGTGTCATGTGCTGTATTCAATATCGTATTAGACATCGAAGTTTTGACTAACTGGGATTTATCCATTGTTCCTCATTTATTGCATATAATGCAATTTATAAGTAGTTGTTTTTATCATTATAAATAATATTACCAAGATTACAATCCGAAGATTTACATTCTTTGTGTGTCAAATCCATTCTAAGAAAACTTTGGTTGAAAGAAGTCACATCACGCTACAAAACAACATATAGTGTCTACATCGCAAGATTGACCAAACAAAAGGATTTAGCACCTGAGTTCCAATATAGATTGCATGGTCGATAAATCATGTTGAAGTACATACAATGTGTAGCTAGCTCTACTTTGGAACTAAATCCCTACAAGATTTCTTCAAACAGATTGTAACTTGCTTATAGTGCAATATATGATGTGATGCGCAGATCGAAATAAAAAACGCTTCTGGTCTTTAATGCCAGAAGCGTTAAAGTGTGATTTGCCCCATAGGAGCATTGAAATCATATCTCGCTTCGATATTGTATCCGCAACGCAGATCATACTTTCTGAGTTATATCGGGATATGGCAGTTTCAACACAGCCGAAAAATAGATCCACATTGCCAAAGACTCACCGCAATAAACGTATTTGTGAACGTTATGCTGATGGTGAATCATATAGCGTGTTAGCTTGTGTATATGGAATCTCTGAACAACGAGTTGCACAAATCGTAAAACAGCACTCGAAATGACATGTTTAGTGATCAGGTATTCGTAACAACACTCTCTTCGTAATTAGCCAGTGCTTCATAGAACTTCTGCAAGCCGATTGAATAGTCATCGAGATCGACTGAGCCTTTACTCCATTCGGCATGAAGTAATGTAACAAACTTATCGGCTTCTTCAATAAGCTCTACATTTTGCGTAGAGCTTACCAATCCACCTAGCTGAGACGAAGCTATATCATAGTCAACTCTGTTCAAAATCGTATCAGATTGATCCATACTTAAGCCATGCACTGTTATAAATCGAAGTTCGGCAGCAAGTCGATGCACTTCTCTGGCAACTTCTCTAATTTGATCAACACGTTGCCGTCTAAAGTCCAACCATGATTTAAGATGCTCTAATTCTTGTTGTAATTGCCACGAACGATGTTCTTGTCGAATCCCAATAAGAATAACAATTGCGCCAATGATAAATTCTCCGATAGCGATTGCATCAAAATTCATGGCTACCCCTCCTTTACTGCAATTTGCGAATACCTGCCTATATAATTAAACCAATACATTAGAGCATCAAACTGCACAAATTGCAAAGCAACACTTTAAATAGCGAAACTCCCCTGCTCGGCGGTTGGCAGGTGTCGTCCAGAGTGAGCCGTTGAACGTCCGACACCGTTCTTTTTGGAATGAAATGGATGGGCGTTCGACACTTTACAGCATAGAGATAGCGAAGCGGTGCGCGTGATAAACTTGGGAAAATGGCGTATAGTTCAGAGTCATGTCCATCGTTCGCCGTTGAAAACCTGACATCACGCGCAATCTCGCTGTCAAGTGAGTTCTCCTCAAGAAAAGCCCTCTAATGTGTAGCTGATAAACTCAACTTCTACTATAATCAAATTCTAAGTCAACATTACAAATTAGCTTGGAATGATCGTATGCCAGAATCTAACCAAAAATCTCAATCACAAGCTGTAGAAGGCACAAGACTAAGAGCATTTATTTCTTATGCACGCGCTGATGCCAAAGAGTTTGTTGAAAAGCTCAACAATGATCTAAAGCAGCGTGGTATTAATTGTTGGCTTGATACTGAAAATATGCATAGTGGTGGTACATTCATATCTGCAATAACCGAAGCAATTGAACGGACTGACTATTTGATACTTGTCAATACACCTGGCGCAATCAAATCAATGTACTGTCAGGATGAATGGGAGAAGGCATTGCGAGCGTATAAACCTATAATCCCAATTGTTTTGATTGGTGATTATGATGACCTGCCAAAGCAAGCGAATACACATCTATATGATGCGCGTGATTTTCGTGAATATGAAGATGAAGACGCATACACACATCAACTAGAACGATTGATTGAACAATTGCAAGTTATACCGCATACGGCAGGGCGACTTGAGGGTGCGCCTAATTTGCCCTCTCGTTATCTCGAACGTTCAAATGAACTGTCCGAAGTAGCTAATATTTTGACTCAGCATAAAACAACGGTGATGACTGCTATTACCAAAGCGGCTGGTATTCAAGGAATGGGAGGTATCGGCAAAACAGTGATGGCTACTGCGCTTACCCGTGATTATTTTATACGTCGAAATTTTAGAGATGGCATATTTTGGTTGACCTTCGGCACGGATCCTGATTTAGGAAGTTTATGGACAAAACTTCGTAATTGGTTTGGTGGCGGGAATGTTGCCTTTGATTCATGGGAGCAAGCACGTGACTATTATCAAGAAGCAACACAAAATAAGGAATGTCTTATTATTCTTGATGATATATGGGACAAAGAGCATACAAAAGCATTTACACGTTTTGGTGATAAGTCGCGTTTATTGATTACATCACGCTTTCGTGATGTAATTGAAGCCGTTGATGCTCAGAATTATGAATTAGGGATTTTGTCTGATGAACAAGCAATCCAGTTGCTTGCTGAAACTGTTGAATTAGATGTTGAAAAGTTACCGACATTAGCAATTAACATCATTGACCAATGTGGCAATTTACCCTTAGCTATTTCTATGATCGGCGCGATGGTACGTGGTAGACCAGAAACATACTGGCAGGATGCTCTAGATGCTTTGCGAGATGCTGATCTTGAAGATGTTGGTGCAAAGTTTCCAGATTACCCCTACCCTAACTTATTTGTAGCAATTCAAGTAAGTATAGATGCACTAGATGATGACATTTGCGAATTATACTATGATTTTGCAATATTCCCTGATGATGTTGAAATTCCTGAAGATGTACCGCTTGTATTCTGGCAACCTCAGAAACCACGACATATACGTCGTATTCTCGATGATCTGGTTAACCGTAACTTGCTCAATCGCAATCCCGACGATGGTTCATTATCATTGCATGATCTTCAACTAGCATTTATTCAAAAGCAGATAACTGACATGGTTGACCGGCAAAACCGCTTTCTCGATAGGTACAATCCTGATGGAAATAATTGGCATACTGTCGCTGATGGGTACTTATTACAAAACCTTGCCTATCATCTTGATATAGCCGAACGTCGGTATGAACTGTTTGACACATTGACGCAGTCTCCAGATTGGATGAATGCAAAGTTTAAAGCATTTCTTGGAGACACCTATTATGTCGCTGATCTGGAACAAGCTATTAGATATTATCGAGATAATACATCCGATAACATCCATCAACTGGCACAATTATGGACTGCGAGGAGTATTATCAATAGCAAAACATTGGCGATGAGCGATGAGATGCTCAAAGCAATGATGCTGATTGATAAACATATTGAAAAAACAGGGCAACGTGTACAACTAGCATTAGGCTATGCTAGCCTAAGATCAAATCCAAAAGAACGATTTGATGGATTACTGGTCATTTATGAACACATAGGCGCGTCACCCACATATGACAAAAATCTATATCAGCATTTATTGACAACACTTAACATCATCGAAGATGCTTCTTCTAAAGCAAGGGCATTAAGCGACTTGGTCTCCAAACTGGCTGAAACGGGTCGGGCGGAGGAAGCACACACCATCGCCCTCTCCATCGAAGATGCCTTCTCTAAAGCAAGGGCATTAAGCGACTTGGTCTCCAAACTGGCTGAAACGAGTCGGACGGAGGAAGCACACACCATCGCCCTCTCCATCGAAGATGCCTTCTCTAAAGGGCTGGCATTAAGCGACTTGGTCTCCAAACTGGCTGAAACGGGTCGGGCGGAGGAAGCACACACCATCGCCCTCTCTATCGAATCTGCTTCTTTTAAAGCAAGGGTATTAAGCGACTTGGTCTCCAAACTGGCTGAAACGGGTCGGGCGGAGGAAGCACACACCATCGCCCTCTCCATCGAAGATGCTTCTTTTAAAGCAAGGGCATTAAGCCACTTAGCCTCCAAACTGGCACAGGCTGACCATACGGATGCCTCAAGTGTATTTGAGGAGGCACACACCATCGCCCTCTCCATCGAATCTGCTTCTTCTAAAACAAGGGCATTAGGTCACTTAGCCTCCAAACTGGCACAGGCTGACCATACGGATGCCTCAAGTGTATTTGAGGAGGCACACACCATCGCCCTCTCCATCGAATCTGCTTCTTCTAAAGCAAGGGCATTAAGCGACTTGGTCTCCAAACTGGCTGAAACGGGTCGGGCGGAGGAAGCACACACCATTGCCCTCTCCATCGAATCTGCTTCTTCTAAAGCAAGGGTATTAAGCCACTTAGCCTCCAAACTGGCACAGGCTGACCATACGGATGCCTCAAGTGTATTTGAGGAGGCACACACCATCGCCCTCTCCATCGAATCTGCTTCTTTTAAAGCAAGGGCATTAAGCGACTTGGTCTCCAAACTGGCTGAAACGGGTCGGGCGGAGGAGGCACACACCATTGCCCTCTCCATCGAAGATGCTTCTTCTAAAGCAAGGGCATTAGGTCACTTAGCCTCCAAACTGGCACAGGCTGACCATACGGATGCCTCAAGTGTATTTAAGGAGGCACACACCATCGCCCTCTCCATCGAATCTGCTTCTTCTAAAACAAGGGCATTAAGCGACTTGGTCTCCAAACTGGCTGAAACGGGTCGGACGGAGGAGGCACACACCATCGCCCTCTCCATCGAAGATGCTTCTTCTAAAACAAGGGCATTAAGCGACTTGGTCTCCAAACTGGCTGAAACGGGTCGGACGGAGGAGGCACACACCATCGCCCTCTCCATCGAAGATGCCTTCTCTAAAGGGCTGGCATTCGAATCTGCTTCTTCTAAAGGGCTGGCATTAAGCGACTTGGTCTCCAAACTGGCTGAAACGGGTCGGACGGAGGAGGCACACACCATTGCCCTCTCCATCGAAGATGCTTCTTCTAAAGCAAGGGCATTAAGC
>Ga0207422_1004393_pt1 | contig 11769 bp, 9 predicted proteins | sample MarCyaLeptolynsp_FD_187757 | JGI IMG/M metagenome (GOLD analysis project Ga0207422, IMG submission 187757) | Marine cyanobacterial communities from Panama - species 1 Leptolyngbya sp. (SPAdes) | ecosystem: Environmental > Aquatic > Marine > Unclassified | place: Panama: Panama City | collected... | reverse complement strand
GGCTCTGTTGGATGAAAAGACTTTTTTCTGGCTTTATGAGCACAGTGTCGAGTTCAACCACTTCCTGATTACACAATTGAACGAGCGGCTTGGCCAGTTCATCGGACTGATTGAGAACGAACGCAAACTGAACACGACCACACGGGTGGCAAAGGCGCTGGCGACGATGCTGGATCCGGTTCTCTATCCGGAGGCCGGATTGCGTCTCGCAATCACGCAGGAGGAGCTTGGCCTGCTGGCCGGGGTGTCGCGGCCGGTTGCCAACCAGGCCCTGCGCGAACTGGAACGCAGTGACGTCCTGCAGGTCACCTATGGCGAGATCGTGGTGTCCGATCTCGACCGGTTGCGCAAGTTCGGCGACTAGCGTGCAACCGCGAGACAAGATCCTCTGGGTACCCTATGTCTTGCTCAATCCACTAGTCGTTTTGTAACGAAAGCGTCGGCGTCACAGATTGTTATCGAACTAACAGTCTCGCGTCGCGACTGTGCTTATGGTCCCGGCAACAAGAAACTTCCAGGGCCGAACGACACGATTTCCAGATCGACAAGCCTCAAGGTATCCTGATCCATTGTATGGTGAATCGGGGACCCAATACTGTGGTCTGCCCGCGGTTTACGCGGATGGATTACGCTGGGATAGCGCCGTTTCTCATGCGGCATTATCGCCAATACGCTTGATTTGCGGATCAGGCTCGGATTTAGTGAGAAAAAAGAATTTGCCCGACCAAAATGGCGGGCCGAGGGGAGGGTAGAATCAATGGCCAAGACGGCAGTCAACGCCGCGGACACTGATACGTTTCCGAAACTGCTTCTGCGAAATGCGCAACAATGGCATTCGCGCCCCGCAATGCGGGAAAAGGACTTTGGAATCTGGCAATCCTGGACCTGGTCGCAGGTTCTGGAGGAAGTGCGTTTGGCCGCTCTCGGGTTCGCGGACCTGGGCGTCAAGCGCGGCGACCGGATCGCGATCATCGGGGCGAACAAGCCTCGGCTCTACTGGACCTTTGCGATAGCCCAGTCGATCGGCGCTTTGCCGATTCCGATCTACTCGGATTCCGTGGCTGAAGAAATGGCCTTCGTGCTCGAACATGCCGAAGTGGCGTTCGCGGTCGTGGAAGATCAGGAACAGGTCGACAAGGTTCTGTCGATTGCCGACGAAGTCAAAACCATCCAGCATATTATCTATGATGAGGAGCGTGGGCTGCGCGACTACGATCATTCGCGCCTGCACAGTTTTGCATCGATCCAGGACCGCGGACGCGCGGCGCTTGCCGCCGATCCCGGTAAGGACGGCTGGTGGAAGGACGAGATCGCCAAGGGCAAGGGCGACGATATTTCGGTCATTCTCTACACGTCCGGCACGACCGGCAGGCCGAAAGGGGTGATGCTCAACTTCAACAACCTGATCATCTCGGCCCTTAACGGTAACGAATTCGATCATCTCGACGAGTCCGACGAAATTCTGGCCTATCTGCCGATCGCCTGGGTCGGAGACCATGTGTTTTCCTATGCCCAGTCGTTTACCGCCGGTATGTGCGTCAATTGTCCGGAAAGCCTGGAAACCATCAACGAGGACCGGCGGGAGATCGGACCGACCTACTTCTTCGCACCGCCGCGCGTTTTTGAAACGCTTCTCACCGACATCATGGTCAACATGGAAGATGCGGGCAAATTGAAATACCGCATGTTCCATTATTTCATGGAGCACGCCAAGAAGGTCGGGGAAAGACTGCTGAATGGCGAAGCGGTCGCGTTCGGTGACCGGCTGAAATACTGGCTTGGCGAATTCATGGTCTATGGACCGCTGAAGAACCGGCTTGGCATGACCCGCATGAAAGTCGGGTATACGGCCGGCGAGGCGATCGGTCCGGAGATCTTTCAGTTCTACCGTTCTCTCGGGCTCAATCTGAAACAATTGTACGGCCAGACGGAAGCGAGCGTGTATATCACCGCGCAGCCGGACGGGGAGATTTATGCCGACACGGTCGGCAAGGCGATCACCGACGTGGAGATCAAGGTCGCGGATGACGGCGAGGTCCTTTATCGCAGTCCCGGCGTATTTGTCGGCTACTACAAGAACGAGAAGGCGACCAGCGAGACCAAAACCGAAGACGGATGGGTTCGGACCGGAGATGCCGGCTTTTTCGACGAGCGCCAGCATCTTAAGATCATCGACCGCGCCAAGGATGTGGGCAAACTGAACGACGGATCGCTGTTTGCGCCGAAATATATCGAGAACAAGCTCAAATTCTTTCCGAACGTCAAGGAGGTGGTGGCCTTTGGCGATGAGCGCGACTTCACCGCCGCTTTCGTCAACATCGACCTGACGGCGGTGGGCAATTGGGCGGAGCGCAACAACATCTCCTATGCCAGCTACCAGGAACTGGCCGCGCATCCTCAGGTCTACGACATGATCGAAAGCCACGTCGATCAGGTCAATCGGGATCTGGCCAGCGAAAAGATGATGTCGGGCGCACAGATCAAGCGGTTTCTGATCCTGCACAAGGAACTGGACCCGGACGACGGTGAACTGACGCGGACCCAGAAGGTGCGCCGCACATTCATTGTTGATCGCTATGCGGATCTGATCGAAGCCCTTTACGACGGTTCCAAGGAACGGTTCGTATCCACGGAAGTGACGTTTGAGGATGGCCGCAAGGGCGCGATCGAAGCGACCGTCGAGATTCGCGACATGACGGTCCACGCGGCGACCGCCGAAATGTTGGAGGCTGCGGAATGAATATGCATGCCGAAACGTCTGCCGGGCAATCGGGTGCGGCTGCAGAAGCCAAACCCGGCGAAGTGCTCCTGAAGGTCGATGACGTAACCCTGTCCTTTGGCGGTGTGAAGGCGATCCGGGGCGTCAGCTTCGATATCCTGAAAGGCGAAATCCGCGCGATTATCGGCCCCAACGGTGCCGGAAAGACATCGATGCTTAACGTCATCAACGGCTTCTACCACCCGCAGGAAGGCCAGATCACGTTCAAGGGCGATGTGCGTTCGAAAATGCGCCCCTATGTGGCTGCAAGTCAGGGTATCTCCCGCACCTTTCAGAATGTGGCGCTGTTTCGCGGCATGACCACGCTCGACAACATCATGTCGGGGCGGTCATTGAAGATGCACAAGAATTTCTTCTGGCAGATGCTGCATTTTGGTCCTGCGCGCAGGGAGGAAATCGAACATCGCCGCAAGGTCGAGGACATTATCGACTTTCTGGAAATTCCGCAGATCCGCAAGACGCCGGTCGGCCGGCTGCCCTACGGCTTGCAGAAACGGGTCGAACTCGGACGGGCGCTTGCCATGGAACCCGAACTGTTGCTGCTCGACGAGCCGATGGCCGGCATGAACCTGGAAGAAAAAGAAGACATGTCGCGGTTCATTCTTGATGTGAACCAGCATTTCGGGACCACCATCGCCCTGATCGAACACGATATGGGAGTGGTCATGGATCTGTCCGACCGGGTGATCGTACTGGATTACGGCGAGAAGATCGCCGACGGTACACCGGATGAAGTCAAGGCCAATCAAAACGTTATTGATGCCTATCTTGGCGTTGCACACTAGGGCGGGATCATGGATTTTTTCTACAACATTTTGATCGATCCGTTCGTGCAGATGGCCGACGCACCGGATTTCCTTTTGCAGGTTCTGTGGGAAGGATTTGTTGCCGGGACGCTCTATGCGCTGCTGGCGCTCGGATTTGTCCTGATCTTCAAGGCGTCGGGCGTGTTCAATTTCGCCCAGGGCATCATGGTCGTGTTTGCGGCCCTGTCGCTCGTCGGACTGCATGCTCTGGGTGTGCCGGCCTACCTGGCGCTGATCCTTGCGCTCGCGATCATGGGGGCTCTGGCCATCTCGGTTGAACGGGTGGTGCTCCGGCATCTGGTCAACCAGCCCGATATTATCCTGTTCATGTCGACGATCGGCATCACCTACTTTCTGATCGGCCTTGGCGAACTCGTGTTCGGCGGTGATCCCAAGACCATGATCACCGAAGAGCTGGGATTGCCGACCGGCGCCACCGATATCGACGTGTTCGGCGGTTTGCTGATCCTGCAGCATATCGATATTGCCGCGGCGGTGATCGCGGTGCTGCTTGTTGCCGGTCTTGCCTTCTTCTTCAGCGTGACCCGGGTCGGACGGGCGCTGCGCGCCGTGGCGGACGATCATCAGGCCGCCCTGTCGGTGGGCATTTCGCTCAACCAGATCTGGGTGATTGTCTGGTTTGCCGCCGGAATTGTGGCGCTGACCACAGGTATCATGTGGGGCGCGCGGTCCGACGTCTCCTTCGCACTGCAGATCATCGCGCTGAAGGCGCTGCCGGTTCTGGTGCTGGGCGGATTCACCTCGGTGCCGGGCGCGATCATCGGTGGACTGATCATCGGGTTCGGCGAAAAACTGTTTGAAATCTACTGGGGCGGCCTCCTCGGCGGCGGGGTTGAATCCTGGTTCGCTTTCGTGATCGCGCTGATCTTCCTGCTGTTCAGGCCCCAGGGCCTCTTCGGTGAAAAAATCATCGAGCGGATTTGAGGACGAACCATGTTTTATCGTGAAGCCGGACAGTTCAAGGCAACCTACGAGGCCGATCAGGCGCTGTTCCCTGTGCGCCAGGACCAGATCGGCATCCTGTTCATTCTCGCCGTGGCTTTCATCGCCATTCCGATCTTCGGCTCGGACTTTTTCCTGACCTCGATCATGATCCCGTTCCTGGTGTTTTCACTGGCTGCGATCGGGCTGAACATCCTGACAGGCTTCTGCGGCCAGATTTCCGTCGGAACCGGAGCCTTCATGGGGGTCGGGGCCTATGCCTGCTACAAGCTGACGACGATTTTCCCGGAAGTGAACATCATCATCCTGATTCTGGCGTCGGGCTTCTTTTCCGCCGGGATCGGCATGATCTTCGGCCTGCCGAGCCTGCGCATCAAAGGATTCTATCTGGTCGTGACCACTTTGGCGGCACAGTTCTTCCTGGAATGGTCCTTCATCCGGATCCCCTGGCTCTACAATTACAACGATTCCGGCGCTATCGAAGTGCCGGCTCGTGAGGCCCTCGGAGTGGTTGTCACGGGCGCCTCGGCCGAACCGGTTGTGCGCTACATGCTGGTCCTTACCATCGTCAGCATCATGACAATCCTGGCCGTCAACGTGATCCGCGGGCGTATAGGCCGGTCCTGGATGATGATCCGCGACATGGATATCGCCGCCGAATTGATGGGCGTCCGGCCGCTGTTCGCGAAGCTGTCGGCCTTTGCATTCTCCTCGTTTTATTGCGGTGTTGCCGGTGCGATGATGGTGTTCTTCTGGCTCGGCGCCGCCGAAGTCGAAAGCTTCGACGTCAACCACTCGTTCCTGATCCTGTTCATGGTGATCATCGGCGGGCTGGGCAGCATTGCCGGCTCATTCATCGGTGCCGCCTTCATCTGGATCCTGCCGGTTATTCTGCGCGCGCTGCCGGACTATTTCGGGCTTAGCGTGGGAGCCGCGACGGTCGAGCACATCAATTTCATGCTGATCGGCGGTCTGATCGTATTCTTCCTGATCGTCGAGCCCGCGGGTCTTGCGCGATTGTGGTCGATTGCCCGGCAAAAGCTTCGGGTCTGGCCGTTTCCTTATTGACGGCCGGCTCAACAAATTCGTGGACCAGAGGCCACGATGTCTATGCCCTTCCAGTCGTTGAACCACGTCTGGGCTTATTCGAGGGTTTCCGGTTCATCGGCGTCATATCCGACGTCCTAGACTTGGGAGGTATGAATGAAGATCAAACATAAAGTGCTTGGTTCAACACTGGCACTCGCAATGGCCGTTACAGGGTTTGCCCCGACCGCTTCGGCGGAGGACGGGCTTTTCGTTCCGATGCTCAGCTACCGCACCGGTCCGTTTGCAGGTGGCGGCATTCCGTTTGCCAACGGATTTGCCGATTATCTGGCCATGCTGAACGAACGCGACGGCGGCATTGGCGGCGTCAAGATCATCACCGAGGAATGCGAGACCGGTTACAACGCGCAAAAGGGCGTTGAATGCTACGAAGGCACGAAGGGCAAGGGCGCGCTGGTCTATAACCCGCTGTCGACAGGCATCACCCTGCAGCTCGTCCCGAAAGCTCCGGTTGACAAGATTCCGATTCTTTCGATGGGTTATGGTCTGTCCGCGACGGCTGTCGGTTCGAAGTTCCCGTGGGGCTTCAACTACCCGACGACCTATTGGAGCCAGTTGTCCTCGATCCTGGAATACATCGCCAGCAAGGAAGGTGGTTTCGACGGCCTGAAAGGCAAGAAGATCGGCTACATCTATCTTGATGTCGGTTATGGCAAGGAACCGATCCCGCTCCTGGAATCGCTGTCTGAGAAATACGGTTATGAAGTTCTCCTGGTGCCGGTCGGCGTCAAGGAAATGCAGAACCAGTCTTCGCATTGGCTGACCGTTCGCAAGGAACGCCCGGACTACATGATCATGTGGGGCTGGGGTGCCATGAACCCGACGGCGATCAAGGAAGCTGCGAAGATCCGTTTCCCGATGGACAAGTTCATCGGCAACTGGTGGGCCGGTGCGGATGCCGACCTGCGTCCTGTCGGCAAAGCCGGCAAGGGCTATCTGGCGGCAAACTTCTCCGGGGTCGGAACCGACTACCCGGCCGTGCAGGACATCATCAAACACGTGGTTGATGCCGGCAAAAGCCAGTTGAAGTCGAAAGACGACACGGGAACGGTGCTCTACAACCGGGGCATCGCTAATGCCGTGATCGTTGCGGAAGCGATCGCCACCGCGCAGAAGATTTCCGGCAAGAAGAACATTACCGGTGAAGACATGCGGGCCGGGCTGGAAAATATCGACATCAGCGAAGCCCGTCTGAAGGAACTTGGCCTGGAAGGTTTCATGGCTCCCATCAAGGGATCCTGTGCCGACCATGCGGGTGCAGGACCGGTCTTTATTCAGGAATGGGACGGATCGGCCTGGAAGAAGATCTCCGACCCGATCAAGCCGATGGTCGACGTGGTCCGTCCGCTGCTCGAAGAGGCAGCCGAAAAATATGTCGCCGACAAGCCTGACTGGCAGACGCAAACCTGCTCGTAATTCCGGCGGTTCGACGGATTGTGAAAACGGTCGCTCACGGATTTCCGGACCCGTGGGCGGTCAAACCGGGGAGCGGGGGCGGCGAATTTCGCACAGCCAACCATTCTCCAGATCAAATCCCGATGATTGCGCCCCGAATGTGGGGCGCAATCGCCGGGTGGATGCCGACAACCGGCATTGCGCTCCCGATTGTGAAGGTCTGCAATGGATCAAGTCGTCAAGACCGATACCGTGTTGTCGGTGAACAATATCGAGGTGATCTACGATCACGTAATCCTGGTCCTGAAGGGTGTGTCGCTCTCTGTGCCCGAACGGGGGATCGTCGCGCTTCTAGGTGCCAACGGCGCCGGCAAGACGACCACGCTGAAAGCGGTCTCGAACCTTTTGGGCGGCGAGCGCGGGGATGTTACCAAGGGCAATATCATCTTCAAGGGCGAGGAGGTCCAGGACCTGACGCCGAACGAGCTTGTGCGCCGTGGCTGCATCCAGGTCATGGAAGGCCGGCATTGTTTCGGACACCTGACGATCGAGGAAAATCTCCTGACCGGCGCTTATACCCGCAGAGACGGGAACCGCGCGATCAGGCAAGATCTTGAAATGGTCTACAATTACTTTCCCCGGCTGCGTGAGCGCCGCTCCAGCCAGGCCGGATATACATCCGGCGGCGAGCAGCAGATGTGCGCAATCGGACGCGCGCTGATGTCGCGGCCGACCATGATCCTTCTGGACGAACCCTCAATGGGGCTGGCGCCGCAACTGGTCGAGGAAATCTTTGAAATCGTCAAAAAGCTGAACACCAATGAAGGTGTCTCGTTCCTGCTGGCGGAACAAAACACCAATATCGCGCTCAGATATGCGACCTACGGCTACATCCTCGAAAGTGGCCGCATCGTTCTGGACGGCGATGCCAAGGCGCTGCGCGAAAACGAGGACGTCAAGGAATTTTATCTTGGCGTGGGCGGAGAAGGCCGACGGTCATTCCGCGACGTCAAACATTACAAGCGCCGCAAGCGGTGGCTTGCCTGACGGAGAATCCGGCAATGTGACACCGGTTTGCGCTACGCGGACCGGCTTCGAGCGCGCCGACGCAATGACGGTCACGGGCCAGGACCGTCTGCAGTGTCGAACGATGTGATTAACCTGTTTTCGATCAGATATGGACTGTGCGGCAATGAGTGACTATTTCGACGATCTGGAAACCCTTGACCCGGAGGCAAGGGAAAACGCGCTTTTCGCCGGCCTTGCGGGATCATTGCAAGAGATCGCCGCGACCTGTCCGGGATGGGGCGATCATCTCGCCAGCACCGATCTGGCGGCGGTCAAATCCCGTGCCGACCTGGCAAAATTACCGATCATGCGCAAGGAAGAGCTCATGCGTCGGCAGGCGGAGGCGCCGCCGTTCGGCGGTCTGGTCGCGGGAAATGCCGGGGACTATTCACGAGTCTTCATGTCGCCCGGTCCGGTTTGGGAACCCCAGGGTGCAGGAAGCGACCCCTGGCGTGGTGCACGGGCGCTGTTTGCCGCCGGATTTCGCAAAGGCGACATCGTCCACAATTCCCTGTCCTATCATCTGACACCGGGTGGATTTATTCTTGATGAAGGTGCACGCGCGCTCGGCTGTGCCGTGTTTCCCGCCGGAATCGGAAATTCCGAAGCCCAGGTTGAAGCGATCCGGACCTTGCGGCCGAACGGTTTCACAGGGACCCCTGACTATCTGAAAATTCTTCTCGATTATGCGGCCGAACAGGGACGCGACGTTTCCTCGATCCGTCACGCACTGGTGTCGGGCGGAGCGTTGTTTCCCTCGTTGCGCCGCGAATATGCGGATCGTGGCGTTGCCGTAAGCCAGTGTTATGCTACGGCCGATCTCGGTGTCATCGCCTACGAATCTGCTGCGCAGGAAGGCATGATCGTCAATGAAGACATTATCCTCGAGATCGTCCGACCCGGAACCGACGATCCGGTGCCGCACGGCGAAGTCGGCGAAATCGTGGTTACAAGCCTGAACTCCGTCTATCCGCTGGTCCGGTTCGGAACCGGCGACCTGTCCGGGGTCCTGGACGGGCCGAGCCCTTGCGGGCGGACGAATATGCGCATCAAGGGATGGATGGGACGAGCCGATCAGCGCACGAAAGTCAAAGGCATGTTTGTCGATCCGAAACAGATCGATGCGGTGGTTCGCCGCCTTTCCGGCGCCGGCAAGGCCCGCCTTGTCGTGGAGCGGTCCGGGGAACAGGATGCCATGACCCTGAAGATAGAAATCGGCGATCCCGTCGACGATTTCACTGCCGTGGCCGCCGCGGCGCTCAGGGATGTCACCAACCTGTCCGGAGTGATCGAACTGGTACAACCGGGATCGCTGCCGAATGACGGTAAGATCATCTCGGACGAACGGTCCTACGACTGAAATAGCGGGTGCGGCGCGCGCCGTGGCCGCGGAGCGGATGTCGGTGCACCGATTGTCGTGGATGATTGCTGCCCAGGGAAAAATCCCGGGTGATGGTGAAATGTGGCGCGGTTTTATTCGCCATATGTGCAAGACACATTTTCCGATGTCGAATATACGGATTTCTTGTATTTCAGGGTCCATCGTATAACAGTTGTATCGGGGCGTGTTCGAATCCGCGGCGGGTTGTCGGACATTCTTTGGAGGCTAGGCTCACAATGGCACCTTTGTCCGGACATACGTCGGAGACAGATGCGCGCATTCTCTTGGTTGAGGATGATCCTGATGACGTGCATATCATCAAGCGGATCATCGGCCGGGCACCGATATCTGTCGATATCGAGTCGTGCGCCAATGGCCGCGAAGCGCTCGACTACCTTGAAAAGTGCGGGGCAGGGGACAAATCCGGACTGCCCGATCTTATTTTGCTCGACCTGAACATGCCCGTCATGGACGGAAACCAATTCATCCGCGAGTTGCGGCGTCATTCCGTTTATTCCGCGGTTCCGATCTGCGTGTTTACGACAAGCACCGATGAGGATGTCATTAAGGCGGCTTACAACGAGGGTGCCAATGCGGTTGTGAGCAAGGTGGATTCGCTCGACGGGATGAGCCAGATCCTGAATACGATCGTCGATTTCTGGTTTCAGACCGCCAAGAGATATTACATCGAGTAGCCGGACTGGCGGCCGTCGACCGGCCGCTGGAACATCGCATGGAGTCCACGCCGGACAAGGGCTCTCGGCCATGGTGCGCAATCAGATGAAAATCGCCTCGTCATCGACAGGCTCGGGCTCAGGCAATCGATCCGGCTCATCCGGTGTTGATGGAACCGCCATATTGTCCTGTTTGGCGACCATGATCACATCACGATTGAGAACGGCGGATATCCTGTCGCGAAGAACCGATACCGAGAACGGCTTGGCAATGACACCGTCAGCGCCGCGTTGCGCGGCCTCCAGGACAACCTGTCGACTGGCGTTCGCCGTGACCACCAGTACTGCGGGAATCTGCGCGCCTGGTTTCTGCCGACGCACGTTCAGATTTTCGAGAAATTGTCCGCCATTAAAGCCGGGCATGATCCAGTCCAGCAGGACGATGTCGAAATACTTGGAGGCGAGCAGCTTCAACGCATCCCGACCATTGTCGTATTCCTGGATTTCGCCGACCGGAATCTGACGCAACATGCTGCGCATCAGCTTGCGCGTGAAGGCGTTGTCTTCCACGATCAGTACGGATAGATCGTCCAGGGATCGGTTCATTGACGGGGGCTCGGACAGGGGTTCCGGTCTGAAAGTCACTGTACCTGTGAACCGTTTAATCCGCGCTTAACGTATCAGGTGCGCACGACGACGTGTTCGATTGCATATAGTCTTTCGCAACGTCGGGGGATAGAACAGGCGCCGGGATCGGAATGCCAACGCATGTCGCGTTTGATCTGCCTCAGATCAAACGAAAACGATTGGCGCAACAAAAGGTCTGCAGCTGTTGCGTGACGCCGACTTCACGCGACATGCTGTAGCAGAGGATTACGGCCTGGAACGGATGAATGGGACCAACGACGTGGATTTGATGACAAAACAGCCGAGTTGCCGCGAGGTCAAAGTGCCGGCGGACCATCCACCGGTGAAGCTGGGCAAGGTCGGGGTGCTGCTGATCAATCTGGGGACTCCCGATGCGACCGATTATTGGTCCATGCGCCGCTACCTCAAGGAGTTCCTCTGGGACTCCCGCGTCATCGAAGTGTCCAGATTTGTCTGGTGGCCGATCCTTAACCTGATCATTCTGACGACACGGCCGAAAGCGTCGGGCGAAGCCTATGATGCGATCTGGAATCGGGAACTGGACGAGTCTCCCCTGAGAACCATTACCCGATCCCAGGCCGATTTGCTGGCGGCGGATCTGGCACCGGCGGAAGATGGCGGCGACGGCGTCGAAATTCATGTCGACTGGGCGATGCGATACGGCAATCCGGCGATCAAAGGCAAGCTCGAAAGCATGATGGCGGCGGGATGCGACCGTATTCTCCTGGCGCCGCTTTACCCGCAATATGCGGCCGCGACCATGGCGACGGCCAACGACAAGGCGTTTGAGGCCCTGATGCGGATGCGCTGGCAACCGGCGATCCGAACCCTGCCGCCATATCACGACGATCCGGTTTACATCGAGGCTCTGTGCAAATCGCTGGAAGAGGGGATTGCCCGTCTCGATTTCGAACCGGAAGTGATCCTTGCCTCCTTTCATGGATTGCC
>Ga0207422_1004392_pt1 | contig 11771 bp, 10 predicted proteins | sample MarCyaLeptolynsp_FD_187757 | JGI IMG/M metagenome (GOLD analysis project Ga0207422, IMG submission 187757) | Marine cyanobacterial communities from Panama - species 1 Leptolyngbya sp. (SPAdes) | ecosystem: Environmental > Aquatic > Marine > Unclassified | place: Panama: Panama City | collected... | reverse complement strand
TGCCGCGTGATAAATACGGACCGCACTGGCCAATTCATCATCCACATCGGCATATAATGGCGCATCCGGATCCAGATAAGCCCGAACAAAATCGATGATGACCAACGCCGGTTTGCGACCGGGTTTTAATGTGCCATCAAAATCACCACTTGCATAATTCTGGCGTAAATCATCATCAATCATAAAGCTTCTTATCCCTTAATGTTCATGATCATGGTCGTGATCATGATGGTGGTGATGGTGATGACCATCCGCATGGCTGTGACCATGCAGCATTTTAACATTATTCTCATCGGCATAATCCGGATGTTCAAAGTCATCCGGCGTATGGGGATGGTTATGACCACCAGCGTCCACCCATTGATACAGTTCCGGACGTTGCCTGTAAAGCATGGCCGCAGCACGTTTTTTATTCTCATCAGGATTTGACCAGGGATTAAAGTGGAAATAGTTATGCAGTTTCGAATCCGTACGACCCAAAGCAATAGTGCCCAGCTTACACCGGAAGGAGCCGTGATTGATATAAGGCGGACGCCAGAAATATCCACCTGTGGGCAATTCACCAAATTGCATCATCCAGGAAGTACCCCAGATGTGATAACTTTCTTCACCACAATCGTGATAAGAAATATTATCCTGACGATATTCCGGAGCCATACAATAAAGGAATGTGAAAGCTTCTGTCAGCACATCAAAGCGCAATACCTTCACCATACAACCTGCTGCCACAGAAGGGTTCACCAGATTACCGGCGGCCCATGGGGCGTCTTCATATGCATTCAGGGATACATAAGCCTCTTTCAGGCATAAGGCATGATGCTCGTCAGATTCCAGGAAACTGGGTTCACTGTCATTATAAAATACCAGAGCCTCAGCCCCTTGTGGTACTTCAATGGCACCCAGGGCATATCCGGCCGGTACAAACATATAATGGCCTTCAACACATACCTGATCACCGATTTTCATAACACCTTTCAACACAAAAATTTCCATGTCGGAATAGCTCATACCCGGTTTACGGGAATAGCCATTATCAAATTGCATTTTCAGGGAACAGGAGCCGGTGGCGGTGTCCAGAGAGAGGACTTTATAGTGACTGCCGCCAGAAAAATTCGGCAGCGTGAATTTTTTGTAATCTTCGTTAAATTCAACAAATGGTTCTATATGAGGGCGTGCCATGTCTTTATCCTTTCCTGTAAATCTTTACCAAACAACCTTGTCGGCATCGGGCCGATCGGGTCTTTCGGGAATTTCATCGGGTTGGATTTGACGACGAATGTCGCCGGTAACGTTGAACCCTTTGTTTTGAATGATGGTCAGGAAATCAGCAATCCAGCCATTACGCTCTTCCTGGATGCTTTCCATTTCGTCGGCGATTGCCTGATAGCGACGTTCCTGATCGGCAATCTCTTCTTTCATCCAGGCCTGAACCTCCGGCCCGGGTGCTGGTTTTTCATCTTGTACACGTTTTGACATTTCTTCAGCCTTCCTTCTTTTGAAATGGGTTGATTAAGTCTCTTTTGGCAGGGCAGTAACTTTATTCTCCACCATATCTGCCACGTCAGATGGGGAATAACCGGCTTCTTCTAATATTTCCGCGCTATGCTCGCCCATGCGGGGCGGCATACGGCGAATATCAGCCGGGCTTTTTGAAAAATAATAAGGGGATTTATTCATGCGGATCGTGCCTTCGGTGGGATGTTCATGGGTCTGCCAGAAATCCGTCGCCACCAGATGGGGATCATCCATCAGGCCTTCTAATGAGTTAACCACCATATGGGGCACATTGGTTTCACCCAACAGTTCCAGCCACTCTGCTGTGGTCTTGGTGCTGAGTGCCTTTTCTGTTTCCGCATAGGTCTGATCGATATTTTCAAGGCGGGATTTCATATCCGCATACCGCGGATCATCCAGCAAATCCTGACGCCCGGCCACCGTACAGAAAGTGGACCAGTGATTATCCCAATAAGGCAGGACCGCCAGATAACCATCCTTGGTTTTATAAGGTTTACGATTATCGCTCATGATACGTGGATAACCCGGCCCCGCCAAAGGTGGCTCAAAAGTCAGCCCCCACAGATGTTCAGTCATGACAAAAGACACCATGGTTTCAAACATGGGCACTTCCACTTCCTGACCTTCGCCAGTGCGTTCCCGATGGAACAGCGCCGCCAGAACCGCATTGACCACCGCCATACCCGTGGTTTTATCACATAGGATTGTCGGTAAATAACGCGGCTCACCGCCGGTCATGCTCATCAACATGGCGACACCGGATGCCGCCTGAATGCTGTCATCCAGTGCGCCCCGATCACCGTAAGGACCAAATTTGCTGTAGCCATAGGTGGCGCAATAAACCACTTTGGGATTAATGGCTTTGACCGCATCATAATCCAGACCCAGTTTAGCCATCGCCTGAGGCCGGAAATTATGCACGATCACATCGGCCTTTTCCGCCAGTTTTAAAGCGGCTTTCTGACCTTCCGGGTCTTTCAAATTCAAGACAATACTGCGTTTATTGCGGTTACAATTTAAGTAAAGCGCCGCCATATCTTTGTTGTTTTTTGTTGGTCCCAGATTACGGTTGGTATCACCGGTGGGTGGTTCTACCTTGATGATATCCGCGCCCAGATCACCTAAGGTCTGACAAGCCCAGGGACCCAGCACAACACTGGTGAATTCCAAAATCGTAATACCATCTAAAGGACCACTCATTGTTCGGCCTCCAGTTTGACCGGCTCTATGCCGCGTTTTTCCAGACCATAAAGACGGATCACATTGTTGCGCATAAACTTGCGCATCACGTCCGTTTTTAAATTCTGTTCAGCGATTTCATCCACGGTGCGTTTGAAACGCAATACAGGGAAGTCAGTGCCGAAGATCACTTTGTTCTGACCATAACTGTTGATGTATTTCCAGATGCTGTCGGGCCAGTATTTTGGGCTGTGTGCATCAGTGGCCATATAAACATTTTCATGTTTCCAGGCCATGGCGATCATTTCATCATGCCACGGGATTCCCACATGGGAACCGATCAGTTTCAGTTCCGGCAGATCACAGGCAATATCATCCAGATAAATGGGGCGACCCACAGAACGACTACGATGTTCTTTGGAATATATCAATGATTGGCCCACCTGCATCTGGATCGGAATATCCAGTTCAATACATTTGGCGTAATAGGGATAATATTTGGCTTCATTAGGCGGCAGGTCAAACCAGTGGGGATAAAGATGTGCACCCACAAAACCCATGTTCCGCACCGCGTCTTCCATGGCCCAAACCCCATCCATGCCCTGATAAGGATCTATACCGATCAGGCCCAGAAAACGATCAGGATATTGATCGACAGCTTTGGCAACAATTTCCGGTGGCATATGATAACAACCCGGCAGACCCACACGGCCGGATTTAGCAGCCACCAGAAACGAAAATTCGATGCCCGCTTCATCCATCTGATCAATCATCATTTCAAGACTGATGCCGGCCGAGGAATGTTTGCCTTTGACCTTGCCCATGAAAAATTCGTCAGTCCAGCCCGGACGTTGTTTTAGGGCCTCTTCCGTCCAGATATTAACGACGGCATCAATGGCTTTAAAATCCATGCTCATTCTCCCTAAAGCCCGAAACCAACAATGCCGATGCCACAAAGGCTGATGGTACCGCCAGCCAAAGCATGGGCATATTTGCCTAATCCCTCAAAAGAGATGTTCTTCAGTCCCTTGGCCGCAATCATTGCCACCGTCAGCATGGTCGCCACCGTCACTCCGGTGAAAACCCCCACCGTCATCATCACGGCCCAGAAATCACCGTTCACAGCAGGTGCCATCATCAAGGGGATCAAAGGTTCACAAGGCCCCAGGACAAAAATGATAAAGATGCTCCAGCTGGCCATGGTCCAAACCGGTTTATGGGCAGTATTATTGTCTGCTTTCACAGTCTGTTCATGTACATGCATATGAGAACTATGATGGTCATGGCTATGTTCATGCTCGGTGCCGTCTTCATGTCGGTGCCAATGGCTGTGTGTTTGATTACGAAAGGCTTTTTTCAGGCCCCAGGCCATATACACTAAACCAAACGCAATCAGGCCCCAGGCCGCCAGGTCGCCGCGCACCCCTTCAATGATCGCCAGTTTGCTGATGGCGGCTCCGGCAAAAACACCGGCAAGCCCAAGCAATATTGATCCCAGCGAATGTCCCAAACCACAAATTAAGGTCACCCCTGCAATACGTTTCAGACCCCAACCCCGGGCTTTGCCCATGGCCACAAACGGCAGGTAATGATCCGGACCCAACAATGTATGTATGAAGGCAATGGAGGCCGCGCCCCACAATAAGATTGTTAATTCTGCTTCCATTTTGACCTCGCTTATTTTTTATGGTTTGGCCTGCTGTTATGGTTTTGCCTGTTGCTATGGTTTTGAGTGTGCTTCGTCCAACATACTCACATCAAAGGCATCAGCCGTATTGGTAATAATCGCCTGTTTGCGGAAAAACCGCGTGTATCCTTCCGGCCCCATGCGCGATGCACCTATGCCGGATAATTTGAATGAATTTTTCTCTGCTTCACTGATGAAAGCAGTCATACAGGCATCATTGATGCTGATGCCCCCTGCTTCGATCTGGGAACCCACCTCAACCGCATGATTTTTGTTTTCAGAGAAGACAGCCCCGCTCAGGCCAAATTCTGTGTCATTGGCATAATCAATGGCTTGTTGATCATCTTCAAAAGCCATCACCGGCATGATCGGACCAAAGGTTTCCTGGCTCATCAATTTCATACCATGGTTTACATTGGTAATCACCGTAGGTTTCAACCACAAGCCACCTTCATGACGTTCAATTTCACCACCACAATGGATCACGGCCCCCTTGGTCACCGCATCGTCCAACTGATCTTTCAGGATATCGGCCTGTTTTTCAAAAATGATCGGGCCGATGTGACCAGTGTGAATATCCGGTGTGTTCAGCTGAACACTCTTGGCTTTCTCAACCAGTTTTTCGACAAATTCATCATAAAGGCTTTGCGCCACATAAATGCGTTCTATGGACTGGCAAGCCTGGCCAGTCGCAGCCACGGACCCGCGCACCAAGGCTGAAGAAGCCCGGTCCACATCCGCATCCGCCAACACCAACGCAGGATCATTGCCGCCCAGTTCCAGACAGGCCGGAATGAAATTTCTTGCTGCTGCTTCGCCCACTTTACGTCCTGTGCGCACACTGCCTGTAAAACAGACCATATCCACATGATCAATCAGCGCCGCGCCGGAACTGCCATCACCATCAATATAGATCAGCAAATCTTTCAGACCGGGCACCTGATCAATCACTTTACGCATTGGCTCCGCGAAACGCGGCGTCACTTCGCTGGGTTTGATGATCACTGCACATCCAGCAATCAAGGCCGGCAGTGCATCAATCAAAGACAGCAATAAAGGAAAATTCCAGGGGCTGATCACGCCCAGCAAAGCATAGGGTTTTCTTTGTGATCGAAAAGCAATGGAGGGAATGGCCATGGAATTCTGTTCGGCCTGTTCTTCCGTATGGCGTGCCACATGGGCCCATTTATCGATGTTTCGGCCAATGGCATCCACTTCCTGTGCCGCAATGGCATAACGGCCGGTATCTATACTCAGCGCAGCGATCAATTCATCCCGATTTGCCGCCATGACAGACGCCAGTTCTTTCATCACAGAGATGCGATGATCCAGACCTTTGGCCAGCCAGTTTACCTGAGCGGCACGAGCAGCAAGCGCCAGGGTTTCAATTTCTTCCGCTGTGGTGATGGTGATTTCATAATCATTTGCCCCAGTGCGCGGATTACGGACGGCCATATTGTTTGTCATGTCACTCATAATCCGGGAATCCCTTCCACCAGGCGCACTTTGACAATGGCTTTGCCCGCGCGCAGTTTCTTGGCTTCTTCATATTCGGGGGAATTCCAGAATTTTTGAGCGGCCTCTACAGAAGGCCAGCGGGAGATCACGACTTTTTCTTCGTCGGGCCAGTCGCCTTCCAATAACACCGATTGTTTGGCACCACGGACTATATATTCACCGCCAAACTGTTCAATCAGTTCAGCAGCACGCGCACCATATTCCATGAAGCCTTTTGGATCGGTCAGTTCGGCGACAATGATCATGTAAGCTGGCATTTTCCCTATCCCATCAATATGTTGCTTGTCCCGGGGCTTAATCTCAAAAACAGATCAAAATATATGGTAGTTATTAAAAATTCCCGGAAAGACTCTTGCTCTATATGACATAAATGATATAACAATATATGTAATCGTCAATGATTTTTGTCATTTTCATTTGCGTATAAATTTAAGGGACATTTTGATCCTTTGAGCCGAATCATCGTAAAAGATATGTCATTAAAACAAAGTGATGATGGTAGTACGGTTGATTTCGCCTATAATGGCTGATATAGGAAGGCCTTATTAGGCAGATTAATAAGTGAAACCCTCGTAAACAGAGCGGATATTCAATGGGACAAAAAATTAAATCAGAAAAAATCCTCAAGCTGAAGGATTCAATTGACGAGAGTTTACCGACTCCGCTTTATCACCAGATTTATGTCTTGATCCGCGAAAAAATCTTTGCTGGGGATTATACCGACGGCAGCCTTATCCCTACGGAAAATGAACTGGAAAAAATGTTCGGTGTGTCGCGCATCACAGTGAAACGTGCTCTGGACGAACTGGCTGCCGAAGGCCTGGTCAGTCGCCAGCGTGGCCGCGGCACAACGGTGACCTTCAAAACACCGGTTTCCACATCATCCGCCGGCATGGAAGGTTTGCTGGAAGACCTGCTGACCATCGCATTGGAAACGCAGGTCAAGATCCTGGAATTCGATTACATCAGCGCCCCACCCCAGGCCACCGATGCCTTAGGACTGGAAGCCAACACCACCGTGCAAAAAGCGGTGCGTGTACGTTCCAAAGACAAGACACCTTTTTCCTATGCCATCACTTATGTACCCGAAGACATGGGCCGGTCATACAGCTATGATGAATTGTCCAATCAGCCATTATTAGCCCTGCTGGAACGGGCGGGTGCCAATATTTCCCATGCCCGGCAAACCATCACGGCAACATTGGCCGATAGCAAAACCGGTTCCGCGCTGCAAGTGAATATCGGTTCACCACTGCTGAAAGTAACCCGGATTGTTTATGACAGCGACAACCGCGCCGTGGAATATATCACCATTTTCTATCGTCCCGATGTCTATCAGATGAAATTCGGCCTTGCCCGGGTCAAAGGTGAAAAATCCAACTTCTGGGCCACTGACCGCGAATAAACTTCCCCCTCAGAATTCATCCTTGAACAGATCATTGCTTTGCCAGCCTCAAAATGATATATAACTATATCATTATTATATTTGATAGAGGCTGCCCATGATCTCCCGCCGTAAACTTCTGCAATATTCTGGTGCTTTTTCAGCCACCCTGCCCTTTGGCCCTTATGTTTATGGAGCCTCGGCACGCAAAAAATATGACGTGATTATCATTGGTGCGGGATTGTCCGGCCTGAATGCAGCGATGCATCTTCAGGAAGATGGTCTGGATGTTCTGATACTGGAAGCTGCGGACCGGATTGGCGGGCGTATGTATACGCTGGATCATATTGACGGCAAACCCGAAGCCGGCGGTTTGCAAGTGGGGCCGATGTATGCGCGACTGCGTACGTTGAGCGATGAGTTATCCGTTGGTATGGATCCCTTCATGCCCGGCCCTAAAGGCATGACCATCGATTATCAAGGAGCCCAAACCCGCTTGAAAAATTGGGCCAAATGGGACCAGAACCCTTTGTCTGATCCGGAAAAGAAAACCCTGCCCTTTGGGTTTCTCAGAACCCTACTGGGACGACAGAATCCTTTAGCAGAACTGGACAGCTGGACAGAACAGGAAGCTTTAAAACTGGATATCCCGCTCAGTGATCTGGCGGATCAGAAAAACCTCTCCGAGCAAGCACGTCAAATGATGCAGGTGTCATTGCAAGGCGATGATTTGTCAGATATCTCCGCGCTGGGTGAATATCGCAAAGCCCGTATTTTACAATTTGAACAGGGCAACGGCCCCAGCCATAAAGTCCGTGGTGGATCATCCCGCTTACCGGAAGCCATGGCCCGCACGTTAACAACCCCAGTGGTCCTGAACAAAAAGGTGCAAAAAATCAGCCAAAATGGCGCCACATGTACCGTTACCTGTGCTGATAACAGTGCTTATCAAGCCGCCCATGTGATCTGCAGTTTACCTTTTTCAGTATTGCGCGAAATCACATTTGATCCTCTGCCCCCAGCTTTGCAAAAACAATGCATTCAGGAAATGCCTTATCTGCCGGTGACATCGGTCTTTATGAAACCCACCAAAGCCTTTTGGGCAGGCACTGATCTTCCTCCGATGATCTGGAGCGATGGTCCCATCGAGCGGGTATTTCCCTTAACGTCTGAAACTGGTGAAGTGACCACATTATGGTGTTTGATCAATGGTAATGCAGGCCGTGTTTTTGATGCCTTACCTGCCGCTGAACAGCAGGCGCTGATCACCAAAGAAATGGCCCGTATTCTGCCCGCCAGCCAGGGGAATATTTCCATCGAACATATTCATTCCTGGACCCAACATCCTTATGCCAGGGGTGCCTGGGCCTATTGGCAACCAGGTCAGATTTCAGCCTTTGGTGCGACCTTCCGTAATCCTCATGGTCGTGTGCATTTTGCCGGAGAACATACAGCCATCTTCGCCGCCGGTATGGAAGGTGCATTGGAATCCGGTGAACGGGCCGCCTGGGAAATTCTTGACAAAGAGACGTAAAGTTATTTACGACGCATCAGCCACAATAACACAATTGATGTGAAGAACGGTAAGAACCGCTCACCAAAATCGCCTGGCATATTCGGCATCAGATAGAGAATCACAGTTCCGAAAAACCCGACGGAAATAGCCAATGGCACGGACGCGTCACTCAGCTTCATACCCGCCAAACGACAAATGACGATCGGCCCAAAAGCAGCCCCAATAGCGTTCCATGCAAATAATACCCGCGAGAAAATCGCCTCTGGTAAGAAGATCGCCACCGCAATGGCCAGCAAAGAGGTGGCCACCATAATCAATCGTGAAATCAACAATCCGCGATTCTTGATGATTTTTTCCAGTTTCAAGTCATGGGAAATGACAGACGCGATCACCAATAACTGACTATCCGCCGTAGACATGATCGCGGAGAGAACCGCTGCCGTCAGAATACCACCAATAATCAATGGAAACAGGTCCTGGGTCAGCCGGAAAAACAAACCTTCCGGATTGGCAATATCCGGCACCAAAATATGTCCGCAAAATCCCAGCAAAATCATGCAGATATAAACCAACAGATACCAGCCAATGCCTATGGTCTGGGCGATAGGTAATGATTCAGCACTTTTTAAGGCCATAAAACGGTTTAACAAATGTGGCTGGCCCAACATACCCAGACCAACAGACAACAATCCCATAATCAGACCGATCGCCATCAAGCCGACATTACCGCCGGTCATGCTCAGTTGATCTGGCGTCACCACCGCCAGCAATCCGTCTTTTAAGGCGCCAAAACCACCCACTTCGATAACCGCCATCGTCGCCAGAAGAAAGGCCCCCAGGGCCATCAAAATACCCTGTAACGTGTCCGTCAGGCTCACCGCCCAGAAACCACCCAGCATGGTGTAAGCGACAATCACCAACCCACCGATCAGGATGCTGGATGACAAAGACATGTCAAAATTGGTCGCGAAAGTCTGTCCCGCCCCCTGAAACTGTGCGGCCACATAAAAAATGAATGAAATGACGATCACCACCGCACTTAAGATCAGGCTGAGGGATAAAGCCTTGCCTTTTAAGTCATAGGTGATGAAATCGGTTAGGGTAATAAACCCCTTTTCATGGCTGATATGAAACATCCTCGGCGCAATCCACAGCCAGGTGATCACTAAACTTATGATAATACCGATTAAGATCCATAAAACGGACAGGCCCATGATAAAGGCCGCACCGCTCAGCCCCAACAAGGCCCAGGCCGAAGATGCACTGGCCGAAAAGCTGACCGCGGTCACCACTGGCCCCAGTTCCCGTCCACCGACAAAAAAGTCCGTGTTGTCCTTAACCCGCCGTTCTGCCCAAAGCCCAAAGCCAATCAGAATGATTTTATAAATAACCAAGGTGATCAGAATAACGGTGGCTTGTGACATTTATTTTCCTTTTCCCAAAAAAAGAGCCAGGCAGTAAGGGCTGCCTGGCCAGTATTCATCAGGAGGTAAGTTTATTCAAGAATGTTTATCCATTAGAAATTATATTTAAACCGCAGATCCCAACGGGACGGGTCGTTCAAATATTGGAACCCAAACAGGAAAGCAGTGGCATATTCTTCGCCAAAACAATTGGTACATTCTGCTGAAAGGCTCCATGTTTCATCTTCTGTGACATAACTGATGCCTGCATTGACCACAAAACGGCTTTCGTTAAAGGCACCTTCCGGATTGGATGTCGCGGTGAAATGTTCAGAAGTATATTGGCCATTGGCATTGGTCACGATACGACCATTCAAGGCATCCAGTGGAATTTCATAATTAAAACCGATATTCCAGGTGACATCAGGTGCCCGGACTGGTTCAGAAATTGTTCCCGCACCCGTCACAATACCCCGATTACAGTTTGTCCCGGTCGCAACACAGTCTGCAAGCTGCGCTACAACGGAAGGATCCAGATTTGTATAATCCGCATCCATCAGACCGATTGTCGAATAAATTGAGAAGTTTTCGGTGATCAGCCAATAAAGTTCTGCTTCCAGCCCCCAAATATCCAGATCAGCAAAATTGTCCGTCAGAAACGCGCCGGTTTCACCAGCCGACAGAACCTGAAGATCCGTAATGTCAGAGAAGAAACCGGTAGCGTTGAAACGTACTGTGTTATCGGCTAACTCAGAACGCAAACCAATTTCATAAGACCAGATGGTTTCTTTATCGAATGCTGCTGCTCCAGCCGCGGACGTCGAGCGAGCATTCCAACCACCGGATTTAAAGCCTCTGGTGGCGGAAACAAAAACGCTGATATCATCATTGAAGGCATAATCCAGCGCAAAACGTGGCGTCCAGACGTCTGTATCCAGTGAAGTAGGTACGCCTGCATCAATCAAACCTTGGGTGGTCAGGGCACCTGCGAAATCAATCGTTTTTTCTTCATCCGTATAACGGATACCGGCCGTGGCTGTCAGTTGTTCAGTAATATGATAATCCGCCTGTGCATAAACGGCCCAGGCTTCGGTCGTATTTGTCAATACTCTGTCAAACAACACACCACCGAACGGGATACTGAAATCCACAAAATCGGTGATGTTTTCTTCGTCGATGTAATAAAGTCCAACGACATATTCCAGTTTATCATCAGCCAAGGTGCCATTGACCTTGATTTCCTGAGTGAAGGTCTCATGATCACCATCATTCACAATCAGGAAACCACCTGTCGGCACAGGAATACTCGGGAAGAAATCCACATTGAATTTTTGATTAAGGTCCACATAACCTGTGATGAATTCGATGTTGGCTTCACCCACCTGAACCTGCAGGTTGGATGTCAGAATAATGGTTTCTGTCTGGTTTCCAGGGGGAATACCATTCTTGGAACCGGGAATGGTTCCGGCAGGTAAACCAGTGCTGGGCTGACCTGTGGTGGTGATCCGGTCACCTGTGTCAGGATCAATAGTATTTTGGACACTGGCATGATCGCTGTCCAGATAACTT
>Ga0207422_1004390_pt1 | contig 11785 bp, 7 predicted proteins | sample MarCyaLeptolynsp_FD_187757 | JGI IMG/M metagenome (GOLD analysis project Ga0207422, IMG submission 187757) | Marine cyanobacterial communities from Panama - species 1 Leptolyngbya sp. (SPAdes) | ecosystem: Environmental > Aquatic > Marine > Unclassified | place: Panama: Panama City | collected... | reverse complement strand
CCCCGGTGACGCCGCGGTCGTCGACGGGGTCGAAGTCTCGTGCAGCACCTTTCGCATGACGCAGGACGGCCGCGACAACGTCTGGGGCTACGGACCGCAAAACGGCGGCACCACCTGCTACACGGGTGGGATCGACAGCCACGACTCGACCAACTGGGTCGTGCACGACAGCGTCTTTGACGGCATCCACTGCGACGCGACCGGCGTGCAGCGGCCCGCACACGGCCGGTTCCCCGAGCTCCGCGACGGCATGACGTACAACGGCGGACTGGCCGAGCACTGCATTCACCACTGGGACAGCGAGGCTGGCTCGGGCCACGTCATCGAACGCAACCGGTTCATGAACTGTGCGCGAGGGATCGGGCTGGGCTTCAACGACCAAGTCTACGGATCGTCGATCGTCAACAACACGATCTACTCCGAGCACCCCGGCGGCGGTGAGCACGACGTCGGAATCTCGGTCGAAGAGGGCGTCGACACGATGATCGCCCACAACACCGTCTATTACGCGCACCCCAACGCGTACAACAATCGCATCGAGTACCGGTTCGACACGACCACCAACCTGACCGTGCACGGCAACCTGACCAACGGCGCGATCACGGCACGCGACGACGCCGTCGCGATGGAGAGCGACAACGTCACCGCCGCCGAGGCCGGCTGGTTCGCCGGCGTCGACACGGGTGACCTGCGGCTCGCGGACTGCGCGGCTCCAGGGAGCATTGCGCTCCACAGCGACGTCCCAGACGACCTCGACGACGAGGTCCGCTCCGATCCGACGGTCCCGGGCGCAGACCACTGCGAGTGAGCCGCGGCGCCCGGCTCAGCGCTCGACCTTCGTCGGCGCCGACAGCTCGGAAATCCGCTTGATCGCGTCGTAGTACGGCGCGAAGCACGGGCGATCGACATAGCGACCCGCACCGCGCTCGGTCTCGAGGTTGCCACGGTCCCACAGCACCTTGCCCTGCGACACGGTGTACGAAGGGACGCCGACGACGTCCATGCCCTCGTAGATGTTGAAGTCGATCTTCTGGTGGTGCGTCTCGGCCGAGATGGTGCGCGAGCCGTCCGGATCCCACACCACGATGTCTGCGTCCGCGCCGACGTCCAGCGAGCCCTTGCGCGGGTAGATGTTGAAGATCTGAGCGGCGGCGGTGGACGTGCACCGCACGAACTCGCTGGGCGTCAGCTTGCCGGTACGCACGCCGTGGTGCCACAGCACGCTCATGCGGTCCTCGACACCACCGGTACCGTTGGGAATCGACCGGAAGTCGTCTTTGCCCATCTCCTTTTGCTCGGTGCAAAAGCAGCAGTGGTCGGTCGCGGTCGTGTGGAGCATGCCAGCCTGCAGACCGCGCCACAGCGCCGCCTGATGCTCCTTGGCCCGAAACGGCGGGCTCATCACGTAGTGCGCGGCCGAGCGCCAGTCCTCGTTGCGATACACGGAGTCGTCGATGACGAGGTGCTGCGCGAGCACCTCACCAAAGACGCGCTGGCCTTCGAGCTGGGCTCGGGTCGCCGCCTCCAGCGCGTCGATGCACGAGGTGTGCACGAGGTACAGCGGTACCCCGAGCACCTCGGCGATCCGGATCGCCCGGTTGGCTGCCTCGCCCTCGACCTCGGGAGGCCGCGAGAGCGGATGCCCCTCCGGACCCGTGATGCCCCGCTCGAAGATCTCCCTCTGCAGCCGGTACACGAGCTCGCCGTTTTCGGCGTGCACCGTGCACAGCGCGCCCAGCTCGCGCGCGCGGGTGAACGAGTTCACGAGGATCTCGTCGTCCGCCATGATGGCGCCCTTGTAGGCCATGAAGTGCTTGAAGCTGTTGACCCCGTGCTCGGTGGCGAGCGTCCCCATGTCTGCGTGCACGGTGTCGTCCCACCAGGTCACCGCCACGTGAAACGAGTAGTCCGAGACCGACTTGGTCGCCCACTCGCGCCACTGCTTGTACGCCTCGAGCAGGCGCTGCTGCGGGTTGGGGATCACGAAGTCGATGATCATCGTGGTGCCACCAGCGGCCGCAGCCGCCGTGCCGGACTCGAAGTCCTCGGACGCGACCGTACCCATGAACGGCAGCTGCATGTGCGTGTGCGGATCGATGCCGCCGGGCATCACGTAGCAACCACCGGCGTCGATGACCCGCGCATCGGCGGGTGCCTGGAGGTCGGTTCCGACGGCCACGATGGTGCCGCCGTTGGTCAGAACGTCGCCGCGAACGCTGTGCTCGGCGGTGACGAGGGTCCCTCCACGGATCAGGATCGACATCAGGCGGGACGATAACCGACGCGGTCAGCGGTCTGCCACTGCCTCGCCAGGGTCCGACGCCGCGTGCTCCACCCGCCAGCGCTCGGCTTCGCTCCGACCGTCCGCCGGCAGCTCGTCGACAGCCCGCACGAGCAGCCCTTGGGCACGTTGTGGCTGTCCCGCAGCCCATGCCGCCTGCGCCAAAGCGAACCTCGTTTCCCCTCGCTCCTCCGGCGTGCCCGAAGCCTCGCGCAGAGCCAGCGCGCGCTCGAGCGTCTCCACCGCGACGAGTGGATGCCCCAGCGCGAGCTCGGACCGTCCAAGCGACGTCAGCGGATGAGCGAGAAACGGGTGGTCCGGACCCAGCGCCCCCTCGAACACCCGAATCGCTCGTTGGTGGCGCTGTACGGCGTCGTCGAAGCGGCCCTGCTGCTCGGCGATGAGCCCGAGATTGACCAGCGAGCTCGCGACGTGGGGGTGCTCGGGCCCCAGCGTGGCCTCGCGAATCTCGAGCGCGCGGTTGCAGTGCTCGATCGCCGCCGAGAGCTCCCCGAGCATGAGGTGGACCGAGCCGAGGTTGTCCATCGACAGCGCGGCCTCGGGGCTGTCGTCACCGAAGGCACGCTTGCGAATGGCGAGCGCGCCGGCGTGCGCGTCGCGGGCGGCCCCGAGGTCCCCGCGCTTTTCGTCCACGACGCCCAGCCCGTTGAGCGCGACGGCCACGCGGGGATGATTGGGACCATACGCTGCCGTGAAGATCGCGAGTGCGCGCTGGATGTGCTCGGCGGCGCGCCCGTAGTCACCCTTGTAGACGAGAATGCTCCCGATGTTGTTCTCGACGTTGCCGAGGATCGGATGGCTCTCTCCCAAGTGCGCGACCTGGATCTCGAGCGCACGGTCGAAGGCCGCCAGCGCTGCATCGTAGTCGCCTTGGGCCGAGTCGACCCCGCCCCGGGTCACGAGGTGCTCGGCCTCGATCAACGTGCCCTCGCCAAAGCGCTGCACCGCGGCGGCCGCGTGCCGGGACCAGACCGCGCCCTCTGCCGGACGCGCGAGCCGATAGCCGAGCAAGAAGGACACGCGGCTGGCCGAGCGCGCCGCGATCTCGTCGTGGCGCGCGGCCACAGCGGCAAGTGCGTTGTCGGCGAGCAGCTCCACGGCACCGTCGACGTCGCCGGTCTCGTACTGCGCCATGCCCAGCAGATCGACGGCTTCGACCACGACCGGGTCGTAGTCCGAGGCGCGGGCCTTCTCGACGGCGACGAGCGCGAGCTCGTACGCCGGCCCAAACCTTCCCGCGCGCAGCAGGGCGTCCACGCGCGCAATGACGTCGCGCGCTTCGGCGACGGACGCGGCGGCGCTGCGCGGCGGCGGAGCGACCCCGGTCACCAGAGCGTCCTCGTCCGCGCATGCCGCCACTCGGGGCAAGTTGGCGACGGCATCGGTTGCTCGCGCCACGACCTCTGAATCCGCGGCCGCGAGGACCTCGACGACCGCGGCGACTTCGGACCGACGTCGCGCCAAACAGGTGCGTTGAAGGTCGTGCACGGCGCGCGGGTGTTCACGCTCGGCCTCGCACACGACCTGAGACAGCTCCGACCAACCGTCGGCAATGCGATCCAGGCGAGCCTCGACGCGCTGAAAGGACTCGTCGGCGTAGGTCAGTTTCGTCGCCTCGAAGGCGGTCTGCACCTCGGCCCGTCGCGCGTCGTCCCACGTCCCGATGCGAACATCGCCGCAGCGCACGGCACCGTTGGGGCCGACTGCGACCACGCCCACCACGGCGGCACCACCGAGCACCGCGACCGTCGCGAGCACCCGTACACGTCGCCGCGCAGCGTCCCCCCGCGAGAGCGCGTCGAGCAGCGCGTTCATCGACGGCCAACGCCGCCCTGGGTCCGCCTCGAGCCCGCGCCGCACGATTCGGCGCAGCCACGCGGGAACCCCCACGTCCGCCGGTGGCGCCTCGACCTCGCCGGCCATGATCGCCTGTCGGAGCTCGCGTCCGTAACGCCCGGCAAATGGGGCCTGCCCGTAGAGCATTCGCCACAGCGATACGCAAAAGGCGAACTGGTCGCTGGCCGCGATGACGTCCTCGCCGGCGTGTTGCTCCGGAGCCATGTACGCCGGGGTCCCCACGACCGTTCCCGTTTCGGTGAGCGAGCCGAGCCGCGGCAGCGAATCGCCGCCGTCGAGCGACAAGCCACCTCCGAGGTCCGCAGACTCGGTTCCAGAGGTGACCGCGATTCCGAAGTCGACCACCCTGACCCGCGCATCGGCCCCGACCAACACGTTGCTCGGCTTGAAGTCGCGGTGCACGACGCCGGCCGCGTGCGCAGCAGCAAGGCCCCGTCCCGCACGAAGGGCCACGTCGAGGACCTCGCGCCAGGACCGTACGTGGGCCTGCGCCCACCGATCGAAGGTCAGCCCCTCGATGTATTCCATCGCGAGATAGACGTGGCCTTCGATCTCGCCGGTCTCGAACACGGCCACGACGTTGGGATGCTGTAGCTGCGCGAGCGCCTGCGCCTCCCGCTGCATGCGCTCGCGGCCTTCCCTGCCCTGCCGCGCTTCGAGCAGCTTGAGTGCGACCTTTCGGTCCAGCTCGGTGTCGTAGGCCGCGAGCACCACGCCCATGCCTCCGCGGCCGAGCTCTTCGAGCAACACGTAGCGGCCGAGTCTCGCGCCGAGCGACTCCGGCCCCCATGCGCGCTGCCGTGGCCGTGGCTCGCCGGCGCGGGTGCCATCCGTGTGCGTCCGAGTCTCGCTCGGCTCGGGTGGCTCGGGTGGCTCGGACACCGTCCCGATAAAGGATGCCCGGGTGCGCGGCGGCGGCTCAATGTACGAAGTCACCGACGATGTACGACGGCCGCGACGCTCGTTCAGCCGGTGTTCGGCGATTGGTAACGCCGGGGCCCCGCGAGGTTGCACGCGGGTGCAGTGACGGCTCGCACGGTGATGACTGCCCGTTTGTCGGGGTCTTCGGCGAAATACCCCTCGGTGGATCCTGGTACGGTGCGCCATGGCCAACCGACGATCGAATTCTGGGTTCAAGTGGGTCGCGCTGCCGATCGCCGCCGCCCTCGGCTGGGGCGCCTGGACCGCGGGCAGTGCCCTGTTGGGCGACGACTCCGAGGCCGAAGGCACGCGCTACGTCGTCAACCACGTTTGGATCGAGCGCCTGCCCGAAGGCCCGCGCGACATGATCGGGCACCTTGCCATGATCGATCACCGGCAGGGCCGAATCGGCGGCGCCGGCCGGTCCTCGCAGTGGCGCCACTTCATCGAGATCTTCCAGTGGAAGCTCGACGGGCATCGTCTCGACCTGTTCTTCCCGCAGGACGAAATGCACACCGCGGTCGGCGTCAAGACGTACCCGTGCGACGCCCCGCAGCCGTTCGACATCTGCATGGACATCGAGGCCGGCCGCCGCAAGGTGACCTACTACAGCAATCGCGACTGGGAGATCGATCCGGGCAACGCCGAGGCGTCACTCGAGGCACTGACCGAAGAGCATCCCGAGCTCGCCAACGTGTTCGAGCTGGACACGAGCAGCGCAGAGTTGGACGTCGACGCGGTCGACTGGACCGAGACCAACACGCTTCCGTTCAAGTAAGCCGAGCGTGGCCGCGGGCCCGGTGGCTCGGCTCACGTCGAGCCGCCGTCGCCCGGAGGACCAGAACGGGGACCAGATCGAGGATTGGTCACGTATCGGGCCAGCGCCGCCCGCGAGTGGATGTCGAGGCGCTCGTAGATGTTGGATAGATGCCGCCCGACCGTCGCGGGCGAGATGTGGAGCCGCTTGCCGATCTCGGCGTTGGTGAGCCCCTCGGCGACCAACCGCGCCACCTCGAACTCGCGCGGACTCAGGTCGGGCGGGCGCGTGGGCGAAGGCCCGGCGTTGGCGGCCCCGGACGGAGGCCCGACGCGGCCGAGATAACGCAGGCGCATCACCGCCTGGCCGAAGCGAATCTCGTCCCCGTCGCGCAGCGCTGCCTGCTCGGTGCGACGACCGTTGACGAAGGTTCCGTTGCGCGAGCCGAGGTCGACCACCTCCACGTCCCCGTCGCCATCGCACGACAGCCGGGCGTGCTTACGCGAGACGCCGGTCACGTCGAACGTGATGTCGCAGCTGTCCTCCCGACCGACGATCGTCGAGCCGCGGCCGATCAGGATCGGCTTTTGAAACGGGGCACCGCGGACCACCTCGAGACACGGTCGGCCGGGGTCGCTGACCTCGGCTTCGACGTACTCGGTGGTCTTGGGCGGATCGGCAGGCACCGGGCCTAACGATAGCGCTACTTGATGCCGTGCATCAGCTTGTTGAACGGCTTGTTCAGGATCAGGATCAAAATCCCGATCCCGATGATCGCGTACGCGAAATTCGCGTACACGTCGACGTAGGAGCTGAGCACCTCCTGGGCGGACTGGGCTGCCCCTTCGCCGCCTTCACCACCTTCGCTCCCCGTCAGCGTGGCGATCTGGCCACCGACGAAGTTGGCCCCGGCAAAGCTGAGGAACCAGGCGCCCATCACCGAGCCCACCTGCCCCTTGGGCGCGAGCTTGGTGACCATCGACAGACCGATCGGCGACAGGAACAGCTCGCCGGTGGTGTGCAGCAGGTACAGCAGCGCGAGGAAGGTCAGCGGCACCTTGAAGGCGTCGCCGGCCATGCTCGATCCGATCACCAGCATGTAAAAGCCCAGCCCGAGCTGCAGGAATGCCAACCCGAACTTGATGGGGATGTTGGGACTCTTGCCCTTCGCATCGAGGTTTGCCCACATCTTCGAGAAGATGGAGCCGAACAGCACGATGAAGAACGGGTTGAAGAACTGCGTGTTCTCGGCGGGCATGTCCCAGCCGAAGATGCTGCGGTCGACCGCCTGGTCGGCAAACAGGGTGAGACTCGTACCCGCCTGCTCGAACAATGCCCACCACACGACGTTGATCGCCATGAAGATGAACAGCGCGATCGTGCGCTGAATCTGGACCTTGCCGCCGGGCCGCGAGGCATTCATCAGCATGTAGGCCACGACGGCGCCGGTGCCGGCGAGCAGCCACCCGATGATCGCGTTGTTGGTCAGCAGGACGTACAGCGCCATGGCGGCGGCGAACGACAACAGGACCGTGAGGTGCCAGCGCGACAGCGGACCGTAGAGCGGCTCGTGCAGCTTCTTCTCGTCCGGCGGATCACCGGCCCCTTCGAGCAGCCGACGCCCGAGCACGAACTGCCCGAGCCCGGCGAGCATCCCGATCCCGGCCAGCCCAAAGCCGTACTCACGCCCGTAGGTTGCCCCGACCCAAGCGCACACCGTCGTCGCCAGCAGCGCGCCCACGTTGATGCCGATGTAGAAGATCGTGAAGCCCGAGTCCTTGAGCTGCGGGCGGTCGTCGTAGAGCTGCCCCACGATCGACGAGATGTTGGCCTTGAAGTAGCCGTTGCCGACGATGAGCAGGCCCATGCCGACGTACATCAGCGTGGTGGCGAGGTCCTTGCCGCCGCCGACGAACTTGTGTCCGACGATGACGAACTCGCCGATCGCCATCATCACGCCGCCGAGCAGAACCGCCCGCTTGTAGCCCAGCAGCTTGTCGGCCAGCTTTCCGCCGATGACCGGTGCCGCGTAGACCAGCCCCGTGTACGCACCGTAGACGAGCTTCGCCTCGTCCTCACCAAAGAGCAGCGCCTTGGTCAGGTACAGGGTCAGCAGCGTCCGCATGCCGTAGTAGCAGAAGCGCTCCCACATCTCGGCGAGGAACAAGACGCGGAGGCCGGGCGGATGGCCCTTGGAGCTGGTGTCGGCTGAAGTCATCGAAGTGCTGCCGTCCGGGGTGAAACGCCGGATGGTAGGCAGCTCGCAGTAGGCAGCGCAACCACACTGGGGTGTGCTGTGGAGCATCCGCGGGGCCCGCCGCGCCGTGGCAGACTGCGCACCAGCCCCTCCCCGATGGATGACGATGCATAAGACCTCCCTCACGAGCTCGCTGCGCGCCGCCCTGTTTGCCCTGGCCGCCTTCTGTGCGGGGTTGGCCGGTGGTGGGCATGGCTGCAGCGAACCTCAGGACCCCTGCGAAGGCGGGACGTGTCGCTGCGAGGATGTGAGTGAGTGCGCGTTCGACTGCGGCCACACCCCGTGCGACGTCTCGTGTGCGTCCGCCGATGCGTGTGACCTGGCGTGTGGCGACGAGTGCACCGTCGGCTGCACCTCGGTCACGGACTGCACGACCCGTTGCGAAGACGACTGCAAGTTCTCGTGCCGGTCGCTCGAGACCTGTGACGTGGAGTGCGGCGACGATTGCGACTACAGCTGCGTGCACGCGGCGAGCTGCAATGCCCGGGTCGGACCCGACTCGAGCGTCACCTGCGACTCGACGCCCGTCTGCCGAGTCATGTGCGAAGGCGCCTGCGAGGTGTCATGCGCTGGCGTCAACGAGTGCGTCGTCACCTGCAGCGCCGGGGCTCCAACCACCTGCCCCGACGGACGCCAGGTCTGCACGCCGCAGACCTGCGACGGATGAGCCCTACTCGTTGGGCCAAACGCAGATCATGCCGCCCATGCCACCCGGGGTGGCGACGCATTCCATGCCGTCGGGGCACGTCTCGCCTTCGCTGCAGCTGAGCAGGCAGAAACCAGTCCCACCTCCGTTGTCGCCCCCGCGGCAGGTGGCGGTTGCATCGCCGCTGCTGGGGCCGGGGCAGTCCTTGGCGTCCATGCAGTCCATCGAGCACCAGCTGAATGGGGCCATGCCGCCACCACCTCCGCCGCCACCGAAGTCCGCCGGCAAACACGCGTCGTAGTCCGCGGGACACTCCTTGGCGCCGCCAGGACACGCCGGGTACGTCACGCCGCCGCCCCCCGTCGAGTCGCCGCTGTCGCCCGTCCCCTCGTCGGTGCCGGTCTCGGTGCCCGCATCGGTCGCCGCCGTGGTGTCGCCTTCGTCGGTCGCGCCGCCCGAGTCGCTCCCGCTATCGGTGGCGCTGCCGCCCATGCCCCCGCTGCTCGTGCCGCTGTCGGAGTTGGAGTTGCTCCCCATGCCCGCCCCGGTGCTGCTGCTGCTGCCGGACTCGGTCTCGCCCTCACTACCACCGCCGTCGGCGGCATCATCCGCAGCTGGACACGCGGTGCCCAGCACGAGGCAGGTGGCGAGGGTCCCCCATCGAATCAGTCCAATCCTCATCGCACCACGATAGCGCGTCGCTACCACCGCCCGCGAATGTTCTACGCGAACAGGTCGGCGTCGCCGTTGCTGCGCACGAGCAGGGTCGTCGGCAGGCGCTGCAGCATGGGGTCCATCGCGCGCAGATACTGATCGAACGCATCCATGTCGTAGACCGACAGCCCCATCATCACGAGGTCGGCCGTTCCTGCCGAGTGCGCGGGAATGAAATCGAACGGATGGCCCGTCGCCACGAACACGTGCGCCTCCGCTTCGATCCGCGCGTTGACCAGCAGCTCTTCGAGGTGTTTCTTGGCCTGCTGCTCGGCGCCGGCGTCTGCCACTGCGCGGAAGATTCGAATGCGCGACCGCGCCCAGGTTCGGTCGGTGGTGATGAGGTAGGCCAGCAGCGCCATCAGGCTGCCGTTGCGATCGCCTCGCCACCACAGGTCGATGACGCGCTGCGTCTTGTCCAGCGCCATGTCGCCCGGCTTGAGCAACACGATGTTGTAGTTGAAGGCGCTGACGATCGACTCGGTCTCGATGAAGCGCTGGCGCGCCTCGGCATCGTGCGGCGGCGGGATCGAAGCGAGGATCGTGTTGGGGCGCAGGCCACCCACCGAGTAGGACTGCAGGAAGGTCATCAGCCCCTCGCGGTAGTCCTCGACCGAGACGACCTCCGGGAACGCCACGATGTCGAGCGCATCGAGGTGCTGGCGCAGCTCGTCGCGACGCTGGGTACGAAAGCGGAGGCGCTCGGCCATCGAGGGCTCGGGCGTCTCGTGAATCTGCGCCACCGTGTACAGGCCGCGGCGGCTCTCGAGCCACGCGCCCATCTGCACGAGCTTGGGCTCGGCCACGGGGTCCCGGCCGACCGCGGCCAGAAGCGGACGCCAGTTCTTGGGGTGCCACTTGCTGGTCTCGAGGTACAGCAGGTTGTCGCGCGTGCGCTGAAAGATGTACCCGCGCTTGGCGTCGCCCCAGTTGGTCTTGATGTCGATCTTCTTGAGATAGAAGTAGAGCAGGCCGCAAATGGCCAAGGCGATCAACGCGTAGGTCTCGTTGATCTTGACCATCGCGACCAGACATCCGGCCGCGCCGGCGCCGGCCAGCGTCCAGTGAAACGCGCGGAAGCGGGGACGGAAGCTCGGGTTGGCGCTGCGGCTCTCGACGAACGCGGACAGGTTGATCATCCCGTACGCGATCAGGAAAAACATCGAGATGACCTCGGCGACCGCGTTGAGATCGCCGGCCCAGATCACCGCCACCGCAATGATGAAGGTGAGCACGGTGGCACGACGCGGCTCGTTGGCGGGTCCGGCTCCCTTGCCGAAGAACACCAGCGGCTTCATCAGCCGGTCCTGGCCCATCGCCTGCAGGATCCGCGGGGCGCCGAGAAAGCTGCCCAACGCCGAGGACAGCGTCGCCGCGAACACGCCGAGCACCACCAGCGGCCCCCAGACGCTCATCTTCTGCAGCGAGCCGAATGGGTCGTTCGCCAGCGATGCCTGGTCGGTGGAGCCCGCGGTCAGAAAGAGCTGCACGATGTAGACGATCGCGGTGAAGATGATCGCCAGGATCGTGCCCGACGGGATCGATTTGCCGGGGTCTTTGAGATCGCCCGACATGTTGGCGCCCGCACTGATCCCCGTGGCGGCCGGAAAGAAGATCGCAAAGGCCGCCCAGAAGCCGACGTCGGTCCCCGCCATCGGGGTCTGGTTTTGCTCGAAGCGCGAGGCGTCGAACTCGGCGATGCCGCCGATGAGAAACGACGCGACCGAGATCAGCAGCACCCCGAGCACCCAGTACTGCGCCGCGATCGCAACGTCGGCCCCCTTGAAGGTCACGAAGAACAGCAGCCCGACCAGAGCCGTCGACAGGATCTGCGGCACCATCGCGTCGGTGGCCGACGCGGCGAACTCGGGTGAGATGCCCGAGATGACGCCAAACGTCGCTTCGGTGAAGCCGATCGTATAGAAGGCGACGCTGACCGCCTGGGCGATGAACAGCGTGATGCCGATGCTGCCGCCGAAGTCCGGCCCCAGCACGCGCGAGATCATGAAGTAGACCCCGCCGACACGAACGTCGAGGTTGGTCGCGATCGCCGACAGGCTCAGCGTGGTCAGGGTGGTGATCACCTTCGAGATCAGCAGGATCCCGAGCGCCAGCCACAGTCCGGAGTGACCGACGACGAAGCCGGTCCGCATGAACATGATGACGCCGAGGATCGTGAGGACGACCGGCGTGAACACGCCGCCGAACGTTCCGAAGCGTCCTTGGACGCCGGCCTCGGTCTCGGCAATGACGGCGTCGGGGGGAAGCGGCTGACCGGCGGGATCGGTGACCGGCGGCAGGCCGGCATCGGCGGCCGGTTGCCCCGGCATT
>Ga0207422_1004387_pt1 | contig 11797 bp, 10 predicted proteins | sample MarCyaLeptolynsp_FD_187757 | JGI IMG/M metagenome (GOLD analysis project Ga0207422, IMG submission 187757) | Marine cyanobacterial communities from Panama - species 1 Leptolyngbya sp. (SPAdes) | ecosystem: Environmental > Aquatic > Marine > Unclassified | place: Panama: Panama City | collected... | reverse complement strand
AAGCCGGGCGCTCGGAGCGCTCTTCAACAGCTTTCTGGGTGGTTTCCTGAATGGTGTTCGACAGGATTTCCGCCATGTACTACTCCGTCTAAGAGCACTCGCTCTCTTCGACGCGAAAACCCCGGCCGGAAGGCCGGGGTTTTTGTTTTTCAATCCGATTGTCTTCCCAGCCAATCCGCCAGCGAGGGGCGGCTGCGTCCCTTGAAGCCTCGCATCACAGGAGATGCGATCATCGCATTCAGAACCGCTTCCTGCGTTGTTTCCGCCGCCGCCTTGAACAGGAGATCGATTTTGTCCTCCTGCAGAACATCGCGCGCGATGAAGTCGTTGTCGTTGAAGTGCGGCAGCCGCTGCGCGGTGGAAAAAGCCAGAGCAATATCGCCGCTGCCATTGCCGTAAAATGCACCAAGCCGTCCAAGACCTGCGGCCGCGCGTCTTGCCACGCGCTTGAGCTGGCGGCTTTCCAGGGGCACATCGGTGGCCAGAACGATGATGACCGATCCTCGCTCAACAGTCTGCTCCCCAGTCGGCGGTTGGGGTTTTCGTCCGTCAGGAAGTATCAGGTCGCCCGGTTTACCGAAATTCGCCTGAACAAGAGCACCTAAGGTGAATTTTTTCCGGTCAAGTTCGAAGACACGAGACGCCGACCCAATCCCGCCCTTGAAGCCAAACGCGCTGATGCCCGTGCCCGCACCGACACTGCCTTGTTCAAAATCGGTAGCGGCAGCGCCAAGCGCGGCAAATGCGTCCGCTTCGCTCAAAACCATCGCGTTGATGTCACTCAGGTAACCGTCATTGCATTCCATGACGACCGGGTTGACCGTACCGCCCGACCGGTCAATGTCGGGGTTTACTGAAAGCTCACGCCTGATCAGCGCGTTGATGCCGGTGCCTACCGCAAAGGTGTTGGTCAACAGGATCGGTGTTTCGAGCGTTCCCAGTTCCTCCACCTGGATCAGGCCGGCACTTTTACCGAACCCGTTAATGACATCGGCCCCGGCAGGCAGTTTTTCCAGAAAAAGATTTCCCGGGTGCGGCAGAATGGCCGTGTACCCGGTCCTGAAGTCCCCTTCCCGCACTGTGCGATGCCCGACAGCCACACCGGCGACATCCGTGATCCGGTTCGAGGGGCCCAACTGCAGATCGCCGCACAGAAGACCATGGGCACGCGCTGGTGAGGTTGAATGCGACGACATGAGGCAATCCGTACTAAGAGAATCGGTCGGTTCTCATAGAAGGTGATTGTCTGCCGCTAGACAACACCGGAACGCCGCCGCAGTGAATGAAACGAGCGTCAGGTTCTGGCCAGCAAAACCTCAAGGCCAATGACAAGCAGCGCAAGGAACAGGAAATAGGCCGCAAATCGTGCATGATCCGTGCCGTCAATCACAACCTTGCGCAACAGCGATCCGAACACGTCGAGCAGCGAGACGGTCACCAGGATGATAAGCAGAATTGCAGCCCCCGCCGAATAGTCGAAGCCCCGCAGCGCTTCCGACAGTGACATTCCTATCCCGCCTGCTCCGACAATGCCAAGAACGGTTGCAGACCGGACATTTGCCTCGAACCTGTAGAGCGAATAGGAAATCCAGAGCGGCAGAACCTGTGGAACAACACCGTAGATGATCTCCTGAATGACCGGAGCGCCGGTCGCCTTGATGCCCTCGACCGGGCGCGGATCAATAGCTTCGACCGCTTCGGAAAAGAGTTTCGCCAGCGTCCCGGTCGTGTGGATTGTGAGCGCCAGCACACCCGCGAGTGGACCGAGACCGACAGCCGCAACAAAAATCAGCGCGAACACGAGTTCGTTGATCGCGCGGAACGCATCCATCAAGCGCCGAACCGGGAACACGATCCAGAAAGGGGCGATGTTGGATGACGACAACAGACCGAAGGGAATTGCCAACGCAACAGACAGGAACGACCCCCAGACCGCCATCTGGACCGTCTCGAGCATGAGATCGAAGTAGCTGTGCCAATACCGGAAGTTCGGCTCCAGAAAGTCCTTCAACAGAAGCGCCATGTTGCCGCCGCCAGTCAGGACATCCCCCAGGCGATGCATGTCCGCCGGTCTGAAACTCCAGACCAGCATGACGAGCAACCCGCCCCAGATCAGAACATCGAAGACTTTTTCCTGCGTTTCGCGGCCGGGAACCCGGAGTTCAGGCTCGGCTTTGTTGATCAGATCGACATGGCTCGGCATGAGACTGCTTCCGTGTGAGGGACGAAAACGGCGCGAGAGCAGTGTGGTCTCGCGCCGATCATTTTCAGATTGCATTACTTGCGCGGACGGGCAGCGGCCGCAGCACGGATTTCCTCGATCTTGGAGTTGATTTCCACGATCTTCTTGGTCCGCTCGTCGTCGGAATAGGTGTCGTCACCCTCGATGGACATGCGCTGACGGATCTGGTCCATCTCGTAGAACGGCCACAGCTGAGCGTTCGACGAGGGAATGAAAGGCCCCATATCGATCAGGGCAAGGTTCTCGCGCGCCTGCGCGACTTCCTCGTCAGTTCCCTGACGGCCATAGGTCATGAAGAAATACATGATTTTCGACTTGATTTCGCTGTCCAGTTCCGGACGCCATGCCATGGGGTCGGACGCGATCAACGGTGAGCGCCAGATTTCCTTGAGTTCGACGAACAGCTCAGGTTTGGCGTTCTTGAGACGGGAATACATGCCTGTAGAGGAAGCAACTGCCGCATCTACCTGTTTCGTCGCGACCGAAATCAGGTTGGTTTCGTGGTTGGCGTTGCGAACCGTCTTGAAACAGTCCTTCGGGTTCACGCCTTCCTTGGCAAAGATGAAGGTGGAAGGGACAAGAAACCCGGACGTCGAATTCGGATCGCCGATGCCGAAATCGAGATCCTTGCCGCATTTCATGACATCTTCATAGGTCAGACCAGAATCCTTGTGGGTGATCATCACCGACCAGTAGCCACGGTCACCGGTCGCTTCCGTCGTCTGCGCGAAGATCTCGGCGCCGGCGCGATCCACGGCGACCATCGCCGATTTGTTGCCGTACCAGACAACATCGACCTTGTCGAAGCGCATGCCTTCGATGACACCGGCGTAGTCGGCAGCAAAGAACGGCTTGACCGGCATGCCGAGCGAGGCTGCCATCGCCTCGAGGAAAGGACCCCATTTTTCCCGCTGTGCTGAACTGGATTCAGTCGACAGAATGCCAAAGAACAATTCTTCCGGATTTTCACGGTCTGCCAGAGCCGGTGAGGCAAGGCCTGCCATGATGGCTGCAGACGCAGCAATACGCGCAAAAAATTTCATGTCGTGTCTCCCAGGGGGTGTATCAGGCCGTTGCCGACATTGGCTCGGTCCCGAAGTCATCGGCATCGGGCAGAACGAGTTCCTCGCTCGCCTCGCCATAGATCTCGCGCAGAAACTGTGTCGTCAGCGCTTGGCTTGGACCGTCAAACACGATCTGGCCCGCCCGCATCGCAATGGTGCGCTTGCAGTAACGCCGCGCGTATTCGACCTGGTGCAACGACACCAGGATCGTCGTTCCGTCTTCCTCGTTGATCCGCGATAGGATCCCCATGACACGCTTGGCGGAGGCTGGATCAAGAGACGCGATAGGTTCATCGGCCAAAATGACTTTGGCGCCCTGAACCAGTGTTCGGGCAATAGCCGCACGCTGTTGTTGTCCACCTGACAGCGTCGCTGCCCGCTGGCGCGCAGTTTTATCGATACCGACCCGATGGAGCGCCCGCATCGCCAGCTGCTTTTCCTCAGCCGTAAACAGCCCAAGCATCCCGCGCCAGGTCGGAACCCGGCCCAGTAGACCGGCCAGAACATTCACGAGCACACTCAGGCGCGGAACGAGATTAAACTGCTGGAAGACGACACCGACGCCGGTTCTGGTCGACGTGATGCTCTTGGCGACCTTTCCGCCTTCCTGAACCTTTTGGCCTGTGACGAAAATGGAGCAGCGGCCGGGGTCCCGATCACCAGCAACAAGACCGCTGACATGACGAATGAGTGTTGACTTGCCCGATCCCGATGCGCCGATAAGTGCAACAAATTCGCCCTCGGCAACCTCGACGCTCACATTATCGAGCGCCCGGGTGCCACCCGGAAAAGTCTTCGATAGCTTGTCAATATTGATCGCGTTCATTGCCACCCCCGCGTTGAGAGGGTGTTAGCAAATCGATGTCCGGTGCGAATGAAGGATATGTGTCAGATTGACGAAACTCGACATGAATGGCCGAAAAAGAGACGTTTCAAACGCACGTGCACGGCAGGTTGGTCGGGAGACGCGGGCAAAACGAAAGGCCTCCGAATTCGGAGGCCTTCGTTGATGAGGTCAGGTGAGCTACGGGTCTTAGTAGCAGACCTGGCGATATCCGACGACCACATACTGGCCGTAATAGGGGCTCCAGCGACGAACCGGCTGGTTGTGGCAGCGTACAGGCTGGTAATGACGGCGCTGAGCCTGCGAAGCAATGATGGCACCTGTTGCCAGGCCGATGATCGCACCGGCAGCGACTGCACCTGCGCGGTTCTTGGCATGTGCCTCGGTCGGAGCGATTGCGACGGCTGAAGTCGCGATTGTTGCGATGGCGACGGCTGCGATAGCAAATTTACGAAACATAACGGGTCCTCTCAACTGGTGTTCAACTGTGTCTCTGTCCTGATGAACCAAAGATAGGACTGCTTCTCTAACGTCGCTGTGATCACCATCACGTAAGGTCACATTCGTATGATTTCGCAAAATTGCCGGTATAGTCGGTGACGAAAACCAATGCAGGAATAAAGAAATGTGGGTGATATTGGCGGTTTCCATCCAGATGCTTTCAGGGCCGAATGTCTGGCCCGTTCTGGACGAAGGGACCTTCGTTTCCGAAGCCGAGTGTCAGGCAGTTCTGGACGAAGCCGTACCCCGAACCCTTTCCGAACAGATGCGTATTGCCTGGGAACAGGGTGAACTGAAATACATCTGTATCAAGGTCCGCGAACCGGCCTCTTCGGCGAATTGACGAAAGCATCGCGCTGACAATCTGCTTATTCGTTGAAGGTCAACGCATGTTCCGCCGTGTAATCCTGACACGGCGTTTTCGATCCGGAACGTGCCGGTCGTTTGATCCTGCCTTAACGTCTGAACCGTTTCCAGTCGGGTTTTTATGACCGGTGCAATTTACAACGCACCGGTCTCGCGCTAGAGCACGTCCGCAGTAGAAACAGACTGCAAGACGACAGACGGGTACGGACGACAAATGAGTGAGTTCAAATCGGATTTCCTGAACGTTCTTTCCGAACGTGGCTTCATTCATCAGATTTCCGATGCGAAAGGCCTCGACGAACTGTGCGCAGGGGAAACGGTGACGGCCTATATCGGCTTTGATTGCACGGCACCCAGCCTGCATGCCGGATCGCTTGTCCCCATCATGATGCTGCATTGGTTCCAGCAAACCGGCCATCGGCCCATCGCACTGATGGGTGGAGGGACAACGCGGGTCGGCGACCCCTCGGGAAAGGACGAAAGCCGGAAAATTCTCACGGAAGACGCGATCGAGGAAAACAAGGCGGGGATCCGGAAAGTCTTCGAGAAGCTGCTGCGTTTCGGCGATGGGCCCGGCGATGCCATCATGCTCGACAATGCCGATTGGCTCTTGAAGCTGAACTATGTCGATTTCCTGCGAGACATCGGCCGTCACTTTTCGGTCAATCAGATGATCCAGCGCGACTCGGTGCGCCTCCGTCTTGAGCGCGAGCAACATCTCTCGTTTCTTGAGTTCAACTACATGCTGCTGCAGGGCTACGATTACCTTGAGCTTTACCGGCGGACAGGCTGCCGCCTTCAGATGGGCGGCTCGGACCAGTGGGGCAACATCCTTTCGGGCACCGACCTCGTCCGCAGACTGGCTGAGACGGAGGCGTTCGCCCTCACCTCGCCCCTGCTGACCACCGCCTCGGGCGCAAAGATGGGCAAGACCGCTGCAGGCGCGGTCTGGCTTAATGAAGAACAGCTTTCCGCCTATGACTACTGGCAATACTGGCGCAACACCGAAGATGCCGATGTGGAGCGGTTCCTGAAACTCTTTACGGTGCTGCCGATGGATGAGATCGCCAGGCTCGCAGCCCTTGAGGGTTCGGAAATCAACGATGCCAAGAAGATCCTGGCAACGGAAGCAACCGCACTTATCCACGGACGGGAAAGGGCAGATGAAGCGGCTGAGACCGCGCGCAAGGCCTTTGAAGAAGGCCAGTCCGCCGAAGGCCTTCCGACCGTTGAGATTGCCAGGAGCGACCTTGAAGCGGGCATTGGCGTCTTGTCCGCCTTCGTCACGGCCGGCCTTTGCAGTTCCAACGGCGAAGTGCGCAGGAACATCAAGGGCGGTGCGATCAAGATCAACGACAAGGGCGAGCAGAATGACAAGCGGATGCTCGGCATGGGCGACGTGTCCGATGACGGCATCGTCAAGCTTTCGCTCGGCAAGAAGAAGCACGTTTTGCTGAAGCCGGTCTGACATCTCGACAGACAACCAAAGGAAGCGACCGGCGTCCGATCGGTCAGTTCTGCTGAAACTCGAACATCCTCCGGAAAATCCCCGGAGCAATCGCGGAGATCGGATTGACGGACAGTACCGGGTCGGACACCGACCCGGACAGACGGTAGGTCACGCCGATCAGCCCTTCGCCTGAATTGCCGCCAAGTGCAAACCCGAGGATCGGTATCTTGGCGAAGAAGTTGTTCAGGGCATAGATCGGAACGAATGTTCCGCTCAGATTGAGCGTCTGTTCCTTGAGGTTCACCGTTCCGCTGACCGTCCCCCCTAGAACATTTCCCTGCAACGCTCCGCGCAGGATCGTCATGATGTCACCGTCCCGGGTGAAGTTGATATCCATGGTATCGAAATTCGCTGATCCGTCCGACGTCCTGGCCGTGACGATCCGCGCATCGGGATCCGGGTTGGACTGTTCCCGCTCCCTGATACTCTTGATCGCCGGATCCTCAGTGATCCGCAGCGAACGTACCTTGAAATCGCCTGCCCAGCTGTCCTCGTCGGCCATGGCAACGCTGATGACGCCGCGGCCGCCTTCCATGCGCTCGTAAAAGTCGAGAAACTTGAGTGTTGCTCCAGTATCGGCGAACTGGCCCGTTGCAAGCTGGCTGGCACCCTGCTCAACGATCTTGAATTCAAGGTCGGAGCGGCCGTTGATTTTTCCGCTCAGGTCGGCGGTTCGAATGCCCTGAGGTCCGGTTTCAATTTTTCCCGAAACACCCTTGAGCGTCTGCTTGTTGAACCCGGTCACGCTCTGGAGCGAGACAGCAATGCGCGCGCCTTCGGAAAAATCGCCTGCACCCTGACTGCCTCCGGGACTTGTCAGGCTTTGAATGAGCCCGCGCCCGTCGAACACCGAACCGGAAAAAATGATATCGTAACGGCCGTTCGCCGCGCGCTGGATCTCGACGTCGGCATCGTCGCCCGGGCGGAGCTTGAACGTGCCAAAGGATGCATCGATCAACTCTCCGGATTTGGAGAGCTGCATTGATCCGGCAATGCTCGCTCCCTCCGACGTAAGCCTGAAATCCCGCACCAACTGGTTGTCATCGGTCTCGATAAGTTTGAAGGTCGCAGTTGCCGGAACACCCCTGGCCTTCTCCCAGCCAAGGGCTTCAAGCACGACAGTGCACTTGGTCAGGTCGACGGAAAATGCCTGGCCATCGCTTAAACCCGTCACGCTCAGGACGAGATCGCCATCGAGAAAGGCGGTCAGGTCTATGCCCTTTTCCTTCAGCTTCGCAGCGGTTACCGAAACAACGACATCCTGCTTGCTGGCTATACCGGATTCGCCGAGCGGCACAACCAGATCGATATCCGCATTCAGGCCATCGAGAACGCCACTCCCGGTAATCGCGACCTGTTCCGGCGTTGCATCGATCTCGACATCCGCATTTGCGATCGTCCGGCCCAGTATGGGATTCTCGTCCGTGAAATCGTCAAGTTCACCGGTTACGCGCCACTGGACATCGTCAAGGCCGATCCCCTTGGCAAGCGGGAAGCGTGCCACAACGTCAATACTGCCCTGCCCGCTCTCACCACCGGTTTTAAGCCCGGCGCGATCAATCACATTCAGGGGATTGCTGTTCGCCACAGTTGCAAGCTCGCCGATGCCGCCTTCCACCTTTGCCTCGATCTTGGCCGTCTTTCCTTCACGCTGTGGCAAATTGTAGATTTCAAAGACACTTTGCGGCACCGTGACCAGTCCGCCCTCAGCGGTCTCAGCCACGCCACCATCCGAGCGGACCGTAAGCACTTCGCCTGCAACCTTGAGGGATCCGGTCAGGCCCGACACCTGCGGCAGGTCCCCGAACGGAGTGACCGCACCGCCACTGAACGTGGCGTCCATGAGCATGTCATCACCCGACCAGCCGGCGTCCGGATCACGGTGATTGAACGCTGGAGGACGGATTGCAGCGCTGTAGGTAAAGTCCTCGATCAGCCCCGCCTTGATATTGTCGGCAACCCACCTGCGGGCTGGTGGAACAAGTGTGATCGGCCACACCTGTTTTACCATGGCTATAGGTATGTTTTCACCGGAAGCGGCGATCGCAACATACGGGCCGTCCTTTGTGATCTCGATCGACGCGACCAGTTGCGCGATTGCCTTTCCGGATTTCGCGACAAAACGGTCAACCGAAATCAACCGGTCGAGAGGATTGAAACGCGCCCTGATTTTCACACCGTCCAGCATTTGCGGCGCTTCGCGAACATCCGCCGAACCGAACTGCGGAAAGTCTGACTCAAGGCCGATCTGCCACTCGTTCGCTCCTTCCTCACCCGGTTCCACGAGTCCGGTAAAGGAGATCCGCGTGTTGCCCCTGATCACGTGAGATTTTGTGATCTCGATTGCGTCCTGTCCCGCTTTGAACAGCAGCGAAAGCGCGGCGTCATCAAATGCAACGAGTGTTTTCCCGAGCTGGAACCATCCGTTCTGCACACGTGCAACCGCGTTGGCAGACTGGAATTTGCCTTCACCGTCGAGCCGTGTCTCGACCTTGGCGGATGCGGGAAGTCCAAATCCCTTGCCCTGCCGGTCGAGCGTTGCCGGCCCGAGCAATTCGGCAAGCGTAATCCCGTTGACAACGATACCGATGTTTTTTTCTGACCCGTCCGCGGGCGCGCTGCGAACCAGTTGCAGGCGCCACGTCGACACATTGCCTGACACTTTCGCGTTCGCTCGGATGACACGCTGGTCACTGCGCACAACATCGGCATCGATCCCGTCAAACCGCCGGGGCTTGGCGCCTTTGAGTTCGAAGGTCCCGTTTCGGATTGAAACGTGTCTCAGCCCCCGCCGCGCGAACTGGTCGTCAACGACATCGCTCAGGCGGTCGACCGCTTCCATCAAGGGACCTATCTCGGGAAGCTTCGCAGGGCCTCCCTTGAGAGCAACACTGACATGAGGTTGCGTGAGTTGCAGGGATGAGAACCGGAGCTTGCCGCCTAGCAGGGCATCGGGATCAAGGGGCACCACCAGCTTTGGAAAACGGATCGTGACAGGAGCCGGCCCCTCAACGTCGAGAGCTGCGTCTTCCAGGATGATCTCAATGCCGTCCCGAGCCGTGAAATCGACGCTTCCCTGCCTGACAGACAACTCCACGGGACCGCGCGATCCCTGCGACGCAAGCACACTTCCCAGGAACGGAATCCGGACAGGACCGGAGGCAAACAGCACGGCGAGACCGGCAACCGCGCAGACAAGAAGAACCAGAACGGCCAGCCAGTAGCGTCTGCGAACGGTCTTTCGCTCCGTTTTGTTCAATTGACTGCCGCCAGATCTTCCCAACAAATTCGGTCCATTCTCCTGACTTGTGACAGCAGACAGGGGCTGCTGCGATGCGCGGCCGTAAATACCTGTTCTAGCGCGCATTGAACGAGTCGCAACGCGACCTATGATAATTCGAAAGTCGGGACAAAATCGACTGCTGCTTGCGAGCCGGCGCCCGGTTCCGGGAAGAACGCACAAATTATGACAGAAGGATGACAAGATGCAGGAACTCGCCATCGGAGATACGGCACCGGACTTCGACCTTGACGCTGACGGGGGTGGACGGATCGCCTTGAACGAACTCAAGGGAAAACCGGTGGTTTTGTATTTCTACCCGAAAGACAACACACCAGGCTGCACAAAGGAAGCAATTGCGTTTTCGGAGCTGATTGAGGACTTCGGAAAACTCGGCGTGACAATTGTCGGCGTGTCACCGGACTCAGCCAAGAAACACGACAATTTTATCGCCAAACACAATTTGGCGGTTCGCCTCGGTGCGGACACGGAAACGCACACGGCTGAGGCATATGGCGTCTGGGTTGAAAAATCCATGTACGGCAAAAAGTATATGGGTGTGGAACGCTCGACCTTTCTGATAGACAAGGATGGAAAGATCGCCCAGGTCTGGAGAAAGGTGAAGGTGCCGGGTCACGCAGAAGCCGTGCTGGACGCTGCCAAGGCACTCTGACCGAACGCAAGCTATCGAAGATCTAAGCCGGAATTTCTATGAAGTCGGACAAAACGCCACCCGCGCCACAAACGCTTGTTGCCGGGGCCAAAGCCATCGTGTCGGCTTCAGACGTCTCGGAAAAGGTCAGGCTGGCTTATATGGTCTCAAAGGCCTGGTTCGGCAGAGAACTGGCGATTGGGTCGCCGTCCAGGGACGGGCTGATGCCGGCCCGCCCCGGACGACCGCCCAAGCCGGAGCTTCTTGCACCGCGCGACATGCCCAAGCGAAAACTCACCGGAACGGCAGGTCGTCTGGCGCTGCTTCACTCTCTGGCACACATTGAGCTGAATGCGGTGGACCTAACCTGGGACCTTGTCGGGCGCTTCGCACATATTCGGCTGCCACGCACATACTATGACGACTGGGTCCGTGTCGGTCTGGAGGAAGCGAAGCATTTTTCGATGCTTCAGGACAGGCTCGCCAGACTGGGCGCCGCCTATGGCGACTTGCCGGCCCATGATGGTCTATGGCAAGCCGCTCAGGATACCGGACACGACCTTGCCGCGCGGCTCGCGATCATTCCCCTGGTTCTGGAGGCACGCGGTCTCGATATCACGCCGCCGATGATCGAGAAAGCACGCAAGTCCGGAGACGACGACACGGCAAAGTGTCTTGAAGTCATCTACCGGGACGAAAAAAACCATGTCGCATTCGGCGCAAAATGGTTTCGATTCTTGTGTGACAGACAGGGAATCACCCCGGAACCAGCGTTTCACGCCTTCGTCAGAAAGCACTTTCGTGGCAATTTGAAACCACCATTTAATGATCGTGCAAGATCAGAAGCAGGGCTAACCCCCGGATTTTACAAGCCTCTCGCTCCTATCACGGGTTAAAATTCGTCCAATTGCAGACGATTTATTAACCTTACCAAATTCTAATCACCCTCAGTTCTTTTGCAGAATGCAGACAGTGACTGAGTGATCATGCAACAACGTGAAAAATCGCAGCGACCGCTGAACGGGCCAAGAATGGCGACGCATCACGCGTCGATGAACCGGGGCGCGAAGTCAACCACGTATAGTGTGCGCCCCATGCACCTGATATGCGGGGCGCTGGCATGCGTCGCCGTTACCCTGGGTGTGAGCGGAACGGCGGCCTACTACCTGATGCGCAGCGACGTGATGGCGGAAGCAAGTGCGGAACGAACCGAGCTCGTGCTCGAGTATCAGGATCACATTGACCGGTTGCGAGCCGAGATTGAAAAACTCACAAGCCGTCAGATGGTTGATCGGGAAACTGTCGAAATCCAGGTCATGGACGTGCTGCGCCGCCAGC
>Ga0207422_1004386_pt1 | contig 11799 bp, 6 predicted proteins | sample MarCyaLeptolynsp_FD_187757 | JGI IMG/M metagenome (GOLD analysis project Ga0207422, IMG submission 187757) | Marine cyanobacterial communities from Panama - species 1 Leptolyngbya sp. (SPAdes) | ecosystem: Environmental > Aquatic > Marine > Unclassified | place: Panama: Panama City | collected... | reverse complement strand
AGGCGTCGACCCGCCGCAAGCGACCGGAGGAAGGTCCGGCCAAGCCCAAGGCCACGCCGCTGACCGCCAGCCAGATCATCGACAAGGTGCGAAGCCTCCGGCGGCGCGGCCAGTACACCCGGGCGGCGCGAACGCTCGAGAACGCCTTGCGCCGCAAGTGGCCCAAGCGCACGGCGGACGTGTTGAGCTACGAGCTCGGAGGCATCATTGCGCGTCACCTGCAGGACGACGCGCGGGCTTGTGCACACTGGAAGCGGCACCTGCAGCGGTTCGGCGCGACCCGTTACCGGAAGCAGATCAACGCGTCGATGCGGTCGCTGGTTTGTGAAGTGAAGTAGTCAGTCCGCTGCCGGCAGCTCGGCGGTGGTCGGTACCCGCCGGATCAGCGGCGCCAGGTCCACGGCATTGACCGCCTCGCCGTCGAGATAGTCCTGCTCGCGGCAGGTCAGGACGACGACCTGGGTCTTGCTCGCCGTCTCGTGCAGGGCATCGCGGAACCAGGCGATGCGTGCCGGGTCGGTCTGGGTGAGGTGGTCGTCGAGCACGAGCGCGCTATCGACCTGCTCCGCGACGGCGAGCCGCAGCAGCGTAGCGAGTTGCTCCTGCAGCCCAGCCGACATTGCGTCGATCGAGCGCACGCCGCCCGCCGCCTCGAGGCCCTGTGCACCGAGGTTGGCATCGAGGGCCAGCGCGCCGTAGCGGCCGGCCGTCAGCCGGGTGAAACGGTCGCGCACCGGACCGGCGAGCGCCTGGCCGAGGTGCCGACCCTCCGCGCTCTCGGTGTCGCGCATGACCTGGACGAGCAACTTGTACGCCTCGTAGTCGAGCTCGAGCTCGCTCTCGTCGGCCTGCGCCGCGCGCAGAGCTTCTTCGGTCTCGGTACGGTCGTCGAGAATCACGTTGCCGCCGACCTGCTTGAGCTGGCCCCTTTGCTCGGCGAGCGCCTTGTCCAGGGCGGCGGCGCGGGTGCGGGCCGAAGTCGCGGTCTCGCGAGCGGAGGCAAGGGCCTCGTCGTCGACGTCCTGCTTCGGCTCGGGCAGCGCTTCGAGCTCGGTTCGCCGCGCCTCGACGTGGGTCCGCATCGCCGCGGCGTCGTGCGACTCGGCCTGCTTTTGCTGTGCCTCGAGCTGACCGTGCACCTTGGCCAGGCCACTCTTGATCGCGTCGAGTCGCTCCCGCGCCTTGGTCTCGAGCGCCGCCGCCTCGTCCGATGCGCGCTGCGTCCGATCGACGCGCTCTTGGGCCTGCTCCCGGGCGCCGGCGGCCTTGCGCGCGAGCTCCTCGAGCTCGTCCTCCACCTGCTCGAGCTTGCCCTCGATCCCAGCCAGCTCGTCCCGTGCGGTCTTGGCAATCGCATCGGGGTTGCCGCCCAGCGATGCCGTCGCCTCGTCGTGCTCGCGCTCGGCGGTCTCGACCTGACGACGATGAGACTCGGCGTCCACCCGCAGCTCCGCCAGTCGCTTGCTCCGCATCGAAGACGTACGCGACGCCTCCTCCATCGCGGCCTCGGCCTGGGTGCGCGCATCGGCGAGGGTGGGCTCGTCGCGGCCGGCGGCCTCGGACTCGAGCGAAGCTCGCGGCAGCCCTGCGATCGCGGCGGCTCGTCGCTCCACCGTGGCCTGTCGCTCCTCCCGCTGCTCGGCCAAGCCCTGCAGCGACGTCGCGCGCTCCTCCAGAGCTCGGGCAGCCTCGACCTGCCGCAGCGCCTCGGCGAGGCGCTCGTCCGCCGAACGTCGCTGGCGCTCGAGCGCATCGATCGAGTCGAGCTCGAGCCGTGCGAGCACGGGCTCCGCCTCGGCGTTCCACTTCGCCTGCAGCGACTCCACTTCAGCACGCGCGTCGGCTTCGCCGCCGACGATCTCGAGCGTCACGCCGTCGACGTTCACCACCAGCCGGCGATCGGCCTCGACGGTCTGGCCCTCGGCCAAGTCCTGCCTCGCGTCGGTGTCGTCGGGGGTCGCGACGACCGTCGCGCCCGAGGTCAGCCCTCGCACGGTGAGGGCGAGTCCACCGCCCAGTCGCGCCTCGGCGAGCTTGGTCGACTGCTCGAGTGTGCGCAGCTGGGCGACCTCGTCGGCGGTCGGCAGGGCGAGAGCCTCGATCTCGTCGTGGGTCCGCTGCGCATCGGCCTGCTTGGTCTTGGCCTCTTGCCGGAGCCGCGTCGATTCGGCCAGCGCCCGCTCGGCGTCCGCAAGCCGGGCCTCCGCGTCCTCGAGTCGGCGCAGGGCCAGCAGCGCATCGAGCTCGCGCCGCTGCGCCTCTGCCTCCCGGCGCGCCCGCTCGGATGCTGCGGCGTCCTCGGTGGCGGCCTGAAGATCTCGCTCGAGTCGTGCCTGCTTGTCGCGCAGCTCCTCGAGCTCGGTCGCCCGCGCCAGCGCCTGCTCGGCCTGCTTGAGCCGCTGGTAGGCGCGCTCGCGCTCCGTCGTGAGCTGGAGCTTGCGGGTCGTGAGCTGCTGCTGATGCAGCTTGCCTGCCGCATCGCCGCCTTGCTCGATCTCCTCGGCGCGGTGCAGCGCATCCTGCAGTGCTCGCTCGGCGGCAGTCCGCGCCTCCGTCGCGCGACAGAGCGCGGCCTCGGCGTTCGGTCGCGCTTCGTTGAGCTCGTGCTGCTCGTCCCGAAGTCGTTCGATATCGGCGTGAAGCGCCTCGACCTTGTCGAGCTGCTGCTGCGCTTCGTGCAACCGCGCCTTCGCCTGGGCCCGGGCGCGTGCGGCCTGGTGATCCTTGTCGGCAGCCGTCAGAGCCGCGTTGGCCTCGTCGCGCTCCGAGAGTGCTTCGTCGAGGTCGCTTTGCAGGGCGGCGACCTGCGATCGCACGTGCTCGCTGCTGATCACCTGCTGCTGGAGGTCGTCGAGCTTCTTGGTCAGCCGCGAGATCCGGTCCGCCACCGGCCGGAACGGCGAGGCCTTGTGCGTGCGCTTGCGGTCGTCCTTGGTGAACGCTCGCGCGACGAGGTCCTGCGCCTTCTCGAGGACCTCCTTGAACACGGGGTCCTCGGCGAGGGCCTGGAGGGCTTCGTTGAGTCGCTCGCGGCCGGTCTCGCTGCGATCGGTGGCGAGCGAGTCGCCGAACACCGATCCCGGCTGCATCTGCGGCCCGACGAGGATCGTCGCGAGGAACGAGCTCGGTGTGCCGCGTCCGCCCTTGGTTCCCGCATCGGGCACGCCCCACGCGAGCAGCTCGCGAAGCTTGCTGTCGACGCCGCGATTCTTGTCCTCGAGCGTCCAGATCTTGCCGTCGTTGGACCACTCGAGCGTCGCGCTGCCGCGTCGGCCAGTGGAGAAGGCTTTGGTCACCCGCCAGTAGCGGCCGTCGTCGTCGGTGAGCACGAGCGAGACCCGCGGTACGCGATCGGTGCCCCACGGCTTGTAGTCCGAACCCTGCTTGGAGCTGTGCTGCAGCAGCAGGGCGGCGCGAATGGCCTCGACGAGGCTCGACTTGCCCAGGTCGTTCGGGCCGTAGAGCACGTTGAGGCCGTCGGTCAGCTCGACGTCGGCCGACTCCACGCAGCGGAAGTCGCGAACGCTCAGCGAGCGCAGGCGCATCGGCTCACCGCGCCTCCCGGACCAGCCGCACCAGGTGACCCAGTGCGCGCGTAGCCACTTCGCCGTCGGGACCCTGCTCGAGCTCGCGCAGGCGCTCGGCCGTTCGCTGCAGGACCTCCGGAAGCCCGGCGAGCTGCTCGGCGACGTCGGTGCTGTCCAGCGACAGCCCGGTGACGTCCGCGCGCAGCACTCCCACCTTGCCGTGGGTCGACTCGGTGCCCTTGAGCGTGTCGACGATCTTCATCGCTTCGTCGTACTCGGCGGCAGGGACCCGCATCTGCAGGGTCAAGCGGAGCACGGTGCGGCGCAGATCCTCGGCGACGAGTCGGCGCAGCGCGGGCATGTCCGTCACTGTGCGCTCTTCCCAGGTCCACCGGGCGACGCGCTTCTTTTGAATCCGTGCCCGTCGGTTGCGGCGGGCAAAGAACACCACCGCGACGTAGCCGGCGTTGGTCTCCCCGAAGTTGGTGGGCTCGGGCGCGCTCGGGTAGACGGTGGGCGCCGTCTCCGGCGGATAGACCTTGAACGCGTGGGTGTCCCCGATCGCGAGGTAGTCCAGGCCGCGACGCTCCGCGGCATCCTTGGCGATCGGAAAGTTCGAGACGAAGCCATCCATCTCGAAGGTCGAGCCGTGCACCATCCCGATCCGGATGCGCTCGTCGTCCGGCTCGCGGGAGGGCAGGGCGAGCGCGTTGTCCATGCCGTCGCTGCGGCTGCGACACGGCCGCGAATACAGCACGCCGATGTCGTCCTTGCCGAGCGGCGCCTCGAAGTCGTCGGTGTCGACGACGTGCACGCCCTCGGGCAGGCCCTGCCGGAACGGGTGGCTGGGGTGCCACACCGAGAGGTTGGACAGAAAGTCGTGGTTGCCGGGCAGCAGGAACAGTGGACGCTCGGTCCAGTCGCGTGCCTGGATCTTGTCGAGCAGGGGCTTCCACCACTTGTCGCCCGGGTCCGGATTGTCGAAGAGATCGCCGGCCGCGAGGATGGCGTCGACCTGGCTGGAGACGGCGCACCCAAAGACGTCGTCGATCACGGCCATGCGCGCGCGCATCAGCTCGAGCTCGTCGGTCTCCGCGAACTGCGGGAACCGCTTACCGAGGTGCCAGTCTGCCGTGTGCAGAAGCTTGAGAGCCACGTCGTCTCCGTCGCGCATCGCGATCCGGCCTCCCGCGGGCGACGCGGGCGGCCGGGAGCTTAGCAAGCTCGGGATCGCGAGCGTAGCGGAGTCGTTCAGATCTCGATCAGATCCTGCGGCGTCGCCCCAACGGCAGCAAAACCAGCATCCAGATCATCGCGCCGGGGGTGCGGGTCGTGCGGCAGCTGCAGCCCTCGGTCTCGCCGTCTGCCGATCCGTCGCCACCGGACTCGTCGCCGCCGGTGGTTCCGTCGCCGGGCCCATCCCCCGGTCCATCGCCGGGGCCATCCCCCGGTCCATCGCCGGGGCCGTCTCCCGGACCACCGGTGCTGCTGTCGTCGTCGTCATCGTCGTCGTCATCGTCGTCGTCATCGTCGTCATCGCCGGTGTCGTCGACGCGACCGGTGGTGTCGTCGCCCGTCGCGGCCCCTCCGTCCGAGCTCGACTCCCCGCCGGTGTCCGTCCCACCGCCCCCGGCGACCTCATAGGAGAGGTCCTCCCCGCAGCCCACGTTGCCTTGGGGGTCCTCGGCGCACAACCGGTAGGTCACCGTTCCCGCGACACCTTCGCTGGGCAGGCCCACCCGGAACACGTCCCCGCCCATGAACGTGGCGGCCACGACGAGATCGGCCCCGTCGGGGTCGACGTGCGCGTAGACCGATGCCAGGCGAGGGCCATGGTCCGACAACGCATCGTCGGTGACGGCAAAGTGCGTCACCGCGGTCTGCCCATCCTCGAGCATCTCGGCGGGTGATCCCTCGGCCGCGATGATCCGCGGCGGTTGAACGTCGACGGCCACCATCGCGTTCGCGAGGAACACCCGGTTGAGATACGAGCCCGACTCACCTTGCCCGGTGGCGATGTCGATCCGCCCGTCGCCGTCGAGGTCGCCCATCTCCGCCCACAGGCTCGAGTCGGTGGGTCCGTCGAAGGCGCCCGGCATGTATGTGAAGTTGCCGTCGCCGTCGTTGACGAGCAGGCGCTCGGGAGTTCCCAGTGCGACGACGATCGCATCGAGGTCGCCGTCGCTGTCCGCATCGGCGCACACGATCCCGTTGTCGTCGCTGCCCGGGTTGCCGCTGACCTGAGCCACGGTGACGTCGGTGAAGTTGCCGTCGCCGTCATTGACCCACAGCCGCTCGGTGTAGCTCGGACCCTGGTTGTCGATCCAGATGTCGAGGTCGCCGTCGCCGTCCACGTCGCACACCCCGGGGCCGTAGTGCAACCCGCCCGAGGACGAGAACGCGGTGCTCTCGAACGTGCCCGAGCCGTCGTTGAGCCAGATCTGGTTGGCCCCGAAGTGTGCGTTGGTCATCAGGTCGAGATCGAAGTCGCGGTCGACGTCCAATAGGTCGATGTCGTTGATGTCGTCCCCGACGTCGAATGGGATCGCATTGGCCAGCTCGGTGAAGACCCCGTCTCCGTCGTTGAGATAGACGAGCGCGCTCCCCGAGGAGCCGACGTCGGCGAGCACGATGTCGAGGTCGCCGTCGTCGTCGAGGTCGCCCATTCGGGTCGAACCGACGCCGAACGTCTGCTCGGGAAGCCGCATGGCCCCCTCGTCCGCGAACGTGCCCGTGCCGTCGTTGATGAACAGGGCGCCGTCTCCGTTGCCGCCGTCGGGTCCGTAGATGTCGAGGTCTCCGTCCCCGTCGACGTCACCGAGCGCGATCTGACGCAGCTGCCCGGTGAAGCCTCCGACTGCCGCTGCCGACACGTCGGTGAACCCCGCACTGCCGTCGTTGTCGTAGATGACCAACGGCTCGCTGCCAAAGCCCGCGTTGGGATAGATGATGTCGAGGTCGTCGTCGCCGTCGAGGTCCGCGACCTGCATGTAGCGCGTGTAGCAGCCCCCGCCGCCGCAGGGCTGCATCCCGAAGATCCCGTCCTGATGATCCCACAGCACCCCGCCCCCTGCGTGCGCGACGTTGGCAATGCCGCACAGCACAATGGACAGGCCCACGACCGAGCCCGACTTCATGCCCTTACATGGCGAAGGCGGCGCGATCCATCAGCCGAAATGCACGGCGCTGACATGGGCCCCCAGGATCCGGTCCCGGTAGGGCAGCGTGGTTGTGTCCTCGACGCCCGCGCCCAGCGTGACCATCAGCGGCAGCAGGTGCTCTTCGCGAGGATGACTCGCGCGTCCGCCGGGGGCCGTCGCCCACTCGACGATGCGAGTCTCGCGTTGTGAAGGTTCGGCGGCCATCGTCTCGGCGAGCCACTCGTCGAACGCCCGCGAGTCGTCGGTCATCTGCTGTGAAGCCGAGCGATCGCCGCGCATGTGCGACTGGAACATCCGCATGTTGTGGTAGCTCATTCCGCTGCCGACGATCAGCACGCCTTGGTCGCGCAGGGGAGCCAGCGCCTTGCCGACCGCGACGTGCTGCGCGGGGTCGAGCCCTTCCACGAGCGACAGCTGGAACGTGGGGGTCTTGGCCTCGGGGTCGCTGAGCATCAGCGGCACGAACGTCCCGTGGTCGAAGCCCCGCTCCGCGTCCGTGGCTACGGAAAATCCCGCTCGCGCGAGGTGGTCTCGGACGAGCGCAGCAGTATCGGGCGCTCCGGGGGCCGCCCAGGTGAACTCGTACGCGGGCTGGGGAAAGCCGTAGTAGTCGTAGAGCATCGGCGGCTGGGCGGCGGTCATGACCGTGGGCTTGGGTGCCTCCCAATGCGCCGACACGCACAGCACGGCTTTGGGCGCGCTGGGAAGGCCCTCGGGCAGCGCACGCAGGTAGCGGTCGAGCGAGGCGTACTCGTCCCCCATTGCGAGGTCGACGATGGTCCAGGGACCACCACCGTGGGGAAAAAAGATCGTCGGCAAGCGCCCCGGCGGGCTCTCGGCTTGCGTGGTGCGGTCGACCATGGTGGACGGTGTTCCTTTCCCCGAGCACGCGGACGCCACAAACGAGGCTGTACCGAGCATCGCCGTCCGTCGTTGCATCACGCCTAAGGTAGTTCTGGTTGGCGGGGCCGCCCAGAGGCCTGGGCCGCAACGCAGCGTTGCCCAAACGGAACACCGCGGGGGATCGGGGCCCGAAGTGGTCCGTGCGCCGCCAGGACGTGAGCCCTACGTGCAATTCGAGGTGGGTGCCGCCCGCGAACTCCAGCCGCCGCTTCCGTTCTCGTTCTCCGAGATCTCGTTGCGGCCACCGCCCCGGGCCACGAGCGCGCTCATCATGACCCCGGTTCATCGGACGGTCGTCGGGCGCGAACGGCTGGGGCGAATCCCGGAGTCGTCTCCGCTCAGCGATGCCGAACGCAGAATGCTCGAGCGCATCGAAGCGCGGTCCCCCGAGACGTCGGTTTTGGTGTTCAACGCCTCGGTGGGCGGGGAGAGCCTGTGGCGCTTCGATCCGACGTTTTCGAGCGACGAGCTCCAGAGCGTCGGGTCGCAGTTCGTCGCCTCGCTCATGCCGTTCTACCGGCGGGTGGTCGCCGCGGGCATCGTCTCCTTCGTTCACGTCGGCTGGCAGCCGAGCGACCTCGTGCCGCTGCGCCTGGGGCTGACGAGTCTCGCCGAGTCGCTGCACGATCGCGAAACCGACGCCGACCTTCGTGCGCTCGACGAGTGGATCACCAAGCACCTGCTGTTGTTCTCGTCGCTTCCCCTGCACCACTTCGTCGAGGTCTTGCTTCCGCAGCACTCGATGCTGCTGGCGCGTCGACGCGAGCGCTGCCAGGAGCTGGTCTCGGAACTGCGACCGGGACGGCTCGAGTAGCGCTCGCCGCGCGAAGCTCGACGACTTCGAGTCGGCCTCAGCCCACCACGAAGCGGACGTCGATGATTCGCTCCACGCGCGGGACGGCGTAGCGCTTGTCGTGGGCTTGGGCGCGCCACAGGGTGTAGCGCTCGTCGTCGCGTTCGCGCAGCGCGGTGATGACCTTGGTGCAGGCCTCGAGGTCGGACTCCGCCGCGCCCACCGCTCGCTCGGCTCGCGTGCGCGCCTCCGCTCCGATGGCGCGCTCGCGGGCACGATGCGTCTCGGCCAGCCGCGTTTCGAGCTCGGAGGCGCGCTGACTGGCCACGAGCAATCGGTCTTCGATGTGTCGCTCGAGCCGCTCGATCGTCTCCTCGAAGCGCGTCTGCTCGACGTCGTCGACATCACCTTGGTCGACAAAGCACGCCTCTTCGACGGCGTCGTCGAGATCGGCGTCGTTCGGATCGTCGAGCTCGGGCACCTCGGCGTCGGCGGGGTCGGCCAGCAGCAAGGCCTTGGCGGCGTCGAGCGGCAGCGGGTCGGGCTCGCCTTCGACCAGTGCCACCGGAAGCAGATGCGTGACCGGCTCGAAGCCGTCGTAGCTCACCCGCACGACGACCAGCCGCCCGCGCTTGCCCGACCAGGCCTTGGTCTCGCCGTTGCTCGCCAGTCGCACGACGAAGGGACGGTCGCACGCGGCTCGAGCCTCGGCGACCGCCGCCGCGAGCAGCGTGTGCCCCAGGTGCAGCGGCTCGCCGTCGGTCTCGTGGTCTGCCTTGCCCACGATCACCGTCGTGCCGTCCTGCATGCCGACCGGCAGCGCCTTGCTGCCGCCAATCTCGAAGCGCACCCGGAACAGCTCGGCGACCCGCCGGTGCGGAATGCCTGTCGCGTCGAGGTAGCGCTGCAGCACCCCCTCGAGCTCGCGGTCGAGCTCGGCCAGCGCGTCGCCCATCCGATCCTCGATCGCGGAGAAGGCCCCGCGAACCGACTCGTCGAAGCGCGTCTCGATCAGCCCGGCCGTGCGCTCGTACGTCGCCTCGAGCTCTTCGCGCGCTTCACCGACGTGGTCCCGCAGCTGCTCGAGCTCGGCTTTGACCTCGTCGAGGCTGCGGGCTCGCTCGTAGATCGACATCAGTCGCGCCTCGAAGTCGAGCCCCAACGCGGAGGTCAGCGTCTCGGGGGCGCGCGAGCCCGGCTCGTGCAGCACGGCGTCCGAGGCATCGAGCACCGTGCCGAACAGGTCGAGCTTTTTGGACAGGATGTCGAAGGTCAGTCGGTCCGCCTCGTTGGTCGTGTTGATGAAGTTGATCACCAACACGCCGCGCGTCTGCCCGTAGCGGTGACACCGGCCGATCCGCTGCTCGACCCGCTGCGGGTTCCAGGGCAGGTCGTAGTTGATCAGCGTGTCGCAAAACTGCAGGTTGAGACCCTTGGCGCCAGCGTCGGTGGAGATGAACACCCGGCTGCGGGTCGCGAACTCGTGCACGAGCGCGAGCCTCATCGCCACGCCTCGCGAGGGACGCGTGCGCTCGGGCATCTTGGACGCGACGTCCTTTTCCCAGCGGGCAAGCGCCTGGTTGGCGCGTGGTCCCTTGTTGTCACCGCGGAACAGGGTGACGTCGCGGTCGCCCACCACTCCCGACTCGATCAGCAGCTCGCGGAGGTAGTCCTGGGTGGTGACCGACTCGGTAAAGATGACCGCTTTGCCGCTGCCCTCGGGACGCGTCAGTGCCAGGTTCACCGCGCGCACGAGCTGCTCGGCTTTGGCATCGTGAGGCAGGCCTTCGGCGCGCTCGGTGAGGTCGCGGACGCGCGCCAACTCGCGCCGGATCTCGTTGTCCGGGGGCGCCGGACCCTCGTCCACGACGCGTCCATCGTCGTCGGCGACGTCTTCGTCTTCGAGATCGTCGGCGAACAGGTCGAGCGTCTGGTCGTCGTCCGGCGAGGGCAGACACATCCGCTCGAGACGGTCGGCGACCTTGCCCAGGCTCGAGGCGAGCGCACGCGTCGACGAAGCCATGCGGCGCCGAAAGCCGATCAGCAGCAAACGCCGCTGCCCGCCCCGGAACGCGCACAGGTTCGGCGACATCAGGTAGTCGGTGACGTCGTCGTAGAGCGCCCGTTCCTCGGGGCCCATCGCATACTCGAACAGCTGAGCGCGCCGGTCGACGAATGGGACGCGCATGAACTCTTGCGCCTGACGTCGCAGCGTCCGCTGACAAATCTGCGCGATGCGTCGGCGCAGCTCGTCGCCTTGCCCCGAACGGAGCACGCGGTCGTCCCCTTCGCAGAAGACGGCGCGAAAGGTGCCGAGGTCGCCGAGCAAGGTCCCCGTCGGCTCGACGTACTGGACCAGCCCCCACAGCTCCGCGAGCGAGTTTTGGATCGGCGTCGCCGTGAGCAGCAGCACCGGAGTCCCCCGGATGGCAACGCGGACTCGCGCCGCGATCGTGGCCGCGCGACTGCCTTCGCGGTAGCGACCGTGTCGGTCGAAGCGCTTGTAGATGCCGGCGAAGATCTCGTGCGCCTCGTCGATCACGCACAGGTCGAACGGCTCGCCGCCGGCGATCGCGTCGGCGCCCATCTCGCTGCCCGCCCGTTCGCGTCCCATCATGAACACGCCCGGGCCCTCGAGCCCGAGCGCGCCCTCCCGTGTCTCGATGCCGAACAGGGTGCGCAGCTCCTCACCCCATTGGCCCAGCAGCGGCTTGGGGGTGATCAGCAGGATCCGCCGGGCGCCCTCGGCGAGCTTTTGGGCGATGACCAGGCCCGCCTCGATCGTTTTGCCGAGGCCGACCTCGTCCGCCAGGATGCAGCCGCCCTGCGCGATCCGCTGCAGCGCGAAGACCACCGCATCGATCTGATGCGGGTTGGGGTCAATGCGCCCCGCTCGCTGCGACGCGAGCGAGCGCTGTTGTTCGTCGGCGCGTCGGAGGCGGACGAGGTCCTCCGCGTACCACCGACGTACGATGGCGTGGGCCACCATGCGACGAAGGCATCGCATGGACTGCGCCTGGCAGGACACCGAAAAAGTCGGTTCTCGAACACAGGAAGCAGGTCATCGGACTTCTCCGATGACCGGCTAGTGTGGAAGCGCTCGATTCCGGCGAGGACCCAGCGCCAACCCCGCCACGAAGGATGCGGGGCGCGTGGCCATCCAGGGCTGAACACTGTGGAAAGTGGGCCGAGGCTGGCATATGGTCGGCCGGTTCGATTTCCGGGCTGCCGGCCGCAGTCCCACACCATTCAAGACGACAACAGGGATAAGATTTTCCGATGACTAGACTCACCTGCGCGCTCTCGGTCGCGGCGAGCCTCCTGCTCGTTGGCTGCCCCGGCGACGACTCCTCGCAAAACACGGACGAATCCGACGACGGCGGCGACACCACCATGGCCGGCACCGCGGTGAACT
>Ga0207422_1004383_pt1 | contig 11805 bp, 11 predicted proteins | sample MarCyaLeptolynsp_FD_187757 | JGI IMG/M metagenome (GOLD analysis project Ga0207422, IMG submission 187757) | Marine cyanobacterial communities from Panama - species 1 Leptolyngbya sp. (SPAdes) | ecosystem: Environmental > Aquatic > Marine > Unclassified | place: Panama: Panama City | collected... | reverse complement strand
AATAAGACCGTTGTTTTAAACTAGTAATTGCATAAAAAAAGCCACCTTTGTTGAGATGGCTTTAACTTTACACTTTTACTCTATTCAGAAACTGGGTCTTCTTCATTTTTAGAACCTTTTTTCATAGTGATAGCTCCAAATACAATTCCAAGAGGCAACCAAAGACCAAGATTATCAGTTATTATACCTATAAATGTTCCAAGGATTATACCTAAAGCCATTGAGTTCTTCTTTTTCATGACACTCTGATACTCTCTGAGCTCTGTAAAATCAAAAAATCGACTTCATATAATCTCTTCTCATTTCTGCGATGGCTGAGATAGAAATTCCTTTTGGGCAAACAGCTTCACATTCTGCGAAGTTTGAGCAATCTCCGAATCCTTCTTCTTTCATCTGATCAACCATTGCAACCGCACGATTACTGCGTTCAACTTGTCCCTGCGGGAATTTGTTGAGGTGAGCTAATTTTGCTCCTGTAAACAATGAGGCAGATGCATTAGGGCACGCAGCCACACAAGCTCCGCAACCAATACATGTGGCATAATCAAAAGCAGCATCCGATTTTTCTTTCTCAACCGGAATTGCATTCGCTTCCTGCGCCGATCCTGTTTTCACGGAAACATATCCACCGGCTTCAATAATTCTGTCGAAAGCACTACGATCTACAACCAAATCCTTGATCACAGGAAAAGCTGCTGCTCTTGCCGGCTCAATCGTAATTCGATCGCCATCTTTGTAGTTTCTCATATGCAACTGACAGCATGCTACTTTTTGTTTGGGTCCGTGTGCCTGCCCGTTAATTACCAGATTACAGGAACCACAAATTCCTTCTCGACAATCGTAATCAAATTCTACCGGTTCCTTTCCTTGTAGCTGAAGTTCTTCGTTCAGAACATCCAGCATTTCCAGGAATGACATATGCTCGTTTACCGTATCAAGCGTGTATTCTTCGAAATGTCCGGCCACATCAGGTCCTGATTGTTTCCAGTATTTCAAGTGAATGGTCATATCTTTACTCATAATAAAATTCCTTTTGATCTCACCACAAAAGCGCTAAATATATTTTTGTGTATTAGTGTTTCAGTGGCTAATCAATTATTTATATGATCTTTGTTTCAGTTCAACAAATTCAAATTCTAAATTTTCCTTGTGAAGCTCTTCAACAAGTTCTCCGTTCAGGTCTTTGTATTCCCATGCAGCTACGTACGAATATTCTTCATCATTCCGGAGGGCTTCTCCTTCATCCGATTGATACTCTTCGCGAAGATGGCAACCACATGATTCTTGTCGGTCAAGTGCATCTTTTGCCATAAGTTCTGCAAGCTCGAAAAAATCAGCTACACGTCCGGCAAATTCCAGATACTTGTTATAGTTATTCGCTTCGCCCGGCACATATACATTGGTCCAGAATTCTTTGCGAAGTTCCTGAATCTCTTTGATCGCTTTTTTCAGGTCTTCCTCATTACGGGCAATTCCAATATTATCCCAAACAATCTTACCGAGCGTTCTGTGGAAATCAACAATGGTGCGCTTTCCTTTGATATTCAGAAGCTTATTTATTTTATCCTGAGATTCTTTTTCTGCGGAGACAAATGCTTCGTGATCGGTGCCATAACGGGTTCCCGGTTTAACATCAGCAAGGTAGTTTCCAATTGTAGAAGGAAGAACAAAATATCCATCACTTAATCCCTGCATCAGTGCACTTGCACCCAAACGATTAGCTCCGTGATCAGAAAAATTTGCTTCACCCGTTGCAAATAGCCCTGGAACATTGGTCATCAGATTGTAATCAACCCAAAGACCGCCCATGGTGTAATGTACCGCCGGATAAATTCTCATCGGCATTTCGTACGGATTTTCACCAGCTATATTTTCATACATATCGAAGAGGTTTCCATACTTTGATTCGATGGTATCTCTACCATCACGTTTGATCGCGTCACGGAAATCCAGATACACTGCTAAGCCGGTTTCGCCGACTCCTAACCCGTCATCACAAACAATTTTCGCATTTCTTGACGCAACATCACGTGGAACAAGGTTACCAAAACTTGGATATTTTTCCTCCAAATAATAAAAACGATCTTCTTCCGGAATATCATTCGGGTGACGATCATCTCCTTTCTTTCTCGGAACCCATACACGTCCGTCGTTTCTTAAACTTTCACTCATAAGTGTCAGCTTTGACTGATAGTCACCTGAAACCGGAATACAAGTTGGGTGTACCTGCACGTAGCAAGGGTTTGCAAAAAGGGCTCCTTTTTTATGTGCTCTCCAAGCCGCAGTTACATTTGAATTTTTTGCGTTTGTTGAGAGATAGAATACATTTCCATATCCACCTGTTGCTAAAACTACTGCATCGGCTTCCCAACGGTGTAGTTCTCCGGAAACAAGATCACGGGTAATAATTCCTCGAGCTTGCCCATCAATGATTACTACATCTAGCATTTCATGTCGGGGATGGTAATCAATATTTCCAAGCTGAACTTGACGCATCATTGCTTGATAAGCGCCGAGCAATAACTGCTGTCCGGTTTGACCACGGGCATAGAAAGTCCTGGAAACCTGAGCCCCACCAAACGAACGGTTTGACAGTAGTCCACTATATTCACGAGCAAAAGGAACACCCTGAGCTACAGCCTGATCAATAATTTCGTTTGAAACTTCAGCAAGACGATACACATTCGATTCTCTGGATCTGTAATCACCACCTTTTATTGTATCATAAAATAGTCTCCAGATACTATCACCGTCATTTGGGTAATTCTTAGCTGCATTTATTCCACCCTGTGCTGCGATACTATGTGCGCGTCGTGCGGAATCCTGAATACAAAAACTGGTTACTTTATAACCGAGTTCTGCCATACTTGCTGCTGCAGCACCTCCGGCCAAACCTGTTCCAACAACAATTACTTCATACTTACGCTTGTTGTTTGGAGCCACAAGCTTCATTTCTTTTTTATGCCGGCTCCACTTTTCTTCTAATGGTCCTTCAGGTGCTTTAGAATCTAATTTCATAATTGTTTGCCAGTTAAATTTGTTTAATTACAACTTATAAGAGCGGATTCACAGCCTCCCGCAAAATAAATGTAGATGGGAATGAATATGAACAACATCATTAATATGATCGCAAATCCGTATGCACCCATTTGAATCTTACTTGATAATTCTTTGCCTTTTATTGTCAAAGATGTAAACGCACTCCAGAATCCGTGAGCTAAATGAAGAATTGCCAAACCTAAAACTCCGACATATCCTATTACAATCCATGTTTTCTGGAACTCTTCGATAACCAATCGTCGCAAGTCACGAATTTGTTCTCCATCAACCATGGTCATGTATTCAGTTCCAAACTTAAAATGAATGATGTGCAATACAAGAAAAATAAAAATAATGGACCCGGTATAGATCATGCTTTTTGAAGCAAGAGACTGATGACTTGGTCCACCTTTAGTCTTGTATGTTTTGTAACCTTCAGGACGAGCTTTCCTGCGATTCCACCAAATCGAAACTCCAAGAATTGTGTGATATAAGAAGAAAAATGCCAGACCTGCTTCAATTACATAAAGTAGCGGGCCAAGATCTTTTAGAGTTTTTGTGTAAAGGTTAAAGGCATCGGGTGCGCCAAAAATAGTTAAATTACCACCGATATGACCAATCAGGAAAAGCATCAAACCTATTCCTGTAATCCCGGTCATTACTTTTCGTCCTACCTGCGAGTTAATCGCTTTTAAAAATGAGGGCATGTTTGTTTAGTTAGTTCTATTGAATAACATCCTTAACGAATAGTTAGTTTCAAAAAAAAGTGAAACTAATTTCGAGCTTTTAAGCGCAAGAAAAATCGCTTTTTCCATTTCCAATGGCAAGACAGATTTACTCTAAATAATGTTTGAATTATCATACCTTCCCAGTCATGAAAGCAATCAAAAAAAATTACACTTCTGAATTCAAAGAAAGAGGGTCTACTTTTACCGGAATCCTTTTTCCTTGTAAATCTGAGGAAGATTTTGATAGTAAACTTCAGAAAATTAGAAAACAGTACTGGGATGCTTCACATCATTGTTATGCATACCGAATTGATCCTGAAAGAGCAACGGAGTTCAGCAGTGATGATGGAGAGCCGGGAGGAACAGCCGGACTTCCAATTTTAAATCAACTAAAGTCGGAGGACCTCATAGATGTTGGGGCTATCGTTATTCGATATTTCGGAGGCACCAAATTAGGTAAGCCCGGTCTTATTGAAGCGTATGGTTCCTCAATCAAGATTTGTATTGATAAAGCAGAGTTAAAGAAAATCCTTCAAGTTAAGTTCTTTGAGGTTGAGTATGCTTACGATCAGGAGAATCTTTTAAATAAACTTGTTTTAGATTTTCAGCTTATTGAACAAAGCGCAGATTATTCAGCATCTGTAAAAAAGCAGTTTGCTTGTCCACTTGAAATATCTGAGAAATTCGAAAAGGAGCTCATTTCTTTAGAGCATTTGGATATAAAATTTGATGAATATAAAACCGGATATGTGTTTACTTGATAAAACCTAAGCGCTCAGTATGGTAAAAAAAATTACCATTTAACCGCAGTCCTGAAGGACATGTTTAAGTAAGGTTTTAAATCATAAATCTTTGAAAAATTGATTGTTGTTTCAAATCCAAAACGGCCGTTTAATTTGATATTATTGCATTCGATTCTTTTCAAGAACATATAATCTAATTTTCTGATCTCCTTCTCAATCTTATCCGCTCCATCACCAGCCATAATCGGCGAATATAAAAGCACCTCAATAATTAATCACTACCACTCAGCTTCTACAAACTTTTCAGGATCAAAAATTTCCATATTCACAGATTCGGGAGTTTTTATTTCGGAATATTTTTCCAGTAATCCCATCTGTCCGTTGGCTTTAAAAATTACTTCCGGAGCTATCCACCCTTCTCCTAATTTTTCATAATTATTGAACTGAACTTCCTGAATTGTTCCTCCTCTCCCAATAGTGAAGTTTCTCACAAATACTAATCGTTCTGCATCAATCCAGAATTGCGATTTGGTAGTATCAGGCTCTGAAACTCCTACTACAAAAACTTCTCTTCCCTGCCATTCATCTTTGTATACTTTTTCCAGATCATATCCATTTCCGGAAAGTTGGTTAGCTGTTTTATCAGGTGATTGATGATAAACATCAAAACCTAAAACCAATAACTCATGAACTCTTTCTGCTTCCTGAATTTTTTGTCCGTTAGCAAAACCATACTGTTTGCCTTCTCTGAACAAAATACCATTGCCACTTTGCTTTTCATCAAACTTGATTGCCAGCTTCCCCGGTAGTGACATCACCTCGTACCACATTTGAGTTCGTTCTACATTCCCATTTCTCCCGTAAAAAATAGTTTCCTGAGTAAAGCTGAGATTTTTGTACCATTTTCCGGAATATTCATCATGCATAAGTTTGATAACTTCTATTCCGGTTTTCGGTTCGGGGTTTTGAAAAGCGTACAACATTCCTGAAATCATCAGAAACAAAAAAGTGAATGCGAGTTTTTTGTGCATTGGTGGTTTTTAAGCAAATGTTGAAAGGTTAATGGGCGTGCTATAATATACTAAATAGTAGATCATACTTTTATATGTGAGGTTATTTTCAGACAAAATCAAAGTTGTCATCCTGGGCGGCCCAAACATTACCATAGGTTTTATGATGAAATACGCCGAAGGATCTCAAATAAACGAATTATCTTTTTTCATATTTGAGACCCTTCGCAATCAAAATTAATGCTGCAATAAAACTGATGCTCAGGGTAACAGCTTATATGATCTGTTTAAGCATTACCCATTCCTATTCTACACTCAAAAAACTATTCTTTTATCTATAGATAAAATGAATGTAAACCGTTTCAGAAAGTTTGGTCGTAAACACCTATTTTTCGCAAAAGATTATTTATGAAGATTTATACTAAAAAAGGCGATTCGGGAGAAACATCCCTGTTTGGCGGTCAAAGGGTCGCCAAAAATGCTCGAAGAATCGATGCATACGGAACGGTAGATGAATTAAACTCAGTGTTGGGAGTTGTTACTTCACTTGAAGTGAATCAAAAAACCAAAACACTTTTAGTTGAAGTTCAAAAACAGCTCTTTGTGCTTGGGGCTGATTTAGCAACTCCTCCATCGAAAAAAGTTCGTATTGACAGAATTGGTGAATCACAGATCAAATTTCTTGAAAGCTCAATTGATGAACTTGAAGAATCTCTTGAGACACTTAAGAGCTTTATACTGCCCGGGGGATCACTGCCTGGAGCTCAACTTCATGTGGGAAGAACTATTTGTCGTCGTGCTGAAAGAATTACCGTCGATTGTTCCGATAAAGAAGATATTTCAGAACTTTGTATCAAATACCTGAACCGACTTTCGGACTTTTTGTTTGTACTTGCCCGGTTTGAAAACAAAAAGTCCGGTAATGAAGAAATTAAATGGTTACCCGGGTCATAGATTATGGCAATCACTAATAAGCAAAAATCTTATATCAAAAAGCACCATAAAAATAAGAGTGCTAAGAAAATTGCTACGGATCTGAATATTGACGAAAAAGAAGTACAATCTTTTATAGATCAAATAAAAGAACCTCTTTCTTTTAAACGGAAATTGTTGTTCTATAGCATTACTCTATCAATTCCAATTCTGTTCTTTGTAGTTCTTGAACTAATTTTGAGAGGAGTAAATTATCAGGGAAACACCGATTTATTTATCGATCCTGACATCCCAAATGAGGAATATAGAGTTGCCAATCCGAATTTTGCATCCCGCTACTTTTTCTATACAAAAGTAATTCCAAATCCATCTATTGATGTGTTTTTAGCTGAAAAACCTGAAAACAGTTTTAGGATTTTTGCTATGGGTGGTTCATCTGCAGCAGGATACCCTTATGGATTTAATGGAACTTTTTCCCGGGTTGTGGATGATGTTTTGCAAGATGCTATGCCTGATAAAAATGTGGAAGTAATTAATGTGGGCATCTCTGCAGTAAATAGCTATACCTTATTTGATCAAGTGGATGAAATTTTAGAATACGAACCTGATGCAATTATGATTTACGCCGGTCATAATGAATTTTATGGAGCGTTAGGTGTGGGATCTAATGAAAATTTGGGCGGATTTCCCGGATTTGTTCGTTTTTATCTGAAACTTCAGCGATTTAAAACTTTCCTTTGGTTGAGAAACGTGATTGTTAAAACTGGTCAATGGTTTGCCGGAGATGATAATCAACCTTCTGGAACATTAATGGAAAGAATAGTTGCTTCACGCTCTATTGAATTAGACAGTCCTAAACATGAATTGGCGATGATTCAGTTTGAAAGCAATCTGAATGCAATAATCAGCAAGTTTGAAGAAAAAGGAATTCCCGTTTATATAGGAAGTGTAGCAAGTAATTTAAAAGACCATACCCCTTTTGTAGATATCGAAGATGGAGATCAACCTTCTGCTTTAACCACCTTTAATGAAGCACGGAAAGCCTATGCTGAAGAAAACTATTCACAAGCATTAGAAAAATTTGAATACGCCAAAGATCTGGATGGCTTAAAATTCAGAGCTCCTTCACAAATAAATTCCATCATTAAAAAGAAACCGGATGAATTTTCACAGACGATTTATGTTCCGGTAGAAGAAGCCTTCCGGGCAAACAGCGAAAATAACATCACAGGATTTGAGTTAATGCTGGAACACCTTCACCCAAATGAAGAAGGCTATTTTTTAATGGGCAAAACTTTCTCAGAAGTACTCCTCAACGATCTTGAATCGAAAGCAATCTTGAGTTATGACCTTGAAGATGAAGACTGGAATCAGTATTTCGACAAAATGCATCTCACTTATTTTGATGATAGAATTGAGTGGCATCGAATATCAACATTGAAACAAGGATTCCCGTTTATTCAAGGACCTAAACCTACCCCTTATCAACAAGCATATAAACCCTTAAATGTTACAGACAGCCTGGCTTTTAATGTTGTTCATGGAAACCTGGGATGGGATCGCGCGAAAGTAGCACTTGCCAATCATTATGATAAAACCGGTCAACCTGAAAAAGCTGTTAAAGAATATCTCGGGCTAATCAGGAATCAACCTTGGAACGATTCTCCGTATGTATTTGCTGCTCGAATCTATCTGGATCAGAATAATTTTAAAGATGCAGAGCCACTTTTGAGAACTGCTTTTGAAATCAATAAAGAAGAACCTTTTATTAATAAGATGCTGGGCGCAATCGAATTAAATAATGGAAATGTGGAAAAAGCGATTCCTCTCCTTGAAAAAGCAGTAGCTCTTTCCCCGAGAGACACTCAGGCATTATTCAATCTTTCCGGAGCTTATGGAACTGATCAACAGTTTACAAAAGCAATGGAAACTGCTCGTAAAGCAGAAAATCTCAATCCTAATTTCCCGGGTCTTCAATCCTGGATGAGGCAATTACAACAAATTATAGAATCAAGAAAATAATATGGCATTAATGATCTCAGTCTCGGGAATCCGGGGCATATTCGGAACCGATTTAACACCTGAAAATCTTGCACAATTTACCGCTGCCTATGGAACCTGGCTTAAAGGAGGTACTGTAGTTTTGGGAAGAGATTCCAGAGTTACCGGTGAAATCTGTGAAGATATCGTCGCATCAACCCTTGCAAGTGTAGGTTGTGATGTTATTAAAGTTGGAATTGTTCCTACCCCAACAGTGGCAATGGGAGTGTTAAAACATAATGCGGATGGAGGAATCATTATTTCAGCTAGTCATAATCCTGCTGAATGGAATGCTTTGAAATTACTAAACAGCACCAGCGAGTTCATGACCGCAGATCAAGGGAAAGAAATGATCGCTATCTCTGAATCCGGAAAATTTGATTATAAAAAGTACGATGAGATCGGTAAAATTTCTGTAGATGATTCACTGTTGGAATATCATGTTAATGAGATACTTAATCTTCCATACATCGATCCTAATATAATTCGTTCAGCAAACCTGTCTGTAGCTGTTGATGCTGTTAATGGGGCGGGATCCGAAGCTGTGCCCATGCTTTTGAATAAATTAGGTGTAAAGACTGTTAACAAGATTCATTGTACCCCCAATGGTTTATTTCCTCACAATCCTGAACCATTACCTGAACATCTTACCGAAATTTGTGAGCTTGTAAAAACATCTGGTTCAAGTATTGGAGTAGTAACTGATCCCGACGCTGATCGTTTAGCATTGGTTGATGATACAGGAACTTTGTTTGGTGAAGAATATACTCAGGCCACTGTCTTTGATTTTATTTTGAGCAAAAAGTCAGGAGCAACTGCGACTAATCTTTCATCATCCAGAGTAGCGGATGATATTTCAAAAAAGTACAATCAGGTTTGCCATCGTTCTGCTGTTGGAGAAATTAATGTGGTCAAAAAAATGCAGGAAGTAGATGCCGTAGTTGGTGGCGAAGGAAGTGGCGGAATTATAGTTCCGGATCTGCATTATGGACGTGATGCGCTGGTGGGAATTGCTTGTGTGCTTCAACATCTGGCAGAAAGTAACTTAAGTTCATCAGAACTCAGAGCTACATACCCCGATTATTTTATGAGCAAAAGTAAAATTCAGTTGGATGAATTAGGTAAAGATGCAGACGATGTGCTCGACTTTGTTAAAGGCCACTATGCTGATCTGAATCCAAATACGGTTGATGGGGTAAAAGTTGATTTTGAAGAAGGCTGGGTTCATCTTAGAAAATCAAATACCGAACCTATCATCAGAATTTATACCGAAGGCGGTTCGTTAGAAGCAGCAAAAGCTTTTGCTGAAAAAGTTAAATCCATTATTTAAGCTATGAAACAATTACGTTTTTATTTTTTTAGTCTCATATTGATATCAGTTAGCGCCTGTGCTCAAAAACAGCAATCAGAAACTAAACAATCGCTTGAACTCTCAGAGATTTCCTACACCGAACAAGATGCTGAAATCTTTGCTGACATCTTAACCAAATACAAAGATGAGTCCGAAAAACCCATAGCTACACTTATTCCGGAGATTGGTAAATACTTTATCGGTAATGAATATGTTGCTCATACTTTAGAAGTGAATGAAGAAGAAAAGCTGGTCGTAAACCTTCGTGAACTGGATTGTACTACTTATGCTGAAAATTTGTTGGCGTTGGCACGAACCTTAAAATCAGAAAATCAAACCTTCGAACAGTTTGCTACTGAGATCAAAAAAATCAGATACAGAGATGGAAAATTAGACGAATACCCTTCCCGTTTACATTATTTCAGTGACTGGATTTATAATAATCAGGCTAATAATCTGGTAAGTACTCCTGCCGATAGTTTTGGAAATCCATTTCCGAATAAAGTGAGTTTTATGAGCTCAAACCCGGACAGCTATAAGCACCTTAAACAAAACCCGGATTATATTTCAGTGATCGAACGGCAGGAAGCCGAAATAAACAGTAAGAGCTACTTCTATCTGCCCAAAGATAAAATCGCTGACTACGAACATTTATTGAAAGAAGGTGACATTATCGGCTTAACAACAAGTATAGGCGGTCTAGATGTTGCCCACGTTGGAGTGTTAGTCGAACAAAATGGGAAACTTCATTTAATGCATGCTTCTCAGTCAAATCTAAAAGTTGAAATCTCTGAAGAGCCGATAGATTCTTTCCTGAAGCCTAATTCTAAGAACACCGGAATTATGATTGCAAGACCGGTTGAGATTTAACGTTCGATCTGTCATCCTTTCTTTGCGGGTTTCAAGGGTTAAAACCCTTTCTTGGTTATGTTCGAGGTTACGCAAAGGCCATAATCAAGTAGAGACTTTAGTCCTGATTTTCATGACTAAAGTTTTTAATTACATCCCGATTTTTAAAAAAAAGTCATTCCCACGCCTCGCCGTCGACAAGACTTAGGAAAACGGACGATGACTTTGGGATCTACTCGAATATTGACCTTCTTATTTAGCATATTTAATTATAGATAAACCCTATTTACTTTAACCTACCAATCCCCGTTCTTACAAGAAAAAGATCATGATTAAATGGATTGATGTCCTTAATTACGCCAGAAACGGAAATCCTGAACCGGATAGAAGGGTTGAAAAAAGTGTCGAAGAGTGGAAAAAAGAACTTTCTGCTGAAGAATTTCAGGTAACTCGATTAAAAGGAACGGAGCGACCATTTTCCAGTGACGTATGCAGTAAGTTTGATCCGGGTATTTACTCCTGTGTATGTTGCGATACGCTTCTATTTGATGCCAATGAAAAATTTGAAAGTGGAACCGGGTGGCCATCATTCACACAACCTTTTAAAGAAAATGCTATAGCTTATCACAAAGATACAACTCATGGTATGATTCGGGTTGAATTCACTTGTAATGTGTGTGATTCTCACCTTGGACACGTTTTCCCGGATGGACCGGAACCCAGCGGTTTACGTTATTGCGCCAATGCCATAAGCCTTAAAAAAGTAGAGGAAGAAACTCATGAATCCTGAAACGCTCTCCCAATTATTTGCTCGTGATTTCGAAAAACTGGAATCCGAAATTTTTGCTTACACCAACGATGAAAATCTTTGGATCAAAGAATCCGGAATTAATAACAGCGCCGGGACTTTGAGTTTGCATATTGCCGGAAATCTGGAGCACTTTTTCGGCTCAGTAATCAACAAAAGTGATTATGTTCGAGATCGGGAATTTGAGTTCAACGGACGGGTTGATAAAGATGAGTTGGTCTCAAGAATTCGATCAGCTCGCAGATCAGTTAAAGAAACGTTAGATGGAATGTCTTCTGAAGACTTTCAAAAGACTTATCCCCTA
>Ga0207422_1004382_pt1 | contig 11806 bp, 5 predicted proteins | sample MarCyaLeptolynsp_FD_187757 | JGI IMG/M metagenome (GOLD analysis project Ga0207422, IMG submission 187757) | Marine cyanobacterial communities from Panama - species 1 Leptolyngbya sp. (SPAdes) | ecosystem: Environmental > Aquatic > Marine > Unclassified | place: Panama: Panama City | collected... | reverse complement strand
GCTGTGGCAGTTGCTCTGGCTTTTGGACTTGGGGGACGGGAAGCAGGTGGGCGCCAAATGGAATATATCCTCAGTAAGTTTCGGGATGGGAAAGCTGCTTCGAATGGAAAGAGTAATCAATTTTCCGTCGATAGCAAAGTGGAAGCCTGATTAATACTGAAATAGGATTATCCCTTTTCATCTAAACTCTTGTAATGATAAAGCCATCCTTTTAGGGTGGCTTTATTTTTTATAATTTTCTAAGACTATTTACAATCTACTATGTTGAAGAAAATTTGCTGCCTGATTCTATTAAGTTTGCCTTTTATCCTGATGGCTCAGAAACTGAAAGTAAGTGAAAATAAAAGATTCCTGGTTACGGAAGATGGTAAGCCTTTCTTCTGGATGGCTGATACTGCCTGGGAACTCTTTCACCGATGCAGTAAAGAAGAAGCTGAAATGTATTTGAAGAAAAGGAAAGAGCAGGGCTTCAATGTGATACAGGCCGTAGCTTTGGCAGAACTAGACGGACTCAATGTGCCTAATACAGAAGGGGAGAGACCCTTGCTAAATAATGATCCATCCCGCCCGAATGCTGCCTATTTTGAGCATGTTGATGCGATCATTCAACTGGCGGATGAAATGGGAATCTACATTGCTTTATTGCCGACCTGGGGAGATAAAGTATTTACCCATAATTGGGGAAAGGGACCAGAAGTTTTCAATACAGAAAATGCTGCGAGCTTTGGCAAATGGATGGGCAATCGATACAAGGACTATGACAATATCATTTGGATCATAGGAGGGGACCGAAATCCAAGGGAAGGCTCGAAGGATGTAGCTATTTGGAATGCCATGGCTGAAGCGATTGCGGAGGCTGCTGGAGGATATGAGGAAACCCTCATGAGTTTTCATCCGCAACCCAATAAATATGGGGGATCCTCCACCTGGTTTCATCAGGAAAAATGGCTGGATTTCAATATGCATCAAACCGGACATTGTGCCAATCAGGGAACCTATAAAAACATCGATCATGATTATCAGCTAGAACCTGTCAAGCCAGTTTTAGATGGTGAACCCTTGTACGAAGAGCATCCCAATTGCTTCAATGCGAAGAAACTGGGCTATAGTGTAGCTGGAGATATCCGCCGAATCATGTATTGGAATGTCTTTGCGGGAGGTTTTGGCCAGACGTACGGTTGTCATGACGTCTGGCAAATGTACAAGCAGGATAAAGAGGGAATTAACGGTCCTTTACGTCCCTGGCCACTGGCCTTGGACCTTCCTATGGCTCATCAGGTAAAGCATTTGAAAAACCTGATGCTTTCGCGTCCCTTCCTCTCGCGAATCCCCGATAAACTCATGGTTGCTATCAACCAACCAGAAACCGATGATTATGTAATTGCTACTCGAGATACCGATTGTAGCTATGCGATGATTTACATTCCTACAGGCAAGGAAACCTGGATCGATATTCAGGCATTTGGGGATAAAAAGCTTAAGAGTTGGTGGTATGATACGAGAACCGGAGTTTCTTTTGAGGGGCCAGCCATCTCAGAATCCCGCAGATTCTCTGTCCAGCCTCCTACTAGTGGAAGAGGGCAGGATTGGGTCTTGGTAATAGATGAAAAAGGGAAAAACTATCCGCGTCCTGGCAAGCCCTTATAAGCTGCCAGCTGGGCCTTGCAGGCGACGAAAGGTTTTGTAGGGTGGGCTTACTTTCGTAATTTCGTCCAAAATACATGAGTCGCTTCCTATGCGCATTCTTCTAAACATCTATCAGTCATTAGATTCCATTCGTGCGAATCTCTTCCGAGCCGGTCTTACCATTTTCATCATTGCCCTGGGGATCACGGCTCTGGTCGTAGTAATGACGACGATCGAAGGGATCAAAAGCGGGATGTCTGACAGTTTCGCTTCCCTGGGTAGTAATACCTTCCAAATTGCCAATCGCTCCAAAAGCATTCAATTTGGTAGGAGAGGAGCACGAAAAAGAGATTATCATCCCAAGATCACCTTCCGTCAGGCAGCAGAGTTTCAAGACGACTTTAGCAATGTAGGCGTGGTAAGCATGAGTGTTAATGCAAGTCGGGGTGCTACTGCCAAATACAGAAACGAAAAGACCAATAGTAATATAGTCCTGGTCGGTACGGATCAGAATTACCTGCTAACTTCTCAATACGAGATAGAAGAAGGCCGAAACCTTTCAGAAGAGGATTTTCTGATGGGTAGAAATGTGGTGGTGATTGGGAATGAAGTAAAAGAACGTTTATATCCTTTTAGCAATCCCGTAGGTAAGATGGTTAACCTTAATAATAACCTCTACAAAGTGATCGGTTATTTTAAGGAACAGGGAACTATGGGCATGATGGGAGGAGACCGTACCTGCATAGCTCCTCTTACAGCCATTCGAAAACATTATCCTAACCATGGTTCCATTGTATTGAGTGTATTCTCAGATAATGCCCGGGATATGGATGCCCTTAAATCCGAGGCTACTGGTATGTTCCGAACAGTCAGGAAACTGAAAGTGAAGGAAAAGAATGATTTTGATTTATCCAGTAGTGATGAGTTCATCAATCAATTATTCCAGCAACTTTCTACCATTACCTTAACGGCTCAGGTTATTGCATTAATCACCCTCCTGGGAGCTGCTGTTGCACTCTTAAATGTGATGCTGGTATCGGTAACAGAGCGGACCCGGGAAATTGGTTTACGAAAATCTTTGGGGGCTACCCGTATGAATATCAAGCTTCAATTCCTCTTTGAAGCGGTAATGATTTGCCAGATCGGAGCCATACTGGGAATTCTGCTGGGGATATTGGGAGGAAACTTTGTAAGTAGTTTCTTATTTGAAGGGACCTTCGTCGTACCCTGGACCTGGGTAGTTATTGGTCTGACGGCATGTTTTGTGGTTGGGATAGCGTCTGGTTACTATCCGGCTGCGAAAGCTGCTCAGGTAGATCCAATTGAATCTCTTCGTTTCGAGTAAGGTCCTCCATTTCTTCAAAAGAGTGGATGATTCGCATAAAGTCGGCCTGGTAGACAGGGCGCTCTTCCTCTGAGGTCCATAGTACCAATTGATAGAGGTACCTTTCGCCAGCAATGATGCCGATATCAAAAATCAAGCGGTCTCCTTTGAAATTGCCACTAAGTGTCCCCAGAAATGCAGGCAAACCATTGATGCTAATGGAATCAGGACCGGGCGCATCGATCTTTTCCAGATCGGCTTTCAACTGCTCAATGCTGACATCATAATAGTCCTCCAGAACAAAATCGGGTCTACGCATGCGCAATTCATTCCAGCTATTTTTCCGGACGATCATGCACAGGTCTTTACCGGAGTTCTGGAGTTGGAGTTCGGCTTCCTGATTGAGGGCATCGGTTGTCTTAAAATAGGAAGGCAACTCAAGTTTGAAGAGCTCAGAAACCTCTTGCTCTTTAAACTCTACTTTCGTCCAGCTATTGCAGGCAGATAAACACAATCCGCATAGAGCCAACAGGGGAAAAACAAGCCGTAATCTGCGCATGGCGGCAAATTACGGCTTAGATATATGGGGATCAAGTAGGATAGTTTAAGCGAATGAATTTTCCCTTCAATGGCGCTCTTATCTGATCAAACTGACACTCCCGTTATTTTGCACGAATTTTCCTCTTTTTCCATAACCCGTAACCGAATAGAGGTAAACCCCTTCTGGTGCCAATTCTCCACTTTGTGTACGCCCATCCCAGGATACCTGTGGGTTATCTGTTCTGAAAACAACTTTCCCCCAACGATTATAGATGGTCAATTGATAGGTGTCTACGAAAGAAACCGTCACTTTAAATACATCATTGATGCCATCTCCATTTGGCGTAAATCCGGTAGCTGTAAACATGATGGGATCAAGGCCAACGCAATTGCTATTGGATACGGAGACCATCTGATTCCCCTCAAGCTCAATCGCAATGATTCGATAGCAATTGAGGGTATTGCCGCCTAAGGGACTGAGATCCTCAAATTCCGTAATGCTTCCCACTACTTCCTGAACCTCTATATAGGATTGGCTGGCATCATCAAATCGCTGAATCTTATAGGATGCTACGCCATTTTCCCATCCTTCATAGGCATTCCAACTCAAGCGGATGCTATTTCCTGCCTGACTGGCGCTGGCATGTACACTCTTGGCTGTTTGCCCTACGGGGGTTTTGGTTCCACATGAATCAGCGGTAAAGGCTCTATAGGTATAGGGCTTGTTATGAACGTCGGCTTTCTGATCCTGAAATTTACCCGTTTGTCCTGTAATGGGTTCTGAGGCTATTTCAGTAAATCCGTTCCCCTCATCCCTTTCAATGATCAGATTTGAGGCATTCTTTATATCTGCTACACTAAACTCCAGGCTAATGAATTCATCATTCTCAACCGTTGCATTTACTACATTGGAAACATCCGTCAGGGCCGAAGGATTCGCAAATGCTACTGTCGTATCCGAATAAGAGATATAGCCTCCCGGCCCAATGGCTTCAATTCGATAAGCGAAGGCACCTTCACATAAATTGCTGCTATCTACAAATGCGGTATCACTACTTGAAAGAGAGGCAATCAACTGAGCATCTGACATGCCGTATCCAGAAACCCTATATAGATTATAACTATCCAGTAAGGGCCAGCCTCGATAGTGATTCCAACTTAGATGGATTTGATCTCCTGCGCTCTGGCTTTTGATATCTATAGTACAATGCTGTTCTGCATCTGAAAGTAGGCTGCTATTGAGACATTGATTTTTGACAATTACCTTATAACAGTATACATTTTGTGGTGTGTTTAGGCCCTGATCCGTGTAATCAAGCTGGTTGAGATTTTCTACAGAGTCAATCAAGCTGAAATTGCCCAAAGCATCCTCTCGGTAGATCATATAGGCTTTGAAGTCCTTTTTGGTATTGGTGTAAAGCTCGTAATTCACTTCTACCTCTGTATCTGATCGTACGCTCACATGTGTTAGTGCCACTCCATCGGGTAAAGAATCACTGATTACAGTAACTGCATTTGGAACCAACAAGGTATCCGAACATCCATTTACATCTGTAATAATCAGGCTTACATCATAAACGCCTCCCTGACTATAGGTATGCAATGGATCGCTTAGCGTACTGCTATTTCCATCCCCAAAGTCCCATTGCCAGGAATTTATGGCAAAGTTTCCATAACTCTCATCTTCAAAATACACACTACCTCCTGTACAGATGGCTGTTTCACTCATATTGAAATCGGAAATGGGATGACTTAGCATGATCAGATCATCTTTCGTCAGGATACTTTGGCAGCCGTAAATATTTGTGGCTGTAAGGCTGACTGTATAAACACCGTCTGTTGCATAGGTATGTACAGGATTGGCAGTAGTATCTGTCGTTCCATCACCAAAATCCCACAACCACTGATTGATGGGATCACTACTGATGAAGCTGAAACTGCTCACAAATGGTGCACAACCTTCAAAGGCATCCACACTGAAATCAAAAGATGGATAGGCATAGACATTCAGGGTGTCCTGGGTATTTGCTACACAGCCATTATTGTCAACAACGTCCAGGCTGACGATAAACATGCCTGTATCATTGAAAGTATGACTTCCCATTTGTCCGAGGAATTGATTTCCATCTCCCAAATCCCAGCTCCAGTCATTGATTTGTCCGGGATAAGGTTTGAAGTCTCCTTCGAAATTTACCAGAAGGGGTGCACAGCCTTCATCGGTATCCAGTACGATTCCCGGTGAAGGGCTGGAAACAACCTCTATAAAATTATTCATGGTCAGGCTATCAATACAGCCTTCATTGCTTTCAACTATCAGGGTAACATCATAGCTGCCCAATCCCTGGTAAAAGTGGGAGGGATCTTTCTGGTCTGAGCTATCTCCGTCTCCGAAATACCATTTCCAACTGCGGATAATAGAATTGGGTACAGAACTCAAATCCTGAAATTGTACGCTCCCTGCATCACAGATGGTCTGATTATCTGCAACAAAGTCGATAGCAGGAGGACTGTATATTTCAATGGGATCACTATTAGCTGTAAAGACCTCACAGCCGAGGGTATCTTTTGCTACCAGGATAGGGAAGTACATGCCCGGAGTTCCATAGGTATAGCTAACCGTATCCAGGGTAGATTGGTTTCCGTCTCCAAACAGCCACTCATAAGAAATGTCTTCCTTAACTGTATCGACGGTAAATAATATTTCTGTACCCAGACATCCATCCAAAGGTGTATAAGAGAATGAGCTGACAGGCCCCTGAATGTTGACCATATTCTCAATGATCATGGTATCGATACATCCTTCCGGACTTTCCAGCACCAATGAGACATCATAGGATCCCGGGCTATTATATATATGCGTAGGAAATACTTCTGAAGAAGTTGCTCCATCTCCAAAATCCCAGCGCCATTTCACCCCAATATGTGGGAAACTATTGTCAGCACGGAAATTTACAGTCAGCGGTGGACAGGGAGCTGCGAGGGTATCTGCCCAGAAATTCGCCTCCAATTCCCGGATTTCGACAAAATTGGGTTTGGTGATAGAACTATCACAGCCGTTTACATCTACTATATGAAGGGTGATGTCATAAAAACCCGTATCTGCATAGCTGTGGAAGGTGTTTGCCAGGTGAGAGCTATTCCCATCCCCGAAATCCCAGGTATAGAATAAGCCTGAACCTGAAGCAAGACTGATAAAGGTACTATTTACATCCAGACAATTGGTCGGAGGATTCACAGCAAAATTTGGGATGGGCTGTGTAATAAAGGCCACATCTGATTTGCTAACTGAGTCCTGACAACCATCTGCATCTGTTACTATGAGCGATATGGAAAATAAATCCGGAGAGGCATAGGTATGTACCGGATTTTGTTGATTGGAACTCATGCCATCTCCAAAATCCCAATCCCAGCCAGTGATGGTATTGGTGCCGGTAGACATATCCTGTACACTGAGATCAAAGGGAACACAACCGGCCGTTCCACTGGTAATTTGAAAATCTGCATCTGGACCCAAAGCCCGAACATTGGGGAAGATTAAGGTGTCCCGACAAAGGAAACTATTCTTCACCACCAGCATCACATTGTAATCTCCAGGTTCCGTATAGGTATAGGTCGGATTCTGCAAAGTTGAGGAATCCCCATTTCCGAAATACCACTTCCAATCAATGGCATTGATTGAGCTATCTGAAAAACTCACGGTGAATGGTACACATCCTGCTGTCTGGTCCGGAATGAATCTCGATTTAATATCATTGGCTACCACAGAGTCCTGGGCCGTTACCACACAACCGGTCGAATCATTGCCAGCAGTTAAGTAAAAATATTGCTGTCCATCCTCATAAAAGGTATACCTCGTTATAAGGTCGGTAGAAGTTGAGCTATCCGGGAAAGTCCAGTAGGACCAGTCTGCCTGTTCGGACAGATTATAAAGAGTTACACTATCTGGAAGAAAACAGAGGCGAGCTGCATTTTTCGCTATAACTGGTAGAGGAGCTTTTATATGGACGAAGGCTGTTTTTGTAAGCGTGTCCGCACAACCTCGATCACTAGCTACCAGGGTTACGTCCATATCTCCTAAAGCCAGAAAGCCATGCATAGGATTTTCTGCCTGCGAGGTATCTCCATCACCAAAGAACCAGACAAAATCCTGGGCTCCCTGGGTCAGGTTGGTAAATTGAATTTCGGTTAAGGCACAGCTTGAGTCTGTAGCTACTGTGAAATCCATATTTGGGAAGGTACCCGCTTTGATATATTCGTCTACCACCAGGGTATCTTTACATCCTCTCGAGTTGGTGGTGATCAGACTCACATTAAATTCGCCTGTATTAGGATAGGTATTATTTGCTGTATAGCCATTTCCCGTATTACCATTACCAAAGTCCCATTGCCAGTCAGTGATTGGGTAGGGAGAATGGGTAGTATCCTGAAATAAGACATCCAGAGGAGCACAACCTTGACGGGGCTCTGCAAAAAATCCCGTTTCTACTTCTTGTATTTTGATATAATCCTTTGGATGGATCTGAGCTCTGCAACCCGTAGGGCCTGTAGCGATGAGGGTTACGGTAAAACTATCTACCTCTGTATAGGTATGGCTGGGATTTTCGAGGGTAGAAAGATTGCCATCGCCAAATGTCCAGAGGTAATCAACTGCACCTACGGTATTATTGATAAAGTCAACCTGAAAGGGGACGCTACAACCCAGGGTCGTATCTGCCACTGTAAAGGATATGTTGGGATAGGCTGAGACCTCTACCATTACAGCAAAGTTATAGTTACATCCACTGGCATCAGAAACTACTGCTGTTACATTATAAGTACCAGGTGAAGTATAGCGTACTGCTGGATTTGCTATTGAATCTATTTGCCCATTCCCAAAATCCCAGAGGATATTGCTATTGCTGGGAGCATTGGAAACAAAGAAAGCTGTATCATTTACACAGATGGAAGAATCCACCACAGATGCTGTCAGCGTATTTACTCCTATCCCTACATAATTATCTTTTCGAAGGGTATCTAGACAACCATCCATATCTGTAATGATATGACTGACTGAGAAACTTCCGTCTGAGTTATAAGTATGTGTGGGATTGACGTCCGTGCTAGTATTCCCATCCCCGAAAAGCCAGAGATGATCTCCTGTCAGGTCGCCTTCCGAACTGAAGTTGACCGTATGAGGAGCTCCACATGCGAGCAGATTGTCTCCGGAAAAACTAACGTCCGGAGCACTTACATTTATCAAGCCTGGCCGAATGACATTATCGGTACAGCCATATTCATTACTTACGAGTAGAGATACTGGAAAGCTTCCTGCCTCAGGATAAGAGATAGAAGGATTTTGATCGGTACTTGTTTTTCCATTTCCAAAGTCCCAGGTCCAGGAAGTGAGTTGTCCTGAATTGGCTGAGGATAGATCTGTGAATTGAACAACATCATTTGCACAGATGGTCGCCTGATCTACGGTAAAGTCTGCAGTTGGGAATTCGTAAACCGAGATGTAATCTTCCTTAATGAGGGTATCAGTGTTTCCATTGATGTCGGTTACTATCAATCGGACATCATAGGTTCCGGGTAAGGAGAAAAAAGCACTTGGATTTTGTACGGTCGAACTACCTACTGAGTAATCCCATGTCCAACTCACTGCATCTGTACTGAGATCTGAAAAACTAACAACCAAGGGTCGGCAACCGGAGATTTTATCAGCGGTGAAGTCAGCGTTGAGTTGTGCGTGTGTTAAAGATGTCGAAGAGAGCGTGAGTGAAAAAAGACTTAACAATAAGTAGGTGTACTTTTTCATGCGTTAAAAATACACACTCAAGAAATTTCGAACTACCGTCATGTAAGGCTCCCATATGATTTGTAAGCCATTCAGGAAGGCAAGGCCTCAAATGGCTATTGTAAATAGGAGGGTAGTTACATCCAGAGAGAAATCTAATTTATTTAGATGTTATGATCCTGCCAGAAAATGAGGGGCTGATTCCAATTTTGAGGGAATCTCTCTCTGAAAAATAACATTTGGGCTGAAAATCGGGCCTTTCCTCCCTAAAAGCCCTTGACTCATGCGATAGATTTGATCAAAGACGCATGCCTTTTCTCAAAATGAGAATGATTTTCTCGCTTTGGGAAAAAAATGGAATTGGCACGATTTGTAAAGTGCTTGAAATCAATGCTTTATAATTTTTGTGCCAATTGGTACATGCTTTGAACCTAGAGAAATGTATTTGATTTAGAAATTAATCATGAAGAATTTAAAAGTAATACTCCCGGTTTTAATCTTGACTGCCCTCTTTGCAGGAGCATGTAACCAGGGTAAGATAGATGAGCTCCAGCGTAAGAATAAAGCGCTAGCGGAATCTACCCAGGCACAAGATTCGATGCTGTCCGAGTTCATGAATGCTTTTAACACTTTCGAAGATAACTTGGCTTCCATCAGAAATAGAGAGAATCTGATTGCGATGAACAATGATGATCCGGAATTGAGGGTTGACGGCAAAGAGCAAATCATCGAAGATATTCAAGCAATCAATGAACTTCTGGATCAAAACCGCCAAATCATTGACGATCTCAACGAGCGAATTCAAAAAGCCGAAGGCCGCGCTCCTGAGTACAGAAGAATGGTTGGCGTCCTTAAGAAACAACTAGAAGAAAAAGATACCCAGATTGCGTCTCTTAAAGAAGACTTGAGCAATATGAGCTTCACGGTAGCTTCTTTGAACAGCAAGATCGATACGTTGAACCTTGTAGCCAGCAATCTGAGAATTGATAGCCGCGCCCAAACTGAGCGCATCACAAGTCAGGACTCCCTGATCAGCATGCAGCGGGACAGAATTGACGGTCAAATTGCCGACCTGAACACTGCCTACTACATCAAGGGAAGTTATAAGGAACTGAAAAACAAGAACATCCTTACCAAGACTGGTGGATTCATCGGAATCGGCAAGATCAAGCAACTGATCCCTGACTTTGACGAAAGCGGCTTCACCAAAATTGACATCACTGAGATAAATAGCATACCCGTAGATGATTCTCGCAAAGTTGAAATCATGACCAGTCATCCTTCAGACTCTTACATGATCGCTGCAGAGGACAAAAGGGTAGAAAGAATAGAGATTACCAATCCTGACAAGTTCTGGAAGTCCAGCAAGTACCTGGTAATCGTTACGAATTAAATGGGGGAATCAAGGGATCGGGCCGCTCTAGGAGTGGTTTCGGTCCCTGACTTTTTTCTCACCCACAAAAAGACAGTAGTAGTAGTTTAGGTTAGTATTAAAGGCAAACAAACACAAAGAATTATATCATTCGAAGTATCATATTTGCCTTAATGAGAGCCTGCCGGATCGGGGCAGGCTTTTTCTTTTTACCCTCCTCAGCCTTAAATATACAGGCTGATTTTGCCTTTATATTCCCACAATTTCTTGTAAATTTTGTCACATCTCCTATCAGCTGCTTTCTAAAGGAAAAAGGTGAAGGAGTATAAGCACTTCCCTGAACCTCTTTCATCACTCGCTTCACTATGGTTATTAAGAGAGCGTCGTTTGACCTTCAATCCAGGGTAGCTTTGGGGAGAATTCAGTTTAAACCCCCATTCAAGGCAAATGCATCTATGCAGGAAGAAGCCCGTTTTGTCTATGTGAAAAATGGGAACTCCCGCTTAAATGCTCCCCAGGCTCGATATGAACTCTCGACGGGAGATTGTCTTCTCATGAGCTGCGATCAGTTCGTCAATACCTGGTTGGAAAATGAAGACGATTCTGTAAATGAATTGACCATCTTTCATTTTTATCCCGATATCCTCAAATATGTCTACAATGACCAACTGCCGGATTTCTTTGAGTTAAAAGGAAAGCAGCAAATCAATCGGGTAGAGAAATTTCCCAGCAATGAGATGATTTTACACTTCATCCATAGCCTGGATTACTACTTTAATAATTCCAGTTACATTACCGAAGAACTGCTGAAAGTAAAGATTCAGGAATTGGTACTTATCCTGATCAATACCGATACCAGTGGGCGTATGCAGTCCATTCTCAGTGGACTTTTTCGCTCACCGGAATACGAATTCAAGGAAATCATAAATTCCAATTTGTATGAAGACCTGAATTTAGAAGATCTTGCTTTCTTTGCAGGCCTAAGCCTTTCTTCCTTCAAGCGAAAATTCAAAAGTATATACGGAACCAGTCCCAATCGCTACATAAAAGGAAAAAGATTGGAAAAGGCGAGAAGTCTGTTGTCGAAAGAGGAGTTGAGAATATCGGAGATTGCCTACGATTGCGGCTTCAATGATATTGGTTATTTCTCCAAATCATTTCACAGCATGTA
>Ga0207422_1004381_pt1 | contig 11807 bp, 9 predicted proteins | sample MarCyaLeptolynsp_FD_187757 | JGI IMG/M metagenome (GOLD analysis project Ga0207422, IMG submission 187757) | Marine cyanobacterial communities from Panama - species 1 Leptolyngbya sp. (SPAdes) | ecosystem: Environmental > Aquatic > Marine > Unclassified | place: Panama: Panama City | collected... | reverse complement strand
TCTCGCTTCTCTGCCGGTTCAGGAATCGATTGCGCCACTGGTCCATGTCCTATTCCCGGCCTTTGCCAAATTGCAGGATGATGCCGGCCGTCTGCGCGATGCCTTTCTGCGCGCACAGCGGCTACTAGCCATGGTCGCGGTGCCGGTCGGCGTCGGGTTCGCGCTGGTCGCCGAGCCTTTGGTCGCCTTTGTGCTCGGCCCCGAATGGGCGGCCGCGGGACTGGTCATCCAGGTGCTCAGCGCGGTCTTTGCGATCCAGGCGCTGGCAACGCCGTTCATGCCGATGGCGATGGGGCTTGGTCGGACGCGACTGATCTTCGTGCGCGATATGATCAATCTGTTCGTGCGCTATCCGATCATCATTGTCGGCCTGTTCTGGGGCGGTCTGGTAGGATTGCTGGTCGCACGCTGTATCACCGGGACCTTCATTCTGTTGCTTGATCTGGTCCTGTCGCGCCGCCTTATTGGCGTTGCCGTGCTTCACCAGATCTTAGCCAGCTGGCGCGTGGGGGTTGCCGCCGGGCTGATGGCGCTTGCTGTCTGGGGCATGCAGGTGTCGGGAATTCACGCGGCCACGTTCGCACACCTTGCTATGTTGATCGGCACAGGGGCGGCGACGTATCTCATTGCAACGCTGGCGCTCTGGCTTCTGTCCGGCAAGCCGTCCGGTCCGGAGCAAGAGGTGGTCGATATGTTGCAGATATTCCGGCCACAGAGCCACCGGGCCTGAGCCCTTCAAACGGAGAGTTACGCGTGGCCTCGATCGACCTGCCTCAAGCCGACAAGGCGCTGTTTGCGGACCACACCTCGCAAATCCTTGCGAGCCTGGATAAATACATCCCCGCCGATAAACCGATCGCGCTTATTCCATTCCCATTCGATGGCAATGTCGGCAACCACATGATGTGGATCGCGCTGCATGCTTATTTCCGCGCGCGCGGCATACGCCTGGCCTATTCGGCGTCGCCTGCGAAGATCGATCTTGATGCGATGAAGCGAGCGGTCGGCGATGGCACCATCGTGTTTCTGGGCGGGGTATCGATTTCGCGGCTCTGGCCATGGCATGCAGAGATTAAGCGCAAGGTGGCGAGGGCGTGCCCGGATAATCGCCTTGTCTCGCTACCCTCGACAATGATCCTCATCGATGACGAAGATCGCGATACCGCTTCAACCATTTTTGATGGGCACGATGATGTGCATCTGTTGGCGCGGGATGCCGTCAGCGCGAAATCGGCGAGGGATGCCTTTCCCGATAGCGTGAATATCGACACCGTCCACGACACAGCCTTCATGCTGTCACCGCAACCTCGAGATCGCCGCGCCGTCGAAATGGACGTCATCTGGCTTGCGCGCAATGATCATGAAGGCGCAGGGTTCGAGCGACCTGAAGATATCATGGTGTTCGATTGGCCGAGCTTCCTCGACAAGCATGACCCGAGTGTCCTTGCCAGCCGGATTTGCTGGAAGGCGCGGGAGCTGCTGCCGGTTTCCAGTCCCCTCACCAGTCCGATGCTGAATCGTGCTTTCCTGTCAGTCTCGCGCGCTATGTTGAAGCGCGGCAATCAGGCGATGGATCGCGGCCGTGTGCTTGTGACAGACCGTCTGCATCCGCATGTTCTTGCCGCCTTGCGCGGGCAGCCCTGCGTGATGTTGCCAGATCTCTATGGAAAGAACCGCGCCGTCTGGGACTATAGCAGTGAACAGCTCAGCACCGTGCATTGGGCCGACACGCCGGAACAAGCGCTGGAGCTTGCACGCATGCTGGCCAAAGCTGACGCGGAGATGGATTGAGGCTAAGCGTCGTCGGGCCACCAGCCATAATTGGCGGCGTTCAAGCCGGTCCGTTCAAATGTCTCTGGCGCATCGTCTCTGGTGCGCAAGATCTGAAGCAGTCGCTTGAGCGAGAATTTCAGGCGAGACACAGAGGCCGGACCATCGGGATCGATGCGCCGCGCGAAGGCCGCGCAGGTGGCGCGCTGATCCGCCGTGTAGCGCGTCTGGTTGGCGAGCCAGTAGGCCTCCCTGGCAAATCGGCGTCTCAACTCAATCAACCAGTGGCTGGCTTCGGGGATGTCCTGACACAGGTGTTCGACTGTATAGGTACAGGTCTCGAGCGCCTCCTCGCGGTCAGAGATCGCGCGATTGACTCGCGGGGCACTCATGGATGTGTCGTGAATGCGATAGCCGGCCTGCAGATTCTTGATCACCCCAATCGGCCCCCGGGCAGCGAAGCGCATCCACATTTCCATATCCGACGTGTGCGAGAATTGCGGTAGGTATCCACCCAGGTCTTTTTGAACAGTCGTGCGCAGAACAGCGGTCGGCGATGGAACTGGATTTCCATGCGTGAAATTGCGCTGAATGAAGTCTCGCCCGGTGAGGATTTGAAACACCGCTTCGCCCTCATCCGCCGGTATGCGCGCAGGGTCAAAATCATCGCTGATCAGCAGGGCCTGACCATAAACCATATTCACATCCGGATGCGTATCCATGATCTCCGCGGCGCGCGCCAGACTGCCTGGCGTCAGCAAATCATCCGCTGAGAGCAACAGAGAATAATCCGCCTGCGCCCAGTCCAGTAGGCCACGATTGGCCGTCCCGATGAGGCCGAGATTCTGCTCGTTCTTCAGGTAGGTGACGCGCGGGTCGCCCGCGGCTAGAGCCTGCCCGACCTCATGTGTTTGATCCGGCGAGGCATCATCGAGAATGAGCACCCGCACCTCGACATCGCGCTGCGACAGGATGCTGGCGACGCAGCCTTCGAGGAAATGCGCATAATTATAACACGGGACGATAATATCGACGCTGGCCATCAATCTGCCTGATCCTTGGTGGCATTCTTAAGCGCCACGGCCACGGTGTGCACGTCCTCGTCACTCATCTGAACATAGAGCGGCAGAATGATGCGCCGATCCTGTTCGGTTTCCGAGTGAGGCAACGGCGCAGGTAGCTTGCAGTCTTTATAGGTCTCTTCGCGATGCGCGCACATGATGCCGCGGCGGGTGGCGACGCCCTGATCGAGCATGACCTGCATCACCGTTTTTTGGTCGCAACCCTCAGGCAGGCGAACACTGAAGCTCTGCCAGTTTGTTCGGGCCCAGCTTGGTTCGTTGGGCACCTCTATCCATTGCGCGTCTGCCAGTTCGGCCCGGTATTGCTCGACCAGCTCACGGCGGCGCTGAACCACGCCGGGCAGGCGTTTGAGCTGTTCCCGCCCGACCGCGGCCTGGATGTCGGTCATGCGATAATTGTAGCCAAGCTCGGGATGAGTCTCGAATACGACCTGTCGGGATTTATGGCGCACCGTGTCCGGCACGCTCATCCCGTGTTGACGCAGGCGTCTGAACTTTTCGGCCCAGTCGCTGTGCGGTGTGGTGATCATACCGCCATCGCCGGTCGACAGGATCTTGCGGGGGTGGAACGAAAACACGGCGGCGTCGCCGCGCACCCGCCCGATTTTCTCCCACGCGCCGTCCCATAGGATTTCCGAGCCTGCCGCGCACGCCGCATCCTCGATCACGAACAGACCATGCGCGCGCGCGATTTTGACAATGGCCGCAAGATCAGCCGGCATGCCCATTTGATGGACGAGCAGAACTGCCTTGGTCCGCGGTGTGATCGCGGCTTCAATCAAGCCTGGATCCATATTGCAGGAGAGCGGATCGATATCGATGAAGACCGGCTCGGCATTGCAATAGCGCACGGCATTTGCAGTCGCGATATAGGAATGACTGACCGTGATCACTTCATCGCCGTCTCCGACCCCCGCCGCGAGCAGAGCGAGGTGCAGGCCAGTGGTGCAATTCGAGACCGCCACCGCATGCTCTGCGCCCATATAGGTGGCGAATTCGGATTCGAAGGCGGCGACTTCCGGGCCTTGCGTCACCCATCCTGATAAGATCACGCGGGATGCTGCGTCAGCTTCCTCTTCGCCCATCAGAGGTTTGATGATCGGGATCATTCGACCTGATCCTTGTTCGCCCGCCACCAGTCAACCAGACGGCGCAGACCTTCCTCAAGATCCACTTCAGCTTCAAACCCGAGCAGGTCGCGGGCCTTGCTGATATCGGCGAGGCGGCGCGGCACGGCGTTCACCTTTCGCTCCGGACCATATTCAGGAGACATGCCCGGATCGGCGCCCATGACTTTCATCAGCGTTGCTGCCAGTTCTTTGAGGTTGGTTTCGACCCCAGAGGCGACATTAAACACTTCATCGGTGACGTCAGATTTCAAGGCGAGCACATTCGCGCGAGCGAGTTCTTCAATATAGATGAAATCCATCGAAGTCAGACCGTCGCCGAGGATAAGCGGTGGCACGCCATCTTCGATCCGCTGCATCCAACGCACCAGAACTTCGGTATATTTGCCATGGATATCCATGCGTGGGCCATAGACGTTGAAATATCGCATCGCGACATAGTCGAGCCCGTACATGGCGTGGAAGGACCGGAACAGGCCTTCAAGCATAACTTTGGATGCGCCATACCAGGTATCGTTATTGTACGGGTGATGGGCTTCCGTCGTCGGGAACGTGTCGGCCATTCCATAGATCGAGGCCGAGGAGGCGGCGAGCACGCGCTGCACCTTGGCTTTATGGGCGGCTTCGATGACATTGTAGGTGCCATCATTCATCACTTCCATGGCCTCGCGCGGATCCGCGGCGCAGGCAGTGATGCGGATCGCCGCCATGTGAATGACAGCGTCCATGCCTTCTGTCACCGCTTCGATTGCGGCGCGATCGCGAATATCGCCTTTGACCAGACGAACGCGAGGATCTTTCAGGATCTGTTCGACATTGCGAAGCGAACCTCGCACCAGATTGTCGAAGATGACAATCTCGTCCGGGCGCTCATGTGCCAGGATCTGGTCAATCGTCGTTGAACCGATGAGCCCGCACCCACCCGTGACCAGGATTTTCGCACCATCAAGATTCATGTTCGACGACTTTCAGTCTTGTCTGCCTGGCTGGTTGGCTAGGCAGCGATTTCGGTTTTGGCCTGCAGATGAAGGACGGCATCGGCAACGATTTCCTGTTGCTCCCGCGTGATTTCAGCGAACATCGGCAAAGACAGCACCTCAGCAGCGGCCTTCTCGGCATGCGGGAATTGGCCTTCGCGATAGCCGAGGAAATCAAATGCTTTCAGGCGATGCAGCGCAAATGGATAGTGAATTCCTGTAGCGACGCCAGCGGCTTTCAACGCTTCGATCCAGTGCTGCCGGTCAGGCGTGCGGATCGCATAGACATGATAGACATGCCGACGACCCTCGAGCTCGACCGGGGTCTGGACGCCGGATCCGGCGAATAGCGCATTGTATCGTGCAGCTGCTGCGCGGCGCCCGTCGGTCCAGCGTTCGAGATGGTTCATCTTCACATTCAGGACAGCGCCCTGCATGCCTTCCATCCGCATATTGTAGCCGATGATTTCGTGATGATATTTCTGCTCAGCGCCCCAGTCGCGCAGCATGCGCAATTTTCGGTTCCAGGCCATATTCCCGGTCACGGTGATCCCAGCTTCGCCCGCCGCGCCGAGATTTTTTCCCGGATAGAATGAGAAACCCGCGAGATCACCAATCGACCCCGCACGTCTGCCCCGGTACTCGGCACCGTGCGACTGTGCTGCGTCTTCGATGACGATGAGGCCGTGCTTCTTGGCAATCGCCATGATCGGGTTCATGTCCGCCATTTGGCCATAGAGATGCACCGGCATGATGGCCTTGGTGCGCGGCGTGATCGCGGCTTCCAGCGCGTGCGGGTCCATGGTGAAGCTGACTGGATCAATATCGCAGAACACCACCTTGGCGCCGGTATAGTGGATCGCCGAAGCGGACGCGATGAAGGTATGCGGGACGGTAATCACTTCGTCCCCTTCGCCAATGCCTGCTGCCAAAAGACCGAGGAAAAGGGCGTTGGTGCCGCTATTTACGCCGACGGCGAATTCCGTCTCACAGAATGCGGCGAACCGTTCTTCAAACGCGGCGACTTCGGGGCCAAGAACAAAGGCACAGTCTTCGAGTGTCTTCATCACAGCTGCATCGATTTCAGGCTTGATCGTCTTGTACTGGGCTTTCAGGTCGATAAATGGAACCATGTCATGCGTCCTCATAGACGGGCAGCTGAACGGTCGCGCCGCGCGCTTGCATCGACTGGGTCGCGGCTTCGATGGCTTCGACCATGCGCAGGCCAAATCGTCCATCCGAGATGGAAGGGGTGTTGGTCAGGATACAGTCGCGGAAATGCTCGGTGCCGTTCTGCAGGGCTTCAATATTAGCCACCTTTGGTGCCCACATGTCACCGACCCGGTAGCCGACGCGCATTTCATGGATCTGTTCCGGGTCATCCGTGAACGAGACGCCCTTGTCATAGATTTTGAGTTTTTCCGACGGTTCGAGCTCGTCAAATGTGATCATCTTTTCGGTGCCGCCGATGAGGATTTTGCGGACCTTGACCGGCGCCAGCCAGGACACGTTCACATGCGCGATGAATCCGGTCTCATAGAATAGCGTAATGAAGGCGAGATTTTCCGGCGTCCCCGGATAGTGGTTGACGCCGGATGCAGACACCGCTGTCGGACGCATATCGAAGACATAATCCAGGATTGAGAAATCATGCACGGCGAGGTCGGAGATGACGTTCACATCGCGCTGGAACAGCCCCAGGTTCACCCGTGTACTGTCATAGTAAAGCGAGTCCCCTAGCGCGCCGGTCTGAACCAGTTCACGCATCTTCTGGACCGGGCCGGTATAAACATAAGTATGGTCCACGTGCAGAATGAGACCACGCGCCTTGGCTTCCGCGACCAGGGCGCGCGCCTGTTCTGCTGTTTCCGCCATCGGTTTTTCCAACCAAACATGTTTCCCCGCTTTCAAAGCGGCCATGGCGAGATCAAAATGAGTTGAGACCGGGGTGGCGATCGCGACAGCTTGAATATCCGGATTGTTGATCACCGCCATTGCGTCGGTTGTCGTCTGCACCGTTGGATAGCGTTTCTCGACTTTCGCGAGCGCAGATTCATCCAGGTCGGCAACCGAATGCATGCGCGCGCCTTCGAGTTCAGCGAAGTTGCGCACCAGGTTCGGGCCCCAATAGCCATAACCGATCACGGCAATGTTCAGTTTTTCGTCGCTCAGTGTCATTGTTCTGCGTCCCGCATGTCGCCGCGCACCGTGGCTGGCACGCCGGCGACGATGGCAAAGTCAGGTACATTTTTCGTTACGACGGCGCCGGCCGCGATCAGCGCTCCCTCGCCAATGGTCACCCCGCACAACACTGTCACATTGGACCCGATCGAGGCGCGGCGTTTCACCAGCGTTTTTTCGAGCGTCCAGTCGTCATCGGTCTGCGGACTCCCATCCGGATTGGTGGCGCGCGGGAACCGGTCATTGGTGAACATCACGCCATGACCAACGAAGACCTCATCTTCGATTTCAACACCTTCGCAAATGAAGCTGTGGGACGAGATCTTGCACCGTTCGCCAATGCTCGCCTGCTTCTGAATTTCAACAAATGTACCGATCATAGTGCCGTCGCCGACCGTGCACCCATACAGGTTCACAAGGTCAGGATGCGGAACTTTCACCGCGCCTTTCAGCGTCACATTCTCCGAAATCGGCATCTTCGTTCCCAATACAGGCTAGTCGCGTTCGATCTGATGCAACTCTTCTGCCAGATTCACAGGTTTTTACCCACATTTTTGTGGCGCCGGGATTGGGAACGATTCTGAGGCCCTGCGGGATGGTTAATGCCTTACTTTTCCGGCATCAGGAGTTCGGTTGGATTACCGTCATCCCCAAGGATGAGATAGTCGATCGGATAAACGACGCCGGTGCGCTTGACGGGCTTACCTTCGACCAGTTTGGGCTCGAAGCGCAGCGCTGCCATCGCATTGCGCGACGAGGCCTCAAATCCGGGATGGCCGCAATTGACCTCGAGATTTGTGACATATCCTTCGGGCGTGATGTCGAATTTATTCTCGCATCGCGCGCTGATTTGCTGGATCGCGAGACGTTCAGGGTATTCGGGCACGGGACGCTCAATTGGTTGGGTATCTCGATCAGCATAGCTTGGGGCAGAGAGTAAAGCAGCAGCGCCGAAAGTTGCGGCAAGCACGCTGCCGACACCGCCCGTGATCTTGAATGGGTTGCGAATGAGGGTCATCGAAATGTCCTTTGCGATACGTTTGACTCGTTCCCGGCGCGAGCGTCGCAGATAGGCGTCGATGAAAGTCCGCACGGCATGACTGACCGTGATCCCTTCTTCCTCGCAGGCCTGTTTGAATGCCTCTTTCTTGGAGTGCGGCAAACGCACTTCAATCATCTCGGTTTTCTTTTCAGGACGCTGTTTGGTCATTCCTATCTCTGACTTTCGTGCCGGTCGTCGCATCAAGGCAATTCTGTCCCGACATAAAACCAGTTCCTCGTTCATACGCGAGGGATTTCGTGTCCGGACACGCTTAATCTGGCATGTGCCTGGGAGAAGAACCAGATAGCGCTTGCTTCTCGCAGGGGAGGCATGAACAGTCTAAGCAGAGCCGAGGCAGGAGGAACGGGATGTTGAAACCAGAACGAACGGTCGGAGCGATTGCAGGAGCGATCCTGTTCAGCTTAGGCGCGTGCCAGACCATAGCGCCGCTCGAGAACCGGGATGTCGCCGACATCCACGCCAGTGCCCTCGTGCTCGATGCCCATGCTGATATCCAGATCGACACCACTTCGCCGCTTTATCTCGGTGCCGATGGACGCTCCAAAGTGGCGTCCGACAAACTGATCGCTGGCGGGTTTGATGCCGTCGTGATGTCAGTCGCCGCAAGCCCGCAAGCGCGCACGCCTGAAGGCGATGCGCTTGCCCGCGCGGAGAGTGAAGCGAAGCTTCAAGCCGCCTTGGCGCTGCCCCGGGACATGCCGAACATTTACGCTCTCGCCACCACCGCCGACGAGGTGCGCGCCAATGCCGAGGCCGGACGCATCTCCATCCTGCTCGGCCTCCAGAATGCTCAGGCGCTGGAAGGGAATGTCGATCGCATAGACGAGCTCTACGCATCCGGCGTCCGTGTGTTTGGCCTGACGCATCTCGGTCATAATGACTTTGCGGATTCCTCTCGCCCGAAATTTGATGGCGAGACCGGCACGTATGAATCGACAGAAGAGCATGGCGGACTGTCGGCTTTGGGCGTTGCGGCTGTGCAGCGAATTGATGCGCTAGGCGGGTTGGTCGATGTCTCGCAAATGTCGAAAGCGGCAACCTTGCAGGCAATTGATCTTGCCACGCTGCCAGTGATTGCCAGCCACTCAAATGTGAAGGCGCTTTCGGATGTGACCCGCAACCTGTCGGATGAAGAGATCGATCGGATCGGTGAGACGGGCGGCGTGATTCACATTGCTGCGTTCAGCGCCTATCTGATCGACCTTTCGGATCCAGATCTGAAGGCGCAAATCCGCGATGTGCGCCTGTCTGCAGGTCTGCCGGAGACCTATTCCTATCCGTACGAGCTTTACTGGGAGCTCAAGGATGATGCCGAGAAGATCACCTTCCTGACCAATATGCGGGCCCTGGTGGGGCGTGAAAATGTCAGCCGCATGGTCGATCATATCGACTATGTCGTTGATCGGATTGGCATTGATCATGTCGGCATCGGGTCGGACTTCAATCATGGCGGCGGTGTCGTCGGGTTTGAAGAAGCAGATTCAGCTCAGAACGTCACCGCGGAACTGGTCCGGCGTGGCTATAGCGATGAAGAGATCAACAAGATCTGGGGTGGAAATTTCTTGCGTGTGCTGGGGGCCGCGTCCACACGCTGACATAGACAGCCGGGCAGAGAGACGCCAACATGCGGCAAATACCTGTTCGGAGCTAAACCATGAAACTGACCCCGCTGAGACTTGTCCTGGCTGCATTCTTGGCCCTGATTGCAATCAGCTTTCTCGGCGGTACGGCGGTCTGGAGAGCGGTTGGGATTGGCGACGATCTCTCAATTGATGGGCGGGCGGAACCGGTTCGCCAAGCGCCCGGAGACCTGGGGCGGGGCTGGCAGTCCTATGGCGGTGATGAAGGCGGCAATCGCTACTCTGCCGCAGATGAGATCAATCGAGATAATGTGCGACAGCTGGAACCCGCCTGGCGCCATCAGACCGGGACGTTCGAAGGACGCGAAGCTGCTTTTCATCGGGCCTCGTTTCAGACCACGCCGATCCTGGTCGATGACGCTTTGATCTTCTGCACGCAGTTCAATGAAGTAATCGCGCTTGATCCGGGAACCGGCGCAAAGAAATGGGAGTATGATCCGGACGTGCCGATAGATGGTCGGCCCGGAAACGAATTTTCCTGTCGAGGCGTCGCGCATTTTGCCCATCCGCGTACAACGGACGCGGCGTGCGGGTCGCGCGTCTTCATGGGCACAGTCGAAGCCGAGCTGATCGCGGTCGACACCGCAACCGGCGCGGCTTGCACAGAGTTTGGCGGCGATGGGCGCGTGCAAATCGAGCCAAGCCTGTCATTGCGGTGGCCGGGCGAATTCCAGATCACCTCCGCGCCGGTCGTGTTTGAGGATGTCGTCATTACTGGCACCTCGATCAGTGACAATCTGCGCAGTGATGCCCCGCTGGGAACCGTCCACGCCTTCGATGCGGTGACGGGTGAACAGCTCTGGAAATATAATCCAATTCCCTGGAACCAGGATGGCGACACGCGGATCGGCCATGCAAATGTCTGGTCGACCATGTCGGTGGATTCCGAACGCGGTCTTGTCTTCCTGCCGACCTCGACGGCCAGCCCCGATTATTTCGGCGGCGAAAGGCCGGGCAACAATGAAAACGCAAACTCGGTCGTCGCCCTGGATGCGCGCACAGGCGAGGTGAGTTGGGCCTATCAGATCGTCCACCATGATGTTTGGGATTACGACCTGCCCGCACAGCCAGGCCTGTACCAGATCTCGCTGGATGGCGAGGTGCGGGATGTCGTGGTTCAGGTCACCAAGATGGGGCTGATCTTCGTCCTCGACCGGGATACAGGTGAGCCGGTTATTCCGGTTGAAGAGCGTCCGGTGCCTCAGGATGGCGTCGAGGGTGAGCGCTTGTCGCCGACACAGCCATTCCCGGTCCGGCCCGAAGCCGTCATCCCGGATCGGCTCGATCCCGGCAAGGCGTTCGGGGTCACGCTCTGGGACAAGATGGCCTGCAGCGCTAAGTTCAGGAAATTGCGCCGGGATGGCTTGTACACGCCGCCAACCGTTGAGGGCACACTGGCTTATCCATTTACCGGCGGCGGTGCGAACTGGGGCAGCGCGGCGTTTGATCCGACGCGCAATCTGGTCGTCATCAACATGAACAATGTCGCCCAGTCGGTGCATCTGCATCCGAATACGGACACCCGGGAAACCACCGAGATTGATCATGATGCCGAGTTCGCGCCGATGGAAGGCGCCCCCTATGCGATGAGCCGCAAGCCGATCTTTTCTCCGCTTGGCCTGCCTTGCTCGACCCCGCCCTGGGGTGTGATTGCCGGCGTCGATGTTGCCCGCGGCGAGATTGTCTGGCGCCGCCCGTTTGGCACCACGCGCGATCTGGCGCCCGGCGGTCTGGCGCTGAAACTCGGCACCCCGAATTTTGGCGGTCCCGTCGTCACCAAAGGCGGTCTGATCTTTATCGGCGCCGCCATGGACGATTATTTACGCGCGCTCGATGTCGAGACCGGCAAGGAGCTGTGGAAGGGCCGACTGCCGGCGGGCGGACAGGCCACGCCGATGACCTATGTCTGGGAAGGCAAGCAATATGTCGTCATCGCCGCGGGCGGACATGGCAAGTCGGGCACACGG
>Ga0207422_1004380_pt1 | contig 11808 bp, 7 predicted proteins | sample MarCyaLeptolynsp_FD_187757 | JGI IMG/M metagenome (GOLD analysis project Ga0207422, IMG submission 187757) | Marine cyanobacterial communities from Panama - species 1 Leptolyngbya sp. (SPAdes) | ecosystem: Environmental > Aquatic > Marine > Unclassified | place: Panama: Panama City | collected... | reverse complement strand
GAGCTCGTCGGCGAGATGGTTGAACGAGCCGGCAAGACCGCCGATCTCGTCGCTGGGCGCAACGGGAAGCCGCGTGACATCGGCGCGCTTGGTCGCGATCGCATGCGCCGTCGCAACGAGCGAGCGCAGGCCCTTCGAGAACAGATGCGAAGCGAGCGCGGCCAGAAACGCGGCCGCCAGGATCGCCGCCAGCCCCGTCACGATGATGATCGTGCGAACCCCTGCGACGGCATCGTCCACCGCATCCATCGCAAGGCCGACGCGCACCACGGCACCATCGGCTCCGAACGGCACCGCGACGTATTTCATCTGCTTGTCGAGCGTCGTCGAAAAACGCTCGGTGCGACCTTCCCCCTCGGTCAGCGCCGCAACGATCTCGGGCCGCTCTCCGTGCGCCTCCATCTGGGCGACCTCGTTCATCGACAGCGCGGAGTCTCCGAGGACGGAGCCATCGGGCGCCACGACGGTGATTCGGGCGTCCATCGCGGCTCCGAGCCGATCTGCGATCGGGTCGACCGCCTCGAGTGTCGGCTTGACCTCGGCGAGCTCCAGCGCGCTGCGAGCCCCCTGGACGTGACGAGCGAGCTCCTCGGTGATTCGGTCTTCGAACGCATCGCGGAGCTGGTGCTCGAGCGCCACGCCTGCGACCAGATCGATCACGGCCACGAAGACCAGACACAGCAAAAACAGCTTGCCGCGAATGCCGAGCTTCACTCGTGCTCCCACCGTTGCCTGCTAGACGGCCGTCGCGGTGGGCTCGGGCTGAAAGCGGTAACCCACCCCGCGCAGCGTCTCGATGTACTTGCTCGCGTCGCCGAGCTTCTTGCGCAGCCGACGGACATGGGTGTCGACGGTGCGCGTGGTGACGTCACCGTGCATCTCCCAGACGTGGGACAGCAGCGTGTCGCGGGTCTGGACTCGTCCCCGGCGCTTGATCAACGTCGCCAGCAGGCGGAACTCGAGGGCGGTCAGCACGACCTCCTCGTCACCGACCCAAACCCGATGACCGTCGAAGTCGATTCGGAGCTCGCCGACGCGGGTGATCTCGCCCTCGGCCTCCGCACCACCGGTGGCGCGACGCAGGATTGCCCGCACGCGCAGCACGAGCTCGCGGACCGAGAACGGCTTGGTGACGTAGTCGTCGGCACCGAGCTCGAAGCCGACGACGCGATCGATGGGATCGCTCTTGGCGGTGAGCATCAGGATCGGCGTGCGTCTCGAGGCCGGCGACTGCCGCAGCTGACGGCAAACCTCGGTACCCGGCATGTCGGGCAGCATGAGATCGAGAATCACGAGGTCGGGCTTGGCGCTCGCGTCCTCGACAAAGCGGAGCGCGGTGCCGCCGTCGAGCGCGACGTGAGTGGAGAAGCCGTCTTGCTCGAGGTTGAACGCGACCGTGTGAGCGATGTCGGCCTCGTCTTCGACGATCAGGATGAGCTCGGCCATGGCCTTGACTTCGGAAGTACCACACCGCCATCGAGCTGTGTGACGCCCCGGTGACGCCCGAGAAAAACCTCGGGGGAAGGGGCGCGAGCCCCTTCGTAAGGACAGAGGGCCCCGCGGCGGCTTTGCCGACGTGGGACAAGGGGCGCGAACCCCTTCGAAAAGACACATCACCCCTCACATAGGCTGCGGACCTGCAGGCCGCCGAACGCCGTAGCCGGGGGCGAGTGCATGGCCCCGAACTGCAGACCACAGCGCTGCCTCACAGACTCGCCGGTATCGCCGTCGAGCACGGCGGCCCCGGTATTCGCCGCGATCCCCACGTAGCGCCCATCGCGAGACCAGACGACCTCGTTGTTGAACACCCCGGTCGAGTAGTTCCACAGCTCCTCGAGGGTCTTGCTGTCGTGAGCGGACAGCGAGGCGTTGTTGCCCCGCTGGTGGATCGCGAGAAAGCGGCGACCGTCCGGGGACGGAACGATCTGATTGACGTCCCCCGCGGGCGCGACCGCAGTCACGATCTGCTCGCCGGTCTGCACGAACAACTCCATGCGCGAGCCATTCCACCGCACGCCGTAGCGACGCCCGCGCTGATCGATCGCCAACGGCGCGACGCTGCCGGTCGGCAAGGCCTTACCCAGGGCCTCCGTGCCCTCGCGCGAGAGATCGGATCGCAGGTGCTTCATCGTGTACAGCCGCATCCGGTTGCTGCTGTCCAGGCTCCACATCACGGCTTGGTCGTTGCCGTCGATCCCCTTGGCGAGCAAGCCCGTGCGAAAGGCCTGATCCGCGATCACAAAGGGATCGGAGAAGCCCGGTTTGCCCACCCCCTTGGCGCTCAGCTCGAACAGACGGGCATCGTTGTTGTGGCGCTCGACGAGCAGCAAGCTGCGCGAAGGCTCAAAGTGCACGGTTCGGATCGATCCGTTGATCCCCGACTCGGCCACGACAGCGCCGGTGCGCCACTCGATCAGTTGCAGCGCGCCCGAGGAGCCCACCGCGATCAAGTGGGCGTCGTCGAAGAACCGCACGCGAAAGACCGCGAGCATCGGGTCGAGGGTGAGCTGAGTGGCGTTGCCCGAGCCCGTCAGCGGCTCGACGAACACCGGGCCGCCGACGTACGACCACGCGACGTGCTCGCCGGAGGGTGACAGCGCCACCGACTGGGTCTGGAAGGCGCGGTAGCCGAGAAAGCGGTGCTTGCGGCGCTGGACCTCGTGCACGAACAGCCACGTGCCGTGGCCAGAGACCTGGGTGCCGCCCCGCACCATCGACGCGCGCCCCTGGTTGACGAAGTCCTGCGGGCTGGCGGTACGCGGATGCGTGGACTCGCGCTCGAGGTCGTACAGCCACGACAGCGTGCCGTCGTTGCCCGACGCGAGAATCTTGTTGGAGCCGACGAACCCGAGATTGGGGGTCAGGTGGGTCGGGATCTGCACGGTGAACTTGCTGGGCGGATCGTCGCTGGTCAGGTCGCCGACCTCGATCTCCCACGCCGCCCCCGACGGCCGTGCGGCCCAGGCGGCGCGCTTGGTGTCCGGCGAGACGACCAACGTGCTCGAGACGAGCTGGGTCGTCGAGTTGACCAGGGTCGGCGAGCCCACGCGTTCGATCGTCAGCGCGTCGCCCTGCTTCGCGATCCGCATGCGCTGCAGCTCCGCAGAGTTGCCCGTGGACTGCTTGAGCACGGCGACGAAGCTCTTGCCGTCCTTGCCGAGGACCAGCGACGTCGGCCGGAAGCGGCGCTCGTCGGCTTTGGCGATCTGCTTGCCCTTGCGATCGACGAGCGCGACCGAGTGGTCCTTGTACAGCGCGAGGAATCGATTGCCCCCGGGCAGCGCCTGCAGCTCGAACAGCGGCTGAAAGGGCGGCATCTCGCCGGTGACCTCGACCTTGCCCGCGGCATCGACCGAAAAGATCTTGCCGCCCCCGGCTGCATCGACGATGCCGACGACGTGCCCGCCCTTGCGCGTCTCGACCGAGATGGCCTGAGCACCGCGCTCCGGGATGGGGATCGGCTCGACGTTCCCGTCCAGCGTGGGCCACAGGCGCACGCCCCCGATCTGGTCGCGGGACGCCGCGGCCTTGCCGTTGGAGGACACAGCCACGAGATCGATGTTGGCGGTGTGCCCAGCCCCGGCGCGGTGCAGCTCGACCTGCTGCAGCTGTCCGGGGGTGGACACGGCCCCATCGGTCGCGGCGTTGGGCGTGTTCGGATCCCCGTCGGAGGGGTTGGTCGACGGATCGGGACGACACGCAGCGCCGCACAGGAGCAGTGCCGCGAGCCCGAGCCGGAGCATCGCGCGGAGCATCGCGTCCTGTTTACAGCGTCTTCATGTACTGGACCAGGTCGCCGATCTCCGCGTCGGTGAGCTTGGAGATCCGGCCCATCCCGTGGATGTTGCCGTTCCCCTTGAGCAGTGCCTCGAGGGTGGCGGCGCTTCCATCGTGGTAGTAGGGCGCGCTGTGGGCCAGGCCCACCAGCGAAGGCGTATCGACCTTGCCGAGGTCCGCGGACAGGTCGTACGACTGCTGGTCGGTCATCAGCTCGCCACTGTGACAGGTGGCGCAGCCGGTCTTGTCGCTGGCGAACAGGGCCTTGCCGCGGGCGACCGCCGCCTTGCTCTCGACGGTGGGCTTGCGCGGGGCGTCGACCGTCTTGAGGAAGGCCGCGATGTCGTTGGCCTGCGAACCGGTAATGCCGGTGCCACCAAGACGGATGACCGTGTTGGTCAGCGAGTCCTTGATCGTCGGGTCCTTGCCATCCCACTTGAAGGGATGCGCGCCCTCGATGCGACCGGCGAGGAACGGGGTCTGCAGGTTGTTGCCCTGCAGGCGCCAGGACAGACCATCCGCCCGAACCTCGGCGTGGCAGCTGCTGCAGGCCATCGCACCCGAGGTGGAGACCTGGGTGTTGTTGCCGCTGCGGAACAGCGCCCGACCGCGCTGGGCCGAGGCGGACAAGTGACTCTTGGTGAGCGACTCGGTCTGTCGCGTGGTGCGGGTGCTCGATCCGTCGACGTGACCGCCTTCGAGCCAGACCACCGACCGGGACAGGGAGCACCACACGGCGACCTCGCCGGTGTCTTCCACCACGGCGAGACCGGTCGGTCCGCAGGCGCCGGCGCGGCTCATGGTCGTGCGCGTCCATGCCGCGTGGACCGAGGACTGCGAAACGTCGGCGACGGCAACGATGTCGTCGCTGCCAAAGCCCGCGACGTAGAGGGTATCGATGTTGCCGTCGTACGCGAGCGCGCGGGGCTGGTGCACCGAGGTGCTGGCCATCGCGACCCGGGTGCCAACGGTGGAGCCGCCCTCCGGCGTGTCGAGGAACGCGAGCCGATGGGTGATCGGCGGGGTGAAGCCATTGCCGCCGCCGTAGCCCGAGGCCTCGACTTCGAAGTCCTCCGACGCCAGGTGCGGCGTGGAGAGCTGGTGCGGAATGACGGCGAGACCGTGACCGACGTAGCCCGCGACGAATGCGTTGCGGGCGAAGCTCTTGCCCTCGTCCGTGAGCGCGGGGTCGACGACCTTCGCCGCACCGCCGCCGAAGCGACCCGCGGTGAGGTTGCGAACCCCGGGATCGAGCGAGACGAATGACGCACGCGGGTTCGAGTCCGACAGCGCGATGCGAGCGACGGCACCTGTGGTGAGGAAGGTGACCAGCGCCTCGTCGCCGGACGGCGAGACCGTCACGCCGCGTGGTTCGGGGCCGACCTCGAGCGACCAGCGCGCCGTACCGGTCGTGAGATCGAACGCCGACAGGCTCTTGTCTGCAACGGTCGTGACGAGCAGCGTGTCGCCCTTGGGGGTCAGCGAGATTCCGTAGGGCTCGGCCTTGGTCCGGTAGGCATCGACGCGGGTCAGGCCGGACGAGAGGTCGACGACGACGATTTCGTCGTTCTTGCGGTCGGCCACGTACGCGCGCGAGCCATCCGGGTGCACGACGACCTGGGAAACGCCTTTGCCGATGTCGAGCTCGGCCGACGCTGTCGTCTCGCCCTTGCCCAAGCGCAGCAGCTTGCCGCTGTCCGCATCAGCGACGAGCAGACCGCCGTCGAACGCGACGATTGGAGCGCCCGCGAGGGGTTGGCGATGCGCGGCCGCGGGCGCCTTGCTCTTGCCGATCGGGGCATCGAGCATGGCGAGCGGCTCGGTGGGCATGCCGGCGACGCCCAGCTGCCCACCGATGAACGGCTCTTCGAAGTGATCGAACTCGTTGCCGATGGCGATTTGGTCTTGGACCGGGCTGCGCGCGGTGGCTGAGCCCGCTGTCAGCGCGATTCCAGCAATGGCGGCGAGCGAGGTGGCGACGGCGAGAGTCCGAAGGCGCGGCACGGTCTGCTCAGACGACTCGGAGGGCTGTTTGTTCCATTCGCGGGCGTGCATGGTGCGTTTTTGTCCTACTCGCTGGTGGCCTCGGAGGCGGCCATGATCTCGGTGTCGCGGGCATTTCGCTCGGCCTGGAGCGTCGCCTGCGACTTGTGGCCGTGGCGCGCGGCCTGGCGCACGAAGAAGCGCGCCAGATCGGCATCGATGCGGTGACGCGACTTCACGTCCCGCCGCCGGTACTCGTAGATGGTCTTCTGGGTCCAGGGGTCGAACCCCTGCGTTCCCAGGCTGTCGTCAGTGCCGAGGAAGATCTGTGACGTCGGCACGACGATACGGACGGGCGAGCCGTCCTTCGATTGCACGGTCCACACCGCGACCACGTGATTCCACGTTGGCCAGAACAGGCCGATGTCGTGAACGCCGAGGCGGCGCGCGGAAAATGCGAACAGCGCGGAGAGCTCGTCGCACTCTGCATCGGCGCTCGCGACCGGTTCGCTCGGGTTGGGCGTGGGCGTCTTGCGCCATTGGTGCCAGATCTGATCCGAGTTCGGCTTTTCGTTGGTGATGCGCCAGTGCAGATGCCACCAGCCGGCATCGCGCGTGGCCTCGAAGGCGAGCTTGACCCGGACGTAGTCGCGAAAGAGCGCCTCGCTGTCGTCGAGATCGTGCGCGGCGACGAGCGCCTCGTAGTCGGCCCGAACGGCTTCGCTACCGGCGATGTCGTTGGCCACGACGTCGAGCTGGGCGAACAGCTCCTCGACTGTGACCTTCGCGCGATCCTCCCAAAGGGCGTCCGAAAACACGTCATCGACCGTTTCGGGGGCGGTCATGTCGGCGTGGCCGGCCTTGGGATCGGCGGCTGCGACGTGGGGCAAAGTCAGCCCGACGAGGGCGATCGCAACCACGGCGATGGAACGGACCGGCACCGCCAGCTCGAACGCCCGAGCTGGCGATCCGATTTCACCGCGTGTACCGCGCTTTGCTCGGGCGTTTTACTCCAGGACGTGGCCGCACTGCGGCGTGAGCGGATTGTCGATCGGCGAGCCCAGCCACATGTCGGTGAGGATGACCTGATCGACCTCACCCTCGATCCGTTGCGCGGTACCCTCGAGGTCGAAGTCGGCGGGCACGTAGTTGCCTCCGGTGCTCGTCATCGTGAGCGCACCGGTGTCGTTGTCGTAGACATACGTGCCCACGTAGTCGACGTAGAGCTCGAAGGGCGTCCACGTCACCCAGAAGTCGCCGCTCTGAAAGAAGACGATCTCTCCGATCGGACCCGGGTCGGCCGGACCGAGCTCCTGCCCGGGGCAGTCGAGCCGATTGACTTCCGTCCAAGTGCCGGCGATCGCCGCCCCGTTGGGCACGTAGAGCTCGACCTCGTGCGTGAGGATGCGACGTCCGTTCTCGACGTCGGCTCGGACCGTGATGACCTCGCCATGCACGCCGCCTTCGTTGATCGTCAGCTCGCCGGTCTGGGAGATGTTGGCGGCATCTTCGTTGTCGATGCTCCATCCGACGCAGACGTCGACGGGCTCCAAGGGCGGACCGCCTGCCCCTTGAAGTCCGATGTCGACCGTGACGTCGCCCGGGATGGAGACCTTGCGCAGGACGTTGCTGAACAGGGAAAGGTTGTCGATGTCTTGCTGCGACAACGGCGGCAAGCCGCAGTTGGCATCGTCATCGTCGTCATCGTCATCGTCGTCATCGTCGTCGTCGTCGTCGTCATCGTCGTCGTCACCGCCCTCGGAGCCACCATCGCCTCCGCCGGTCTCCGACCCGCCGATGTCGTCGTCATCATCGTCGTCATCGTCCCCGCTGCCGGAGCCACCCCCCGAATCAGACGCATCGCCGATCGACTGATCACTGAAAACGCATCCAGACAGCGCGAGCGCGCACGAAACCCAAAGCAAGCCACGAATTGTCATCAATCCAACTCCTTGTGACGGGTGGATGTCCGGGTCCCCGCTGGCACGTTCACGTCGAGTGATTTTTTCGCCCGGCCGCGAGCCGACCGCAACCACGGGCCTCGGCGGGCGTCTGCCGTACGATGCGCGGGCTCGGGAACGGACGGGAATTGTGGCTGCTGGCGAGCGTACTTGCGCTGACGGCGTGTGAGCGGGGGCCCGAGGCCTCCCCGACCCGCTCTCCGTCACCCGAGCCGGCCGCGTCGGTCCCCGTCCCCCAAGAGGAAGCATCCGCCTCCGGCCAGGCTCAGGCCATCCAGCCTGTCGAACCGACCGCCGAGCGCCGCCAGGCTCGACCGGACGGACGTCACGAGCTGCGCTGGCTGTGGACGCCGGAGACGGTGCGCCGCTACGCGCTCGAAACCAAGAGCGTCAGCGACGGGACCACGGAGACACTGGACCGTCGGGTCTGGACACTGAAGGTCGTCTCCGCCAATCAAGACGGCAGTGCCACGCTGGAGGCGACGCTCGCAGAGCATCGCTTCCATTGGACATTGCCCAGCGCTCCGCACGAGGTCGCGTTCGACTCCACCGATCCCGGGTTCGCCAAGAACATCGATGATCCGATCATGCGCGCGGCGACGCTCGCGGTCGGGCTCGAGCTCGAGGTGCAGGTCGATCCCGATGCGAAGGTGGTGAGCCTCACCGGGATCGAGCAGCTCGATGCGCGCCTCGACGCGGAGGCCGAGGCGCACCCCGACGTCTTTGGAGACTCCGATGACGTGGACATGGCCCGCTGGATGCTCGGCATGAGCTACAACGAAAAAGGGCTGACGGATCAACTCGAGGGGCTGCTTCGCACGCATACGCTGCCGCACGGCTCGGCCGCCCCGGGCGAGCGTTGGACACGAGCCCAGACCTTGCCCGTGCCGATGGTCGGTCCGATGGACTTGGTCTTCGAGCAAACGGCGAGCGCGGTGTCCAAGGACACGGGGCACGACGACTGCTTGCGCTACGAGACCACCGCCCAGTGGTCCGACCCGCCGCCGAGCAAGCCGGGCGTGATCACGCTCGAGAAATTCGCGGGAACGTCCGGCGGTTGGACGTGCTTTTCCCACCGTGCGGGCGAGGTCGTAGCAGGTGGGTGGGATGCCACGTTCGACATCGTCGTTTCCGTCAACGGGACTACGGTTCAAAAGAGTGAGCGGCTCCACAGCGAGCTCGTGCTTCTTCGTTGAACGGCGCGGGGTGTGGCATCCTGGTTGGGATGCTTCGACCTGCGCTTGCCGCGATCGCGATCGCGTCGTCGGCCTGCTCGACCGCAGAGCAGGACGACACACCACCCCCGTTCGGGGGCACGGACGCTGTTTCTACGGGCGACACGGGACTCGGCGGGGACGACGATGACGATGACGACGCCAACAGCACCGGGATGACGCCGGGCGAGGACGGCCCCGATCCCGACGACGACGACGACGACGACGACGACGACGACAGCGACGACAGCGACGACAGCAACGACGAGGGCACCACCGGCTCCCCGCCCACCGCCGAACCGTGGGTCCCCGCCCCGGGGACGACGTGGCACTGGCAGCTGACCGGTGACGTCGACACCAGCCTCGACGTTGACGTCTACGACATCGACCTCTTCGACGTCGAAGCGAGCCTGATCGGCGAGCTTCAAGACGCGGGACGCGTGGTCATTTGTTACTTCAGCGCGGGCTCGTACGAGGAATGGCGCCCCGACGCGGACCAGTTCCCCGACATGGCACTGGGCAGCGAGCTCGATGGCTGGCCGGGTGAGCGCTGGCTCGACCACCGCGATCCGACCGTTCGCGAGATCATGGCCGCGCGACTCGACCTCGCGGTCGAGAAGGGCTGCGACGCGGTGGAGCCGGACAACGTCGACGGCTACGCCAACAACAACGGCGTCGGCCTGACCGGAGACGATCAGCTCGACTACAACGGGTGGCTCGCCACCGAGGCCCACGCGCGCGACCTGTCGATTGGGCTCAAGAACGACCTCGATCAGCTCGCCGAGCTCGCCGACCAGTTCGACTGGGCGCTCAACGAAGAATGCATGCAGTTCTCGGAGTGCCAGACCCTGGTGACGCACTTCATCGAGCAGGACAAAGCCGTGTTTCACGTCGAGTACGTCGATGTCATCGAGGACGGACCCGCCCTGCACGGCGACGTGTGCGGTTCGGCAAACGGCTGGATGTTCTCCACCCTGGTCAAGGAGTGGGACCTCGGGGCCTGGGGCATGCCCTGCTGGGACTGACGCCTCAGTCGCCCGGCGGGAGCGCGCGCGGGCTCGGCCACACCGCGCCGATCCAATCGGGCTCGGAGCCGCTCCAGCGCAGCTCGTGCAGCGAATCCGGGATCACGTGCCCACGCCGGGCCAGGCGTGCGAGCAGCACCCCGTACAGCTCGCGTTCGAAGTCGTCGAGCACGACATCACGCTGCGCGGCGGCCTGGTCCAAGGCCCTCAACGCGACCGAGTCGAGACCGTCGTGGGCCAGGTGCAGTGCGCGGGCGAGCCATACCGCCCGCGGAGCGTTGCCATGGCCGGTACGGGTGCGCCCAACCCTCGAGGGCGCCGAGACGATCCAGCCGTTGAGGTGCATTGCCGCTTCGCGATAGCCGAGCAGGGTGGCGACGCGCAGCGCACTGCCAGCGACCGCGTAGAGATCGACGGTCGCGAGCACCCCGACGTCGAGCCCTTCCATCCACCAGCCGATCTGTTCTTTGGCCTGCTCGACGTCGCCGTCCCGAAGCCGCTTCTCCGCCTCGGCGAGCCCGACCACCAGCATGAGCTCGCCGCGGTCGAAGGGATGAGGCGTGGGCGCCCCGGTTGTCCGAGGACCTGCCCGCGCCGCCATGAGGGACAGCTCCCGCAGCCGGGCGCGAGACGTGACCCCGGCCTCGCGAAGCGGTCGTACCCGGTCGCGCTGGTGCGCGAGCGACGTGACCCACATGCCACCGAAGATCGCCGCGAGCACGTAGAGCAGCGGATCGTTGCCGCCCAACGCGGTCAGCAGGAGCCACAGCGAGAACAGTGCCGACCACGGACCGCCGCGCGACGGCAGCGGAATCCACCGCGTCAGCCCCGGCGTGGCGTGCAGTGCTTGCAGCGACGTCGGAGCTGCGCGCTCGAGCGCAGTCGAGGTCACCCGGGCGGGGAGTCGATAGGGCTCGCCGTCGAGATCGGCGAGGTCGGGAAAGCGCCGCGTGACCACGTCACGGCTCGACCCTCGCAGCGCCTCGAGTCGCTCGCTGAGCTGTACTTCGGCCGCCGGCTCGTGTTGCCGCACGCTGCCGAGCACCAACGCACACAGCACCGGGTACTTGTCCCCCAGCCGTGCGACGTCGAGCTCGGCAAACGCACGCCGCACCGAGGCCCCCGCATCTCGCCCCGAAGCCTCGAGCACCCGGAGTGTCGCCACCATCAGGTCGAGTTCCTCGTAACCCAGCGCGACCGAGGTATCCGCCGGGGGACGCAGCACCGACGCGGCGATCGGACGCAGACCAAGCTCGGGGAACAGCCACGCCAAGACGCTGCGCACCGCCTCACCGAAGTAACCGACCTTGGGCGTGCGCGCCCGAATGCTGGATGTACCGTCGCGCAGCGGGAGGCTCGCCATGCGCAGCGCCGCCTCGAGCTCGCCTGCCTCCAGCCGAAGCAGCGCCGCGTGGGCTCCTGCGTCCGCCCGAACCGCGACCCCCGACAGCGAGCTGCCGGCCAGCTTCTCCAGGCGCGGCAGCGCGGCCATCGGGGTCTTGCTCTGCTCGAGCTGACGGCGCAACCGCGACAGTGCGCGCCGGCCACGAAAGACGACCGCGGTCGGCAGCGCCGCGACCGTGAGCAGCATCGTCAGCACCGGCCACGCGGTGAGCGGGCCCCACGGCATGACCGCCCACAGCAGAAACAGCAGCGGCAGCGCAACGACGAACCCGATCTGCTCTCGCCAGGTCAGTGGACGCAGCCGCACGTGGTCGTTGGCGACGATCTCGCGACGCCCCTGTCTCGCCAGTGCGACCACCCCAGGGTCTGTCGTCGCCACCGCCGTCCACGGTACCCGATCTGCTACAAAGCCGGGCGTGGGCATCGAACGCATCGGCATCATGC
>Ga0207422_1004379_pt1 | contig 11811 bp, 8 predicted proteins | sample MarCyaLeptolynsp_FD_187757 | JGI IMG/M metagenome (GOLD analysis project Ga0207422, IMG submission 187757) | Marine cyanobacterial communities from Panama - species 1 Leptolyngbya sp. (SPAdes) | ecosystem: Environmental > Aquatic > Marine > Unclassified | place: Panama: Panama City | collected... | reverse complement strand
CGCCCGTGGTGTCGAGCATGTTCGGCGGCTCGGTCAAGATCACCGGCGGAGGGTCGAAGCTCGAGCTCACCGCGGCCAAGGCCGACGTGTCGGGGACGATCGTCAAGGTCGGGGGCGCGACGGCAAACCTCGAGCTCAATCCCGGAGGCGCCAAGCTGCAGGGGCCCAGCGTCGATGTCAACGGCAGCGCGATCGTCAACGTGCTCGGTCCTCTGGTGAAGATCAACTGATGTCCGCTCACGCGGCCGCGATCGAAGCGCTTGCCGAGTCGTTGCGTGGCTTCGTGCGCCGGACAGACTGTCGGCTACTGCACGTGGTCACCCCCGCCGGGCTGCGCCGGGCTGTATTGCAGGCCGTGATGGCGGCCGAGCACGCACCGGACAACCGGTCGAGCTTCCTGGGATTCGATGCGCCAGTCGACGCGGATGCGCCGGGATGGCGGCGGCGGATTGAGGACGCGCGTCGGCAGCATGCGTTGCGTTGCAAGCATGCCGAGCCTCCGATCGCACCGCTGCCCGAGCCTCCAGACGCGGAGGACGAGCTCGCCGCGTTCGCCCAGCAGCTGTGGCAGCTGCTCGAGTGTCGCCCGCCGGGGAGCGAGGGCCTGACGGTCGTGCTCGCGCCCAAGCGGGTCGACACGCCGCGGGCTTGGGGGACGGCGGTGCAACGCTTGGTCAGGGGCCCGTCGCTGTCGGACGTACGCTTCGTGGTGATCGACGTCGAGCAGCCGATGCTCGGCTCGTGGGTCGAGGGGCTGGGTAACCAAGCGATGCATCACGAGGTTCGGCTTGAGCCGTCGGGGTCGATGTCGCCGGTGGAGGACCTCGCCGCCAAGCTGGCGGGCAACGACGGCGCGATGCCCCGGGGGGTCTCGCCTCCGCCGCGACCGGATGTGCCCGACGCTCCGACGCTCTCGGACGAAGGCAAGCGGAGGCGAGCGGTGGTCGACGAGGTTCTCGCGGCTGCGCTGGCGATGGGCAGCGGCGAGCCCGTCGCCGCCGTGGCCGCTCAGCGCAAGGCGAGGGATCTGTGTGTCGAGGCCGGATGGGTCGACGAAGCCCTGCAGATGGAGCTGATGCTCGGGGGTCATCTGCTCGCCGCGCGTCAGACGGGACCGGCCAAGGACAGCTTTGCGCGGGCGCTCGATGGTGCGAAGAAGGCCGACGCATCGCAACGAGCGGCGACGGCCGGCTTTGCGCTCGGGGCGGTTCGGCGGCTCGAGGGCGAGCACCACACGGCACTCGTGGCGTATGCGGAAGCCGCTCAGGCAGCCGAGCGCTCGGGGCAGGTGGGACTGTCGATCGAGGCCAATCGCCTGGCGGGTCAGACGGCGGCCGATCTGAAGATGGAGCCGCAGGCGATTACCTTCCTGACCCGTGCGGTGAAGCTGGGGGAGGGGGCGTCGACGCTGGAGCGGTCACGTTCGAGTGCCGGCGCGGCGGCCCGCAGTCTGGTCGCGATTTGCCGAAAGCGTCGCCTGGATGAGCGCGCCAAGGAGCTCGAGGCGCAGGCGGAGGTGCTCGAGCGGCCCGTCGCGGCGGAGGACGTGCCGCCCCCGGTCGACATCGAGGCACGCGTGGCCGAGGCGCGCGCACAAGCTGAAGCGAGAGCCGCCGCCGCAGAGCCGAACCCGGAGCCGGAACCGGAGCCGGAGCCGGAAGCAGAGCCCGACCCCCAACCCCCGTTCGTCCCGATTCCCGCCGACGCGTCGCTGCCCCCGCCCGACTTGCTCGCACCCCAGGTCGAGGCCTTCGAGCTACCGCCGGCCGTCGGCGACGAGACGCTCGCCGGAGCCCTGCCGCCGCCGATGCTGGGCTGGCGTCCGCCGCTCGATGCCCCCGCGGGGTCGCCACCGCCGTCATCGGAGGACTTTGCCGAGGGCACCAGCCTGCTGACCCTCGACGAGATCGCGTCCCTGCATTGGCAAGGCGACACGAGCCCCACCGAGGACAGCCGCCCTTGGACCGCGGACGAGATCGCCGTGCTCCAGCAAGCGGTCGACGATGCCCTCGAACCCGAGGCGACCACGATGCTCTCGCACGACGAGCTTGCGGCGCTGCGGGGAGACGTCGTCCAAGACAAGCCGCTCCCGCGTCCGCCCGTCGTGCGACCCGTGGTCGAAGACGATCCGCTCGCGGGCCTCGAGCCGATCCCCGAAGCCGAGACCGCTCCCGCCGCGCGCGAGCCTTCCCCCGCCGACAAGACCGTCGCGTTCGACCCCGACGAGGTCACGTCATTTTCGCTCGATGAGATCACCGCGCTGCGGGACGCGTTCGTCGAGCAGCAGCGCAAGCCGCCCAAACGCGACGACAACGACGATTGAGTCATCAGCCTTGCGTCCCGCGGTGGGGCACGCCAAAACGGCAGGTGCGATGAGCGACGAGGACCTCGGGGAGCTGCGGGGACAGCTCAACGAAATCGACGCGCGGTTGGTGGCGGCGCTCGCCGAGCGGCAGCGGGTGGTCGAGCGAGTGGGACGGCTCAAGACCCACGGCACGGCGAGCCTGCGCGACGTCGACCGTGAGGAGCAGCTGTTGACCCGACTGGTGAAGCTCGGGCGCGCCGAGGGCCTCGACCGCCACTTCGTCACGCGCATCTACCACGAGATTCTCGAGCAATCGGTGCGTCGGCAGCAGGAGCAGCTGCTCGCTCGGGACAACCCGGAGCGTAGAGCCGAGCAGCCGATCGCGGTTGCGTATCTCGGGGCCGAGGGCTCATACAGCCACCAGGCGGCGGCGCGGCACTTCGGCGGACGAGACCGGGAGGTCGTGCTCGAAGCCGGCCCCTCGTTCGCGGAGCTCGTCGAGCGCGTGCGGCGGGGCGATTGCGACTACGCCGTGCTTCCCATCGAGAACACCACCGCGGGCTCGATCAACGAGGTCTACGACCTGCTGGGGGCCGAGCCCGTCTACATCGTCGGCGAGGAGGTCCAGGTGGTCGACCACGCCTTGCTCGCGCGGGACGGTGCCGAATTCTCCGAGATTCGCCACATTGTCGGGCATCCTCAAGCGCTCGCGCAGTGCAGCAAGTTCCTGCGCCGCATGAGCCACTGCACCGTGGAGGCGGTGTCCGACACGGCGACCGGAGTCAAACGCGTCGCGGACGGTGACGACGACACGCTGGCGGCCATCGGCAATGCGGTTGCAGCGCGGCGGTACGACGTTCGGATCGCCTGGCCCTCGATCGCCAACCGACGGGACAACCTGACGCGCTTCGTCGTCGTCGCGAGCCAGCCGCTTTCGTGTGACGAACGGATCTCCTGCAAGACGTCGTTGCTGCTGGCAACGCCGCACACCAAGGGCTCGCTGCTCGAGGCGCTGCGGGTGCTGTACGAGCACGGCCTCAATCTCACCAAGCTCGAGTCCCGGCCGCATCCCGAGCAGGCGTGGAGCTACCGGTTCTACGTCGACTTTCTCGGACACGTCTCGGCCGAAGGGCTCGAGGCGGTCCTCGCCGCCCTCGCTCCGATCACCTCCGACTTGGCCCACCTCGGGACGTATCCAGCCAAGACCGACCAGCAGCCCGCGCAACCCACGGACGACATGTCATAATCGCGCCATGCCCCTCAAAGCGGTTCGCGTCCCCGATGCCTTCGTTCCGCCGTTCGAAGCGGCGGAAGTCCACGTGGAGAAGCTCTTCTCGGACTTCAAGCGCAAGCCGTCCGAGGGCACCGTTCACGTCAGCGGCGAGCGCTACGTGATCATGCGCTGCGAGAGTCTCTACCTCGCGTGGTTCGACGCGATGAACGACGCGTTCGGCGAAGAGGCGGCACGGCAGTTCATCTACAATACGGCACGTGAGATCGGGCGATCGGATTCGAAGTCCTTCGCCGAGCGATTGGGGGTCGAAGATCCGCTCGCGCGGCTGTCGTCGGGGCCGGTCCACTTCGCCCATGCGGGGTGGGCGTTCGTCGACATCCTGCCTGACAGCACGCCCGCCACCGACGAGAGCTACTACCTTCACTACTACCACCCCAATACCTTCGAAGCGGAGGTCCTCGCGGCGCAGGGGCGCAAGGTCGAACACTGCGCGTGTCTCTTCTCCGCTGGCTACTCCGCCGGTTGGTGCAGCGAGGCGTTCGGCGTCGAGGTGCACGGGCGTGAGATCAGCTGCACGGCTCGTGGGGACGAGCACTGCGAGTTCGTAATGGCGCCGGCGTCCAAGCTCGACGAAGCGCAGGCGCGCGCACGAGGCTGATGCAAGGCAAGCCGACACCTCCGGAGGGCGTCAAGCTCAACGAGCTCTCCGCGGCCGTCTTCGATGCGCTGAGTGAGCACACGGTCTTTCCGTGGCCTGTGCTCAAGACGCAAGCCAAGCGGTTCAACATCGATCCCACGAGCCTGAGCCCTCGGGATCTCGAGCGCTTGATCGACCGGTTGGCAAACGGCGTGGCGCGGTTCACTTCGCCCGAGGCTGGCGTCGCCGTGGAGCAGCAGCTCCGGGCACTTTTGCCTCGCCGCTGAACTGCGTCCGTAGTCTTCCGGCCACGAACGGGCCGGGCACGTCAGCCCTCGGGCTGCGGCTGACAGATTCCGCCGTTTTCGATCTGGGCGTTGGTTCGAAAGGTGTTCAACTCGAGCCACGACTTGCCCGCCGCGCTGGGAATCGTCCCGTCCTCTTCGACGTTGCTGACGCTGTACGCGTGCTGGTTCCAGATCCGTCGCGCGGCAATCCACCGGTCGTCCACGTCGCGAATGGCTTGCACCGTGGGCGTCTCGGCGGGCAAGAAGTCGAGGGTCAGGTTCGATACGACGAGGATCTCGGCGGAGCCGTCATTGTCGATGTCCGCGACGACGGGGTACTCGGTACCAGTCTGGCTGCCACGCGGGGCGCTGAGTAGCGGAACACCTTGGCCGTCGAAGACGTACATGTGCGTCTCGTCGCCGTACATCGCCTCCGCCACGCCGTCGCCGTCGAAGTCGAACGCGGTGCCGCCAGCGATTCCGCTCAAATCAGACACGTCGGCCTGCCACCGAAGGGACGGACCCGTGTTGTCGATCTCGTAGACCGCGTAGTGGTCGGCGGACGAGCTCGCAAACTCCGCCTCACAGTCACCGTCGAAGTCATGAATCGTGCCCGGACGTGTCCAGTTGAGGAGCTCGGTCGAGTCGCCGGTCGGACGTTGCCCGAGCCAGATCGGCTCGCCGTGGTGATCGAGAAGGTTCAGCCCGTCCCGGTTCGTCACCACGATCTCCGGATCATCGTCGCCATCGAAGTTGCCGACGTGGGCAAAGCCCTCTGTAATGCCGGCGTCGTAGTACAGCGTGCCATCGGCCCGATAGGCGACCGCGCCGTGGACGATCTCGAGCTGGCCGTCATCGTCGAGGTCGGCGGCGACGGGGATCGACCCGACGAGGTTCTCGACCGTCAGCTCGGCGTCGAAGCGAAGCGCGCCGGTGGACTCGTAGACCGCGCCCCCCAAGAGCACTTCCACGCTGCCGTCGGCCTCGAGATCGGCGAGCGCCACCGCGCCGAAGTGTTGCGGACCCTGCAGGTAGGGACTGGTCCAGAGCTGCGCCCCCATGTGGTCGAACGCGACGACGGATCCCGCCTCGGGATAAGAGCCGGTCACCGCGACGATCTCGGGAAACCCGTCTCCGTTGATGTCCCCGATCGCAGGCGTAATGGTGCCGTTGACCGGTACGGGGATCTGAAAGTGAAGCGAGCCCGTGTCGCCGGACAACACCACGACGCGCGCCTCACTCGGCGATCGCTGCATCTTGGAGTCGTCGAGCATCAGGCTCCGGCGCATTGCGATCACGACGACGTCGGGCGTGTCGTCGAGATCGACCTCGCCGTCGCCGTTGTCGTCCGTGATGTTGGCGACCAACGGCGTGACGTAGGACTCGGGGTAGTCCTCGCTCGACCAGCCCCACTGCACATCGGGCTCGAACGCCTCAGGCGGCGCGGACTCTTCACACGGCTTGCCGTTGCGCTTGGCCCGGTCGATACAGGCTGATCCAGGAAACCCCGCGTCGGTCCCCCCGAGATCGAAGAGCACTGGGTCGTCCGTCGAGTCGTCGCCCGTGTCGTCCTCCGGATCGATCGTGTCGGACCCGGGGTTCGATGATGGGCCCGTCGTGCCGGAGTCGGTCGGGTCGATGCCGTCGGTCTGGCCGGCGGGCGTACCGCTTGTCTCGGTCTGGCCGTCGCCACAGCCGGCAAAGCCGCCGGCGAAACAGCCCGCGACTGCGAGCATGACGATGGGACTCGACTGCGATGCACGACGTGAAGTCACGGGTACAGGGGCAGTGCGACCGCCGGCCGGCGAGTTTAAGCTGCGGCACCGCGTTTCCCCGCGAACGCGGGTCGGGCTTCGTTTGAAGCGTGTGCCGGCCCACGGTCTCGGTGGCTCGAGCTCCCGCCGACTGCGCCGCGGCGCGTCGTCGCATCGCGCGCGCTCCCTTGCCGCTCAGTTCGGCTTGGGCTCCATCAGTCGCCGAACTGCGGCTGCCATCGCGTCCGAAAGGTCCGCCAGCGAGCGGGTCGTCTCCGCGTGCTCGGCGACCGGCACCATGCTCGGGGTGTGACCGGGGCCCCACTGCACCAGCGCGCGGTCGTCCTTCGTGCCGAGCACTACGGCGACCCGCTCCTCACCGCCCGGCTCCACGAAGCCGCGAACGCGCCACGCCGTGACGCCCCCCTCGATCTCGTAGGCCCGAAAGACATCGAGCGCGGAGTCGTCGGCCAGCGTCACGCGAACACAGCGAACCTCGCGTTCGTCCTGCTCGCGGGGCACCGACAGCTCGGCCAGAGCTTGCCATAGCGTCTGCACCCCGCGAGGCTACCAGGCCTCAGCCCACCGGCGTGAACACGTCCTGAATGATTCCGGTCAAACAGTCGATCGCGGGGCTGAAGTCGTCGTCGCAGATCGACTCGATGCAGCAGCGGACGTCGTCGCCGGAGTTGAGCGATTCACAGACCTCTTTGATCCGCACGGGCGGAATCGCCTGACCGGTGGACTGCATCGTCGCCGCATCGTAGCCGGTGCAACCTGGCCCGATCCCGAACTTCTCGGTCTTGGCCTCGACCGTGTCCGGATCTCCGGGGATCAGATCGGCCTGGTTCCAGTCGCGATACTCGAGGCTGTGCACGCCGCCCTCGGTCGGCTCGAACGGGGGCAGCTCGTTGTGCGCCGTGACCTCGGGAACACCGAGGATGCCGAGCATGATCACGTCTTTGCCGTCCGCTTTGAGACCTTCGAGAAAGGCGGTGTAGCGCGACAGGGGCTGCAGTGCGGGGGCATCGGCGGGAAAGTCCGGTCCCGATACGAGGCTGCCGTCGAGGGCGCGGTTGGCCGAGTGGCACTCCGCGTAGGTGCCCGTGGCCGGATCGAAGCCAGTGCACTCCACCCCGGCGTTCCAGCACACGGCGGACGTCGGGGCGTCCCCCTCGAGGAACGCGCCCGCTTCCATCGCGTTGAAGTTCTTCATCGAGCAGTCGGCCTCGTCGGTGATCATCACGATCGCGAGGGCCGCGTCCGGGCGAAGGAACGGGCGCTCGACCCAGTTCCAGTTCGGATCATCGCAGTTGTCCGGGTCGTTCCAGCATGCCTGCGGGCGCAAGGCCTGAATCATCGACTCGAGCGGCGCTTCGTAGCCGCAGCCGTCGACGCCCTGGGGCCCGATGCACGACAGCGCGTCCGCGGGCGTGCCCCCCATGACGTTGTTGCCGTTGCTGTTGAAGTGAATGAACGGATCGGTCGGCACGGCGCCCGTCGTGCACACATCCGTGCACGTCGATGTGAAGTCCAGACCTTCGTGGGACTCGAACCGCTGGGTCCGGTCCGAGCACGACGAATCGATCGGGTCGCCCGCGGCGGGCTCGTAGTCCGGCTTGACCCACGGACCCTCGCACTGCGGGTTCCACATGTCCGTCGTCGTGACCATGATGTTGACGTCGGCGCCCACCGGCTGCCCGTCCTCATCTTTGAGGTTTTCGAGCTTGGTGATCAGGTTCGCGTACTGATTGGCGAGGTTGAGCTGCTCCTCACCCATCGTTCCGGAGTTGTCCACCACGAACAGCAAGTCGATCTGATTCTGACAGCCAAAGTCCCCATCGCAGGGCGACAGACCGTCGTCGGCGTCGTCATCGTCGTCGTCGTCGTCGTCGTCATCGCCCTCCTCGCTGTCGTCATCGCCACCGGAGGAGTCTCCGCCGGGGTTGAGTGTCGTGGGAAACGTGGTGGTGGGTTCGTCTTGGCGGCCGTCGTCCGAGCACGCCAATCCCATCGTCGTGGCCACCATCGCCACGATGTGCATCCGATTCACAGGTTGTCCAACCTCCCTCGCAATGACTGAGGGAGACCGGCCTCACGATCGGCTCAACTTTTTTTGCGCCCGAGTTTCAGGCGCCCTCGGCGGCACGGGCGAGCAGGCGCTCGGCTTCGGTGACATCCTCGGCGCGCGCGTCGATGGCCCGTAGCTCGGCGAGGGCCGGCTCCAGCAACGCACGCGCCTCGACAGGATGCCCTCGGTCGAGCTCGACTTCTCCCAACGCGATGCGCAGCCGGGCGCGAGCGTACGGATCGGGGGTCTCGGGGCGGTCGAGCAGGGCCAGCGCACGGGACAGCTCGTCTCGGGCCCGGTCCAGCTCGCCGGCGCGATGCGACAAAAATCCGAGGTTGCCCAGGTTCTTCGCCACCAGGTCGACCGGCGGGGCGTTGGTGGCCTCGAGCATCGCCAGCGCACGCTCGTACGAGCGGCGTGCGTCGCCCCAGCGGGAGAGGAGCTGCTGGGCGGTACCGATGTCGTTGAGCGCGGCGGCGGTGGCTCGGTGTCCCTCGCCGAGGCTGTTGGCGAACAGCTCGTACGCGTGCTCGAACTGCGCGAGCGCTTCTTCATGACGGCCCAGTCCGGACAGGGCGTAGCCGATCGAAAGGTGCGTGCTGCCCCGCAGCGGCTCGGTCTGCGGTCGCTGCGAGATCTTGGCGAGCGCCTGGCGGTGGATGGAGAGCGCCTCGCCGTGGCGGCCGAGGTTGGCCAGCGCATAGCCCAGGCCGTCCAGTCCGCGGGCGAGCTCCTCGGCGTCCTCGCCGAAGACGGTGCGCTGAATGCCCAGGGCGCGCTGGTACAGCTCGACCGCGCGCTCGAACTGCCCCGCGGAAACGGCGAGTCCACCGGCGTTGATCGAGGCGCGGGCGACGTGCGGGTGCCGGGGCCCGAGCTCGCCCTCGAGGATCTCGAGGGCATCGGCGCTGAGCCGCTGGGCGCCCGCAAGATCGCCACCGCGGTGGGCCGCCAACGCGAGGTTGTCGTATGCGCGCGCGACCGCGGGGTGCTGATCGTCGTGCAGCGAGCGCGTCAGCTCGAGTGCCGCCTCGAGGTGTTTGGTCGCGCGATGTGGCTGATCCTGCGCCAGGTCCAGCAGACCCCGGGCGTTGAGCCAGTGGCGGCGCAGGTCGGCAGGGTCTCCCTGACGGGCCAAGTTGGCCTCGGCCTGACGGAGCCACCGCTCGGCGTCCTCGGGGTCGCGGGCCGTGACCAGCTGGGCGATGCCGATTGCAGCCGATGCTGCAGCACGGTCGTGTCCCACTGCTGCGGCCGCGATCGCTGCCTCGCGGAGCACTCGGCCGGCCTCCTCGTCCTGCTCGGCCGCGTCGAGGGCTTCCCCCTGGCGAAGGAGGGCTTCGACGTGAATTGGAGGATGGTCCACTCGTTCGGCGGCGGTGAGGGCGGCTTCGGCTTCGGCGAGCGCAGCTTCAAAGTCACCGGCATCTTCACGCGCCCGGGAGCGTTCGATCGTTCGATGCACGCCGTCGACCTCGGCGGCGATCTCGGGTGCAGGTGCGGGCAGCCCGGTGCCCTCGCGAATCTCGAGGCACCCGTATGGGGACTCGAGGCCGGCAATGGTGACCACCGCGTTTTCGACCGTCGTCGCTTCGGCGCCTTCGAGCACGTCGAGTCGCGCGTCCAGGTCGTCGAGTCGTGCGCTCAGACACGACAGTCGCGGCGCGTCGCGGGCCGCGGGCTCTCTGCTTCGGCCGATGCAGGCCGTGGTCCAGGTCTGCGCCCAGTCGCGGGCAAAAGTCTCGACGCGGGCGTGGCTGGCCGACCACGCATCCTCGGCGTACGGCACCCCCGAGGAAAGCATCGCGGCGCGCAGTCGATCGACGCGGTCGAGGTTCCAAACCTCCTGCAGCCGCGACTCCATCGGGTCGCAGCGTTCAGAGGAGGCGAAACCACCGGCCCACGCAAACGCCCCAGTGAAGAGCGCTGCCCCTGCCGCCGCCCCGGCGATTGCCCAGCGCTCGCGCCGGCTCGCGCGGGCGCGGTCCAAGGCCGCGATCAGAGCGCTCATCGAAGGCCAGCGTCGGACCGGGTCCGGCCTCATGCCGCGGCTGAGCACGCGGAACACCGCCTTGGGCACCGGGCACTCGGCGGGTGGGGGCGGGATGTCGCCGCGGTTTTTCGCCTCGGCGATCTCGTCGGTCGTCCGTCCGCGGAACGGTCGCGTGCCCACCAGGGCCTCGTAGAGCGAGACGCAAAAGGCGAACTGGTCGGCTCGATCGTCGCTCTCCTCGCCGGCGTGCTGCTCGGGCGCCATGTACTGCGGCGTCCCGACCGTGGTGCCGGTCATCGTCATCGGTGCCTGCAGCAGGGTGGTCGTGGGGTGCGGACCGGTGGTCTCGGCGGCGGGACGGGGACCGGTCGGCACCCGTGGGCGGGGCCGCTCTCCGGTCCGTCGGCGAAAGACACCACTGCGGGTGCTCTGCTCCGACGAGACGAAGCCGACCGCCCGCGCCAGTCCGAGATCGAGTACGCGGATCCTTCCATCGCCGCCGATCACGACGTTGCTGGGCTTGAAATCGCGGTGCACCAAGCCCGCGGTGTGGATCGCAGCCAGGCCGCGCCCCGCATCGGTGAACACGTCCAAGACTCGGCGCCACGGCGGATCCTCGCGGAGCCACTCGCGCCCGGTGCGTCCGGCGACGAATTCCATCGCGATGAACAGCGAGTTCCGGACCGGCCCAACGTCGAACACGCGGACCACGTTCGGATGTTCCACCATCGCCAGGGCCTGGGCCTCGCGGAGCAGGCGCTCCCGAACCGACTTGCGACGCTCGAGCAGGTCGGGACGCAGCACCTTGAGGGCGACGCGGCGCTCGAGCTCGGGGTCGAAGGCCTCGTAGACCACGCCCATCGCTCCCGCAGCGACGCGCCGGGTCACCAGATACCGACCCACGCGTGTCCCCGCGACGAGATCGAAACTGGCGCTGGCCGGCTTTGCCCCCACGGTCCGCGGGCACAGTGAACCGTGGGTGGCAGCAACGCAACCGACGGTTTGGCGGGGATTGGGGTCGATCGGCGCCGGTCGTTGTCGTCCGCGTAGGCTCGCAGACGGCGGCGTCATCGGGGATCGAAGACGCCGGCTTCGGCTGTCGCAGTGGGCGTTTTGCCCACGGTTTCGGCACCCGATGAGGCCCGTGCGACGGCACGGCGAAAAAACTTGAGCCCGTTTGCGCCGGTCGTGGTTCTAAGGGGTCGGGTAGTTGGGAAAACTCGTGGGCTGGGTTGGTTCGGGAGACCGGCGCCGTCGAAAAGTTCCGTTGGAGGGGATGACGGCGCCGGGGCTCCCGCTGGTAACGGCGAGACCCGTCAGACCGCCAGGTGTGCGCGGACGGCCTTGACGACCTCGGCGTCGTCGTCGAGTCCTTCGGGCGTCGCGAGGTCGTCGTCGCCATCGCGCGACAGCAGGAAATACTCGACCGCGGCGCGAACCAACCGCCGGCCGTTGTCGTCCAGCTGCGCCCATGCGTCCAGCAGTGCTTCGCAGTCCGCCGCGATTGCCTTGCCGACCGACAACGGCGGG
>Ga0207422_1004376_pt1 | contig 11816 bp, 11 predicted proteins | sample MarCyaLeptolynsp_FD_187757 | JGI IMG/M metagenome (GOLD analysis project Ga0207422, IMG submission 187757) | Marine cyanobacterial communities from Panama - species 1 Leptolyngbya sp. (SPAdes) | ecosystem: Environmental > Aquatic > Marine > Unclassified | place: Panama: Panama City | collected... | reverse complement strand
ACTCTCCGGAACGGCCACCGCGGGAGAGGCAATTTGCAGCCTCGACAACGGCTATTCGATGAACCTGACAAGCTATGTTGCTGAGGCGTCCAAGTGTGTCGACGACGCGACAAATCTGGACGCAGCCTTCGCCGATGGTCTCGTTGCGGAGATCAATGCCGAGCGCGCCGCAAGTGGCCTGGCACCGCTTAATCGCCGCGCCTCACTCGACATGGCCGCTGCCGCTCATGCGCTCGACATGTCGGCGCGCATTTATGCGGCGCATGCGGACCTTGAAGGTCGCGATCATCTACATCGCATTCGCGCATTTGACCGCACGATGCTGGTCGGCGCGTCAGGCTCGAATGTTGCGGTTGCCCGCTCCGCCGACGGAACGGCGGAAGTTCACAACAGTATCAAACGCGACACGCTCAATCAGGACAATATGCTCCGCCCGACCTTCACCGATGTCGGCGTGGCCGTGGTCGAAGAAGCTGGCCAATACTATGTGGTCCAGGTGTTTGCCGCCGCTGAAGGTGATCTTGAGCGGGCTATCCCGGTGAGCGCCACGGGGGCCCAGTCTTTGCGTGCCAGCCTGTCCGATCGTGATCGTCAGGTTGTTGCCTGGGGCCTTTCTGATGCCAGCTCTGGCGAAATGCTGGCCCGTTCCAGCATGCCGCGTGTGAGCTTCAACACGATCCGCGGGGCGGATACGGCTTATCTGGACGTCCTGGTCGCCGTTCGTGACAATACTTATGTTCTTAAAGGTCCGCTGGTCAGCGGTCGCTAGTCAGTTTCCCCGAGACCTGAAGAAAAGGGCCGAGCGATCTGCTCGGCCCTTTTTTTAACTCCATTTTCGATGGATTTGGACGGAGACTAGCTGCCCCACTCCATGCCCATGGTCTTTTTCATCCAGTCGGCAAAGGTGGCTGGCTTTTGCAAAGCTTGCGGGTCGAGCGTGCCATAGGAGACGATCGGACCATCCTTTGACTCCAGTCGTATGCCGCTAATGCGTTGACCGGCATGCCCCCAGTTGCCTTGTTCCGTGCTTGGGTCGAGCAGGAGCATGACCTGCGTCCCGCCTTGCCCGTTCGCGTCGGCGCCAAAGACCAGGCCATAAACTTTCTCCCGACCCATGAAGCCAGAAGAGTGGGCCTGGCGCTTGCCATCGAGCAAGACTTCGTCCCAGAGCAGATTGCGCCGCCACTGCAGCACATGCATGCTGTCTCCGTTGACGACTTTGATATCGACCTGGTGCAGGCCGAGGCGGACGATTTCTGCATGCATGGGAGGACTCCTTCTTATTGATAAACAATAAGTTGTGTGCGGGCCGGAGTCAAGAAAAAGCCCGGACACGACGGTCCGGGCTTCTCAATCGGAAACGGTTCCGGCTCTACTCTTCCATCGCCGTGATCGTCGCGGTGCCCGATCCGCCGGTCGACAATGTGTAACCGGCGCTTTCGCCAACCGCTTCAGCGACACCGTCAAAGGTTGCGCAAATTTCGCCTTGTTCCGGTACGTCGGCGCAGAGAGTCTTGGCCTCTTCGTCCCATGTGTAAGACGCAGAGATATCCCCGCTTGTGGCGGTGCCTTCGCCATCAAAGGTCCACTCTGATGTGGTGCCGTCGTCGTTTGCGAACGAAATGGTGATTGACGCCGCGAATGCAGGCGCTGCGATGAATCCTGCAGCAACAGCTGCAGCAATAAACTTTTTCATTTGGCCATCCTCCCAAAAATTAAGCGCCGCCAGTGCTCCGGCGACGCTGTTATGGTTAATGGCGAGTTGCCATGCTGCCAAGGGCAGCGCGGTTTTTATTGTCCGGCGAAGCGCAGGAAGCGGTTGCGCAAGTCCTGATCGGTCTTGAACACACCGGTGAACTGGGTCGTCACCGTCGCCACATTCTTGTGGTGAATGCCGCGCGTTGTCATGCATTGATGCTTGGCGTCAATCAGAACGGCGACGCCAGCAGGCTGTAGCGCATCGGTGATGCAATCGGCCACCTGTGCGGTCATGGTTTCCTGGGTTTGCAGGCGCTTGCCGAAAATCTCGACCACGCGGGCGATCTTGGAAATACCGACAACCCGGTGTGTGGGCATATAAGCAACATGCGCTTTGCCTAGAATTGGCACCATGTGGTGTTCGCAATGGCTTTCGACATCGATGTCCTTGAGCATGACGATGTCGTCATAGCCTTGCACATCTTCGAATGTACGCGCCAATTCCTTGGCTGGGTCCATTTCGTAACCAGCGAAAAACTCTTGATAGGCTTTGACGACGCGCTTCGGCGTGTCGATCAGGCCTTCGCGGCGGGGATCGTCGCCTGCCCAGGCAAGCAAGGTACGAACGGCGTCCATAGCTTCTTCCATGCTGGGACGCACGATTTCAGCTTCGCCGGTGATTTGATCTTCAGGGGTGATGGCATCCATAGCCATATGCAATTTCCTTAGTCTGAGGGACGGAGGTCGAGCCGTACCCGGAGCGAACCATTCAAGGACCCTGCCAGATAAGGACTTAACGCCCGCCCGGAGTTTATACCCTCAGGGCGATAAAACGGTACATAATGGCGAATTCCACATGTTACCAGTGTCTCTTTACGGTAAGCACGAGCAATCAGATCTCACAATTGAGTGAAATAAGTCCTTATCCAGGCGTCTCACGTCACCCGTGGAGACCCCTTTCCTGACCGATCTGAAACAGTAAACTCCTTGTATGGACTTATCATCAAATCCCGCTCTTGAGCCATTCCGCGACCAGGTGCGCGCCTTTTTCGAAACCGAGTATCCGCAAGAAATCCGCGCAAAGGTCGCGACCGGTGCCAGTTTGACGACGGCAGAAGTACGAAAATCGGAAATGGCGCTCGGGGCGAAAGGTTGGCTCGCCAGCGCCTGGCCGAAAGAATATGGCGGTCCGGGCTGGAGCCTGGAAGAACAATATATCTTCGATGAAGAACTAGAGCGCGCGGGTGTGCCGACTGTAACCCCGATGGGCGTGATCTATGTTGGTCCGATTGTCTACACATTCGGATCTGAGGCGCAGAAGGAAAAATGGCTGCCCGGCACGCGCGACGGCTCGCTCGGCTGGGCGCAGGGCTATAGCGAACCAGATAGCGGCTCAGACCTCGCCTCGCTGCAATTCTCGGCCAAACGGGACGGCGATGAATACGTGCTCAATGGCACCAAGATCTGGACCAGCGCGGCGCAGCATGCCGACTGGATCTTCTTGCTGACGCGCACATCCAAGGAAGAGAAGAAGCAGCTCGGGATCAGTTTCATCTGTTGCGAGATGGATCGACCGGGTGTGACGCTGAAGCCGATTATCTCGATCGATGGCAAGCATGCCCTGAACATGGTGATCTTCGAAGATGTCCGTGTGCCGGCGGATTATCTCATCGGCGAAGAGGGCAAGGGCTGGACCTATAGCCAATATTTGCTTGGCTTCGAGCGCACGTCCTATGCGCGCATTGGCGGCAAGCGCAAACAATTGAGCCATATTCGAGCGCTCGCCACAGCCGAACCCACGGGCGGCAACACCCGGCTGATTGATGATGACTCCTTTGCGCGCAAGCTGAGCGACGCCGACATGGCTGTAGACGGTCTCGAGATGACCGTGCTGCGGGTGCTCTCAGCCGTGAAGGATGGGGGCAGCCCCGGCAAGGAAGCGTCAATCATCAAAATCCTCGCAACCGAAACCGCGCAGCAGATCACCACCCTCTATCTCGACGTTGCTGCCGCGCATGGCCTGCGCAAGTTCGAAGACAGTGTCAGTCCCGACTGGACCGGTCACGCGGCTTATGCAGCGCCAGGTGTCTCGACCTATTTCGGAGCCCGCGCTCAGAGCATTTATGGCGGCACGAATGAGATTCAAAAGAACATCATTGCCAAGCGCGTCCTCGGATTGTGAGTGAGTGTGATGGGTGTCGTCCCTGAAATCCGGCCGTACCAATCGGAAGACGAAACGGACGTCATCGCGGTTTGGAACATCGTCTTTCCTGGCGAGGCGGCGTGGAACAGGCCCGAAGATGTCATCGCCCGCAAACTCACGGTGCAGCCCGACCTGTTTTTTGTGGCCGTGAGCGAGGATCGTGTCGTCGGGACCATTATCGCTGGATTTGACGGTGTCCGCGGTTGGATACACAAGCTCGCCGTCCACCCTGATTTCAGACGTCAGGGGCTTGCTTCTAAACTGATGCGACAGGCTGAACGCGGCCTAAAAGCGATCGGTTGCCCGAAAGTCAATTTGCAGGTGCGTGCCTCGAATTCGGACGTGATCGCATTTTATCGTGCCCTCGGTTATTCCGTTGAAGAGAGAGCCAGCCTTGGGAAACCGCTCGCGTAAAGCCTGATTGGCTCTGGCCCCTCCCGCTCTGGTACTTGCCGCTTCGGATAAGCAAAGCTCCGCATTGACGGATCTTGAAACTCGGGTATGACAACGTGAGACAAATTGGGAGTTCATAATATGCGAGCTGTCTTTCTCATCGGCGCTCTGGCCGTATCAGGTTGCGCGATTTCCGCGCAGGCCGAACACGCCGCGGAGCCACATCTCACCCATTCGGTGTTCTTCGATCTCAAGACCAATGACGAAGATTCAGTGCAAGCTCTGGTCGATGCTTGCTATGAATATCTCGCGCCGCACGAAGGTATCGTCTATTTCTCTGCCGGGCCGCGGCATGTGGAATATCAGCGCGAGGTCAATGATCTTAGCTTCGATGTCGCGCTGACCATCGTGTTCGAGAACACCGCTGCGCAAGAGGCTTATCAAGTGACCGAACCGCATCGGCAATTCATCGAAGCGTTCAATGCGAACTGGGCGAGCGTTCGGGTATTTGACAGTCTGGCACCGGTGCCAGCGAAATAGCGCCCCACCTGCCTAGTCGCCATCCATACGCAGCGCCGCAACGAAAGCCTCTTGCGGGATCTCGACCTTGCCGAACTGGCGCATGCGCTGCTTCCCCGCTTTCTGCTTGTCGAGCAGCTTGCGTTTCCGCGTCGCGTCGCCGCCATAACATTTTGCCGTCACATCCTTGCGCAGGGCCGAGATCGTCTCGCGCGCGATGATGCGCCCGCCAATCGCCGCCTGGATCGGAATCTTGAACATCTGGCGCGGGATCAGGTCCTTCAATCGCTCGCACATCTGGCGGCCACGGCTCTCAGCCCGGTCGCGGTGGACCAGCATGGCGAGGGCATCGACGGGCTCATCATTGACCAGAATATTCATCTTCACGAGATTCTCGGCGCGATGTCCGACAATCTCATAATCAAAGCTCGCATAGCCGCGTGAAATCGATTTCAAACGGTCATAGAAATCGAACACCACTTCGTTGAGCGGCAGCTCATACTGAACCATGGCGCGGCCACCAACATAAGACAGCTCAGTCTGTATGCCTCGGCGGTCCTGGCACAGTTTCAGGATCGAGCCGAGATATTCATCCGGCGTATAGATGGTCGCCTTGATCCAGGGCTCGCGGACTTCGGCAATCTTGACCACGTCCGGCATGTCGGCCGGATTGTGTAACTCGATCTCGGTGCCATCCGTCATCGTCATCTCATAGACCACGCTCGGCGCGGTCGCGATCAGATCGAGGTCGAATTCGCGGCTTAGGCGTTCCTGGATGATTTCCAGGTGCAAGAGGCCGAGGAAGCCACAGCGAAAGCCCATGCCGAGCGCTGCCGACGTTTCCATCTCCCAGGTAAAGGAGGCATCGTTCAGGCGCAGCTTGCCCATCGCCGCGCGCAGATCGTCAAAATCGCCGGCATCCATCGGGAACAGGCCGCAAAACACCACGGGCTGCACATCCTTATAGCCGGGTAGGGCATCTTCAGTGCCATGCTTGTCTGTGGTGATCGTATCCCCGATCGCGCAATCGGCGACTTCCTTGATGGATGCAATCAGGAAACCAACTTCGCCCGGTCCCAGCTCATCGACATCGGTTGGGTTTGGCTTGAAGACCCCGACCTTGTCGACTTCATAAGTCGCGCCGGTCTTCATCATTTTGATCTTCATCTTCTTTTTCAGCACGCCGTCATGCATGCGCACGATGACGACAACACCGAGATACGGATCGTAATAGGCATCGACCAGCGCGGCTTTCAGCGGCGCATCTACTTCGCCATGATCTGGTGCCGGCAAGCGGGTGACGATCGCCTCGAGCACATCATCTATGCCGATCCCGGTCTTGGCCGAGATCTCGACGGCATCGGAGGCGTCGAGGCCAATCACATCCTCGATCTGCTCTTTCACCGCCGGCACGTCAGCGGCGGGCAAGTCGATCTTGTTGAGCACCGGCACGATCTCATGATCCTGCTCGATCGCCTGATAGACATTGGCAAGCGTCTGCGCCTCGACGCCCTGGCTCGCATCGACAACCAGCAGTGAGCCCTCGCAAGCGGCGAGGCAGCGGCTGACTTCATAGGAAAAGTCCACGTGTCCCGGCGTATCCATCAGGTTCAGCGCATAGGTCTCGCCGTCCTGGGCCTTGTAATCGAGGCGGACGGTCTGAGCCTTGATCGTAATCCCGCGCTCTTTCTCGATATCCATCGAGTCGAGCACCTGCTCCGACATTTCCCGCTCGGTCAGCGTGCCGGTCTGCTGGATCAGGCGATCCGCCAGCGTCGACTTGCCATGGTCGATATGCGCGACAATGGAGAAGTTCCGGATTCTATCACGTGGTGTCATAAGCGGGCATATAGCGAGTGTTTGCGGGCCCGCCTAGCGGGATTGTGTGTGCCGGGGCGGTATTCACCCTCAAGACCCTCATCCTGAGCGAAGTCGAAGGATCGGGGGCCGGGCTTTTGGGCACTTGCATCAAGCCCGCCTCGTCCTTCGACCCTCGATCGGGCCGAGGGCAGGCTTCGCTCAGGATGAGGCTGAAGGGGGTTTCATGCATGTCGAAATCCCTCACAGCGTTTCCGCTTGAGGTTATAGAAAGGCTAGGCGCGTCTGACACAAACGCGAAGTGACTGCCGCTCTCTCGAGACGGCGTATAGCGCCTGGGTGAGACGCGCCTGCGGCGGCATGTTTTCCCCGTTGGTTCCTATGGTCGCTATGCCATAGGCAACTCCGGAAAGCTTGGATCTTACAGCCATGACAGCTCGCCTTGTATCATCGGACCAAGGGCTCACAGTCCCGACCGGCACCGGGCAAAGGGGTCGGAGCCCTAAGCTCAGCCACCGGACCGCCGCTCTCCTCCCCTGCCAAGCCGTTCCGGACAAGCCTTTCGTCAGGAGGAGATGGAGAGGAGTATACCCTGGTTTTGAAGGGTGGGGATTGAGGTGGGGATTAAGCGCCCTGAATCCTCTACGCGCGCGCCCTTCTCCCAGATGCGGGAGAAGGGTCGGGGATGAGGGCACCGGCGTTTCATGCCGCGCCGTCATTGCTTCACTGAAAACATCTTGCCCTCACCCCACCCCCCCTCCCGCAATCGGGAGAGGAGCTTTATCGCGTGGGGAACGCCGAGGAAACAGGTGGGGATTGAGGTCTGCTTTGGGCCAGGAGGAGACATTGGCTCCCTTAGGCCCTCATCCCGAACGAAGCTTGCCCTCGGTTCGATCGAGGGTCTCAGGAAAAAGGGCGAGCCCGATCAGGCTCGCCCCATCAATTGGTCAGGCGTGAGGTCTAGAAGGACTTGCGAACCGTCACACCAAACTGTTGGCCACGCGGCAGAAATGACACATGGGCCCGGGCGAAAAAGCGGAAATCACCCGGATCGACATAGCGAAACACCCCGATCGGCGCATCGTCATCGAGGATGTTTCGGCCCCAGAGCGAAATCTCTGTATTCGAGTCCGCGTGATCGAGCGTCAAACGAAGATTGGTTTTGAAACTCTCGCCGGTTTCGATCAGATTCTGAACCTGCGCGTATTGCGATGAGCGATAAATGCCATCAACGCGAAGGTTCGGCGTCCAGCCCGAAACGACAGGGAACGTGTAATTCGCCATCACTGTCGCGGTGTCTTTCGGCACGCGTGGCACGCTGAATCCGACAATTGTGTCAGATGGTAAAATCGTCGCCTGAGTGGGATCGCTGCCTTCGGTGAACTCACCATCGGCCCGCGAATACACGGCCCCAATCGTCAGATTGTCGGTGACATCAAACTGGCCATCGATCTCAAGACCATTGATCTCGGTTTTACCAGCGTTCAACACGACCGTGACCTGGACCTGTTGGGGTGTGCCTTCATTCAGGATGACAACCTGGCTGATCTGCTGGTCTTCAAGATCGATGCGATAGAGCGCCCCTGACAGACGCAGTCGATCATTGAGATACTGCCCCTTCAGGCCGATTTCATATTGAGTCGAAATCTCTTCGTCGAATGAAGAGAAGGGCGCCTCGACCGGGTCATCCGGATTCACATTCGTGTTGAAACCGCCCGCTTTGTTGCCGGTTGATACGCTGCCATAAAGCAGGGTTCCATCGGCAAATGTATAGTCAGCGGTCGCCCGATAGGTGAAGCCGTCAAAGGTCGCGCCTAATTCACGTCCACGGGCGTTCGCAACCGCCGTGACGACGCCGACATCCTCTTCATAGTACCGCCCTTCCAGGCCGAGGGAAAAATTGTCAGAAACGTCAAATGAAAGCGCCCCATAGACGGCTTTCTCTTCATTGCTGCGTTCCCCGTCAAAACCGTAAGTGGCTTCCAGGATGTTGCGATCCGTGCCGGAGGATTCCTCATCATAGACAAACGCCCCGAGAATCCAGTCCAGCTGATCATTGATCGTGCCGTTCAAGCGAAGCTCGTGAGACCAGTAATCGCGTTCGCTGCGGTCATCGGTCACCCAGGCCGACGGGAAAGAGCCGAAGGAGTTGCCAACGATCGTGCCAGAATAAGACTGGTTGGTGATGGTCTGGCCTTCTTCGGAAGTGTACCCGCCCATATAGGTTAGCGAGAGATTTTCAGAGAAGTCGTAAGTGACATCCCCGGTGACGCGGCGGATTTCTCGATCCAGCCCGGCCTGAAAATCCCAGGCGGCGGGAATGCCGCCAAAGAATGGCGATACGATCTGTCCTTGATCTGCAGATGTCGCAATGTCTACCGAGCTTGGGGTCGATGCCTCGCCGCAGAAATAGGATCGAATGACTTCCGGACACGCCATTCCGCCTGCAACAACTGAGTTGTTGAAGGTTGAGTCGAACAATTGCCCGGCAAATTGACCGTCTTCATCCTTCGAGTAATAGGCGCGGAAATTCGCCTCGAGTTGAGGCGTTTGCGGGGGTTGGAAATTGATTGCGCCATAGACGGCATTGGTCATCTCCTCGCCAACGTCACGTGCATTGGAGTTGACGTTCGTATTGTCATACTCGCCGCCATAGGCGTAGTAGCGACCGCCAATGGCAAGGTTGAAACCCTCCGCGAGCGGCCCGGATATACGCGCGGTAAACTCCGTCTGGTCATGCTCGGCATAGGTCGCAGACAGGTTGGCTTCGAATTCATCGCTTGGTTTCTTCGAGATATAGTTGATCACGCCGCCATAGGTTGAGCGGCCATAGAGCGCCCCTTGTGGGCCCTTCAAAACTTCAACGCGGTCAACATTATCGAGAATCTCGGAAATGATGCCATTGCGGACATAGACGCCATCAATAAACAACCCGACGGGTTGCGCCGTTTCGGTGCGCAGGTTTGAGATCCCGCGAATAACCGGACGTTCTCCCGAGCGACCAAAGTCACCCGCGATTTGCAGTCCAGGCGTCAGGTCGGCGACATCTCTCGCACTGACCGCGCCGAAGGATTCAAGCAACTCAGCCGAATACGCAGACACCGAAATCGGGGCTTCAAGAAGTGTTTCCTCTTTCTTCCGGCCGGTAATGATGACGACGTCTTGTCTCGCTTCAGGTTCGTCTTCGCCGCTTTGTGCGATCGCGGGCACGGTAAAACAGGTTAGAGCCAGCGCGGTTGCACCGGCCATCAAAAATGACTTGGACATTCATTCCTCCCTATGCGCCAGCGCGATCCTCAACACGCATGACAGTTCGTATACCACTCAAATGATATACCATTTAGGGACTGCATTTTTGAGACATTGACAACCTCAATCTTTATCCCCGTGCCAAATGTCCGGACATTGTTGCAGAATGAACACAAGCCAAAGCGGTGTGACCGACCAGATTCTCGGTTTCTATTCCGCGGGTTTGCACCGGATGCGTGCGCGATTTCGAAACATCAAAGAGCGACTGACCTGGAGTGATTCAGGTGACCGAGCCGATGTCCGTTTCGGGTCAGGAGCGGATATTGTCACATTAGGCCCTCATCCTGAGCGACGTCGAAGGATAAAGGGCCGTGCGTCCGGGGAGCCCGCCTCGTCCTTCGACTTCGCTCAGGATGAGGCTCAATGGAATTCCCGATGATTATTTCCGCTCTGACGTCGAAAGCAGACATTGTGTCCCTACGCTGCGCCGCGCCACATGACGCCACGCGCGTGCCGCGCTAGACCCGCCCTCATGTTCCGACTCTTCAAACGCGACGAAACCGGCAAGATTGCCGCCTATCATGAGGTTTGGGTTGAGCTGAAACCGCGGCGCATCATTGAGCATTGGGGCATGGTCGGGACTCGCGGAGATACGGACGCGCACCGGATCAAGCTGCTCAGGTCGCTGGAAAAGCAGGTCGATGACCTGCTCGACCCGGCACGCGAACTGGGATTTACCGAGATCGAGCCTGGCGATTATCAGACGCTGATTGTCGAATACCTGCTTGGCGAGGCCTGGCGCGGCGATGATGTCTTAAAAATCCGTGAGGCTGAGGAGGCCCTGACCGAGGTGCTGGGCTGGACCGGGCTCGGGGTTTGCGAGGGCGAAACCGTAACAGATACAGCGATTGAGCTGACCTGTCGGGTGCTCGACCCGGATCTCGCCCGCGCCCGCATTGCCGAACAAATGGCAGGCACAGAGTTTGCTGACTATTCCCGCATGTATCAGGAATAGCTATAGGTTGCGCATGGCCGACACCAATACCCTTATCGAGACCAAATCCAAGGCACAGACCGGCCTGACGCCGGAAGGCTGGCTGACCGATAGCTGGTATCTGGCCTGTCTGTCATCGGAACTGAAGCCCGGAAAACAAGTGCGCCGGATCGTTCTGGGACAGCCTTTGGTGGTCGCACGGACCGACAAGGGCGAAGTGTTCGCGCTGCGCGATATTTGTCCGCACCGGCTGGTGCCGCTGAGCGCCGGGCGCCAGGTCGAGACAGAGGGTGAAGCGACGCTGGAATGTCCCTATCATGGCTGGCGCTTTGGCAGCGACGGTGTGTGCCGCCACATGCCGAGCCTGACCGGCTCCGAGCCGTATGATCCGAGCAAGGTCAAGGTGCGTCGCTATCCGGTGCATGAGGCACATGGCGCGATCTATGTGTTCATCGCCGATGATCCGCGCTTTACCGGCGCCCCGGACGTACCGGTGCCGCATTTCGGGCCGCTGCCGGAAAAACCGAAATTTGTCATCGAGGACGTGTTCAACGCGCATATGGACGATGCTGTGGTCGGCTTGATGGATCCGGCGCATGTGCCCTTCGTGCATAATCAATGGTGGTGGCGCCCGCCTTCGGTCGGCCTGAAACTGAAGGAAAAGCCTTTCATTCCAGCCGATCGCGGCTGGGCCATTGATCGGCATAAACCGAGCTCGAATTCAAAACTCTACAAATGGGTGTTTGGCGACGAGGTGGAGACAGAGATCCACTTCCAGCTGCCGGGCTTCCGGTGGGAGATCATCTCGAATGACAAGGCCCGGCTGCTGACGCTGACCTGTCTGACACCTGAAGGACCGAAGCGGACGCGGATCACTCAAATGACCTGGTGGACCGGCGCGCCGCTGCTGCATCTGGCGATCCCGATCGCCAAGCCGATGGC
>Ga0207422_1004374_pt1 | contig 11819 bp, 8 predicted proteins | sample MarCyaLeptolynsp_FD_187757 | JGI IMG/M metagenome (GOLD analysis project Ga0207422, IMG submission 187757) | Marine cyanobacterial communities from Panama - species 1 Leptolyngbya sp. (SPAdes) | ecosystem: Environmental > Aquatic > Marine > Unclassified | place: Panama: Panama City | collected... | reverse complement strand
CTAACCAAATCTGGAATATGGCCATATGATGATTGATGGACCGCAAAGTCGAAACAAAGCATCTGGTCAGCAGGCACAAGATATATGTTGGTCTCATCAAATTTGCGGCCGGGTATCGTGAAACTGATCGATTGCCCCCACCATGTAAGTGCCTTTTCTACAGACCATCCACCATGGCGCAAAAGACCACGCTGCCAGCAATAATCCAGCAGTCGTCCCATCAAAGAAGAATCAAAAACTCTCTTCATCGTAAACTCGTTTTGGTAACAATAACGGCCTTGTATACAGGGCTAATGTTTCAGTTTGATCACTGTCAGAAAAATCCAGCCGGATCAAATCCGGTGCGTGGGACGCGACAGTCCAGCTGTTATGGGTGAGTTGATCCCCTTGCTGAGGCTGTTCAATAAACCGGAAATGTTTTAATGGCCGATCAAATGTAATGGTTTTGACGATTGGCTCATTGGTGCTTACCTCTTTGAGATGAATATCCAACTTTCCCTGATTGATGATCAGTTTTGTTTGATATAATCCGGCTGGCAGGGCTGCAAAAGGACTGCGTATATAAAAATCAATCTGGTTTTCCTTACCACTGAACGCGAGTATTTTTCCTTGTCTAGGCTGGCTGATGAAAAAGGGTTCAGCCTGTTCGATCAGATGATTTAACAGACGCCTTGACTTCACGGACTGGCTCGTTTTCTGGCTGATTTGATCAGAGGTTTTCCAGGCCCGTTCCCCAAAACCCACTGCACCGGATAACATCAGCATGATCATGGACAACAAAGCCATGCTGATCAGCAGTTCCAGTAATGTGAAACCGTGCCTATGCTTCATAGGCTCCTCGATATTCTTGATAAGCGGTGGCTTTTTAACAGAGGTTTGCCGTCGGGCTGCTGGATGATAATTTCCTGAAGGCGAAAACCTTGTAGGTTTAGTTGTGGGGAAGTTATATCCCGTATTTGAACAGTTAAATCGCCCGTTTTTGGGGTAGCCTGACCACTGATGATTTTCGTCATCAAATTTTCGGCCTGATCAAGTGATGTCAGGATTTTTTGCTGTTTATGTTGGCGGTGGAAACTGTCCGACATGGCCATATATCCGACCGTCATGCTGATCGCCAGAATTGCAAAGGCCACCAGCGTTTCCAGCAGGGTAAAACCCTGTATGTTTTGCCTATGATGCATCTTGAATAGTGACCTCTGTTGATAACCAGTCGATATTCACAATGCGCTGACGTTTTTGCAGGTGCAGGGTAATTTTGCCCCCTGTGGTGGTGCCATCGGGAAAAAAGATGATCCTTCCGACGTCATCTGTTTGTTTTAATTTCTGAGCGGTGGTTAGACTGATCTGGTCCAGTTTTTCAAGATGGATATGTGTCTGATCATGCCAGATGGTTTTTTTGGTTACATCAATCCATAAATCTATGGGCCGGGATTGTTTTTTGGCCTGCAGACTGCTGCGCAGGGCCATAGATTTTATATCTTCGGTCGCGGTCCTTAACGTGGATTTCTCACCGCCGCCGAATATTACTGGTCCGGCAATGCCCGCCAGCAAGCCGATGAAGACCAGCACCACCAGCATTTCCATCAGACTGAATCCCTGATCTTTTTGGGTATGCTTACTCATAATAATTGATTGATACCCAGAACGGCGGACATGATTGACCAGATCACAACCCCGACCACCAGTCCCATAAACAGCGTCACCATCGGGGTGAGCATAGAGGTCAGTTTTTTGAGCCGCTTTTCCATTTTATAATCCAGCATATCGGCCAGTTTATTCAGCATATGCGTAAGTTGATTACTTTCTTCGCCAATTCGTAAAAATTGAATGGTTAGTGGCGTCAGAAGAGCTGTTTTATCAATGGCCTGCCAAAGTGGCTTTCCCTGTTCCACATCTTCGGCGGCTTTTTGCAGTGCCTGATCAATCATTAGATTGCCTGTACTTTTGGCGGCCAGCGGCAGGGCCTGTTGCAAGGTCACACCACCCTCCAGCAAAATGGCAAGACCACGGGCAAAACGTATCGTTGCCAGTTCTATCAGCATGCTCCTGATAAACGAAAAACGCAGTAACAAATCATCCAGCTTTTTTTGTCCCGCTTGATCGCGTTTCAGCACAACCACATAACAGGCCGTCATGAACAACAACAATAAGAACCAGGGACCAAAATTGATCATGGCATGGCTGACGGATTGCAAGGCGCGGGTGATCCATGGCAAAGAGGCCCCGGCATCGGCAAAAATCGGCTCAAACCGCGGTAAAATGACCGTGACCATCAGGATAATCACGCCAATGGCTGTCAAGGTCAGGATAAAGGGATAGGTCAGGGCCGAAAAAAGCTGATTTTTCAGGGCAAGGGCATTTTTGTGATATTCAGCAAGCCGTTTCAGAACTATTGGCAAAGTTGCACTCAGTTCACCTGCACGGATCATATTGATATCTACGGCACTGAAAGACAAAGCCGGGTCGTTCAGGCCCACGGATAATTTTTCACCGGCACGTAATTTGTCCAGAACCTTTTGCATCAGAGGCTGTTGCTGTTCAGAAAGGGATTCGATCAATAAGGTCAGGGATTGTTCAATGGTTAACCCTGCATCCAGTAACAGCGCCAGTTGTTCCATCAATTCGGCCCGTTCCGCTCTGGATATTTTTTGTGTGCTGCCGATTTCCATCATCATGATGCGGCGCAGGGCGTTGTCGTTATTGTAAAGTGTAACGGGCGACAAGCCTTTTTGGCGCAACTGCCTCAACGCTTCATGACGATTATTAGCGTTCAGTTCACCTTTATGAAGCTGTCCATCAGGGGAATGGGCATGATAGGTAAATTGGGACATATGGGGTTACTTTCCCTGTCCGGTAATACGCAAAACTTCTTCCAGAGACGTCTGACCCGCCAGCACTTTCAGAAGACCATCACCACGCAAAGATTTCCAGCCATGCTCAAGAATATCCTTTTCAATATGACTGGCATCATGACGATTATAAATATGTTGTCGTATATTTTGATCTATATCCAGCAATTCGTGAATGATTGTCCGTCCCCGGTAGCCACTGTGGTTACAATCATCGCATCCGGATGCCTGATAGATTTTAACTTTTCCATTTTGAATATGGCCATCCAGAAGATGTTCCTGTCCGGGAATATGGCGTTTCAGAAGTTCTGCATCCATCTCGATTTCAGATTTGCAGGTATCACATAAACGTCTTACAAGTCGCTGGGCCAATACACCGGATAAAGTTGAAGCCAATAAATAATCATCAATGCCCATATCCAGAAGGCGCGATATGCTGGCACTTGCGCTGTTGGTATGAAGGGTGGCCAGAACAAGGTGGCCTGTCAGGGATGCTTCAATGGCAATTTGGGCGGTTTCCAAATCACGAATTTCACCGATCAGGAGGATATTCGGGTTATGGCGCAATGTGGCCCGCAAAACCCTGGCGAAATCCAGACCAATTTCCGGTTTGACCTGTGTTTGCACAATACCGGGTAGTTCATATTCCACCGGATCTTCAACGGTGATGATTTTACGATCCGAATGATTAAGATCGCTCAATGCCGCATAAAGGGTGGTGGTTTTACCGCTGCTGGTGGGGCCTGTGACCAGGAAAATACCATTAGGGCGGTTCAGGATATGTTGAATATTTTTTGTGTCCTCGTCATGAAAACCCAGTTTAGCGAAATCCAGTTCGACGGCATCCTGGTCCAATATGCGGATGACGATGGTTTCACCGTGAATGGCGGGCAGTGTGGCAACGCGCAAGTCGATATTGCGCCCGCGGATCGTGGTGCGGATACGTCCGTCCTGGGGCAATCTGTTTTCAGCAATATTCATATGGGCCAACAGTTTAATGCGGGATAAAACAGCCGCAGCATGATGGGATTGAATATGATCCACAACATGCAATTCGCCGTCCAAACGGTACCGAATACGCAAAGCCTGACGTTCGGATTCCAGATGAATGTCCGTCGCCTTTTGCTCAACGGCTGAATCCAGAATACCGTTCACCTGACGAATGACCGGTGCTTCACTGGCCAGCTCTTTCAGGCGATCCAGATCTTCAGTGTTTAAATTTGGGGTATTTGTATCGGTGATCTTCTCTGGATCTTGTTCCTGCCGGACCAGGTTCTTTTCAATTTGCGATAGCGTCGCAACATAAAGGTCCAGCTCTTTATCAACAGCCAGACGTGCCGCGCGAATTTTAAAGTGATCTGTCGGGTCCGTCAGGGCAATCGCGATATTTGTTGTGCTTTCCCACAATGGTAATAAAGCATTTTCCTGACAGAATTTGTGAGGTAATGGACCATCCATCAGAATATCAGGATCAAGATGTTCCAGATGGCCTTCATTTAAGGTTTCAAGCTGATGATATGCCGCCAAGGCTGTTTGGCACTGGATATCAGTCATGATGCCTAAGCGAATAAGCACATCCACCAGTCGGGTTTTGCTTTCTGAACTGACCTGCTGAGCGCGGTGCAAATCATTCTGATCGATGAAATGTTGTTCGGTGATATAATGCTCAAAACTGACATGCTGTTGATTTTCTGAAGGATGAAACACGTCAGTTTCATTGTATAAAGCGTCAGACATTGGTCATTACTCAATTTAAATATAGACGAATAATCTATGACCACTATATGACGAAGGCATGACAGCTGATGCCGTCATGCCTTAAATTTTATCTGATTTCTTTGGTGTTATTTACGTCTTTGACGCCTGAAAAATATCAGGCCCAGACCTAAACCAATCAGCCCTAATGCGGCAGGTTCCGAAACAAATGTGATTGAACGAACCCGGAAAGCATCGGCCGGATCAATGGTTGTGAATTCAAATATATGGCCAGAGATTTGAGTTAATGAAAAATCCAGACGGTTACGATTTGCAAAAATAATGTCCGGTGTGTTGTTATCAACCGTCAGGGAAATGAATTCGCCCCGTGCAGAGGATAAAACAATTTCATATAGTTTAAGTGACGCGGTGGCTGCCAATTCAAAAATCAGGGATTCATTTTCATTAATCTGGGCGCGGGGATTAAAACAATTTACCCCCAGACCACGACCGCTACCATTGGCGCGAACTTGTGGGCCGTTTTGAAAATCCACACAAATATCCGGGCTTGCAGCGGAAACCGTTAACAAATGATCTACCTGCCATGTTTGGCCCAGATTTGTACCACTGGAAAAATTAGAAAAATCATATTTGATAAACCCAGCTTGTGCTGTTGTATTTAACAAAAACAAACTGGATACTGCGAGCATACTTGTAAGAACTTTTTTAAACATTGCTGATCCTTTAAACGTTTTAAATAAGGCGTTTAAAAGCAAGTCCTATGCCAAGAGTTTAAGCTTATAAAGGTATCTGAATACCTCTTTAAGTGAGAGCGATTTAAAAACAATAGATAAACTGTCAAGAAACTATACAGCTGTCATCATATTGAAATATTTGGTTTTTTGCTGACAATGATTTTTAAGCATACGTTAATAAGTATCTTTGTTGTTCACACATCTAGAGGTGGGGTAGATATGGCGCACCCGAGAGAATTCGAACCTCTGGCCTCTGCCTTCGGAGGATAAATATTGTGAAATGGATAATATTGGGTATAATTTGATTAATTTATATAAAACAATATATTAGGTGTATACATCTGATTTTTTGGTTGTGCTATACTTCGTTTATATAGATAAAATATGCGATATTTTGGTACCCTCATGGTGCCCCTAATTTTATGATACAGGTTGATATATACCAAAAAGAAGTTCCCAATCCTTAACCAAACAACTAGTTGATCATTTAAAGCCAGTGCCTGGAAAAGATTTTGTTATTTGGGATCGTGTACTCTCTGGTTTCGGGCTTCGTGTTAAACCTTCTGGGGTGAAACCCTTTGTCATCAAATATCGTAATAACCAATATAAACATCGTAAAATGACATTGGGTTAGTATGGTGCTTTAACAGTGCCTCAGTCAAGTCAATTGGCACAACAAAAACTGGTAACTGTAGCTGAGGGAAGGGATCCTGCAGAAGAAGCAAAACGCGAGCATGAGGCTCTGACAATTGCCGGGTTATGCGATCATTATTATGAACAAGCCAAAGCAGGTAATATTTTATCCCGTGGTAAGGTGAAAAAGTCCTCCAGACTTGCTATAGGTTATGGTCGCATTGAACGACATACTAAACCTCTGTTGGGGCAGATGGCTGTGGCTGATCTGACAAGACGGGATGCAGAGAAATTCATGCAGGATATACGTGATGGGGCCACGGCGGCTTCTATCAAAACCGGTAAGTATGGCAGATCTCGTGTTAGGGGAGGGGCCGGTACAGCAAAGAAAGCATTGTCTTTATTATCTGCAATATATAACTATGCCCTTCGTCAGGAACTGGTTGAGGATAATCCCTGTCGTTATGTTGCGCGCCCTGTTGATAATAAACGTCAACGTTTTCTAACGCCTGAAGAATATGGTAGGCCAGGTCTTGCCGTAAAGGAGGCAAAACAGAATGGGGAAAATCAATACATTCTGGCTGCTATTGAGGTTCTTTTATTCACCGGATGTCGGAAGGGAGAAGTACTGAACCTGAGGCGTCATGAAGTTGATATTGCAAAGTACTGTTTGCGTTTCGGCGCTACGAAAAGCGGTGAACAAGTACGTCCATGTGGCCAATCTGCAATGAAAATTCTGTCACATCTTCTGGAAAGTCATGATAGCGATTGGGTATTTCCTGCATATAGAATTGATGGCACTATAACTGATGTCCGAAAACCTTTAATCAAGCTATGTAAAACGGCCAGTCTCAAAGAGGTAACACTCCATGTTTTCCGACATAGTTTTGCGACGGTGGCCCATGAACTTGGCTATAGTCAACTGACTATTGCCGGGTTATTGGGGCATAGGCTTTCCAGTGTCACAAGCCAGTATATTCATCATGTGGATCATGCTTTACTCAAGGCCGCTGATCGTGTGTCGCAAATTGTGCAAAGTAGATTGTATAGGTATGGCCAATAATGTGATGTGCCTAATAACGATTAATTTTAACTAATTTTTTGCAAGAAAATATATTTATCTTGAGTTTTATAGGGCCATTCTCTTCTGGTTTGAAACTTTAACGCCCTTTGCATTATGTTTCATAATAATCACTTTACAAAATAGAGAATTTGGATGTCAAAATCTCTAAGGAGGAACAAAATTCTTTTTTATAGTAAATAATACAACAATTTATGCTATAGTGATTAGAGGGAAATACAATTTATATTAATGCCAGTGTCAATTGGAGGGGAAAATGAACCTGACAGGTTTCATTTCAGCGCTGCAGAAATATTTTAATGATATATTGGGGTCACTTCTTCCTGGTTTGATCTTATTATACGGCTTTAAGTTCGTTATGGTATTCGACTTATGGTTTCCAGGACTCTCGGATATCACCTTTGAAACACATGCGATCTCTATTGTTTGTGTGGCTTTTCTGATGGGGCATCTGTTGGATCAGGTTTATCAGTTCAGCTTCAAGAAAATCAGCCAAATGCCGATCCGTCTTGCCATCGCGCTGATTGTCGTCTGGGCCTTTCTTTTTGCCGCCGTGCCCAACATTCTAATCGCTTTTCTTTTTGTATGGTTTCTCGTCATCTTATGCAGTTTCGACGTCCCGAAATCGATAATGTCCCTTTTGGGACGTTATAAAAAAAGCAATGATCAGTCTGATGCCAGCAAGAACACGGCGTCAGTACATTTGATTGATTGTTGGTTTTATACTGCTTTGCTGAAAAAATTTACTTCCGATGACGGCGAACTTTTTTGTAAAGAGCTTGAAAAGCTAAAGGCTCTGGCGGATCAAAAGAGCGATCCGAAAAGTGATGCAAACAAAGGGGAGAAAATGGAAGATATTCCTCCGAGGGAATTTTTATCCAGGTCAGAACGTCAATCTATCGCGATGTCGCTTACCGAAGAAGCGCAAGAATTAGGCCGTCGATTCTCTTTCATAAGCCTTTTGTGCAGCAGCACTGGCATCGCTCTGATCATGATTAATATTGTTGCGGTGAATGTGAATGCTGTTCTTGCGGAAAAGGATCTGCTTGTAATCGCGAATTTTGATAAAAATGTTTCTTTGGGGTGTTTTTTGCTGAGCTGGCTTTTGATCTGGCGAGCGGGTGTCTTTCGCGATAGATCATATCGTGCGTCCATAGCGATTGCTGCAAGCAAAATTCTAAGCTAACAAAAAAGGGGGAGCTTATGCTGTTTGTCAATTCTAATAAGGTTTCTTTCAGAAAATTGCTGTTTTTACTGTGCCTTTTGATAGCGGTTATGGTCCTCAATAGCTGTTCTGCAGATTTATACAATACCAAACCGGTCACAGATGAAGATGTCTTTGTTGAGATGGGCAAACCGCGTGACTGGACATTGGATGAAGCTCATTATCTGATTGCCGGGCTCAATGAACGTGCCCGCAATCTTGCTGTTGAGGGTGATCTCCAGCTGGAGCCAAACACGTTTAATTCTTCGCGTCTTCAGACCATACGAACGGCGACAGAGGTAAAGGCGGAGTATGATCAGGCAGCCGCCCTGAAGAACTCAATTGCCTTACAAGATTATGAGACGGATAAAGCTTTAGCAGCCCAAGCCCAAACGGATATCGTGACTTATAATGCTGAACGCGAAAAACTAAGATCGAAACAAGTGGCGGCCAAGATCAATGTTGCCCGCACGACAGCTGAAGAAACTGCACAGCAAGCCCGTTTGGATCGTTTGATAAAACAATCCCAAGAACTAGAGAGCCGACATACGTCACTTTTATCAGAGATTTCTCAGAAAGATTTAGCAGGGGAGGATACCTCCAAGCTCGAGGCGGAGCGAGAGAAGATACGTCAGGAAGCCGATTCCGTAAAAACCGAATTATCATTGCAGGAGGATGAACTTGGTGCCACTCAGGCAAAAAAGGCCACTGCGTTAGCGACAGAGGCCGAGATAAATGCACGCCTTAGCCAATTAGACACAGATATTGCCGCAGCAAAGGACCTGACTGACGTATCTGCGCCAACAACTGTATCAGCAACGACTGCAGATGATGTCAAGGGGGGGCTGAGTGATGCAACCGTGGTAAATGATTTTACCAAGAATGTTACTGATGCCCTGAATAAAGAAACCAATCCAAGGGGCGGTTTTGTTCCCAGCTTTAATGTATCCGATAAACTGGGTAATTATGTCCGCGCAGAATACGAATTGCTTTCGCGGCAACTCACTATGCTGCGCAGTGAAGCCGGCCCTGATAAATCGGTTGTATTCCTGGAATTACCCTACAGTGTCCATACCGCACGCCGTGCCAGTAAATGGCGCCATGTTCAGCTGCATTGGCAAGTAGCAGGAGTATGCACGAAAGATCCCATAAGAGAATTTGAGGAGGGATTAGACGTTCTGTTAGAAGAAAATAAGCGTGAAGTTTTAAAAAAAGTTTTTGCCGCTGTTGGATTGCAAGGTGCGGTTTCAGATGAAAGTTTGAATAAGATAAGTGAGGAACAAAAGGCGATCGTCAAATTACTGGAGGAAATTGATAGCGTCAAATTAATGACGGAAGAAGATATCACTAAATTTATGAAGAAAAAAGAAAAGTTAGCCAAAACCGCAGTACCTGAGAAACTATTATCTGAAGGAAATATGGCTGGATTGCAAAAATGGCAATCTGGTACCAAAGATAATATGAAGTTTAAGTTGTTTTGGGAAAAAAATGGCATAGCATTAAGTGATAAAACATCTAATAAAATTAATAAGTTAAAAGAGGATTTGATATCAGATTTGCCATACAGTCTTGAGAAGGCGAGTCGCAGACTGGAAAAGGATTTTAAAACTTTCGTGGCGCAACGTGAGAAGAACAAAGAGATTGACTCTACACAGATTAACTTCTCAAAAGGCTGTCAGGGTAAGACACTTAAAAAATGTGCGATGGACAGGAATGAAGACCGGCTAAAGGCCTCGCAAAAAAGCGCTAAGGAAGGTTTGCGGTCTGATCTGAAAAGCCTTGTCTCCCAATATACAAATGCCCTTAAATATGAGTTGTTAAAAAATGGCTTGGAAACCTTGTTCACGGATGAAGACCTTGAAACGAAGATGTGTAATGGTACTGAAGCCAAACAAGCTGAAGCATCACAAAAAAAACCAGAACATCACCCAGTTGTCGTCCGGGAGCTTTCTCCAAGTGCAAATGCATACAATCGGGCAGATTTTTTATTGGAAGAAAATAATGTTGGTGTGGCAGGGAAACTTGGCTTGCTGTTTGGATTAGGCATTAATGCTTCTTTTGAACGTCAAAAACAGGTTTTTGAACAGTTCGCAAGTCAACATGTCTATGCTTCCGCCTACGGTAATGGCCAGTATAAGTTCGGCTGGGTCATAGGACCAAAACCTGGTTCTAGAGAAATTCGCTCGGCGGCAGAAAATACTTATGCCGTGATGACATTACCCAAAAATGCAACTGCGGTTAAATTCAAAGCACGGGCATGTATCCTCGACAACCGAAAAACGGTTCGTAGGAACTTGATAAGATCGAAAAATGACAAACCAGAAAATAACAAATCAAAAGAAAATAATAAAAACGGTGCAGATGGTGTATCTCATCATTGTTTCTCAGTAAAAGAATTTACAAGTACGGTCAAGCCGAATTGGCGTTTGTACGTTGAAGAAATTCATTACACTCAGGCCTTGTCTGGTGATGCGAACAGCGTCTTAATTAAGGGCCGTGATTTTTCCAGTCACCAGATCAGTATCCTTGTTGATGGACACCCGATTGAGCGTTATTTGGGCGCTGGGGATCAGGCCAGTCGTATACTTTCTGCTGTGGATGCGCGCACGCTGACAACGCCTACCGGTTATTTTGAAGTCACAAACAGGGAGACCTTAGTGTTAAACATTAAAACGCCGGCCGACTACGAAGGAACGCCCGAAATCACCCTCATTTCACCGCGGCGCAGTTTACAAGTGAATTCGTTGAACGTGAAAATGTCGCTTGCAGGGGGGGATATTTCTTCTATGAGAAAACAGAAGAAAAACCCGATGTTCGTGAAAGCACTCAAGTTCGATTCTGATGCTGTGGTAAGCCGGGAAGTCGTTGATAATACGCAACAGGTAATCCTGAAGGGGGAAGGTTTTGAGCAGGGAATGACGGTTCATGCCATCTCTAAGAATGGCAAGATTAAGGACTTATCATATGGACAATATAAAATACTCTCGACCAACGCACTGAAGGTTGAGTTGGATGCTGAAGGTCCCTGGACGGTGGTTCTGGGCAAACCTGTCCGGGGACGACAGACCAGTACCTCGATCGATATTTCCGCACCACCAAAATCACCAAAACCACCTGCTGCTATCCAGGCAGTTAATCTGGTTGGTTTGCAGTCTTCTTCAACCACTGATCAGCAAAGCCATATTGACGTGACTCTTCATGTTAAAGGAACAAACCTTCCGGATTGCCTGAAAGTGACTTTGCCGATTAATAATCTGACAGCAGGTTTCATGCCAAATGAAGCTGCGCAAAAATGCCAAAATAACTCTCAGGTTTCAAACAGCGAGAATACTTTGAAGATACGTCGTATGACGAAGACGGATATTATGATTGAAGCACGGTTGAATAAAGATACCAGAGAAGAGGTGCTGATTTTGCAGGATAACAAAGATGATAAAGCTAAGCCGTTGCAAAGTGTAATAAAGTTGCCTTCACCACCGGTTCTGAAGCGTATTTATAATCTGGCTTTATCATCAATACAGGCGAACCCTCAAGACCCGTCACTTCTGGCATGTGGCCGGGAAACCGGGGGCGAGCAAATTATCATTGAAGGCCATAATTTA
>Ga0207422_1004373_pt1 | contig 11832 bp, 10 predicted proteins | sample MarCyaLeptolynsp_FD_187757 | JGI IMG/M metagenome (GOLD analysis project Ga0207422, IMG submission 187757) | Marine cyanobacterial communities from Panama - species 1 Leptolyngbya sp. (SPAdes) | ecosystem: Environmental > Aquatic > Marine > Unclassified | place: Panama: Panama City | collected... | reverse complement strand
AGCCAACTTATTAACCTGGGTTTCAGACGCGCAGGTGACCGCATACACAAACCAAATTGTTCACACTGCCAGCAATGTGTTTCTTTACGCATTCCAGTGGCTAAATTTTCAACAACCCGCAGTCAACGGCGAATCTTGAATAAAAATTCCAACTTTAATATCAAGATAGTAAATCAACCGGATTACTTACAATATTATTCGCTTTATTCCAAATACATCAGTCAGCGCCATCCTGAATCAGAAACCATGCAGGAAGTTGACGATACTTTTGAGAATTTTTTGTTTAGTGCCTGGTCACAGACATTCTCTATTGAAATACGTTTACCCAACGAACAATTAATATGTGTCGCCATCTGTGACCCACTGGTGCAAGGCTGGTCCGCCGTGTACACATTTTATGATGTAGACTTTGCCAAATATAGCCTGGGCACTTTTTCCATACTCACTCAAATCGAACTGCTCAAACAACAGGGCCTGGATTACTTATACCTGGGCTACTGGATACAAGACTGCGAAAAAATGAATTACAAAACCCAATTCCAACCTTGTGAAGGATTCGTTAATCAACAATGGATAGCCATCAATGAGTAATAACAAAAATTTTGGTGAAGGATTTGACGACCTGGCTGATACCAGTCAGTTAAAAAAAATTACCTTAATCAACCGAGAGACAGATAAATCTTTCCACGTAGACAATGTTCCCGGCAAACAAGCGTCAGTCAAAATCCTGTATTCCATTGCGCAAACAAATCACTCGCAAATAAATATCAAACAAGCAAGAACAGGCATTGCCTTATTTGGCGATTATGCATTAGAAGAACAGCAGCAACCGAATTCGCACCCAAACATTCGCTTCTTAATCGATGTTATTGATAATAATGAAGAGTGGTTAGTTAAAGCTGAGCAATAACTCAAGGATTCCTTAACTTATCCCAATCGAAGGCGGGACCCGGATCCGTCTTGCGCCCCGGCGCAATATCACTATGTCCGACAATATTATTAGTACTCAAACCTGCATACGTCATCTGCAAGCATAAAATCACAGCATTCAATACACGATACTGTGCATCTGTGTACTCAACATCATCCGCACCTTCCAGCTCAATCCCAATAGAAAAATCATTGCAACGCTCACGCCCTTCAAAACACGACTCACCTGCATGCCAGGCACGCTTATTAAAAGGAACAAACTGAACCATCTTCCCCGAGCGCTCAATAAACAAATGACTGGAAACCTCCATCCCCTTAATTTCTTCAAAATAAGGATGGATAGTCGGATCTAACTTATTTTGGAACAAATCACTCACATAACCACCACCAAACTCATTCGGCGGCAGACTAATGTTATGCACGACAATTAAATCAATGTCAGCATCATCGGGGCGCGCATCAAAATTCGGCGACTCGATAAACTCAGCACCGACTATAAGATGAGTGGATGGATCAATACGCATATTAGTTTTTAACCTGAAAACATAATCATAACAAAATAACCAAGACCACAAAGATTAGTTAAGATCACTCTAGTTTATGCTTATCGAATTAATCTAATGAATTAGTAATTCTTCTAGCATGCCCACCAAACGGGATTTTTATTTATACCTCTTGAGGTTATTCTCTGCCTATGGAGGCAACATGAAAAAAATAGTAGTGTTTGGCAAGCCCGGAGGGGGCAAGTCAGTACTAAGTAAAAAATTGGCTGCAGCGACCGAAATACCATTATATCCACTTGATTTGATTGTGTATAAAAGCAATGGCGAACAAGTTGATAGAAATACCTACGACGAACAACACGAAAACATTCTATCCAAACAATGCTGGATCATAGACGGCTTTGGCCCTATTGATTCCTTTTACCAGCGTTTGGATGCAGCCGATACATTAATCTATATAGACTTACCATACAGTGTTAGTTACTGGTTAGTCACAAAGCGATTACTTAAAGGATTAATTGCAAAACCCGAAGGCTGGCCTGACGGAAGTTCAATTATAAAAGGCAGCATAGCAAGCTATAAAACATTAAAGCTTTGCCCCAGGTTTTGGAATGACGATTTCATGAAAAAACTAGAAGCCTTATCGAACAATAAATCACTGCATGTCATACGCAGCACGACTGAATTAAATAACTTTGTTGAAAGCTATGTTAATTTGTATACATAGTTTCTTAGCCAAAGACTTTTTTATTGTAGGTATCAATCAACTTTTACAAACTCTGCAAATTCAGCAAGCAGGAAGTCTCGCAAAGCGATCACCGGTGGAGCTTGTCCTCGTCGGGTAGGCATGATCAAACTTATTTGGGTTAATCCCGCATGCCATTCTGGTAAAACTGTGGTTAGCTCTCCCGACTTTAGCTCATCACGACAGGTATATGCAGGCAAAGCCACAATACCTAAGCCGGCAGCGGCAGCTTGTTTCAGTGTCGTCATGTCTTCGCTTTTTAGTCTTGGCGTGAAGCCGATTTCAACAATCTCACCAGACTCGTTATGCAACTTCCATTTGCTTTGCGGAGATTGCCACCCTAGTGCAAGCGTATCGTGATTAATGAGATCCGCAGGAGAAGTAATCGACGCGAACTGTTCTTGGTAGTTACTGGCAGCAAACAGATTCCATTCTACGACGGTAAGTTGTCTTTGAATCATCGATGAATCTGGTAGTGGATCCGTATGCCCCCTGATAGATAAATCAATTCCTTCCGCGACAAGATCAACGAATTGATTTGTCACTTGTTGGGACATCGTGACCTGTGGATTCTCTAATAAAAAGCGAGCTAAAAGTTCTTTTAAAGCAAACTGCGCCTCACCGATTGAACAACTGATTGTCACATTTCCTGACAGAGTATTTTTCTTTCGGGTAATCGCGGCTTCCGCTACTTCCATCTCATCAATGAGATTACGCGCATGGCGGTAGAGCACTTCCCCCATTTCCGTCATGTTAAATTGACGCGTTGTGCGCTGAATCAATCGAGTATCAAGACGTTCTTCGAGTTGTTGCACATGGCGACTCAATCGTGACTTGGGTATGGCAAGCGCTTCTGCTGCGCTAGAAAACCCACCCTTCTCTACCACGTGCACAAAATAAAAATAGTCGTTTAGATCAATCGCTTTCATCGCTGCCAGTTAATGTGAGCTGATATTGCTATTGTTCCATATTTGGAATTAATAATTCAAATTTTGCGTCTTCTCTACCTTATTGTTCTATTTTTATAATTCCAACCATATTAAAGATCACCTAAACGAGGCCATATCACCATGAATACATCGAATACTGCGACTGGCATTTATACGCAAGAAAAGTCATTCAACGCACCACAAATGACTACTCCACTGCATGGAAACTCAGTTTCCATTGGCAATGGTTTCCAAGCAGAGAGTTTTAGAGCTCAGAAAGTCGGTACAGCCATGGATCCATTAATCATGGTGGATCACTACACAATGACAACCTCTACCTTTGGTGCACATCCCCATGCTGGCATGTCAGCGGTGTCACTCATTTTTGAAGACAGTGAAGGTCGTTTCCACAATCGAGATTCTCTAGGCAATGATTTTGATTTGTTACCTGGCGACCTCTACTGGCTGAGTGCAGGCAGTGGTGCGGTGCATGATGAATCACCCAGAGAACAATCACGCATACATGGCCTACAAGTATTTGTGAATGTGCCACAAGCACAGCGCTTCAATGCACCATCATCTCTGCTCGTTCGCAAAGACGATATGCCTGTGATCAAGAATGCTGAGTATCAAGTAAAAGTCATGTTGGGACAGTCCAACGATGTCATCGGAGTCGACTCTCCTAATAACTCACTGACCATTCTAGATGGTCACATCCACCCAAATGGAAATTTCTCTCACACCATTAAAATTAATCAAAGCGTATGGGTGCATGCCATCAAAGGAGAACTAAAAGTTTCCGTTGCCGAACGTGTTGAAAAGATCGAAGAAGGACAAGCCATTGCTATTAGTAATTCTACATTTGGAAAAGATACCGATGTTGTTCTAACAAACCTATCTAATGATACAGCGCACTTTGCATTGTTTGACGGCGAGCGAATTCAAGAAACCTACATCCAGGAAGGCCCGTTTGTGATGGGTTCGAAGAAAGAGATTGTGAAGATCAAAGAAGCCTATGCTGCCGGCCAACTCGGAAGTATTTAAACAAGTTAATTCATTTTTAAGGAGGACCCATGAAAATTATTATATTTGGAGCAACAGGTAGCTTAGGGCAACACGTGGTTAAACAAGCATTAGAAAAAGGTCATCAAGTGAGTGCGTTCACACGCTCCAAACAAAAACTCGAGCACTTTAATAACTCAAATCTAATCCCAGTGACGGGTGATGTGTTGGACAACACCACCATAGAGCAAGCAGTAAAAGACCATGATGCGGTAATCATCGCACTAGGTGATGGCATGAAAGGCGGTGTGCGCGCACAAGGTACTCAACATATTATAAGCGCCATGAAAAATCATGGTGTACGCAGATTAATATGTTTATCTACATTAGGTGCGGGAGATAGCCATCTTTATCTAAACTTTTTCTGGAAATACATCATGTTTGGCATGCTATTAAAAAATACGCTTCAAGATCATGAACAACAGGAAACACTGGTAATGAACAGCGATTTAGATTGGACCATCGTAAGACCCGCCGCCTACACCGATGGACCACAAACGCAAACCTATCAACATGGAAATGAAATGGACAACAATCTTAAACTAAAAATATCAAGATTAGATGTAGCCAACTTTATCCTTAAAGGCCTAGATAAAAATTTCTACCTACACCAACAACCTTGTATTTCTTACTAACTAGTAACCTTGCATCTAATGCGAAGCTTAAACAACAAAGTATTATCAACATCAAAAAATAGGGTCAGGCTAATTCGAGCCTGACCCTATTTTTCATTAACTGTTTACATTAGTTGAGCAAACAATAAATGCGAGTAAGAAGCTCACTAGGTTGTGTAGTCTTTGGATCATTGAGATATTCTTCAAAGGGAGGAAAATCTACAGCTTCTTCGCCACTTTGTGGCAACCAGCTACCGAATAGCCAATCGTAGGGTTTTTCCAATTCAGCATAAGACCCTTTGTGCGTCACGGTTGCACAACGTCCTGCTGGGATTTTGTACTGCTTAAAATTCGAGTTATCTATTCCATCAGTTGAATTATCGATCGTAATACAAGCTGTCGATCGTAATTGCTTAGTGGGGACCGACTTTGGGTCATCGTAATACAATCCAATCGAGCGCGTGGTATCTGTGACAAGGCCCATTGTAGAGGCATCGATCATAAGCTTTTCAAAGGCTTGACCAATTTCCATATAATCGCCTTGGTGATCGTAACCTAACAAGCTAACCGGGTTAAATTCTATGATTTCTATTTCGTACATAGCTGTGTACTCCGTTGAAGTTTCAGGCAACATCGCAACAAAAGGTTCTAATCGCAAGGCAGAGGTTTTTCGGTTTTCCCGATAGTCGTTGGGTGTTTCACCAAACTGTTTATCGAAGGCACGAATAAAGGCCTCCTTACTGCTATACCCACTGGATTGAGCAATATGTGCCAGTGATTGTTCGCTACGAATTAATTCTGCAGCGGCGTATTGGAGGCGCAGTCGTCGTACCGTCATATTCACAGTTTCCTGTGCGATCTGACGGTAGATACGATGAAAATGGTAAGGCGACATGAAAGCTACATCAGCCAGTGTATTTACATCTAAATCACCATCGAGGTTTTTATAGATGTAATCAATCACTCGACTAATACGCTTGCGATAATTTTGCTGTGTACTTACTTTCATTCTCAATCCTCCGACGCCTAGAATATGGATTGTAGATTGATAGTGTTTGCGATTTTTGGCCTATGCCAGCCAACCTATGTTGTTAAAAAAGCAAATAAAAATAAATGGTGGTCTGGTCCTATTGATTAATTGTTGGGTCTAACTTATTTAGTAACAAATCACTCACATAACCGCCACCAAACTCATTCGGTGGCAGACTGATATTGTGAATCACCAACAATTCAACACTTGAACCATCAGGACGCTCATCATAATTAGGCGACTCGAAGAGTCTATACGCATTTAATTATTTAACTTAATTTAAGCTTAAATCGCTGGATTCGATTTTATCTTCGCTTGCTCTACAACCTCCCTACTTATTAAACACCTTAATCACTGATATAAAAAAATAACTATTTTAGTATCAATATTTGTGACAATTGTTTATTAATTTATTCAAATAACATGAGATATAATTATCTTACAGTAATAAATTGAGTTTAACCTTTTGATTTCGAGCAACCCATACAGTCTAACTACTCTAAAACCTAGCGAGCAATCTCATGCGTCTAGCTAAACTTCGAATCAAGAACTTTAGATGTTTTAAAAACCAAGAGGTCTTGTTCGACAACTACTCTTGTCTTGTAGGAGCCAACGGTTCTGGAAAGTCGACGATATTGATGGCACTAAATGTATTTTTTAGGAATACAAACGCTCCATCAGATGTCATCAACCTACAAGAAGAAGATTTTCATATGAAGGAAACGTCGAGTCCCGTAGAAATTACATGTATATTTGTCGACCTCTGCGAAGATGCAAAAAGTGACTTAAAGGCCTATGTAAGACAGAACGAGTTGGCTGTTACTGCTAAAGCTACTTGGGATTCAGCAACTTCCCGCGCCGAAGTAAAACAGGTAGGAATAAGGAAAGTCATACGAGATTTCGCACCATATTTTGAAGCCGCTGAGCAAAAGGCAAAGGCGAACGATCTTAAAGCAATCTACAGCTCCATTAGAGAAAATTACGAGGACTTACCGCCACCAGCATCAATGGCTGCAATGCAGAATTCTTTAAGACAATTCGAAGAAGCAAACCCTTCTCTTTGTGAAGAGGTTGAAAGTGGGAGTCAGTTCTATGGTTGGAGTAAGGGTGCGAACCTACTCGGAAAATATATTCAATGGGTATATCTTCCCGCAGTTAAAGATCCTTCCGACGAACAAGATGAACAAAAAAACACTGCCCTCGGAAGTTTACTTCAACGATCAATAAGATCAGAAGTCGATTTCACAGAACCACTCGAAAAACTTCGCGCCAGTGCAACTAAAGAGTATCGCAAACTTATTGATGAAAAGAATTCGGTATTAACTGATATTGCTGGAAGAATTCAAAATCAGTTACAAAACTGGGCTCATCCTGGTGCACGAGTCGAGCTCAACTGGCATTTTGACGATCAAAAGTCAGTTTCATTAGCCGATCCTTTTGCACGGATTAAAGTTGGTGAAGGAGAATTTCTTGGTGAAATTGTCCGCGCTGGACATGGCCTTCAAAGATCATTTTTAGTTTCAATGCTTCAGGTTTTGGCGGATTCTGGTGAATCTGATAGACCCACATTACTATTAGGATTTGAAGAACCAGAATTATACCAACACCCACCCCAAGCGAAGCATTTGGCAACTCTTCTAGAATCTTTGTCACTTTCAGACACTCAAGTTATTGCCACAACACACAGCCCATACTTCGTTAGCAGTAAAGGTTATGAGAATGTTCGGCTCGTAACAGCTGACCCTGAAACCTGTGTGAGCAGTATTCATCAATTTACGTACACGCAGCTATCCGCTGATCTTGCTAAGGCTTTAGGTGATACCCCACAACAACCAAGTGAACTGATGGCTTCAGTGCAACAAATTATGCAGCCATCGCAAACTGAGCTGTTCTTTTGCAAAGTGCCTATCTTAGTAGAAGGTCCTGAAGACATTGCTTTTCTTAGCACTTACATGCAAAAAAACGGTCAATGGAGTGAATTTCGAAAATTAGGTTGCCACTTTATACCTTGTATAGGTAAAACAAATATGAGTCGTCCATTAGCTATTGCCAAAGGCTTAGGGATGAAGCCTTTTGTTGTATTCGATGGAGATTGTGATAAAGCCACAGGCAAAAAAGATTGCAAGCAAAAAAGGGATAATAGCTGCATACTGAGTTTAATAGGAACGGATTCAGATCCTATACAAAATGAAAATGTATTTTCAGATAGTTTTGTGATGTGGAAAACTAGAATATTAGACGAAATTAGGGCCCATGTTGGTGAGGATTTATGGGATAGAAAAGAACACGAAGCAAGAGATAAGTACACACTTCAATCTGGAGTAAAGAGAAAAAATCCAGTTTTAGTCTCAGCAACAACTGAACTCCTTCTTGAAAACGATACCGATATGTCACCACTCAAGAAAACAGTCGATGCACTTATCAACTTTGCAAGTAGAGGATGAATTATAAAGACTCATAACAAAAGACGTAAAAAGACCAAAGCCTTTTCACCATTCAAGTAAAGAGTCAGTGTCCTTTATGTATACTAGAATTAATTAGCGCGCGCGTCCCTTATCCGTCACTAAGCGATCTTGAATTATTATAGGTAATATATATGCATGAAATCATTTGTCCCCACTGCAATAAAGCATTCAAAATTGACGAAGCTGGATATGCTGACATTTTGAAACAGGTTCGTGATGGTGAATTTGAAAAACAACTGCATGAGAGGCTTGAATTAGCGGAGAAGGAAAAAATAAATGCTGTTGAACTTGCAAAAGAAAAATTTAACAGTGAAATGCAGAAGGAAGTAGCAGCCAAGCTCACTGAAATTCAGGAATTGAAAGCAAAATTAGACGCCGGTGAAGTTAGTCAGCAACTCGCCGTTACTGAAGCTCTGAAAGTTATTGAGAAAGAGCGTGACGAGCTAGCAAATGAACTAAAGCAGGCCAAGCAAGAAAGTGAAACTGCTTCAAAATTAGCTGAGGCAAACCATTCTAACCAACTTCAAGAGACTGTCACTAAAAAGGATGCGGAAATTCAAGAACTAAAGGCAAAACTAAGTGCGAACGAAGTTGCTCAGAAGCATGCAATCACCCAGGCTGTCAATGAAGCTGAGAAAGAACGCAATCAGCTGAAAAGTGATCTTGAGCGTGCAACATTAGAGAAACAGCTCTCCGAGAAATCACTTAAAGACAAATATGAAACACAGATTAAGGACCGTGATGATGCGATTGAACGCTTAAAGGATATGAAAGCCCGTCTATCAACCAAGATGGTTGGAGAAACACTTGAACAACATTGCGAAACCGAATTCAACCGTATTAGAGCAACCGCATTCCCTAAAGCATATTTTGAAAAAGATAATGACACACGATCTGGTAGCAAGGGCGATTACATCTTTCGTGATTCAGATGAGACGGACACCGAAATTGTCTCAATTATGTTCGAAATGAAAAACGAAAATGACGAAACAGCAACCAAGAAAAAGAATGATGACTTTCTAAAACAACTCGACAAAGATCGTAATGAAAAGAACTGTGAATATGCCATACTCGTATCTCTTCTTGAGTCTGATAGTGAGCTTTACAACTCAGGCATTGTCGATGTTTCTCATCGCTACCCAAAGATGTATGTTATCCGACCACAATTTTTTATACCAATCATTACATTATTACGTAATGCCGCTCAAAATTCACTTAAATACAAAACTGAACTTGCTATTGTGAAAGCACAAAACATTGACATCACCAACTTCGAGAATGAACTTGATTCTTTTAAAACTGGTTTCGCTCGTAACTACGAATTGGCATCTAAGAAGTTTAAAACTGCAATCCAAGAGATTGATAAAACGATCGACCACCTTCAGAAAACAAAAGATGCACTACTCGGATCTGAAAACAATCTTCGGCTTGCAAATAATAAAGCTGACGACTTATCTGTTAAGAAATTAACGAAAAAGAATCCCACTATGGCTGCAAAGTTCGCCGAGCTCAAGAATGATACTTCATCCGATTCTGAGCAATAAATAGCAAATATCTCAATGAAACGTGGACGATCTCTTGAGCTACTAGTTGAGAAACTAGAACGCCAGTTATCTAGCGATCCAAACGTGCTCATAGAATCACCGAAAAAAATTAAAGATACGCAAACAGGTAGGCTTAGAGAGCATGATGTTGTTCTTACCTATGATCAATCACATCACAAACTCACTGTTGCGATTGAATGTAAGGACAGATCTAGACCTGTTGGCGTACCGGATATTGAGAAATTTGATAATAAGTGTCGTTATACAAACATAAGTCAAGGTACTATCGTATCATCTAGTGGTTTCTGTAAAACCGCTCTCAGTAAAGCTAGCAGCATGGGCATAAAATGCCTTGAGTTGAAAGAAATCGATACTGCATCATTTCTGATGCCAAAAACACCCATATATGTTCATTTTATAAGATTTCTCGGAGCTTCATACACACCTATGGCTAATAATAATGTCGTGCTTCGAGTCGCTGATGATTTCGACATATATGATCCCGAAGACAATCTGATAACTCCCGAAATAATTAGAAATAATATTCAACAAATAAAAGATAAACTCCCCCTTGGGAAACTTGGTGAAGAAAGATCAGAACAAGTATATTTTCATGCAAAAGACTATTATGTCCTTACACATACAAAAAAACTAAAACACACCATAACCGGAGTACTTTTGACAATTAAATATGTTTATCAGATGACAGAATCATCATTTACTAGCAGGAGATATATGGACGCTGAACAAGACTCACTCATTGCAGAAATTGCCACAGCTCCACTAAGAGTTGATGGTGAAGAAAAGGAATTTACAATTATAGGAAACAAAGATGGTACGACATTTCAATTTATATCTTAATAATAAAGAAACAAAGCGTCTGCGAGGCAGGCGAGACTAGGCAAAAATAATTTTACAAACGCAGCGTACACGCTAGTACGTGAGTATTGTGAAATTATTTTTAACAACGTCTCGGCAACGCAGCTAGCTTTGCCATTCTCCCGCCATAAAAAAAGCCTCGCAAAGCGAGGCTTTTTAAAAAGTGCTGAGTAGCTGATGCTTACATCATTCCACCCATACCACCCATACCACCCATATCAGGTGCCCCATGCGCATGAGCCGCCTCTTCCTGAGGAATCTCCGCTACCATGGCTTGAGTAGTAATCATAAGACCAGCAATTGAACCTGCATTTTGCAATGCAGAGCGAGTCACTTTAGTTGGGTCAAGAATACCCATGTCGATCATGTCGCCGTACTCACTGGTCGCTGCGTTGTAACCAAAGTTACCTTCGCCGTCATCAACTTTAGCCAATACAACAGAGGCTTCGTCACCAGCGTTGGCTGTGATTTGACGTAGTGGCTCTTCCATTGCACGTCGTGCCAGATTGATGCCCGCCGTCTGGTCTTCATTTTCACCAGTAACACCGCTAAGTGCTTTGCGTGCACGAATTAACGCAACACCGCCGCCAGGAACAACACCTTCTTCAACTGCTGCGCGTGTTGCGTGTAATGCATCTTCAACACGGGCTTTCTTTTCTTTCATTTCAACTTCTGTTGCTGCACCGACTTTAATTACTGCTACACCGCCGGCAAGTTTCGCCATACGCTCTTGCAGTTTTTCTTTGTCGTAGTCTGAAGTCGCTTCTTCGATTTGAGCACGAATTTGATCTACACGGCCTTTAATCGCATCTGCCTGACCTGCGCCATCAACAATAGTTGTGTTTTCTTTAGAGATTTGAATACGTTTTGCAGTACCAAGATCTTCCAGTGTTGCTTTTTCTAGTGACAAGCCAACTTCTTCAGCAATAACAGTACCGCCAGTAAGAATAGCAATATCTTCCAGCATTGCTTTACGACGATCACCAAAGCCAGGCGCTTTAACCGCTGCTACTTTAACGATACCGCGAATAGTGTTCACTACTAATGTTGCCAGTGCTTCACCTTCTACATCTTCAGCAATAATCATTAATGGGCGACCCGCTTTTGCAACACCTTCAAGTAGTGGCAAAA
>Ga0207422_1004372_pt1 | contig 11834 bp, 15 predicted proteins | sample MarCyaLeptolynsp_FD_187757 | JGI IMG/M metagenome (GOLD analysis project Ga0207422, IMG submission 187757) | Marine cyanobacterial communities from Panama - species 1 Leptolyngbya sp. (SPAdes) | ecosystem: Environmental > Aquatic > Marine > Unclassified | place: Panama: Panama City | collected... | reverse complement strand
CGTGCCAGCGACTTTACCCGTGCCAGCGACTTTACCCGTGCCAGCGACTTTACCCGTGCCAGCGACTTTACCCGTGCCAGCGACTTTACCCGTGCCAGCGACTTTACCCGTGACTTTACTCGTGCCCTGTTAGAAATTGTGACCAGTTATTTGATTGCGGAAATGGCAGATTCCATCCGAGCAGTATCCGAACAAGATGAGCCGACAGTGCTCAGTCGAACAATTCAGCGGATATTAGAAGCACAATATACAAAGCTGGCGTTGCCCGTTACTTTTGAGGGTGTAGAGTCGATTACGGCTGATGTACTAGAGTATGAATTCATGCCGATGTTTCGGGCATTACGGGATATGCAGGAGTTATGGTGTGAGTGGCATAACATTAAATTTGTTGAGCCAACGATTGAGAAGATGGAATCGGGGAGCATATTTGCACCGATTAAGAATATTTTGGAAGCTATGAAGTTCTGGCAACATTACAAAAATACAGAGACGATGATTGAGTTGCAGGAAGCTCGTAGCGTGAATGCTTCTTTAAACAGTGAAATCGTACAACTTGAGCATGAGCTATGGGAACTTAAAGCGCGTCAAAGATTGCAATCTTCTCCACATGTACAAGCAGTAATACAAGAGCTTGAACAAAAACTTGCTGATGAAAAAGCTCGTTTTCAGGAACTTCAACAATCGCTGGATGATAAGTACTTGGATATGGCGTTAGAGATTGTGAAGCAGTTTGCAGGTGCAATGTCGCCTGATGAAATGTCGATTCAAGTGGTGCGTCAGGCGAAAATCCTCAAGCAATTTCATGAAGCACCGAATATTCAAGTTAAGACGGCGATTGAGCTTCCGCCACCCAAACCCAAAACAATTCCGGGTATTGAGGATGATTATGAAAGAGATAGCTAAAACAATATGGGTTTATCAGGGATATGGGCATTGGGAGCAGTTTCCTAAAAGCCCTACACTTCTAATCGGGAGTGGGTAGCTTTTCAACATATATGATAGCTGGATTATCCGATTCTGAGATGAGACCACCGAATCGCCGGACAGCAAACGGAAATTTCTTTTGTTCTAATGATAGTGTCGTTGGTTCTGCAATTTCTTGGCTCAAGTCTTCAATGAGCTTTCCCCAATAGCCCTCTAACCATACAGCACAGGTCTGATTGGATACCTCACAGTTGTGTCGTAAATGATCGATTAGACTGATTCCCATTGCACTATCATCAAGACTAAGATAAATGACTTGATTGTCAAAATTCGACGAATGTACTCCAATTACAGCTTGAAAAATGTGTAGGCGATATTCATTTTCAAATCGAATCGTTACTGGAATTTTGAAATACCTGCGATAATCACCCAATGTGATGTTGTTATCGTCTAACCAGGCTAGCGCATCAAGCCTTGGTTTGATTGGAATACCAGGAAGGTATTCAATGGGGGATTGCGGTTTTAATGAATTCATCAATCATCACTTTCGTAATCTAAATATTCATTATCATCGTAATTGTCATCGCTATCGTTATCATCTTCATACTCACGTGCATCTACATAGTTAAAATCCTTATTTCCGTGATAACTGTTAACTTGATTAAATATCCATGCTTTTTCTGATTCGCTGCCTTTTTTCCCTTTATTAATTTCTTCTTCAGTCTCTTCTTTAGTTAATTCCTTTTCCACAAGCTCTTGACCTTCGTTAGTTAATGTTAATCCATCCCGAATCAATGGTACAACATCCTCCTTTTCACCTCCTTTCGCTGTATCATAAATCGTTACAAAATCCTTTTGTTCGTAACCAATGGAATCAACCCAACGAACTGCAGTAGGCTTGGTTGGCCAAGCATCTGCAACGACAAGCTCCTCTTCGTCATCTTTATTAAAATCTCCAATAATGACAAACTGATGATCAAAATTCTCCTTTGAAGCAGTACGAATCTGCTCACCTTTTGCATAAAAACGCAAGTAACCAAAAGCAACTTTTGCATATTCTGCACAATTTCCTCCTTTAACTCTCTCTGCTTTAGCAGCAGTAAGTGCCCATGGGTAAATCGCTGCTAATTTCTCAGCTTCTTCAGTTAATTTCCAATACTTGTCAGTTCGAACTACTGATCGGCGATTCCATGCGTTCCATTTTGTTTCTCTGAGGTGAATCTCCTGATTACCAGCCCCATATTTAAAAATCTCTGTAGTATATTTGATTGCCTGTTGAGCATATTCCAAACGTTTCATTACTTGTGCCGAAACAGGTTTATCTATTGAACGCTGTATGATTCTGCTTGTTTTAATTGTAGGGTCTTGATGTCTGAGTAATTGTATGGTTCTTCGGTTACCAATTGTTCGTTGTAATTGCAGAATTTGATGTGGCTTAAACGAATTAGGATCAGGCGGGTCATCCCCTGGGCTAGCGGCAATACCACGCATCATATCCCATGGGTCATTAAAATCGGCGACAATATCATCTTGTCGTTGTTCTGGGGGCTGTTGATCTTTTCGAAGTTTCCTGTCTTGGGGTTTTGGTACCTTGCTTGCATGCTCAGTCATAGTTACATCAGAGATTATTTTTTCAGATAATATTACTATAACATATTTTTGTATCATTAGATAAAATTAACAAAGAAAAGATATTAGGTGGATGACTTGACCATCAATACAATCATCTCAATACTATAAAACTACTCCTAACCCTCTTCCCTACTTGTTATAATCCCTAACTATTCTCTCCTTCTCTGGTTCCGTAAAATCTCATATATCGTAATTTCAAATTATCATATTCATAAACTGAAAATATGTTCTATACTGTAAGAGGGATTATACAGATTTTTCGGCTTCGATTTGTTGATATTAGAGAGTAATTGCGAGTAAACAATGAAAATAATAATTGACAAAATCTGGTGTTATCGTGGGTTTGGGCATTGGGAGCAGTATCCTGCTGATCATCCGCAAGCCATTCGTCATCTGCAAGCGATGAATGAGATGTTGCCTTTTTGGCGTAAGTGTCGAGAGCAAGAGTTGAAGGCGTTCCTTGAGAAGCGCAAGCGGTTGATGGCTGAGCGTGAGCTGTTGGATTGGCGGATGGTCACTATTGAACATGCTGTCAATTTGAAGTTGTTGCTTAAGCCGGATGTGTATCAGTCGATTATCTATTTGAATGGCTGGGAGCAGAATATTCAGTCTCAACTCGTGCCACTGGCTCAAATTGTGCCGACGCAAGAGGACGTGAATCAGGAGCTGGTGAAGTGGTATCGACGTGCGGGATATCTGCGAGATGAGCAGAATCAGCTTCCTTATGGGGTGCGCTTTCGCGGTGGCTCAACTATTTATCTGGTTGATGGGCATCATCGGTGGATGGCTCAGCAAGGGATTCGCATTGGTGGGCAAGTACCGTCAATGTGGGTTGATGTGAATACCCTGCCGATGACGTTTGATGAGGCATGTGGCAAAGTTGTGCCGGATATGTTGTTACCGATTCCTGATTATGTAGACCTTGGCGATATGAATGTGGTGTACTTCATCGGTGAGATGGATTTGCGATATGTGCCAACGCATATGCTGATTCCGACGCAGGAGAGTTATAGCCGGAAATTATTTGCAGATTATGTGGCGTGTTATCGTGACCTTGATGACGAGGGAGATTATCCGCAGGCGTTGAAGTTTGCAGATGATGATGCGTATTACTTGATTAATGGGCATCATCGTTGGATGGCAAGCCGAACATTGAAACGGTCGAAGTTTCCGGTGATGGTTGTCGAGAATGATGTATCGTTCCATTATGCGATGACTGGCGAAGAAGCTGAACCGTTTCCGGTCGATATTATTGAGCTGTTTAGCTTGCTGACTGAGGTGGCGTAGTGACTGCGATTGAGATGACCTCCCCTGCTCATGATGGTCGCGTGATGATGACCGAGGATGAGGCGCGTCAGGTTCATGACCGGATTCAGCGACGGGATAAGGCACAGCGGGATGATTTGCAGACGATGCACGACCTTGAGGGCTGGAAGGTACTCGGCTATGGGTCGTGGGATGATTATCTGCGTGAGGCGTTTGATTATAGTAAGTCGTATTTGTCGCGGTTGAATGCGAATGTTAAGATTAATCATCAGCTAGGGACTGGTGATGACCCTCTGCCGGAACGTCAAACACGGGAATTAAAGAAGTTGCCGGAGGGTTTACGTTCAGAGGCTTACGAGACGGCAAAATCATTAGCTCAGGCTGAGGATAGTGAATTGCAGGTGCGTCATATGGAGATGGCGAGTCAGCAGGTCGAGACCAAGCAAGCGGTCCGCGATAGTAAGCATCGTGTGATTAGCGTGATGATGGATGGTGGCGATGTGTCACCGAAGGTTGCGCTGGTGATGTGTGAGACGCTGGATAGGCTCGATGTGGAGACGTATGCTAAGGTGATTCAGATTATCGGTCAGCATGGGTTGTCTGATGCAGAGCTAATACTGCCGTTTGCGGATATGGTCAATCGGGAGTCGCGGACGTTGGCGCGGATTTTGAAGACCGGGCATATTAACGATAAGCCGATTGGACAGGCTAGCTTTGAAGATTTGAAGCAAGAGAAGCGATTTTCTCAGACTGAGATTATTGGTGAGAAGGTCGAGGCACAACGCAAAAAAGCGAGTGAGCAGGGCAAGCCAGTGGTTATCGCGCATGTGGTGACAGTGTATGAGAATAATCCACAGAAGACGTTGAAGGCTATCCAGAAAGCATTATCGAAGCAAGATATGATTGAGTTGCGGGGCTTGCTGGATTATTGGTTATTAAAAGAGGTATATTCTTAGGAGATTGGTGTGGCGCATTTCTTCATTAGTTATAGCCATAAAGACGATAAACAAGTTATAGAGATTGTAAAGCTATTAACTGACCATGGCTTTGTTAGTTGGACTGATAGGCAACTTCCTGCTGGAGAGCGTTGGGATGAATTAATTGACCTTGCTATTGACAATTCACTTGGCATGATTTTGGTAGTATCTAAACACTCTATGGAGTCAGAATTTGTGTTGTATGAATGGGCGCATGCAATTGGTGCTGGAAAAACTGTTATTCCACTATGTATTGATGAGACACGGCCTCACAGCCCGAGATTACTGAATGAAAGAGAATTATTGCCACACCCTAAATTAGAACGTATTCAATGGATCATAGTGCAAGACAAATTGACGACATGGCAAAATGAACTGTTAGCTAGATTACAAGAAATTGCTGGAGTGCTTCCTGAATTTGGCTCGGCTATACAAAAAGCTATAGATTTATTTGATGAACCTGAAAGAGGTTTGAGAATGTCAGGGGTGTATGCACTTAAGGCTAATTATTCAGACCAAGTACTTGATGCACTTTTATTAGGTAGCAAACATGGATATGTCGATGTTGTTAGACAGTGTGTTTCTTTATTCGCTGAAAGAACTAATTATGAGGATCGGCGATGTATTGAACCAATGTTTGTGGATATTGATAGAAGTTTTGCTTCAGAGCCTTTAATACCATTTGTTTATGTTCCCCTAATTCGAAAAATGGCAATAAGAGAAGCTGAGCCGTATATGCTAGAACAAATACAATACATTGCTAAACAAGCTAATCATGGATATGAGAAACCCACAATTAAAATTTTTTTCGAGACGCTTGACTCTATTATTAGTACTGATGGATTATATCAACTCAGATTATTTTATGAGAAACGGGATTTTGTACCTGGAACAGCTTGGGATGAATTGATGTTTGAGCTTTTGAAAAAACATAAGCGTGTTTAACCAAAAACTGCCCGGTCGAGGGGGCAGTCTTTGTATCTTATCAAGAGGGCTTATGCCCATATCTGTGAGTATATCACAGGAAAGGAAATAATATGAAGGTTATTACTTTATTGAATGAGAAGGGCGGGGTTGGGAAAACGACAGTTGCGACTCATCTGGCGACAGGACTGGCATTGCGTGGGAATCGTGTGATTATGATTGATAGTGACCCACAAGGGAATGCGACATCATCATTGGCATTGGCAAAGCAACCAGAGTTCCATGATTTGTTTGTTCGGAATAAGCCATGGAAAGAGGCTTTGCGTATGGTTCACCCGGATGTGTATTCGCCAGCAGAGACAGCTGCAAAAGGTCAATTGTTTGCTGTGCCGGGTAATATTGAGTCGAAGAATGTTGCCTCGACTATTTCAGGACGGGATGTGTTTCGTCGTCGGTTTGGTGAATTACAATCGGCGGTTGATTATATCGTTGTTGATACTTCCCCTACGCCCTCGCGGTTAAATGAGGATATATTGCTGGCAACAGACTATGTGATTATCCCTACTGACTGTGAGGCGTTCAGTGCATTGGAAGGTTTGCCTGATTCGATACAGCATGTGTTAAATGCGCGACAGGCATTAAAGCAAGTTGGGATTGATGGTGCTCAGTTGGTTGGGATTATTCCAAATAAATTCCGCAAGACGACAGCATTACATCGTGATTTTCATCAGCATTTAGTGGACGAGTATGGTGCACTGGTGTGGACTCCTATCAATATTGCGAGTGTGTTTGGTGAGGTGCAGGCAGCGCAACAGTTTTTGTATGCGTTAGCTCCTGATAGTCGGGCATGTGCACAGATGTGGGAGATTGTGAATAAGATGGAAGGGCTAAAAATCAATGGCTAAGAAGAAGATTGACATCAGGAAACGAGATACACAGGAAGCAGAACAGCCTGTGTCGATATATGATAGCCCGATTGAATTGCCAGCTGATTTTGGGATTAGCCCAACGAGTGGTATTGTTCAGCGTGAAGACGGTGCATTGGAGGTTAGCAATATTCGGATTCATCGCGTCGGGCTGGAGTTTACTGGTGCAGTTACCGAAGAAGAGTATGAAGTTTTTGGTCAGACGTTGCTCCAAATCGAGACGGCTTATCAGTGGATTGTGGGCGATTATCTGGCATATGGGGTCGATAATAATTATGGGATGGCAAAGGAATTTGCTGAGCAGTTGGGGCGTGACCCTGCCACAGTGAATAATTGGACATCGGTGTGTCGGAATGTAACTTTCTCACTCCGGCGTGAGAATCTTAGTTTTAAGCATCATGTGATTGTGTCGCCATTAGATGAAGATGACCAAGTTTATTGGTTGGAGCAAGCTAGTGAGCATGGGTGGAGTTCGGCAAAGCTACAGAAGATGATTGCTGAAGCTAATGGTGAAAACCCAGAGGCGAAAGAACAGTCTTATCCTGCATTAAAAAAGATAAACTCACTAGCAGAGATGGGCGAAAAAGAATACTCAAAACTACCTGAAGATGTTCGGGAGGAGATGATAGAAGCAGCGCAATTGTTTTTAAAGAATGCGCGTAAGTGGAATAAGAAATTATGAGTGGGGTGCAGTTAACTTATTCCAAGCTGGTACAGATTGCGAGAGGGTTGGCTACTTGAATCTGAGTATGTTCGGCAGGAAATTGAATGGGCACTTGAGGCAAATGTAAAGATTATTCCAGTGTTTCATAATGAGTTTAATAAAGACTCGGAGGCTAATAAATTGCTGGTTGATAAGCATCCATTTTTGAAAGCCGTGACGCAAAAACATGGGCATGTTATCAAGGATGCTGGTGACCCAAATGACTATCGAAATGCGGTCGATGAGATTTTGACGAGCTTGGGTTATGCGGTGCTTTAATTTGTCATGATAAGTAAAGTTGGTTTGTCCTGATAAAGTTATCACAAGTGAGGTTTGGGATATATCAGCCTACCCCGCTGACTCCCCTGCCGTGAGATGTGTCCCCTCTCGTGGTGTAAAAGGCTAGTGTTTATGCGGGATAGGGAAGGTTGGGATAAAAAAGAGTGCTGTGATGGCACTCTTTTTGATTTGTGGGTGGGGGATGCTGAGTTAGGGTGTTTCGAGGATTTCTTCGATGGCGATGGGCATGGTGCAGTATTGTATGTGGCAGCCTAAATCTATATTCGTGAAAGTCTTTTTGAGTTCTGATGATAATTTGGTATAATCTGAGTGGGTATGAGGGAATCAAATCGCCTTGCTCTAGTATTCTTTTAATGTATTAGAAGGCAGGTTTTTTATGCTTCCCCTTATATCAGCTCACGATCAATATAATTATCTATTACAAACCAAAGGTGCATACCGCGAGAATGCAGAGCGTATGATGTCCATTGGGTTATTGCCTCTGTATCTTACTGGGGAAGAGTTCACGCTAACTAAACAACGTGGACGAATCCTCTATCAAGTACTGGACAAGAAAAACCAATTCTATATTGATTCAATCAATGGAAGAGTAGGTGGCCATATTGCTGCTATTGTCGAAGTTGGTTTAGATTTAGAAACAATCAAAATTCAACGTATTATAGCAACAGAGCGACCAAGAAGTGTCTGGATACGAACAGATGAAAGTAAGCCAGGGTTTATAGTTGAAATCCAACGCCGTAATGGTGGATTGTGTTGGTGGACTAACCGGTTGGATGCGCATCAATTGTTTTTCCCATTAGAAGCGAACGAGCTGTCTACAGACCTAACAAATGGATATGTGCAGCCTATCATCTGGCTAGCAGAAGACGCGAAGACCCCATTCACTGTTTTAATAACACCTACTAAAGATATACCAAGCCAGACATGGTTTGCAAATAGATTAAATCAAGAAAGTGATTTAGTTGCTATTCCTGTTCCGTCGGAGATTCTAGGTAAATGTATAAACGGAACTACACTGGAAATCACTCTTGAGCTTCGCGATATACTAGATAGCCCTGCTTCTAATTATATCTGGCCAAAGGAACTTGCAGGCAAAACTGAAATTCCTATTGGAACTATATATCGGCGCGAGCTTAATATTATTGATTTTACCCAGTTCCGGAATTTTGGTGAATTGTTTTCTGCTTATCTAAAGGGTGACATAATCATTCAACCGGAGCTTAATGTCTTAGCGGATACGAAGGTAGGAATGGGGCTCTATTTTGATCCCGAGTTTCAGCCCTATTTAACCCCAGAAGAGCAAGGGTTGTTTCCAGCAACAGCCTTCATGCCACAAGATTTTCACACTGAGTTTATCCTTGGCAATCAGGTGCTGACATTGGGAATGATGAGTAAGATGAGTAGAAACGAAAGAAAAATTTTTGTGAAATATGGTGGACCTAATATGTATTACTCATATGGTGGTCGTGGTGTCTTTCGTGGTATGGATGGATCTATACCCAACTTTGTAGATATGATTAAAGATGTATTTGGCCGCATGAAAAATGGTCACCCCTGGTTAATTCAAGAGGCTGACATTACCTACTACCCAATGAGTTACTATAATCACGAAACAAATAGTGCGATTTATGATCCTAGGATGCACGCGAGGATATGCCATCACTATTTTAGACATCCAGATGGCAGAGTAACTTATTGTGCTGCAGATGGGGTTACTCGGCATCATTGGAAGGCTACTAGCGCAAATGACGCAGTTGTAGCTCCTGTTCGTGTCACATTGGGCAAACGATTGAAACTTGAAAGTCATAAGCAGGGTTTTATCAGAAAATTTGAATAAGCAAATGCCAGTTGAATGGGCAGTCTTTTCAGTTGCCCATGGTCAACGGATAATTTTGATGGGCTTATTGGCTTTCTTTGCCCGGTTGATGGAGTTGCGTGTGCCGGATGATGAGCCGTCCCAGAATGCGACTACTTTATCGGCGTGCTTAATGATGTCGGCGTTGCGAATCATGCCAGCTTGTTTGCCGTATTTGTCCCAGTTGGCATGAAAGATGATGACGGTTAATCCGCACTGCTTGGCAGTTTCTTCGGCGGTTTTATCGACACCTCGTGCGCCACCAGACACGATGGTTGTATCTGGTGACAGGGATTCGACATAGTAGCGGACGCGGTCAAGATGTTCGTAGTCACGACTTCCGATGACGGCGATTTTCATGACACCATCTCTTTCAAATTGAGTGGGCTAATTGGTCTGTCGAATACAAGGTTCATTATCCAACGCCCAATGTATTCGGTGTAAACAGGTGGAATAGCTTGAGCAAGCTCATCGCGTGTCATCCAATCAATACCCATTGCTTGGCGCGCATAATCCAGATTCTTAAAATTACCGACTACACAATGATATTGATTGCCTACATCAGGGAACTGCCCTAGCTTAATTGTCGATCGATATTTACGCTTCGGTATCGGCGAAAAATAGATACTAGGATTACATTCAAACCATCGCTCTCGGATTACATCTAAATCAAACATCATTCCTGATAAACGTAGAGGTGAAAACAACGGTGCGCGGGGTACATTTTCGATAACATATGGTTTGCCCGTTGCTATTAACAAGCTTCTAGTTGTCGAAATTAAATCAGGATAGTCATTTTTGACATTTGACAAGTTCGATGCAGGTGAGAATCGCTGGCATGGTGGGCTAGCATGAATCACATCGTATTGATGACCATACTGTTCGACATAATCCAGTGCATCAGTTTGAATGAATTTATGTGGATTATTTTTCTGCGGTTTAATGTCTATGCCAGTCACATCAAACCCGGCTCGACGATACCCTTCTCCTGCGCCACCTGCACCACAAAACAAATCCAAAAGTTTAGGTTTCATGTGAACAGCTCCAGTGGTGTTTGTAGTCACGACTTCCGATGACAGCGATTTTCATTTTGGCACTTGCCCATATGTGTCGCGTGTGCCTGAATTTATACGAACCATCGTTTCATTTGTATTTGACAGTGCCATAATAAAGACATGCGAATTGACAAAGGTATTGTTGCAGTCAGGATTCTTACAAGGCGTTCCAGCTTTGTTCCAGTCATGTGATGGTGCATTAAATATCAGACCGCATTGACTGCATCGCCAAGGGTCTTGTGAAACATAGTCAATATCGGGGTCTAATACGTAGGGTTCGTCGATTTGTAAATCCAGATTGGATGTAAACATATCGCGTTGCATAGCAGGTCGTTTATCTGGCTTGATGACGGTATCTGCCGTGAACATAGATGGTATGAGCTGTAATGGTTTTATAGGCTGACCGCAACTGATCAGTATGAATGCCGAGGTTCTGGCAGACCATCCAGCGGAATAGGTCACGGGATTTTTGCGCTTGGCGGATTTGTCTGTGGTATTGTCTGCGGTCGCATCCGATGCGGTCTTGGACATAGGTCATTAGGTTGCCTCACTTTCATATACATGTTCGATGTGGTAGCCCTGCTCGCGGTAGATGTCGATGAGCAGGGATTTGTTACTGACTCCTGTTTTCTGGCTAACGACTTTGGCTAAGATGATTTCGTCGTCGTTAACCAGCAGGATATGGTCGGGTTTGGACATGGGTCGGATGTTGGCTTTCTCAAACTTGGGTTTCTTGTCCGACTCACATTGTTTGCAGATGGTGCGCTTCCGAGAACCGTAGCTCCCGAATGCGGTTAATGGTTTGGTTTCTTTGCAGGATTTGCATTTGCGGTGTGCGTTAGGTCCGTGTTGAATCTTTAGCTCTTTACCTCTGAAAGTGACACTGCCATTATTCTTTGGTAGATAACCGTATGTTTCTTGCTTGCGTCTGCGCCAGTCTTTTCGCTGGCAGTCTTCGCACATGGTCAGGGTTTTGCCAGTAGATGAGACCATGCGAGGGTGGTTGCAGTTAGGCTTGATGCAGGGTTTGTCAGGCATGGTTAAATCTCCTTGATGTCGGATATGTTGACGGGGAATATGACGGCTTGTTGCTGGTCAAAGGTGGTGTCGCGGTCCATGTGTAGGGAGCAGACGTGGCGTGTGCCTTTTTGACGTGCGCAATAGAGCAGCGTGTCGTTGAGATTGTCGGCGGTGGATGCCCATACCTCATTGAGTGAGGTACGGATTTGCATCTCTAGCCGAATGCCAGCATCAGATTCACCGAGTAGTGGA
>Ga0207422_1004371_pt1 | contig 11842 bp, 11 predicted proteins | sample MarCyaLeptolynsp_FD_187757 | JGI IMG/M metagenome (GOLD analysis project Ga0207422, IMG submission 187757) | Marine cyanobacterial communities from Panama - species 1 Leptolyngbya sp. (SPAdes) | ecosystem: Environmental > Aquatic > Marine > Unclassified | place: Panama: Panama City | collected... | reverse complement strand
CTGCATACTCGTGATACTCACGTAAGGTCAATAATGTAAGTGGCACACCAATGTGGTTATTCAAATTTCCCTGGGTATAACAAGTGCTACCTGCTAACGACAGCACATTGCTTAGCATTTGTTTGACAGTAGTTTTGCCATTACTGCCGGTTATAGCTGCAAGTTTTGGCGCCACCACATGTCGCCATGCCTGCGCCCAACGGGAGAGACCTTTCAGAGTATCATCGACAGTAATCGATGGCAGTGTGGTATCAACCTGTTTGTGTACAAGTACACCCACAGCTAAGGATTCAATATCTTTATTAATAAATGCGTGCCCATCAAAACGATCACCCTCAAGAGCGACAAACAGATCACCTTGATGCAAATTGCGCGTGTCAGTTGACAATGATGAAATACATTTATCCTCGCCTTGCAACTGACCCTGCACCATTTCAGCCACTTGACTTAATTGCAACCACTGACTCACTTGTTCAGCCATGAGCCATCCTTTGCAATTCATTTCTGGCAACATCAACATCATCAAAGGCAATTACTTGATCACCAATATACTGATACTTCTCATGCCCTTTGCCTGCAATCAACACGGCGTCATCATTAGTGGCGACATGTAATGCATGCGCAATTGCATCTTTTCTATCAACGACACTGATACACTGACTGTCAGCTAGACAGCCCTGTAAAACCTGCTGAATAATTATTTCCGGCGTTTCGTGACGTGGATTATCAGAAGTAACCACAACATAATCGCAATGAGTGCTTGCCACTTTACCCATTTGTGCACGCTTGCCTTGATCGCGATTACCACCACAGCCAAATACACAAATCAATTTACCAAGGCAATGTTTACGTACAGCAGCTATAGCTGCCAGCAATGCCGCGGGTGTATGCGCATAGTCAACAATAACATTTGTATTTTTACTGGACTCAACACGCTGCATGCGCCCCGGCACAGCGTCTAGTTTATTCAGTGCCAACGTTATCTGTTCATTAGACTTTTTCAAACTGACTAATACAGCCGCTACCGCAAGCAAATTAAGTACATTAAATTCACCCAGCAATGTAGTATGAACTTTTATTTCATTGCCGTTTACGTGCAGACATAAACTTGTAGACGCGGGCAAATAATCAATATTGGATGCAAATACATCCGCGCTAGTATTAGCTAATGAATAACTGACGACTTCCAGTTGTGAAGATAAGGTTTCATACCACTGCCGGCCATTTTCATCATCTATATTAATAACTGCATACTTCGCATTATGCTCAAAAAATAATGCTGCTTTGGCCTGAATATAGTCAGTCAGCGTTTTGTGATAATCCAAATGATCACGTGTGATATTAGTCAGCACTGCAGTGTACACATTCAAGCCACTTAAGCGCTGCTGGTGTATCCCGTGTGAAGATGCCTCTAGCGCAACAATATCACATCCAATTTGTTTTAATTTGGCATACTCTTTAGCCAACCGAGCTTTCGGAGGCGTGGTATGAGTTGCGGTATAAAGATTAGTTAAGCGACCGTAGCCCAATGTGCCTATCAGGCCACATGCATCTCCGCTATTTTCAAGCGCTTGTGCAACTAAATGCGCCACTGATGATTTCCCGTCTGTACCGGTAATAGCAATGGTTTTAATTTGCTTGCCAACATCACCATAAAATCTCATTATAATTACATCTGTTTGTGTAGATAAATCTTCACATACGATGATCGGCACAGTCATATTTTGCTGGTTTACTTCACCCTCACAGTCTGTTGAACAAACAATTGCTACGGCACCGTTATTAATCGCTTCTTGTACATAATCAAGACCTGATAAAGCGATGAAGACATCACCTGTTTCCACGTCAGCGCTATATTCACTTACACCGGTAACAAAAACATCTTTTGTAATAGGCACGTCAATAATTCCCGATAACAATTCACTCAATGACATAGCTTTTTTATCACTGTGTCGCATTACTTATTTATTTCCGTCATAAGTAAATTACGTTTTTTCTGATCGATTATATTTGGCGCTACATTTAATAAACGCAGACTCCCTTCTGTAACACGCGAAAACAATGGCGCTGCAACTTCACCACCATAGTAGCCATCTTTCTTAAGCGGTTGATTAATAAGTGCTACCACCACAACTTTAGGTCGATCCGCAGGTGCCATACCGGCAAATAAAGCGATGTATTTATCCTGAGAATATCCTCCATCCTGTGCTTTACGTGATGTTCCTGTTTTACCTGCAGCGGTATAGCCCTGCATACTTGCACGACTACCCGTGCCTGATTTATCAAGTACGCCTTTCAACATATTGCGTACAGCATTTGCTGTACGCCCAGACATAACACGCTGACCAGTCACTGGCTGCTCACTTACAATGAACGATGTAGGTAACAACACGCCATCATTAGCTATCACTGAATAGGCTCTTGCCAATTGCATTGCTGTTGTTGACATGCCGTAGCCATAGGCCAAGGTTGCGCGCTGAGTTTTATTCCAGTTCGTATAATTAACTAACTTACCCGCTCTCTCGCCGGGAAACCCGGAACCGGTAAGCTGGCCAAAGCCAACTGATTGGTATTGGCTCCACACTTGCTGTTGCGACATTTTTAAAGCCACACGCACTGCACCAACATTGCTGGATTTACTCAGCAGAGTTTTCATATCAATGACACCATAGTTACTATGATCACTGACAAGTAAACCCGCGATATTGAAATATCCTGGAGCAGTATTGATTGTGCTATTGACTTTATATGTGCCATTTTCAATGGCAGCCGCAATCAAGAATGGTTTAACAGTAGAGCCTGGTTCAAACACATCTGTAATAGCACGATTACGTATCGCTGACACTTTTGCGTTACTGCGATCATTAGGATTAAATGCAGGCCAGTTCGCCATCGCTAGCACTTCGCCCGAATCCACTGACAACACAACCACAGAACCTGACTTTGCCCCATGACTGGCAATGGTTCTCTTTAATTCACGATACGCCAGATACTGAATTCGTTTATCAATCGATAAAGCCAGGTCTTTACCATGATGTGGCTCGCGCACTAATCCTATATCACCTACTATCACACCATGCGCATTTCTTAATACGCGCTTTTTACCGGGTGACCCATGCAACCAGTCGTCAAATGCTAATTCCACTCCCTCCAGGCCCTGGTCATCAATATTCGTCAACCCAACTACATGTGCAGCCATTTGGCCGGCTGGGTAATAGCGCCTATATTCCCTGACAATAGACACGCCAGGTGTTTTTTGTTGCTTTAATTGATCAGCTATATCGGGAAATACATGGCGCTTTAAATAAACAAATTGTTTATTCTTTCTTTGCTCAAGTTTGTGTTTAATTTTTTGTTTACTCAGACCGAGTACTTGTGCAGCGTGAGAAATAGACTGTGGATTATTCAAAGCTGTTTGGGGATGTGCCCATACTGAAAACACAGGCGTGCTAATTGCCAATGCCTCACCATGGCGATCAGTAATCACACCCCTATTGGCTGGAATCTCAACTGTACGCACATGCCGGTTAGAGCCTTGCTCATTATAAAAGTCCGCATGTAATATTTGCAGTTGTGCAGCGCGCGCAAACAGCAACACAAATACTGAAAACACAGCAAACAAGAGTAGATACTTACGTCCACTGAATGCTTTAGTTTTGGCCTTTTTCACTTAGTTTCCATCTCCAGCATAATGACATCAGAATGATTCACTAAATGCATTCCTAATTCACTATTTGCAATCTGTTCTATACGCGCCTGATTTGACCAAGCGCTCTCCTCTAATAACAATTGCTCCCACTCTGTCTGCAACTGTGATTCTGTTTCTTGTAATGTCTGCAACTCTACAAAATATCTTCTTTGCAAATGTTTGCTATAAACCAAACCTGAAGCACTAATAACAACAATCAAATAGAAACTTATTAATGCTGTAAATTTCACTTCAGCACCTTTTCTGCAATTCGCAAGCGCGCGCTACGCGCGCGCGGATTTGCATTTATTTCCTGCTCTGATGGACGCACTAATTTACCTATGGGCTTCAAGTAGTTATTAAATTCAGGCATTACTGGCATTTTTACTGGTAATCGCTCTTCTTGTTTTGTGTTACGGATAAAGCGCTTTACCAATCGATCTTCTAGCGAATGAAAACTAATCACAACCAGGCGACCACCATCATTTAGCATCTCGAATGCAGCTTCCAAGCCTTTTTGTAATGCATCCAATTCCTTATTCACTGCAATACGAATTGCCTGAAATGTTCTGGTCGCAGGATGAACTCCTTTATAACCTGGTGGATAACAACCTTTTATAATGTCTGCCAAGCGTTTAGTTGTATTAATCGCTTTATGTTGCTGCTCGTGCAAAATTTTTAGCGCAATTTTTCTTGCATAACGCTCCTCGCCAAAGTCATACAGCACTGTAGTCAGCTCATCCGCACTAATCTCTGCAAGCCATTCAGCAGCAGAGTGACCTGAACTGGTATTCATGCGCATATCTAGCGGACCATCATGACTAAAACTAAATCCTCTCCCTGCTTCATCTAATTGAGGTGATGACACCCCCAAATCAAAAAAAACCCCATCCACATTTGTATTCAATTCATTATCACTGGCGACTATTTGCAAATTGGCAAACGTCTCGTGCAAGATTTTGACCCTACTATCATTGCCAAACTTCCCCTCGGCATATGCCACTGCACTCGGATCTTGATCTAATACAAATAATCTCCCTTTATCAGTTAACTGACCTAGCAGTACCTGGCTGTGGCCACCTCGCCCAAACGTGCAGTCAACGTAGATGCCATCAGCTTTTATTCTTAATCCTTGTATGCACTCATGTAACAACACAGGCACATGAGCTAATGTCTCTTGCATGCGTATTTAAACGCTTAGTGTTTCTAATGGAGACTCATTCACCGCTGAGTTAGCTTCTTCTTCTAGCCACTCATCAAGCGACTCGTTCCACCTAACTTGATCCCACAACTCAAATTTATTGCCTTGTCCAACAAGACAAACATGCTTTTTCAAGCCAGCGTAATCTCTTAATTCTTGGGGGAGTAAAATTCTATGTTGACCATCAATCTCTCGTGGTTTAGCGTGTCCCAGGTAAAGTCGGTGCCAACGCCGCACTTGCTTACCAACATTAGGCAAAGCTCGAAGGTCAGTTTCGAAACGTTCCCACTCAGGCTGAGGATAAATGAGCAAACAACGATCAACATCAACAGTGACAACAATTTGTCCGCCGCAAGCAGCTTTTATTGCATCTCGATACTCAGTGGGTATGGTGATACGCGCTTTTGCGTCAATTGTTGTTGATGTGATGCCTTTAAACATTCTTGTTCTTCTATCCCGGAAATTGCATTAAAAACCACTTTCTCCCACATTCTTACCACTATAGAAATCAAGCGGCTAAAATGCAAGCTAAATCGTGCCGTTTATCGGGATTTTTGCCTTGTAAGACAGTTACTTAGAGGACTTTTTCAGAGCAATATAGGAGGAAAAATTAAGCTTATTAATAGCTTGATAGCGCTTGCTTAGAGACTACTTTAAGTTTGCATTATAGATTGAGAGTTGGTCAGTAAGCCGGGTTTTGTCGTGGACAATCATTCATCTGAGATGCCTGTCACCAAGCACCTTAAGCGACCTACCCGAGGGCCATGTGGACCACATGTGGTTAAAAAATAACCTGCTCTCCTATTTGGTCTTGCTCCAGGTGGGGTTTACCATGCCGTTCATGTTGCCATCAACGCGGTGCGCTCTTACCGCACCATTTCACCCTTACCCACTGACGTGGGCGGTATATTTTCTGCTGCACTTTCCATGGGTTTCCACCCTCCAGGCGTTACCTGGCACCCTGTCCTTTGGAGCCCGGACTTTCCTCCACTGATTACTCAGCAGCGATTGCCTCGACCAACTCTCATACTGACTCTATCATTACAGGCTAAACGGCAGTAGTGCTTTTACTAAGTAAATTTAGTAATACTCACGGGCGATTTCATAAAGAGTATTTTTAGGCAGACCACTTAATTCGCAAGCGAGCTTGACAGCGTCCTTATGGCTCATTACAGCGGCAAGCTGTTCAAATAACTGTCTCATTTTTTCTATTTCAGAATCAGTTTGTACATCGTCTGACGCACCTTCCGCTATGACAACAAACTCGCCTTTAGTGGGAATACTACTTTCAGCAAACTGCTCAAGCACATCTACAATTGAACCAGATACAATTTGCTCATGCATTTTAGTTAACTCTCTGGCCACTATAATGCGTCGCTCTGATCCACATACTGTCTGTAAATCTTGCAACATCGCTAGAATGCGATGTTTCGCCTCATAAAATATTATAGCCTGAGGATGGCAACATATAGCTTGTAAGCGCTGAATACGGGCAGATTGTTTAGGCGGCAAAAAACCCTCAAAAAAATAGCGGGTGATATTAAAATCATTTACTGACAAGGCAGTTACCGCCGCACATACTCCTGGAATCGGTACCACATCAATATGATTCTGGCGACAAAGTGAAACTATTGAATGCCCTGGGTCACTAACAAGGGGCGTACCAGCATCAGTAATCAAGGCAATACTTTTGCCCTGTTGCAGCGCGGCTAACAATTCTGGGTCACGCTTCTCAGTATTATGCTGGTGATAAGAAACCACTGTAGTGGTGAGAGCATGCGCACTCAATAACTTTTGTGCTACTCGTGTATCCTCTGCTGCGACAATATCCACCTTAGCAAGCGTTTCCAGCGCTCTTAAAGTGATATCCTTAAGGTTTCCTATAGGCGTTGCAACTATATAAAGAGTAGCCAAGATATTTATCTCGATAATTTAAGAAAATAAATTTATATATTCATGAATAACAAAATTATTTACACCTTAGCACAATGTCTGCTAGCACTTTTGGTTTCTACCATTGTGATTAGTTGTGGCACTAATATACAAACCAAGACGGATGCTGAACCAACAAATATTGAAATCCGCAAAGCGGATCGTCTAGCTGAACAAGGCCAGCTACAAAAAGCTGCAGAGATTTATTGGCAAGTTGCCCAAACTGAACCTAGCCCACAAAAAGAAGAATTCCAGCTACAGGCAGCAGAGTTATTGATTCAAGCAAATCAATTTGATTTAGCACAACAGTACTTAAATTTAATTAACGAACAAAACCTAACTTTTGAATTAATCCCGCGCAAACGCATTGCTCAGTCAAGTATCGCCATTCAACAAGAACAATTTAACGTAGTACTGTCATTACTGCCCATGTCTCTCACAACACGAGCACCTGATCATATTGCTGAGGTACTTGAGTTACGTGCACAAGCATTTAGTGGTATGGGCGATATTCTATCAAGCTTACTTAGCAGAACTGAACTTTCGCGCCATCTCGAGGAACACGCACAAATCGCACACAATCAAAATGAAATTTGGCGCCTATTGGCGCTTGCGCGTGATGAAGAACTTGTCAAATGGTTCCAGCAAGAGAACCCAGAATTAACAGGCTGGATAGCATTAGCGCAAACCAAACGTGCACCTTACTCAAGTATAGACCAACTCGACTATGCGCTTAACACCTGGCGCAACACTTATCCAAACCATCCGGCATCCGACAACTTACTCACTTCCATTCTAGAAAGTTTTCAAAATTATTTTGCCATTCCAGAGAATATTGCTTTACTACTGCCAATGACTGGTCGCTATGCAAAAATAGCTGAAGTGATTCATGCTGGCATTCAGTCCGCTAGAGAGTTGCATACCGATCAACAATATGCACCAAGTCTAAATTTATACGATACTGGAGATAATCCTGCAGATATTTTGTATCACTATCAACGTGCAGTCGATGATGGTGCCGACTTTATTATTGGCCCGCTAAAAAAGGAAGCGGTTGAAATCCTTACTCAGCAAATTGAATTACCTGTTCCGGTATTAACCTTAAATTACATTGCAGACCAGATACAGTCACCTAGCAATTTGTTTCAATTTGGTTTGCTGCCCGAAGACGAAGCAATTCAAGTTGCTGAACGCGCGTCATTAGATGAACAATTCAGCGCTGTCATTCTAAGCCCGGCAAGTGAATGGGGCGAACGCTTGGCTTATGCATTTCAATCACGTTTTGAAGAACTAAATGGCATTGTTCTAGACACACAGTTTTATGCATCTAACAACACAGATTTCTCAGTATCTTTAAAAACAGCATTACAACTTGATCTCAGTGAAGCACGTTATCGGCAACTGCGCTCTACTCTAGGCCAAAATCTGGAATTTGAACCGCGCCGCAGGCAAGACGTAGACATGGTATTCATGGTTGCTTCTCCACGTACCGCGCGCATTCTACGCCCACAAATTAATTATTATTATGCGACTGATTTGCCTGTTTACAGTACTTCACATGTATTCTCGGGCATTGAAAATGTATCCCGCGATCGTGACATTAATGGAGTATTGTATTGCGATATTCCTTGGTTACTTAAGCCCACAGCCGATCACGAAATATTGCAAGAATTACTTGAACTTGAGGCTGGCAATAGTTATCAGCTACTGCCAAGATTTGCCGCACTTGGCATTGACGCATATTACTTGCCCACCAAACTTGCTGAACTGGCGGCATTACCATACGAACGCTACAACGGCTTAACAGGCAAACTTAAAGTCGTGCAAAATAATAAAATCTTTCGCGAGTTAAATTGGGCACAATTTATTAATGGCAAGCCAACACTACTCCCACAGTTTGCTGAATAATTATTTTAGGGATATATGTCGACAAGCCGTTTAAAAGGGAAAAAAGCCGAGGATGTTGCTTACAATTTCCTACTAAAAAATGGTTTATCTATTGTGGCAAGAAACTATCATTGCAAATTTGGAGAAATAGACTTAATTATGCAAGATAGTGATAATTTAGTATTTATTGAAGTGCGCTATCGGCAATCAAGCATATTTGGCGATGCTGCTGAATCTATCGATCATAATAAAAGAAGAAAGCTGGTATTTGCTGCCAACCATTACCTGCAAACACACCCTTGCTCACTTGCTACCCGCTTTGATGTCGTGGCAATGTCAGCAGACCACGAAATTGAGTGGATAACGAATGCCTTTATGGAAACCTAAAAAGTGAATCCAGTTAAACTCATTGAAAAAACCTTCGCTGATAGTATTCAAACCAAACAAGATGCTCTAGGAGTAATTGCCGGGCCAATCTCGGATGCTGCACTACTAATGACGTCTAGCTTATTAGCTGGAAATAAAATTCTAAGCTGCGGTAATGGCGGCTCAGCAGCAGATGCACAGCACTTATCCTCTGAGTTATTAAACCGATTCGAACGTGAACGCCAGCCATTGCCCGCAATTGCATTAACCACAGATAGCTCAACCCTCACATCTATTGCCAATGACTATGACTATGACATGATTTTCGCCAAACAAATAAGAGCACTATGCCAGACTGATGATATTGTGATGGTCATTACTACTAGCGGTGGCTCTGCCAATATTGTGCAAGCCATGCATGCAGCGCATGAAAGAAATGCTCGCATCGTTGCTTTGACTGGCAGAGATGGTGGAGAGGTTGGCGCACTGATACAAAAAAATGATATTGAAATTCGTGTACCTGGCACTTCAACTGCGCGTATTCAAGAAGTGCATTTATTAGTTCTGCATTGCTTATGTGAACTTATCGACCAACAGCTACTTGGCTAGTCTTGTGTCATCTAAAATTACCGACGATATCATTAAACACCTAAATGATATTTTTTCTCAGCAACAAATCTTATTAGAAGCTGCAGATTGCTGGCCATACGGCTACGATAACAGCAAGCAGCACCACCCACCAGATGCCGTGGTCCTACCAAATACACATGAGCAAGTCGTCGAATGCGTAAAGTTATGCAATCAATATAAAATACCATTAACCACTCGCGGACGCGGCACAGGCACTACTGGCGCTTCTGTACCCATCATGGGTGGCGTTGTTTTATCTATGGAACGCATGGATAAAATTATTGCCTTTAACCCTGGCAACCGCAGTGTCAGAGTCGAGACCGGGATCACCAATCTCACGTTACAAAACTTTTTACAAGGAAAAAAATTCTTTTGGCCCCCTGATCCAAGCAGCGCAGAATTTTGTACTATCGGCGGCAATCTTGCATGTAATGCTGCCGGCCCACGTGCAGTTAAATATGGAACAACGCGCGATAACACGTTACAACTTAAGGCAGTGACGGGTGCAGGGAAAACCATCTCAACTGGCAGTAAAACCACAAAAGGGGTAGTTGGACTAGACTTAACGCGTTTGCTCATTGGTTCTGAAGGAACGCTTGCAATCATCACTGAAGCAGAATTAAAAATTCTACCCTTAGCTCCAGCCACACACACTATTCGCGCTTTGTTCCATGATCATCAAAGCGCATGCAGTGCAATTCAAAACATTAGTTCACAATTACACACACCATGCGCCATTGAATTCATAGATCATCACGCACTTAATTTAATTCGTCAGCATAGCGATGTGTTATTACCCTCTAATGCTAATGCTATGTTAATGATAGAAATCGATGGCGATGAGGAGTCGTTACCCATTAGTAGTCACCATATTCAGCATGCATTAACACCATTGGATTGTGTTGAAATTAAACTTGCTGAGAGTGACACTGAAAGAAAAATGCTATGGCAGGCACGTAAAGCCTTATCGCCGATATTACGTAATCTCGCACCGAATAAAATTAATGAGGATATTGTAGTACCCGTTCCCAGCCTAAGTAAGCTAATCGACGAATTGGACCGACTATCCCAAACTTATAAATTGCCTATTGTGAATTTTGGCCATGCTGGCAATGGCAATATACATGTCAATATTATGTACGACGCCAGCGATACTACTCAAAACAATAATGCATTAAGCTGCCTGGAAAAGATTTTTGAAATTACTTTGCAATTAGAAGGCACCATTTCTGGCGAACACGGAATTGGATTAAGCAAACGAGATTTTGTAGATAAAGAGATAGGTAGCAACGAATTAGCGCTAATGCATTCGATTAAATATCAGTTTGATCCAAACAATATATTAAACCCCAATAAAAGCTTACCTATCCCCGGAAGTCACTCGCCCAAAACTTAACTCGTAATAGATTACAGTACTAATACGAATATTAAATACAAAGAAACTACCGACAACACTGCCGCAACTGAGATAGCCAGTGTCTGCATAGCCCCTGATTTATTTTCTTTATCACTCTTTTCGATACGCGCAAACGCTGCAGCCACTTGACTACCCGAAATAGTTTGTGTGTCTGTAGGTTTAACATCGCTCTCTGATGGTGATTCTACTGCCTCGGCATCAAGACTCATTTCCACATGCATGGATTGCCTCCGAATAATAATATTATATTAATTTTAGAATAACTCACTCGACCTAGACATTAGTCTAGATTTCGGCCTGACAGTAAGGTTTTCGGCAGTGAATAGATTTCTTTAAAGGATAAATACAAAAGTGTGACTAGGTTCACATAGAAATATCGCGGTAAATTTTTAACTGTAATTACTCAGCAATAGCGGGGTTATTTTAAGAGTTATTTTTTAATTCCAGTAGTAATTTTATCTGACAGACTATCAGGCAGAAAATCAAGCACAGCAACCCCGACAGTGACCAGCAATAAGGCAATGGCTACACCTGCAATACCAAGCAGAATTTCCCAAATACTCGGTACATATTGAATTACCTGACCATCGAAGAATGAACTGCTTATTTCCATGCCAGGGAATAACTCAAGTGGGAATGCTTGGCCACCAATAACAATCACATAGACTTGGGCCAAGCCGCCTAAAATTACCATAGTACAAACAGCTACCAGTGTTTTACG
>Ga0207422_1004368_pt1 | contig 11849 bp, 9 predicted proteins | sample MarCyaLeptolynsp_FD_187757 | JGI IMG/M metagenome (GOLD analysis project Ga0207422, IMG submission 187757) | Marine cyanobacterial communities from Panama - species 1 Leptolyngbya sp. (SPAdes) | ecosystem: Environmental > Aquatic > Marine > Unclassified | place: Panama: Panama City | collected... | reverse complement strand
CCGCAATGGAGCCCGCGATCGGCAACCCGAGCCCGAGTCCGCGATGACCCGGGATCCGGTAAAAGCCACGACGCGCTTCGGCGAGCTGCTCGCTGGTCGCGGCCCGAACCGGGGTGCCCACCTGGAAGAACACCATCCTTCGGTCTTCGCTGACGCCCCGCCGAACCTTGATGTCGATGACGCCGACTTCCATGCCCTCGCCCGCGAACTGCAGCACGTTCTCCAGCGCCTGCACGCCGCGGTAGGGATCGACGAACACGGGGGGAAGGCCGGCGGCGAACTCCGGCTCGTACTCGAGGTCGGCCGAACCTCGCTTTTTCGCGTTGGCGATCGCTCGGGTGAGCAGCGTCGCCGGAGGGGTGGGCTCGGGGTGGAGGTCGAGCCGCCCCGCCTCGATCTTGGCCGTGTCCAAGATGTCGTCGATCTGCTGCAGCAGGTGCCGGCCGGAGTCGTGGACGAGCTGGAGCTGCTCGCGCTGGTCGTCGGTGAGCTCCCCGTCGATCCCCGAGAGCAGCAGCTCGGAAAAGCCGAGGATCGAGTTGAGCGGCGAGCGCAGGTCGTGGCTCATGTTCGCGAGGAACTGGCTCTTGAGGCGGTCGGCTTCCTTGGCCTTCTCGATCGCGACGTACTTGGCGATGTTCGCTTCGGTGATCCGCCCGACGAGTCGATCGACGGACTGAACCAGCTCGCGGATCTCGAGACTCGACAGTGAGCTCTCGGACATCGGCGGCGGGGCACGCCCCTCCGCGACGGCGCGGACCTGCTCGTTGGCGCGGTCGACGTCTCGGCCCAGATCGGCGGCGACCAGCGACAGGGCGAGCACACAGCACCCTAGGCACGAAAACCCGGCAAACCACAGCGCGTCGGTCGGCACGCTGTCGCCCGCATCGAGGTCGACGATCGCCGTCACTCGGCCCTCGCGCGCCACGAAGATGTCGGGCGTGCCGTCATCGTCGGTGTCCAGCCGGCCCGAGCCCACCGGAACCCGCTCTCGCATCGCGCCGTAGGCCTGACCGTCGACGATGAGTGTGACGGTGGGGTGCTCCTCGAGCAGCGTCTCCATCGCGACGTCGCCGGCAGCCACGCTCGCCACCGCGTCGACCGCGAGCAGCTCCACCCCTTCGTCGCCGGCGTCGAGTTGCTGCTGCGACAGCCACAGGTACCCCGCCGCGAGCGGGGCCACGATCGCCCCGGCACTGGCGATCGAAGCGCTGACGATCAGCCGCAGCCGCATGTCGTGCGTGCGTTCGAACGGCTCGTGGGCGGCCGGCGGCGCGGACAGATACTCCGGTCGCAGGATTGCCCGCGCCCAGCCGTACGCGATCGCAGCCACCGGCCCCACCAGTGCGACCCACAGCAGGGCGAGGGCGAGCGTGATGTCGCGAGGCCACTGCATCGTCAGGCCGAGCACCACCGCATTGACCGAGTAGGCCGCCGCGCCCCACGTCAGCAGGCGCAGGGCCGAGACGCGAGGCAGCTGCAGCAGGGTGATCCGCGTGCGGTCGGCCTTGTCCGGCGCGACCTTTGGCCGCCGTGCACGGCTGCGCCACCACAGCCACGGCACCAGCGGCAGCGAGAGCGCCCCACTGATCAGCAGCGGCACGACGCGGCGGCGACGAAGCGAGCTGCCTCGACCCGGCCAGCGATCGACCGGCAGCTCCCGCACCAGCGTTCCCGCGACCGCGTAGAAGGCGATGAGCTGCACCGCCACGACCACCATCCACGTGGCGCGGTCACCCGCGAGCTGAATGCCGGTCGCCCACGCCCATGACAGCGCCTGCACAGCGGCCGCCGTCCACAACAACCCCGTCATGCCGACCAGGCGCAGCTCGACCGCCAAGCGCGGGTCGATCGGGCCCTCGTCGTCGAGGCCGGCGTCGATGCGCGCGCGACCGGTCTCGTCACCGCTCACCCTTCGGCCTCCGGCTGGGGCACGATCAGCATGTCCCGCTGCGACGGTCGGCGGGCCCGGGCCCGGGCAGTCCGCTCGGCGATGTCGATCTTGGTGGGGCGCAGCGGAGGGCGCAGCGGAAGCATGAGGGTGAAGGTGCTGCCCTCACCCGGGCTGGACTCCACGCTGAGGTCGCCGCCGTGGTGCTCGGCAATCGTGCGGGCGATCGAGAGGCCGAGCCCGGTGCCCTTGGTGCGACGCTTGACCGAGCCGACCTGGCGATACTCCTCGAAGATCTGGTCGAGCTCGTCGGGCTCGATGCCCACGCCGGTGTCGCGGCAGCGGATCAGGATCCGGTCGCGCGTCGGGTCGAACGCGGCCCTAAGCACGATTTCGCCGCGCTCGGTGAACTTGACCGCATTGGAGACCAGGTTGGTCATGATCTGGACGATGCGTCGCCGGTCGCACTCGACGGTCGGCAACTCGTCGGGGACCTCGGCGCGCAGCTCGAGCTCACGGCCGTGCACGAGCGGCTGGTGGATCTCGACCACCTCCCGAATGACCCGACGCAGGTCGGTGCTCGCGAAGTCCAGGCGCAGCTCGCCCGACTCGATCATGGAGACGTCGAGAATGTCGTTGATGAGCTCGAGCAGCTGGTGCCCGCCCGCCCGAATGAGGCGTACGTCTTCGGCCTGGGCATCGGTCAGCGGGGTGGGGTGCCCCTCGAGCAGCAGCTGCGAGTATCCGCTGATCGTGCCCAGGGGGGTCCGCAACTCGTGGCTGACCGCGTGTAGGAAGTTGGATTTGACCCGGTCGACCGCGCGGGTCTTGTCGAGTGCCGTCTCGTACACCGCGAGCTCGCCGTCGAGGTGCTCGCGGAGGCGTTCGAGATTGGTCAACAGCTCGCCGACCTGATCGGTGCTCGTCAGTGCGACGCGGGTACCCGCGGCGTTGTCGGGGCTGCTCTTGCCGTGGGTGTCGTAGCCGACCGCGTCGAGCCGGCGCGCGATCGAGACCAGGTCCTCGCCGGGACTCTGGCCGAGCGAGAGCGCCGCGAGTCCTGCGAGCGCCACGACGATCGCCAGGCCTGGGATCACGGCGAGCTGCGCCCAGCCGCCGACCGAGGTTCCCGCGAACGCTTGGCCAACCCACGCCCCCAAGACGAGAATCGAGACCGACAGCGACGCGCCACCGAGGATGGGCACGTAGGCGCCGGTCATCGACGGCGGATCGAAGCTCTTGAGCGTGGCTGCGAGCGACGGTGCGGGCGCTCGGATTGCGAGCGCGTGCAGCATGCGCTTGAGCGGGATGGAGAGCATGAAGCCCGTCGACCACACCGCACCCAGGGCGGGGGCGAGGCGGGCGACGAGTCGTTCGGTGGGCAGGTCGAGCAGCGGCGCGGGGACGACGAGAACCGCGAGCAACAGCAGCGCCACCGGGGGCAGCGTGCGGAGCACCGCGGGGATCGAGCGGGTCGCGTGCGAGGGGGTCGAGTACTGCGCGCGCAGGTACAACAAAACCAGCTCGGCCAGCGCCGTGGTCAGCACGACGAGTCCCACCAGGTCGCCGCCGTCCCAGGTCGAGGCCAGCTGCGGCGGAGCGATGAGCGCGTAGAGAATCTGCGCCAGCGCCATGTGCAGCAGCGCGGCGACGAGCACGACGCCGAGCGAGCGGACGAACCAGTCGGCGGACTGGCGATTCGGCGGCCGAAGGCCGACCGACGACGCCGAAGCTGCCTCCCGCGTGGGGGCAGGGCTCACCGAGGATCCGCCCCGCCGGTCCGTACCCCGCTCACGGACTCGATGCTACCGCCGTGTTTGCCCGCGGGCCCGTGAACACCTGCACCGGGGCACGCAAAAACGCGCGGCCCCGAGCAGGGTGCCGCGCGTCCACTGTCCGCGTCGTGGCGCGGAGCGCCTACTGTCGTGCCTTGATCAGCTCGACCAGCTTGGGCATCGCTTCCTCCCACTTGGCGACCAGACCGTAGTCCGCCACCTGGAAGATCGGTGCCTCCGGGTCCTTGTTGATCGCGACGATCGTCTTGCTGCTCTTCATGCCCGCGAGGTGCTGGATGGCGCCGGAGATGGCGACCGCGAAGTACAGGTTGGGCGCGACGACCTTGCCCGTCTGTCCGACCTGGAGGTCGGCCGGCACCATGCCTGCGTCGGTGGCGGCCCGGCTGGCCCCGAGGGCGCCGCCGAGCAAGTCGGTGAGCTCCTCGAGCACCTTGAAGTTGGCGCCTTCCCGCATGCCGCGGCCGCCGCTGACGACGACGTCGGCTTCGGTCAGGGCCGGGCGTGCGCTCTCGGTCTTCTCGATCGAGACGACCTCGACCCCACGCTTGGAGATCTCCGGCGCCGCGATCGGATTGACGCTGACGCCGGCTCCCGCCGCGGCGGGCTCGAACTCACTGGCGCGGGTGGTGAAGCCGAACGGCGCGCCCTCGACCTCGAGGGTCGCAATGGCGCGGCCCGACGAGACCTCGCGGGTGAACGCGTTGGCGCCGGCGACTCCGGTGACCTCCGTGACGATCGGCGCATCGAGCAGCGCGGCTGCCCGGGGCACGACATCCCGCAGAGTCGAGGTGGCGGTGCCGCCGAAGGCAGTGGCGCCCACGGTCTTGACCGCGTGCACGACCGCGTCCGTCCAGGCTTCCGCGGTGAACGGCGCGAGGTCGGCGTGCTCGATGCTGTGCACGGCCGCCGCCCCGTAGCCGGCTTCGGCGACCTTGGCGGCTGCGGCGCCCGAGGCTCCGACCACCAGCAGCTCGAGGCTGCCGCCACTCTTTTCGGCGATCTGCTTGCCGCAGGTGATGCCCGGGAGCGACGACGCCTTGGCGCCGTTGTCGTCCGCGTCGACGATGACCAGTACCTTGCTCATAGAACCTTCGCCTCCGTTGCGAGCTTGTCGACCAGGGTCTCCGGGGAGTCCACGATCTGACCAGCCTGACGGGCGGGCGGCGGCACCATCGCGGTGGCCTTGACCCGGCAGGTGGCCTCGACGCCGAGATCACCGGGCGTGTGCACGGCGACCTTCTTGCGCTTGGCCATGGTGATCCCGCGCAGCGACGCCAGACGCGGGCCTTCCTGGTACTTGTGGTCGGCCGCCGTCACGCCGTTCTTGACGCTCTCGGGCAGCACGATGCGAAGGTCCACCGAGAGGACTGCCGGCACGGGAACCTTCTTGGTCTCCACGCCGTCGTCCACCTCGCGGGCGACCGACAGCGCGTTGGAGCCCTGGTCCCAGCCAACCGTCGCTGCGAAGCTGGCCACGGGAAGCCCGAGCAGCGCGGCCGCTCGCTGCGCGACCTCGTTGCCTTCCGCATCCTGCGACAGCTTGCCTGCGACGAGCAGGTCACAGCCCTCTTGCTCGTAGACCTTGGCGATCAGCTTGGCGATCGTTTGGCTGTCGAGCTGGGTGTCGTCCGCGTCGACGATGACGCCACGGTCGGCGCCCATCGCAAGGAATTGCGTGACGTGCTGCTTTTTGTCCTTGGGGCAGATCGACAAGACGATGATCTCGGCGAGTCGGTCCTTGGTGCCCACCTTCTCGGCGAGGCGAAGGGCCGTTTCCACCGCGTACTCGTCGAAGGCGTTGGGGACCCATTTGCCCACCGCGCCCAGGTCGACCGCGCCGTTCGCGAACTTCAGGTTCTCGTCGGGGTCGGGAATCCGCTTGACGGTTACCAGTATCTTCACCGGCAATCCTCCTTGTACGGCGCGTGTATTGCCGACGCTGACCATCCTGTCAATGCGCGATCCCACCGCCCACGCCCGCGATTTCACAGGGTTGTCCGGGACAAGCCCCGGGATCGGCCGCGACGGGGCGGGATAGACACATGCCGAGGGCCGAGGTAGCCTGCGCACCCCTTGCCAAGCGCCTTCCCAACCCGGCTGTCGGCCTTGCTAGGACTGGCCTTCGCGCTCGGCTGCACGCCGCCCGAGGCCAAGACGCCCGAGGCTAGCGGCTCGAGCAAGTCCAAGAACCCCTCCTCCAAGAGCGACGACGGCGACGGCCGCGACGCCGACGACGGCGGCAAGCCCGGCGACACTGCGTTGCCGGACGATGCCGACATGATCAAGGAGGCCAAGGGGGTCAACATCACCAACCTCACCGAGCCCCAGAAGACGAAGTTCTTCCAGATCATCAACACCGAGCGCAGCGCGTGCAAAAAGCCGCACAGCCTCGCCAAGTCGCTGCGCGACGACGACAAGTGTCGCGACTCGATGGTGGTCTCGCAGTTCATCGCCGACTCGCTCGCGGCCGGGGCCACCGCCACGCAGATCAAAAACGCGATCGACAAGGTCGTGGATGCGCTGCAGCCAAAGGAGATCGACATCGAGGGGCGAGCGATCTACGGCGAGCCCAACGCGCCGATCACCGTGGTGGTGTTTGCCGACTTCGAGTGCCCACACTGCCGCAACGAGGCGCCGAAGCTGCGCAAGACCGTCGACCAGTTTCGCGGTCGCGCCAAGCTGGTGTTCAAGCACTTCCCGCTCGAATTCCACGACCGTGCGCGCCAGGCCGCGATCGCGGTCGAGGCGGCCCACGACCAGGGCAAGTTCTGGGAGATGCACGACATCGTGTTCGCCAACCAGGGCTCGCTCTCGGACGCCGACCTCGAGAGCTACGCCGCGCAGATCAAGCTCGACATGACGAAGTTCAAGGCGTCGATGGCGGACAAGGCCACGACCGCCCGCGTCGACAAGGACTTCAAGGACGGCGACAAGATCGGCATCACTGGGACCCCGGCGGTGTTCGTCAACGGTCGCATGATGAACGAGGCGCTGTTTGGCGGCTCGCTCGCGGGCTGGATCGACGACGCGCTCAAGCGCTGAGCTGAGCTGGGCTAGGGCTGGGAGAAGTGCCATGACGACGCCGCGGCCCTGGGTGGAAGCGTTCGCGCCGGCCACGGTGTCCAACCTCGGGCCCGGCTTCGACTGCCTCGGCTTGGCTTTGCGTTCGCTCGGCGACCGGGTCCGAGCACGCCGCAGCGACACCCCGGGGGTCTCGCTGGTCGAGGTCACGGGCGACGACGGCAAGCTGCCGCGAGACGAGACCAACACCGCAGCGGTCGCGGCCAAGCAGCTGCTCGACGCGTATGCGCCCAAAGAGGCCGGGGTCGAGCTGACGCTGGCCAAGGGACTGCCGCTGGGCAGTGGCCTGGGCTCCTCGGGGGCGTCGGCGGTCGCGGCTGCGGTCGCCGTGGATGCGGCGCTGTCGCTGTCGCTGCCCGCCGCGGTGCTCGTCGATGCCGCCCGGGCGGCCGAAGCGGTGGCCTGCGGCGCGGCCCACCCCGACAACGTCGCGCCCGCGGTGGTCGGGGGGATCGTGCTGATCCCGAGCCTGTCGCCGCTCCGTCTGGTGTCGCTGCCAGTCCCGCGCGATCTATGGCTGTCGGTGTACACACCGGGCTGCTCGGTCCCCACCGCCGAGGCACGAGCCGTGTTGCCCGACGCCGTTCCGCTGTCGGCCACGGTGACCCAGGCGGCTCGGCTCGCCCAGCTGGTCCATGCCCTGCACCAAAACGATCTCCCCCTGCTCGGGGAGGCGATCGCCGACGACATCGTCGAGCCCGCCCGCGCCGGGCTGATCCCCGGCTACCTCGATGCCAAGGCTGCGTGCCTCGAGGCGGGCGCGCTCGCGTGCAGCATCTCCGGGGCTGGTCCGACCACGTTCGCGTTGTCCGACCGCCAGGAGCGGGCCGATGCCCTGCTCGAGATCCTCGAAGAGTCGTTCACGCTCGCCGGCGTGCCCGGCCGGGGCGTGGTGGAGCAGGTTGGTCCGGGCGCGCGGATCACCTCCGAGCCGCTGCACTGAGTCGGTCGCACGACCCCATAAAAAAAGCGGGAGGGGCCGGCCAGCCTCTCCCGCTTGCGTTTCCCCCCCGGGACGATTCGAGTCTCAGTCGGTTGCCACGAGCGCGTACGCCGACAGGTAGACGGCCGAAGCGACCACCACGCCGCGTTCGACCTCGACCTCACGGTCGGCAAGAGCGTCCCAGTGCTCCTCGCGCTCCGAGAACACCGCGAGAGCCTCGGCCTCCACGATGTCGAACATGTCTTTGCCGACGTCGTAGGTGACGGTCGCCGGTCGAAGAAGCGGCATGCCCACCGGGCCCACCTCGTAGCAAGTGTCGACCGCGTCGGCGGGGAGCTCGCAGTCGATCTCTTCGATCGTGATGTCCACTTCCTCGATGAGCGCCCCCCCCGGGATCTCAATCGAGAAATGGCCATCCTCCGAGCTCACGATTCCGCCGCGCGGACCGATGGGCGTGCCTTCTTCCCCCTGGCAGCCCGTCAGACCCGCCACGAACGTCACGACGGCTGCCCCCCGCAGCAGTCTGTTCGTTGTGGTCTTCCTCATGCTCCGTGTCCCCCTGCGCAAAGAGAGACACCAACCGCGCCGCGCTTTCCGGGCCACGGGTCACATTTTTTGCGACACCTGCCCCCCTGGTTGACCTGCCACCTACCCGAGAGTTTTGTGTAACAGATTCAACGATTTGTGCGGCGCGCTCGGCACCGGCGCGCATTCGCGCGTGCGCGACGTTCGCAAAAAACGATGGAGATCGCGTCAATGCGGCCGTTCAGCCGGTCGTGGACTCGCCGGACGAGGACCCCATCGCGGTATCCCCGCCGGTTGTGTCGCCGGTGGACTCGGCGGCTCCGGAGGACGTGTCCATGGCCGTGTCCATGCCCATCGTGTCCATGCCCATCGTGTCCATTCCGTCGCCCATGGTCGTGTCCGCGCCCATGGTGGTCATGGCTCCGTCGCTGCCCGACCCTCCGAGCGTTCCGACCGTGGTCATCATCGTCATGCTCGTGGCGCCGGCGGTGCCCCCAGTGTCGTCGCCCCCGTCATCGCCGACGTAGTCGGGACAGGCGACCGGTTCGGACGCCACGCAGCCGTGAAACTCCGCCACGCACGGGTCGCAGAACTGCAGCGTGCTCGACAGCGTCGCGCACCACTGGTTGCCGGGCATGGCCTGGTTGGCGCAGTGGTCGGGATTGATCACTCGGCATGCCGAGCTGCTCGCCGCGCCCAGCCCCAAGGCCAGTCCGAGGGCGAGCATGCGCCAGGGAACGTTGTCGCCGATCACCAGTGGAGCCCTCGTGCGTCGAGCCGGACCTTGGCGAGTCGCTCCTCGCCCGATTGGAACTTGCGGTGCACCGCAACGCCGGCGCCGACCAAGATGCCGCCCGCGAGCAGCGAGATCACGCCCACCGACACCAGCGCCTTGCCCGGCGAGGAAAACGACCGGTTGAACACCGGTTCGTCTTGAATCACCGTGTCAGTGATCTGGGTGAAGGCGATCCCGGTGCCGAGCAGCAGGGCTCCGACACCCAGCGTGGTGTATCCGGCAATGGACAGCCGGCGGCAACGTCCATGCGCAGCAAAGCACTTTTGCGTGCGGTCCACGTTGGGCTCGGGCTCCGGTGGCGGCCGGTCGACGGTGGGCTGACCGCCCGACGGGGTGGTCGCGGGCGTCGTCGAAGGAGGGGGGGTGGTCGTGGGCGGCGTCGGAGTTCCGCCCGAGGTGCCCGATGGATCGGGCGGCCGATCGGGCACGATCGGCGGCGGGTCCGTGGTCGTGGGAGGGGGCGGTGGTGTCGTCGGGACGACCGGGGTCGTCGTTTCACCATCGGTCACGATGTCCGGCCGGGCCGCGTCCGGATCGATGGTCCGTGGGTCGGGAGCCGCCAGGCTCACCACCAGACCCAGGGTCGCGATCGCGTGCATCGAGGGGGATGTACCACAGCCGCACGGCGGCGGGTCAGGGCGCCCAGTTGTTCTTCGCGAACAGGATCAGGCGGGCGGCTTCCGTCAGCGGGCCGAGGGTCACCTGGGCCATGCCCCGGGCGAGGTCGAACTTGCTGATCAGGTTCGCCAGGGGCGGACTCACGTAATAGTAGTACTCGACGAACAGGGCCCCGACTGCGGCCGCGCGCATCACGTCGTCACGGAAGATCCGCAGCATCTTCACGCGGTCGGCCCACGGAGCCCCGTAGGCCGCCGTGGCCACGAAGCAGAAGCCCTCGACCTGCGCGAACTCCTGCGCCGGCGTGGTGATCGAGGCGGAGGCGAGCGGCGTTTGATTGCTGCACGCGTCCTCGAGCTTGAGCCCGATCTGATACTCGTGATTGCCGAACAGCTCGTGGAGGTCGCACCACATGCGCTCTCCGGGCACGAAGTCGCCGCTGCAGTCCTCGAGCCCCGGCACCGCCTGAATGGCCGACGCGGCGTTGTCATCGGTGAGCTCGGTCTGCCCGGCGCGGTAGAACAGTCGCGCGTTGCGGAGCGTGGTGGTGTTGGGCACGTTCGGCACGGTGAAGTGCACGCGCACGGTGTCGAACTCGAGCGCCTCGAGCTCGACGTCACTCATGGCGGGCAGGTCGTCGATCGTGCAGGCGCCACCCCAGCCATCGGGGTCGTCGGGCAGGCTGCCCGGGCCGTGCGAGTACACCCCGAAGCGAAAGGTCTCGCCGTTGAGCGTGTACAGCTGCAGTCGATCCGCTCCGCTGCCGTCGGTCGTGGAAATCGAGGCGTCCGGCGGGTTGACCTCCCCCGACTCGCCCCGCTCGTCGCCGTAGCCCGCGTAGGCGTCCGTGCCGACGAAGACCTTGTCCTGCGGGTCGATCTCGACGCGGTACACCACCGACGGCTGGCCGCGGTAGGCGATGCCGTAGGACGTCAGGCGAGGGTCGACGAAGTGGTCGTCCTCGCGGCCGAACTCCCAGTCCGGGTTCTGGTCGTTCTCGAGGTTGATCTCGATCCAAGCCGTGATCGGGCGCTGTGCGTCCTCTTCGGACAGCACCGCCGTCACCGTGTGCGGCTTGTTGCCGATCGGCGTGGCGCCGGTGATCGCATCGAGGTCGTTGATCGCCGAGAACGTCATCACGTCCGCGTGGTCGTGCTCGGTCTCGAACTCGACCAGGTCGTTGCGCGGGGGGTAGTAGGACGTCTCGCCCGACAGCCGCCCCTTGTCCGACTGGAAGACCGCCGGCGACGGGCAGGTCATCGTGTCGGTCGAGATGGTCTCGTGCTCGTCCGCGGCGAGCGGCCGGCAGAAGTACGGCTCGGGCGAGCTGGTCGACTCGTGCCAACCGAGCGAATCGGCATCGATCGGGTCGTCGTCGTGAAAGGTGAGCGCGGGGTAGGTCTGGCCGCGGCGATGGGCCCAGACCGGGAGCACTTGGGGACGCGGCCCGTAGGGGAAGCGCCAGCTCGACAGAAAGTCCCAGCGACCCGGTCGATTGCCGATGCCGAGGCTACCGGTGGCCTGCGTGACGTACGCGGTGTCGATGTGGTTGCCGTCGGCGTCCTCGAACCAGACCGCGATCTGGGCGTGGGGCACGGGCTGGAAGTGGAACTCCAGCAGCACGTCGTTTTCCTGGGCGTCGGCCGACGCCGGGGCCAGCATGCCGAGCACGCCGACGATGGCGGCCGCCGCGGGCCTCCACGCACGCATCACAAAAGCCACGGCGCTCAGGGTAGCAGCCTGGACCCGACGAGGTCGCCCCCAAGCCCCCCAAACGCCCGAATTCCGCCGCTTCGGCGCCGGCGGCACCGGTGCTGTCAGCGCCGGCCGGCCACCGGCATTGCGTGACCGCCCGTCGTTGTCCGTGCCCATCGCGCAACGTGCTGCGGATCACCCGCGGGATTTGCTCTACTGGGTAGTCTCTGCGCTCGATGACGGGCAAGCACTGGCTCGGGCTCTCGATCGCTGTTTGGGGGACGGCGTGGGGAGGCTGTGGCACCGCGGGGACACCGCGGGGGGCCGAGCCAGCGGTGGCGAGCGCCGGGGCGTTTCCGGGCGGACCGACGGCGCCGACCGAAGGCCTGGCGCTGCCCTCGCTCGACGTGCCGTGGGTGCCAGCCACGTCGTCACGCGGGGACCTGACCGCGATCGTCGACGCTCTGGGCGCGAGTGAAGCGGTGAGGCTCGCGGCCCCAGGCG
>Ga0207422_1004367_pt1 | contig 11854 bp, 11 predicted proteins | sample MarCyaLeptolynsp_FD_187757 | JGI IMG/M metagenome (GOLD analysis project Ga0207422, IMG submission 187757) | Marine cyanobacterial communities from Panama - species 1 Leptolyngbya sp. (SPAdes) | ecosystem: Environmental > Aquatic > Marine > Unclassified | place: Panama: Panama City | collected... | reverse complement strand
TCATCGAACGGGTTCATCGACATCTTGACGTTGGCGAGATCGACCCCGGATCCGTCCGCCTTGACACGGACCTTCACGTTATAATCGATCACCCGTTTGACCGGCACCAAAACTTTCATATTCTTCATCCTCTCATCGAACCGCGGGAAGGTCCCAGCCGGGTCGGCGCGTTCCACCGATTGTGAGTAACAGTCAGTCTTTCAGGCGTTGAGACCGCAGTCCTTCGACCGCAAGTCCCGCCCTATAGGTCATCTTTGAGCGGGGCGGACAGTAATTACGACGCAAATCCGTGTCAATGATCCCGCCCGCGCGATTTTCATCGCGCGGCAGACCCTATCCGACACGCGCCGGCAGGCTTGCAAAATTTACGACGGTGATCTGTCGAAAAGCGGCGTGCCGGGCAATCTGAACACCAGAATCAGCGCCGCACCGGCAACCAGTCCGCCCACATGCGCCATCCACGCGGTCTGGCCCGCCGGATCGACGAGCACATTGTAGAATTGCAGCGCGATCCAGGCACCCAGAACCCATTGCGCCCGCAGGCGCAGCGGGATCGGCCCGAACACGAGAAACCACAGTTTCACTTTCGGATGCAGCATCAGATAGGCCGCGACAACGCCGGAGATCGCGCCGGACGCGCCGATCAGCGGCACATCCGAGGCCGGGGCCGACAGGACATAGGCATATCCGCCCGCCGCCGCGCACAGGCAGTAGAAGATGAAAAAGCGCACATGCCCCATTGCGTCCTCGACATTGTCGCCGAACACCCACAGGAACAGCATGTTGCCGACCAGGTGCATGGCGCCGCCATGCAGGAGCGAATAGGTTACGAGTGACGCCTCGGTGGGAAGGTAAGCGATGTCCGGCGGCAGGACGGCACGATCGGTCAACACTGAAGGGATAGCTCCGAAACGGTAGGCGAAGAAGGACGCTTCGGCTCCCGTGGACCCGGCCTGGAACAGCACATAGACCACGCAGGTCACGAGGATGATGAACCATGTGACAATTGGCCGCTTGATGCGGGTCAGGCTGTTTGTGTCGTGCAGAGGAACGAACACTTTCAACTCCCAGGCGCCCCGGACCATCGGGCGCAACGGCCGGCGCCGGTACCTCGATCTGCGGGACCGCGTCGCGCCCCGGAATTGCCGGCTCTCGAACTAGCGGTTCTTGCCGGGCACCCACAGGACATCCTCGCGACCATGCCCGTTGGTCCAGCGCGCGGCCACGAAAAAGAAGTCCGACAGCCGGTTTATGTATTTCAGCGCCGCATCCGATACGATCTCGTCGGGCATGCGGTGCAGTTCGACCATCAGCCGCTCGGCCCGGCGCGACACTGTCCGGCAGACATGCAGATGGGCCGATGCCGCGCTTCCGCCCGGAAGCACGAACGATTTCAGCGGTTCAAGATCGCCGTTCAGAACATCGATCTCGCTCTCAAGCCGCTCCACCTGCCCCGATGTGATCCGCAAGGGCTCGTATCCCAGAGGTTCATCGGTTTCCGGCGTGGCCAGATCGGCGCCGAGATCGAACAGGTCGTTCTGAATCCGGCCGAGCATGGAATCAAGATCGGCAAATGATCGGGCGGTTTCGAGGCGGGCGGTGCCGACAAAGGAATTGGTTTCGTCAACCGTGCCATAGGCCGCGACGCGGCAATCGTATTTGAGCCGCCGCTCGCCGGTTCCAAGTGCGGTGTCGCCCTGATCGCCGGTCTTTGTATAGATCTTGTTGAGAGTAACCATTCAAACCAACCAAGGTCCGGTGCCCGGAAGCCGATAGTGCGAGATCCGGATCAGCAGCGTTTTTACGTTCAGGACATGGTGCCGGACAGCGCAGGTCGATCCGATTGGAGCAGCCTAGAACTTGTACCCGATGCGAAGGCCGACATTTGTCAGACCGTCGTTTTCGGAACAGAAGCCTGCATTCGACAGGTGCTCGATGGTCCCCAGAACGGTGAATTTTTCGAATCCAAGGCCGATCGACGCGGATTCCCGAAACAGGATCGGGCATCCCAGCTGCTGCCTGTCACGCGGCGCATTGTCGAGCTTGCCGTTGTGAACGCCGCCCCCGAACGTACCCTCCACGAACAGCGGGCCGTAGATCGGGAAATTCCAGGTCAGGCCGGTATAGGCAACACTGGTGTCACCCGTGACGTTGATATTGCCGCCGATGTGAATGCGCGGCTGCAGCACGGCGTTGACATAGGTGTTGCCGAAATCATGGGTGACGAACTTGGAAAAAACCGCTTCCAGCTGCACTGCGGCACCGGTCTCGGCCTGATCGGGATTGGTGTAATAGGCGCCTAGGCGAAACTCGTCGAGATAAGGAATATCGAATGCCCCGGCAGACGAATCATTCAGTTCGGCGGCGAGTGCCATCGGCGTCGACGCGGCCAGTACAAGGCCGGTTGTCGCGACGAGGGTTTTCATGGCTGCGAAAAATTTAAACACAATTGGACCTGTCCTGCCCGATGCCACTGCGATTTCTGATTAACGGTCTGTTTACAGAAGGAATCGCTTCGATGCCAACAAAGATGTCAATTTTCGCAAAATTATGTCCGCCCTGTTGCACAAGATCAACACTTGCGCGGAAGAATTTGAATGGAACGGTAAAGCAATTGCGCAAACCGAACTCGGTTCGATTCAGCTGCTTTGCTGTACGAAAACCGCCGCCATGATGATCACGACCGCCACCGCCTGCAAGATGACGCGCCAGCGCATCAGCTTTTGCGAGGTGTCGGAGCTTCCAGTTTTCAGCATGTTGCGCAGGCCGAGCAGCAAGACAATTGCCACCGCGCCGATCGCGACGGGAACAAGAATGTCCAGGAATGAAGCCATGGGCGATATCCGGCAAATGATGGGTTTCGGTGCGGCAGGCGTTAAACCAGCACACACGCCGTGTCAAAGGTCCCCTGATACGGACCGGCTCACCGCACGGATTGCCCGGTTGCCTCAGTCCGAAACCTTCGCCGCGAATGCATCCAGCAGCTTTGTCGGCAGGATCCGTTTCAATCCGCCCATCACATAGGTCGGTGTCGTCACCGGATAGCGCGGCCTGGGGTTTGGACTCTCAGCCGCATGCACCAGGCGTTCGAGAACGGCTTCGGGACCGAGTTTGAATCGGCTGGCACCGCCGCCGTCGAGCTTGCTCCGGCGGCGGATATAGGCGTCGCGGAACGCCGAGGCCTCCACGTCGATATTCTCGTCGAACGCCCTGACAGCCGCCTCGGTGAATTTGGTTTCGATCGGACCCGGCTCGATCAGGCTGACCGATATTCCGGTTCCGCGCAGTTCCAGGCGCAGGCAGTCGGTCAGCCCCTCGAGCGCGAACTTGGAAGCGACATAGGCGCCGCGGAAGCGCAACCCGACCAGGCCCAGAACCGACGAACACTGGACGATGCGGCCGCTTGCGCGCGCCCGCATGGCCGGCAGCACCCGGCATGTCAGGTCATGCCAGCCGAACAGATTGACCTCGAACTGGTGCCTGAGGACATCGGGGCGCAGATCCTCCACCGCACCGGGCTGGCCATAGGCACCGTTGTTGAACAGAACGTCCAGGCGGCCATCCGTCTGCTCGAGGACGCGCTCCGCGCACGCAGCGATCGAGTCCGGTTCGGCATATTCCAGATAGACCGCGTTCAAATCTTCGGCACGCAGGGCCTCGAGATCTTCCGGCTTGCGTGCCGTTGCAAAGACATCCCAGCCCCGCGCCTTCATGCCGAGCGCGCAGGTTTTGCCGATGCCGGACGAGCATCCGGTAATCAAAATCGTTCGCCGCATTCGCGATCCTTCCAGCAATGAGGAGCCCGTCCAAGAGGATCGGTCGACGGGATTGACCGAAGGGAGGGGCCGATCAGGGTGTGCCGACATCTTTCTCACACCTCGCAGATCGGATAAAGCTCGGTTCAACGGTTACACCAGAGATTCGGGACGAAGGGAACATTGGCCCGCAAAAACGACAAGCGCGAACGCCTGGTCGACGCCGCGGCAGACCTGTTCTGGTCGCGCGGCTTTAACGCAACGAGCCTGGCCGACATTGCCGATGCCGCCGATGTGCCGCTTGGCAATGTCTACTATTATTTCAAGACCAAGACCGCGCTCGCCAGGGCCGTTTCCGACCTGTTCGTTCAGCAGTCGCAATCCCTGCTGGCATCACTGGAGGCCGAGGCCGCCGGCCCGGCGGAAAAGCTTGAGCGCTTCATCGACGTGCTGGCCGGTTCGAGCCCGGCCCGGGCCGAGCGCGGATGTCCGATCGCGCGTGCCGTCACCGACTTTCGCCGGCATGACCCCGGCGCCGCCAAAGCGGCCGCGCAGGCACTGGACCTGCTGGTGGACTGGGTCGAGGAGATGCTCCGTGCCCTCGGCGACACGGACCCGGGCCCGCACGCCCGTCGCCTGATCGCCGGCTGGCAGGGCGGCATTGTGCTGGCGCACGCTTCCGGCGACGTCTCCCGCCTCGACGAAGCCGTCGCCGCCATGCGCGCCAGTGTGCACGCCGTTCTGAAAAAGGAGCGGTTCAGAGCCGGTCAGGCCGCGTCGCCGTCAGCAGATAATTGACATCCAGGTCGCGGTCCGACAATCGCCAGGCGCCGGTGAGCGGATTATACACCATGCCGGTCGTGTCGATCGGCGTCAGTCCGCCGGCCGTCACCGCGCTTTCCAGTTCCTTCGGTCGCACAAGCTTTTCAAACTGATGGGTGCCGACCGGCAGCCAGCGCATCACCCGCTCGGCGCCGACAATGGCCAGCGCATAGGCCTTGAGTGTCCGGTTGATGGTCGAGGCGATGAACAGTCCGCCGGGCGCGACCAGTTCGGCACAGCCGGAAACGAAGGTTTCGACGTCATTGACATGTTCCACCACTTCCATGGCGATCACCACGTCGAACCGGCGCCCGGCCTCGACCAGGGCCTCGACCGTCGTCGTCTCGTAGGAGACATCGGCTCCGGACGAGCGGGCGTGCGCCTTTGCGATCCGGATAGTCTTTTCGGACGGATCGATGCCTGTCGTCGTCGCGCCCTGGCGCGCGATCGGTTCGCACAGCAAACCGCCGCCGCAGCCGATATCGAGGACCGTCAGGCCGTCAAGGGCGGCGCCGGCGCGAACGTCACGCCCAAAATGCGCGCAGATCTGCTGTCGAACATAACCCAGCCGTGTCGGATTGAGCTGATGCAGCGGTTTGAACTTGCCGTGGGGATCCCACCATTCCTCGGCGATTGCCGCAAATCTTGCGAGTTCGCCGGCATCGACCGAAGCCGCGGCATTGGCCGGGTCGGGAGACCCACCTTCGGCAGTGCCTGTTTTTTCACCGGATCCGGCGTCTTTTTCCGCAATCATGATTTACCCTAACCCAAGCATTTGATTCCCAAAAGCACCTGGCTTCGGCAATCTGTTGCGACTTGCGTTCGTTCGCTGTATGCAACCGGCAACCTTGCGCGATCGGCAAGTCCGGCCCTCGTCCGGTCGCATTCATCAACCCATGGCAAGTCTGGAACCCATGGCACGTCTGGTCCTGAAATTCGGCGGCACGTCGGTTGCCGACCTTGATCGTATTCGCAACGTTGCCCAACATGTCAAACGCGAAGTTGACGCGGGCAACGAAGTTGCCGTCGTCGTTTCGGCCATGGCGGGCAGCACCAATGAACTGGTTCGGCTTTGCCGTGAGGCGTCGCCGATGCACGATGCGCGCGAATATGACACAATCGTTTCGTCGGGAGAGCAGGTCACAAGCGGCCTCCTGGCGATCGTACTGCAGGCGATGGGCATCGACGCCCGGTCCTGGCAGGGCTGGCAGATTGCACTGAAGACAAACGACGCCCATGGATCGGCCCGCATTCAATCGATCGAGTGCGACCTGTTGCGACAGCGCCTGTCGGCCGGACAGGTCGCCGTCATCGCCGGATTCCAGGGGGTCAGCGCCAACAATCGGATCACCACGCTTGGCCGGGGAGGCTCGGACACCAGCGCCGTGGCGCTCGCCGCGGCGATCGGTGCCGACCGGTGCGACATTTATACCGACGTTGACGGCGTCTATACGACGGACCCGCGCATCGTGCCCAAGGCGAAACGGCTGGACCGGGTCTCGTTCGAGGAAATGCTGGAACTTGCGTCCCTGGGCGCAAAGGTCCTGCAGGTCCGATCCGTGGAACTTGCCATGGTGCACAACGTGCCGGTTTTTGTCCGCTCCAGCTTTGATGACCCGGCGGCGGACCAGGTCGGGGCGGGCAATTTTCCCCCCGGCACCCTGATTTGCGATGAGGATGGAATCGTGGAAAAGCAGAACGTCACAGGAATTGCGGCTTCCAAGGACGAGGCACAGATTTCCCTGCGCAACGTGCCGGACCAGCCGGGTGTGGCCGCCAATGTGTTTGTGCCGCTGGCCGAAGCCAATATCAATGTCGACATGATCGTGCAGACGATCTCCGCCGACGGGTCGACTGCCGACATAACGTTCACTGTTCCGGCAAGTGACTACGATCGCGCCATGGAAGTGCTGCGTTCCGACACGGCCGGGATCGGATTTCAATCGATCGAGGGCGCGCAGGACGTGGTCAAGATTTCGATCGTGGGCATCGGCATGCGCAGTCACGCCGGCGTCGCGGCCGGGGCTTTCCGCGCCCTTGCCGACCGCGGCATCAATATCCGAGCCATCACCACTTCCGAAATCAAGATCAGCGTGCTGATCGATTCCGCCTATACTGAACTTGCGGTACGATCCTTGCATTCGGTATATGGTCTGGACGATAACGAATAAGCTTTAGGTTCCCTGCGGCCCAGTCGCACTTGTGCACATGCCGCGTGGGACGCTGGAAGCATCACAAAGGTCATTTTCATGATCCGGGGATCACTCGCCGGTCCGCGTCTGCTGCTGCGCCGCCTGCGGGAGGTCATGGCGGAACCGATCGGCGCACAGGAACGGTTGGACAAGATCGTCGCGCACATCGCCTCCAATATGGTGGCCGAAGTGTGCTCGGTCTATATTCTGCGTGCCGATGGCGTCCTCGAGCTGTTTGCAACCGAAGGATTGAACCCCAGCGCCGTTCACCAGACCGGTTTGCGGGTCGGCGAAGGCCTTGTCGGCCTGATCGCCGACGAAGCCCGTCCGCTGAACCTGCCCGATGCCCAGTCCCACCCCTCGTTTGCCTATCTGCCGGAAACCGGCGAAGAACAATACCATTCCTTTCTCGGCGTCCCGATCCTGAGGGCCGGTCGGACGCTGGGCGTCCTGGTGGTGCAGAATCGTGCTCATCGCAGCTATATCGATGAGGAAATGGAGGCCATGCAGACCACCGCGATGGTGATCGCAGAAATGATCGCCACCGGGGAATTGCAGGGTCTGCAGACCCAGGGCGCCGAACTCGACCACAAGCGCCCGATGGCCCTGCACGGCTTTTCCCTGTCCGACGGGATCGGTCTCGGCCATGTGGTGTTGCATGAACCCCGCGTCGTGGTCCGCAATCTGCTTGCCGAAGACGTCGACCGCGAGCTTGAGCGGCTGGAGGCCGGCATCGGCGAAATGCGCATGTCCGTCGACGACATGCTGGCCCGGGGCGAAATCGCCCATGTCGGGGAACATCGTGAGGTCCTGGAAGCCTATCGCATGTTCGCCCACGACCGCGGATGGGTCGCCAAGCTCGAGGATGCCGTGCGCAACGGCCTGACGGCGGAAGCCGCGGTTGAGCGCGTCCAGTCCGACACACGGGCGCGCATGCTGCGGCAAAAGGATCCCTACCTTCGCGAACGCCTGCACGATCTCGATGACCTCGCCAACCGCCTGCTGCGGCTTCTGGTCAGCCGGGATACGCGCGGCGGACATGATCTGCCGGGCAAGGACGGCGAAGAGGGCGGATTGTTCCGGGACACGATCCTTGTTGCCCGCAATATGGGACCCGCCGAACTGCTCGACTACGACCCGGACCGCCTGCGCGGCGTCATTCTGGAAGATGGCGGTCCAACCAGCCATGTCGCCATCGTCGCAAAGGCCATGGGGCTCCCGGCGATCGGACAATTGCAGGGCGTGGTGTCGCTTGTCGAACGCGGCGACGCGATCATCATCGACGCGGAAGCCGGAGAGATTCATGTCCGGCCCCAGGCCGACGTCGAAATGGCCTATGCGGAAAAGGTCCGGGTCCGGGCACGCCGCCAGGCCCAGTACCGGCGGCTGAAAAACAAACCGACGATCACCCGCGACGATGTCGAAATCACACTTTTGATGAATGCCGGGCTGCCCTTCGACATTCCCCACCTTGAAGAGACCGGCGCGCGCGGCATCGGCCTGTTTCGGACCGAACTGCAATTCATGGTCGCCTCGACCCTGCCGCGGATGCGTGAACAACAGGCTTTTTACGAAAAGATCCTGAAGGATTCCGGCGACCGCCCGGTGGTCTTCCGGACCCTGGACGTGGGCGGCGACAAGGTCCTGCCCTACCTGCAGGCGGTGCCTGAGGAAAATCCGTCCATGGGCTGGCGCGCGATCCGCCTCGGACTGGACCGTCCGGCCCTGTTTCGCACCCAGGTCCGGGCCCTGTTGCGGGCCGCGGCCGGCCGCGAATTGCGGATCATGGTGCCGATGGTTGCCGACGTGAACGAAATCCGTCAGGCCCGCGAGCTGATGGAACGCGAAATCCGTTACGCGCGCCGGCACAATCACACGATTGCGGAAAAGATACGCCTTGGCGCCATGCTGGAAGTGCCGTCGCTGCTGTTTCAACTGGAAGAATTGATGACGGTGGCGCAATTCGTGTCGGTCGGTTCCAATGACCTGTTTCAGTTCATGATGGCCGTCGACCGCGGCAATCCAAGGGTTTCCTCGCGCTTCGACACGTTGAGCCTGCCGTTTCTGCGCGCCCTGAAAACGATCGTCGACAAGGCCGGCGAGGCGCATATTCCGCTGACCCTGTGCGGCGAGATCGCCGGACGGCCTCTCGAGGCGATGGCCCTTCTCGCCCTTGGATACAGGTCGATTTCCATGTCGCCCGCCGGCATTGGCCCGGTCAAGGCGATGCTCTTGCAGCTCGATCTCGCCAAATTGCGGGCCCGTCTCCTGCCGAGGCTGGAACCGTCGGGACGCGATACGGACATCCGGGAATTTCTTACGGCATTCGCCGAAGACAACGGCGTGTCGATTTGATAAGGCGGACTGCGGCCCGCCGGATTGCCGCCTCCCGGCCATACGGATCGGACAGCAAGCGGCTCGAACAACAGGCTCTGGGACACGATGTTAGCGCGCGAAAAACTTGAAATGCTGCTCGACCGGTTCGATGTCATCGAACAGTCGATGGCCGGTAATCCGGACCCGGAAACCTATGTGCGTCTGAGCCGGGAATATGCCGAGCTCGATCCGATCGTTTCCAAGGTTCGCCAGCTGATGAGCCAGGAAAAGGAGGCCGAGGGCCTCCGCGAGATGCTCGAGGATCCGGAAACCGAAGCCGAAATGCGGGAGATGGCCGGCGACGAGATCGGCGAACTCGAAGCGCGGATCGCCGCCCTCACCGACGAAGTTCAGGTGCTTTTGCTGCCCAAGGATGTCGCGGATGAAAAGAGCGCCATCCTGGAGCTGCGCGCCGGAACCGGCGGCGACGAGGCGGCGCTGTTTGCCGGCGATCTGTTTCGAATGTACCAGCGATATGCCGAATCCAGGGGCTGGAAGGTGAATGTGCTGACCCTCAGCGACGGTGACGCCGGCGGCTTCAAGGAAGTGGTTGCGGAGATCAAGGGCCAGGGTGTTTTTGCAAAACTGAAGTTCGAATCCGGCGTCCACCGTGTCCAGCGCGTTCCCCAGACCGAATCCGGCGGCCGCATCCATACGTCGGCGGCCACGGTTGCCGTGCTGCCGGAGGCGGACGACGTCGATATCGACATCTCTCCGGAGGATATTCGCATCGACACGATGCGGGCGTCCGGCGCCGGCGGCCAACATGTCAACACAACGGACTCGGCCGTGCGCATTACCCACCTGCCCACCGGAATCGTCGTTCTGCAGAGCGAAAAATCCCAGCACCAGAACCGGGCGCGGGCCATGCAGATCCTGCGTGCGCGCCTGTTCGACATGGAACGGCAAAAGGCCGATGAGGAGCGGGCGGAGGCCCGCCGCGGCCAGGTTGGATCCGGCGACCGCTCCGAACGGATCCGCACCTACAACTTTCCCCAGGGCCGGGTCACCGATCACCGCATCAACCTGACCCTGTACAAACTCGACCAGATCCTGCAGGGCGAGGGTATCGACGAAATTATCGATGCCCTGATCTCCGATCACCAGGCAAGTCTTCTCGCCGCCGAAGATGCCTGATCCGGAGGATCGGCATCCGCGGCTTGGCGCAGTCTATCGGCAGTTGCGGGCCCGGTTCCGCGACGCCAGCCTCGATACGCCGGACCTGGACGCGCAATTGCTTGTCTGCCACGCGCTCGGCATCGAGCCGATAAAACTGGTGAGCGAACCGCAACGGCTGATTGATCCCGATCAGAGCCGGGCGATCGAGACCGTCGCCAGAAGACGGCTCGGGCGCGAACCGGTCGCCCGGATCATCGGCGAAAGGGAGTTCTGGGGTCTTGCATTCCACCTGTCGGCGCACACGCTTGAACCGCGAGCCGATACCGAGACCCTGGTCGAAGCTGTCCTTCAGAACCTGCGCGAACAGCCGGCGCACCCCTTGCGCATTCTGGATGTCGGAACCGGGTCCGGCGCCGTCCTGACAGCGATCCTCTCCGAGCGTCCCGCGGCAACCGGTATTGGCATCGACATCGCTCCCGGTGCGCTGGAAACCGCCCGCACAAACGCCCGGATTCACGGTCTCGGGGACAGGGCACGCTTTGTCTGCATGGATTTTTTCAACGCCCTGGACGGTCGATTTGACCTCATCGTATCCAATCCGCCCTACATTCCGACCCGTGAGATTGCCGGACTGGCCCCTGAAGTTGCGGATTTCGACCCGCAGCTTGCCCTGGACGGCGGAGACGATGGCCTTGACGCCTACCGGAGGATTTTCGAATCAGCGCCGGATTGCCTCCGCCAGGGCGGTCTGATCGCGGTTGAAATCGGCATGTCGCAAGCCGCCGAAGTTGCCGACATTGCCCGAAACGCCGGTTTTTCCACATCCGGTCCGATCCGCGATCTCGGCAACCGCGACCGCGTTGTACTGGCCCGGCCGCGCTGAAACGACGACGTGTTGACCGCCCAAATCGTCACCATATCTTCAATGGCCAAAGGCCCTGGGGACACAGGTTTGCAACAAATCTGGGCCATACAACAACAAAACCCTTGCAAAACAAAGGCTGTTGCCGCTAACGTCAATCTGCCGAAGTCAAGGCGCGGCCTGATGCTAACGGTTTTTCCGGATTGACCTGTCGATTGACATGTGAGTGCTTTGTCAGCGGACAGGGATGTGTCGTTCGACATGCATTCCGAAAAAAGGGATATGTTACGGCAGGCGCCATGTGCAGGACCAATCAGGGATCCAGCTCCAGGTTTGACATCTGCCGAGTTTCGAAGAGGGCCTCGTGACCTCCGGTATTGCTCCAACGTGGCAGTGTTTCGAAAAATGACCGATTCCCGCCGGTGAAACGGGGCTAGCGCCTTTGCCGCGAGATGACGTGTTGTATGCCGTACCAGCGGCGAAATCCGACCGCAAACTGATTGCCAGTTTCAAAATGAGACTTACAACCCTATGAGACAACCCAACAATCAAAACAAACGCTTGCGGAATCGCAACCGCAAAGGCCCGAATCCGTTGACCAAATCGTTCGAATCGAACGGACCCGACGGCAAAATTCGGGGAACGGCCCTCAGTATTGCCGAAAAGTACATTCAGGCGTCCAGGGACGCCTCGGCCTCCGGGGACCGGATCAAGGCCGAAAACCTCCT
>Ga0207422_1004365_pt1 | contig 11860 bp, 12 predicted proteins | sample MarCyaLeptolynsp_FD_187757 | JGI IMG/M metagenome (GOLD analysis project Ga0207422, IMG submission 187757) | Marine cyanobacterial communities from Panama - species 1 Leptolyngbya sp. (SPAdes) | ecosystem: Environmental > Aquatic > Marine > Unclassified | place: Panama: Panama City | collected... | reverse complement strand
CCGATTTTGATTATGAGTTTGCGGTGGATTCTGCCGGATTGCCGGCAACCGTAGCGGTGTTTGCGGATCGTCCCGCCATTCGTGGTCAATTGCGCGACGATCTGCGCGGTGCCGGCTTTCGCGCGGTTGAGGGTGGATCGATCCAGTCGCTGCTTGAAGGGCAGATCGCAGTGCTTGGCGATATTGTCTTGCTCGACTGCCCGGTCGTCGACGCCGGAATTCTGGCTGCCTTGTCGCGCCTCGATATGCGCATTTCCCGATCCGGCGCGCAATTGATCGTCTCGACTGCGCTTGATGTTCTGGATGAAGTGTTCGCTGCGCTCGACCAATCGGATCCGCAGATATTGGTCAATCCATCACGCGCGGAGCGGGTGGTCGCGGTCGGACGCGCCATGGCCGATGTCAGTCAGGGCCGTGTGCGCGAAATGCCTGAGGAAGATCGGGTCGCCTTGGTGCGATTGGCTCAACAGGTTGAGCAGATCGCTCGCCAGCTTGAGCAGATGGCAGAGCGAACCAATGAGGCGCCCAAGAAGCTGAGCGATTTCACACAGGAATTTCGCGGCCAGGAAAGCCAGCGCGAATTCGCGATTGCGCGTTCTTCATCGAGCGTCGGACCGCCTTTGCCCAATCCGCGCCATATCCGTCAGATCATTGCCGATCGTCAGCGGCGAGCGAGCTATTTTGAGGGCAGCCTTTTTGCCGATCCGGCGTGGGATATGCTGCTGGACCTGACCGCAGCGACGGCCGAGAACCGAAGGGTTTCGGTGACGTCGCTTTGCATTGCGGCGGGTGTTCCTGCGACAACCGCCCTGCGGTGGATTCGCCAATTGGTCGATGATGGCGTGTTTGAACGCGTGGCCGATACCAGCGATCGCCGCCGCGCCTTTATCGTTCTGAGCGAGCGCAGCCGTCAGGCCATGGCGCAATATTTTGCCGATCTTGAGCAACCGCTCGAAGCCGCTGCTGCCTAGGTTGCAGGCCCCATATGGATGATCACTGTCAGGCCGTCATGCGCGGCCTGTATGTCGACGGATCCGAGCGGCAATCGCTCAGCGTCGGCGCGCGCGCGAGCGAGGATTGCCGGCGAGACAGGACCATCCAGCAGCACTCGGTCGGCTTCACCCAGCAAGCGTGCCTGCTTCAATGTCAGCTGCTCCGGATCGTCTGATACGATCGTGACCTCGACCACTTCGCCCGATTTGGGCTGTGCAGCTCCGCTCGCCCAAGCCTCTACATGTTCGTGCGACGTGCCATCCAGCGCGTCGAGCGCGCCGGCTTCGCGCAGCGCCTCATCAAGCGCACGTCGTCGGTCAACCCCATCGGGGAACCGCTCGCGCAGTCTCGATCGGATCGCAAACAGCGCATTGGCGAGCTTGCCAAGCGATTGCGGCAGTATTCGTTCAAGCCTCAGCCGCACATGTTTGGCCAGACCGGCTGAGGCACCGCCAGTCCCGACAGCGATCAGCACGGGATTGCGATCGAGGATGCTCGGCGTTGTGAAGTCGCACAATTCGGGCCGGTCGACGACATTCACCAGCAATCCGGCGCTGCGCAGGTTGATCGCCGCGGTCTCGCAGGCTTGCGGGTCATCAAATGCAATGAAAGCGAGCCGCACGCATTCGTCCACCGCCTGCTGAATATCATCGATGATGATCCCGCCGGCGCGTTCGACCAGTCTGCGTTTGGGCTCAGCTGCCTCGCCATCGCCCAGCACGAGCACTTTCTGGCCCGCAATATTGTGAAACAGAGGAAGGCTCTGCAGCTCGCTCATGCAAGCCAGTCTGGGACTTGTTCAGCGTCCATGATCGAACCCGCGTCGATCCGCTCAGCAACCACCGCGAAGCGATCGCCATCGACAAGGACTTCCGCGACAAAGCCGCGCGAATTGTAGCTAGAGGCCATGGTTGCGCCATAGGCACCGGCTGTGCGGAACACCGCCAGATCGCCGCTGACGAGTTCGTCGCATTCGCGACCCATGGCGAAAGTGTCGCCGGTTTCGCAGATCGGGCCGACGATATTGGCCGTCATTTGTCTGCCATTGGGTTTGACGGCTTCGAAATCGTGCCAGGCGCCATACATGGCCGGGCGAGCGAGATCGTTCATCGCCGCATCAACGATCACAAACGGATTGTTGAGTCCACGCTTGACCCGCACGACCTCGGTCAGCAGCACGCCGGCATTTCCCGCAATCACTCGGCCCGGTTCGAATATCAATGTGACGCCCCAATCGGCGGTCACCCGGGCAACCATGGCGCCATATTCTGCCGGACTCGGCAGCACTTCGCCCTTGCGATAGGGCACGCCCAGGCCGCCACCCAGATCGACATGCGTGATCGTGTGCCCGGCGCCGCGCAAGGATGTCACCAATTGACCCAGCTTTTCGAAAGCGCGTTCAAGCGGAGCAATATCCGCGAGCTGGCTGCCAATATGCACGGCGACGCCGCGCAGTCGCAGACCTTCACGATGCGCAAGCTTGCCAAATATCTGGCCGGCCTGGTCGATCGGTACGCCAAACTTGTTGTCAGCCTTACCGGTCGAAATCTTGTCATGCGTTCCGGCGTCGACATCAGGATTGATCCGCAAGGCACAGCGCGCCGTCAGTCCGCGCTCTTCAGCCAGGTCAGCGAGCTCAAGCCCTTCTTCTTCGCTTTCGATGTTGAATTGCCCGATACCCGCTTCAAGCGCTTCGATCAGTTCGCGCCTAGTCTTGCCAACGCCTGAGAACACCACCTTGTCCGGAGCAATTCCGGCCGCAAGTGCACGGCGCATCTCTCCCACCGAGACCACGTCGGCGCCATAGCCCTGGGCTTGCAGAACCTTGAGCACAGCCAGGTTGGGATTGGCTTTGACTGCGAAGGCGATCAGCTTGTCAGGAACGCCGTCGAGCGCCTCACGAAAGACGCGTGCATGGCGTTCCAGCGTCGCTCTCGAGTAGACATAGACCGGCGTGCCAACCTCTTCCGCGATGCGCGGCAGGGGAACGTCTTCGGCGCGCATTACGCCATCCTTGAGGGCAAAATGATCCATGCGAGGAGAACTTAATCGGGAGGGAGATCAAACGGATCGTCGGCGCGTTCCTCCGAACGACGGCGAAGCTCAACGCTGCGCTCAGGCGCGGCAAGCGCAGAGGGCTCAAGCAATTGCTCTGCTGTCGGACTGCCTTGTGATCCAAGAGGCGCGACTGGCAGACTTGCGCCTTCGACCGGCGCAAGCGGCGCTCGCGTGCCGCAAGCGGCAAGGGCGATGGAAGCAACGCAAATCAGAGTGAGCCGTTTCATGTCTCGATTCCCAATGCGGCGCGGGCGCGCGCCACTTGCTGTCTTACCTGTTCTGGCGCGGTTCCGCCATAGGAAGAGCGCGCGGCGATAGAAGCGTCGACCGAAAGCGCTGCAAACACACGGTCATCGATCCGCTGATCGATCTCCTGCAGCACGTCCAGCGGCAGCTGATCGAGCGCCACTCCTTCGGCCTCCGCGCGTTTGACCGCAGCGCCGGTGATGTGATGCGCCTCGCGGAACGGTATGTCGGCTTCAGTCACCAGCCAGTCAGCCAGATCGGTCGCCGTTGCATAGCCAAGCTCCGCTGCTTGCCGCATTCGAGCAGTGTCAAACACGCTGTCGGCGATCATACCGGTCATTGCGGCGATGCTGAGGCCCATCAGGCCTGCGGCTTCGAAGACGGGCGGCTTGTCGTCCTGCATATCCTTTGAATAGGCGAGCGGAAGGCCCTTCATGGTGATCATCAGCGCCGTGGCGCTGCCGATGACTCGGCCAGCATGGCCGCGTACAAGTTCCGCCGCATCAGGGTTCTTCTTCTGCGGCATGATCGAACTGCCGGTCGACAATGTGTCGGGCATGCGGACAAAGCCAAATGGCTGGCTCGCCCAAAGGATCAGCTCTTCGGCCAGACGTGACAAATGCACCGCGCATGTCGACGCTGTGTAGAGATAGTCCATCGCGAAATCGCGATCGGACACCGCGTCAAGCGAATTGGCAGTTGGGCGATCAAACCCGAGCGCTTCCGACGTCATTTGGCGATCGATTGGGAAGCCGGTTCCCGCCAAGGCTGCGCTGCCCAGCGGGCATTCGTTGAGCCTGCTGCGCGCGTCCGCGAGCCTTGAGCGATCGCGCCGAAACATTTCGTAGTAGGCCAGCAAGTGATGGCCGAGCGTGACCGGCTGAGCCGTCTGGAGATGGGTGAAGCCGGGCATCACGCTGGCAGCGTGCTCATCCGCTCGCGTTACCAGTGCGCGCTGGAGATCCGCCAGGCCGGCATCCATCTGCTCAATCGCCCCACGCACCCACAGTTTGAAATCGGTCGCCACCTGATCATTGCGGCTACGCGCGGTGTGCAAGCGGCCCGCTGCAGGGCCGACCAATTCGGCCAAACGTGCCTCGGTCGTCATATGGATATCTTCGAGGTCCCAATCCTCTGGCACGCCGTCGCGCTCATACTCGGCTGCGATGCTGTTGAGACCGTCCGAAATCGCCTTGGCGTCATCTGTGCTGACAATGCCTTGCTTGGCCAGCATCGCGACATGGGCGAGGCTACCAGCGATATCCTGCCGCCACAGCGCCTTGTCGAAGGGGATTGAGGCATTGATTTCGCGCATGATGGCACTAGGTCCATCAGCAAATCTGCCGCCCCACATCGTGTTGGAATCGCTCATGACGTCTCGCGTTTCATTTCCTGTGCCGCTCGCTCTTGCCGCGACGGCGTTGCTCTTGGCGGGTTGCGATAGGGCTGGAGACCAAACCACGCAACAGTCTGAAGCGCCCTTCAACGAAGCGAGCATTCTGACGGGCGAAGTGGATTATTCCAAAGCGGGCGCTGAATTGCCCGCTCTGACGCTGACAGATCCAGCCGGAAACGCGCTTGATCTGGCTTCGCTCAAGGGCAAACCGGTCCTGATCAATCTGTGGGCGACATGGTGCGCGCCCTGCGTGATTGAAATGCCCATGCTCGACAATCTAGCCGGGCAAATGGGGGATGATCTCCGAGTGGTCACGGTTAGCCAGGACCTCAGCGGCGCCAGCGTGGTCGAGCCCTTCTTCGCTGAGCGCGAGTTTGTGCATTTGGAGCCCTGGCTCGATCAGGAAAGCGAGCTGACCTTCCGCTTCTCGCAAACAGGAATGCTGCCGCTGACCGTGCTGTTCGACGCGGAAGGCAAGGAAGTGCTGCGTGTTGTCGGCGGCTATCACTGGGACAGCGACGAGACAGTGGCACTGCTCCGTGAGGCCATTGCGGAATAGTTTCGCTTTTCGTGCGAAATAATTTTCCTACACAGTTTCAACAGTTTATTAGAATCGGCTAGCGACCGGCATCGCAACCGAGGTCTCTCCCGCGCAACCTTATGTTGGATGCTTACCCCGAACCTGCGCGGGTCATTCTCACTTGTGAGGAGACCTACCTTTGTATCACTCAAAAATTTCCGTCGAAGAGCTTGCCCGACTTCCAATCGAAGTGAAGAGCGCTGATGGCTGCAGTCCAACGGATGGCGTCGCCAAAAACGTAGCCAAGAGAATTCTGTCTACTGACACACAGGATCCTCAAAAGAACCCGTCGCTTTCCCGTGCGTTCGTTTCATGGATTGGCGCGGAACTTGGCGCCTATGTTGGGCCCAACGGTATCATTCCATCGACAAACCCACAGACAGGACAGCTCGAATACACGTATGTTGCTTGGGACGGAACAATTGAGCTTGCTCCGCCACCGCCAGGCGCTGACGGCATCATCCACAACCATCCACTATACGAATATGTCGGACCGATTGATGATTTCGATATTCGAGAGCCAGACTACCAGAAACTTGACCGATACCCTTCAGCAAATGACTGGGATGCGTTGGATATTCTGTTCGAGCGCAACTCAAATGGCGATCCCAATTTTGATCCATCGCTATATGTGATTGATGGATTTGGAGTAATGCGTGAATTCAGTCTTTCCGAGCGTGTTTACTTCGAGAGTTTGACACGAGACCAAAGGCTCCGAGGCATTGGCTTACCGAGCGAAATGGATCTCGATGCAGATGGATTGGATTGTGACCAGGATGCCGGCGAGGACGATTCAGGAGACGATCCTGATGGCTTCGACAATGGCGATGCTGACGACGCCGGCTATGACAATCCTGACGACAATGGCGATGACGAGCCAGACGGCGAAGTGATTTTTCATGGAACCGATGACGAAGAAGATGAAGAACTACGGGAAGAGTAAGGCATTGGTAATATTGAATAATTAATTCTTCTTTGGTATCCTCGGTGGTGGTCGCATCGCTTCTCTTTCCTCGAAACGATCCTAGCTAGCGACCGGCATCGGGGTGTTTTTGCTCGTACCTTGCCAGGCAGTGGTACACCCCCAGAAAGGAGACGTTCAATGGTCGCACTTTCATCGATCGCCGCATTGCTGATGTTAGGCGCGGTCCAGGAGCGCCAAGCGGTGCTGGTGACCCCAAGGGGACCCTACAATGTTGTTCTGACTATGGAGGGGACCTGTCCCGAAGGTGCGGTACGGTTTTCCTACTTTCGTTATCGGCGTTTGCACGGTGATGGGAGCGGGCCGGTAAAGCCGCAGATAGTAGACCTAACGTTTCGGGGGCAGCGGCTTCCCGAAGCCGAGATTGAGAAATTCGACGACTGGCTTAGTAGCCGTACGATCCACAACGCATATTTTGCGCACTGTAACTATCGAGGGGAACCGTCGGTCGGCCTAACGATCGAGTTTGAGCGCAACGACCCCGAAAGCCGATCTGACGCGCTTAATCCTCGTGCCTGGTATCGGATCTACGAAGACCGTGTCGAGCTGGAGGAAGAATTGAACTGAGAGGAAAATGGTGGGCGATGACAGGCTCGAACTGCCGACCCTCTCGGTGTAAACGAGATGCTCTACCAACTGAGCTAATCGCCCTTCGCTTGCGCGAGAGAGGGCTATTTAGCGGCTATTGGTTCAAAATCAATTGCGATTGTGCGGTGAGCGAATGAAATCTCTTCGAGCCGTACAGTTTCAGAACTCAAACACGCCACCAGAGCTTGATTTTTCGTATTTTCGCGCCTTCAGCGTGCCGCACCCGCCTTTGAGTTCGATCCCGTCATAATCCTCAATCTGGCCGACTTTCATGTAAGCGGTCTTGTCGCCGATGCAGCCGGATGTGGTGCTGAACCTGACCTTGTATTTGCAATTGGGATCGAAATTGACGACCGCTTGCGCCCCGCTTTGCGAGAGGTTGCGCTTCAGCACTTTCTCGATGTTTTCGCAGGCTCCATCGGTGCTTTGCTGTGTGATATTGGTCTTGAGCACGGCAACGGAGGCACGGCTGCGAATAGTCATCCTGTCGCAAGCACCGCCTTCCACGCAAAAGTCGACATCCGGATTTGAGGCGCCATAGTCGCCCGTTATCTGGGCGGTTGCGGGCGAGCTGGTGGCAAGCAAGGCAACGCTTGGCACTATGGCAGCGGCGGAAAGGTGCGAAAATCCGATCATAACAATCTCCTTGGCGAGAGGAGTAAGGAGCAGAGTTGTGCAAGGCGCTAAAGCGGCATCAGGGTAACCACGCAGCTTGGGGCCAGCGCCGATCATCCTGCCGATGCGCACAAAGTGTTAGATCAATCGCCTTCATACGATTATCGGGTGCGTCCATGGACCAAACCCATATCCTCATCCTCGCGACTGGCGGCACGATTGCCGGGAAGGCGGATTCGGCCACGCGGCACGATTATCGTCCGGGGCAGATCCATATTGATGAGTTTCTTGGCCTGGTGGCTGAGCTGGGGATCGAAGCCAATCTGATCGGCACCCAGATCGCCAATATCGGATCAGAGGATATGAGCCCGGCAATCTGGGCTGAGTTGCATGCGTCCATTGAGGCGGGCTTAAACGATCCCAATTGCCAAGGCGTGATCATTACCCATGGCACTGACACGGTGGAGGAGACCGCCTTTCTGCTCGATCTGACGCTGCCAACCAGCAAACCAGTCGTTTTGGTCGGCGCGATGCGACCCGCCGATGCGGTCGGCTATGACGGATTGCGCAACTTCGCCAATGCCATGCGGGTGGCGAGCAATGATGATGCCGCCGGACGCGGTGTTCTGGTCGTCATGGGTGACCGCGTCTTTGCCGCGCGCGACATTCGCAAGGCCAGCACGCGCGGCTCCGAAGCGTTCACGGGCTTCCCGCGCGAATCGATTGGCTTGGTGACACCGAGCGCGCTCGAATGGTTTGGTGCGCCATGGCGCGTTGGCGAGGGCGCGCGCTTCCCATTCCAGAGCGATCTGCCCGATGTGCCGATCCTCTATGTCCATGCTGGCATGACACCCGATTATGTCGATCGGCTGGTGCATGCTGGAACGCGCGGCGTGGTTGTTGCTGGTGTCGGCGAGGGCAATATGCCTGAAGCCGTCCGCCAGGCGCTGGTGAGGCTCGCCCATGGCGGGATGCCGGTGGTGCGTGCCAGCCGCTTGGAAGAAGGCCTTGTCGATCGTGAGCCCGAGGATGACGCCAATTGCTTTGTCGCGGCACGCGCGCTTAACCCGCCCAAAACGCGGATATTGCTGCAAATGCTGGTCGCGGCTGGAATCAATGATCCAGCTGCGATCCAACGTGAGTTTGATGGCAAGTAGGCGGCCAAGCCGAAGCCCAGCCGGATATCAAGTCCCTCAGCTCTGGGGCGTCACCAGATACTTCTCGCCAGTCTTCATTTGGCGATAGTCGGTGATTGCGTCCTTGGTCAGCATCTCTTCCAGATTGACCTTTGCCTTGTAGTTCGACGCGAAGGTGGTGGTGAGATTCTGCAGCACGCGGGTGCGCATACGGACGACCGTCTCCATACCGGCCTTTTGCAGGAATGGCGTGAGCAGGAAGCCCTGGACGCACCATTGCAGACCGTAACTTGGCGTGAGGATCGTCGGACCCAGGTCAAGTCGGCCATACATGTACATCTTCTTGTCCTGGTCAGAGCCATAGCGCGAGAACTCGCTCATCTGCGACGAGGCAACTTGCTCCATCGCTTTGAGGACATGATCGGTGTTCTGGCCACCGCCAATCGGATCAAAGCCGAGGAAAGCGCCGGTTTCGGAGATCGCGGCGCGCAATTGCGACATGTAGTCATCGTCTGACGAGTTCACGACATGCTTCGCACCGGCGGCCTTGAGCAGGTCAACATGCTCTTGCTTGCGCACAATATTGACCAGTCCGAAATCGTCTTCGATGCAGATCTTGTTGAGCATCTGGCCGAGGTTTGACGCCGCGGCCAAATGCACGATCGCGCTGTGGCCCTCCATCTTGGCGGTCTCGACAAAGCCCAGCGCCGTCATCGGATTGACGAAGCTCGATGCGCCGGCCTCTGCACTGTGATCGCCCAGCGGCAGGCACATCATCGCATCGGCGATGGCATATTGACTAAAGGCGGTTCCAGGGACGCAGGCCACGCGTTGACCCATCAGGGCTTTGGCCATGTCGCTATCGCCAGTGGCAACGACCACACCGGAGCCTTCATTGCCTGCTGGCAGACGCTGGCCATGGCGGCCTTTCTGCCCTGACAGGAACGGCTCAGGCATTTGTGCGACCACTTTGCCGGGCGAATAGTCTGCATTGTCGAAATCGGCAGCGCTGGTGAGGATCGCGAGATCAGATGGATTGATCGGAGCGGCTTCCATCTGCACCAGAACCTGGTTGCCGGTCGGCTCAGGGAAAGTGGTCTCGGCGACTTCAAGCGTGAGCGCACCACCCGCGTCGAGGGTGGTGAAAAGCTGTTTTCCGGTGGTCATTTTGAACTCTCCTGTAGATCTTGTGATTTCGTTTGTTCTGTAATCTGGTCGCGGGGCGATAGCTCAAGGATCACAGCCATGCCCGCCCATACTGCCAGTGTCGGCTGCAGTTTCGGTACGGCGGCAATCGAGAACCAATCCTCTGCCACCGTTGGCAGGAAATAGATTGCAGCCACGGTGGTGACGATGCTGAACAGCGTGTATTCGCTGAGCGCAATGGACTGGATCAGCATGACGATCAACGCGCTGATAAGAAGCAGGCCTATAAAGGCGTCGGTGGGTAGGTTCTCACCGCCCACCAACACAAAGCCAAGGACCGCGCCAAACACGATATTCAGCGCGTTCATTCCTGCGCGATAATCGCCTTCGGTCATCGTGGAGCTTGTCGGGATCTTATACCACTTCGACATGCCTACTCCTGATCCTCGGGATAGATGGCTTCGACAAAGTACAGACCTTGCGGTGGCGCGTTAAGTCCTAATTCGCCACGGTCCTTCGCATTAAGCGCCTGAGCGACTTGGCTTTTGTCCCACCGCCCCATGCCGACCAGAGCTAGGCATCCAACCATGGAACGGACCTGGTGATGCAGAAAACTGCGCGCCGCGGCGTGGATATGCACTTCTTCGCCGATTCTCTCGACATCGAGCCGATCAAGCGTCTTGACCGGATCGCGCGCTTGGCAATGGACCGACCGAAAGGTGGTGAAGTCATGACGTCCGACCAATGCTTGCGCCGCTTGATGCATCTCTGCCGCGTCAAGATCTTGCGGGATTTGCCAGGCGCGGTTCTTGTCAAAGGTCAGCGGCGCGCGCCGATTGGCGATGCGATAGAGGTAACTGCGGCCAATGCAGGAAAAGCGCGCGTGCCATTCATTGCCGACCGCTTCACACGCTGTCACAGCAACGGGATCGGGGCGCAAATGGGCATTGAGCGCTTCCATCAACCGAAAGGGCGTGATGTCTTTCTCAAGATCGACATGGCTGCGCATCGCCAAGGCATGCACGCCTGTGTCGGTTCGCCCGGCGCTGTGGAGGACAGCATCCTCGCCCGTGATGCCCTTCAGCGCTGACTCAACCGATCCCTGGACGCTCGGACCATGCGGCTGGCGCTGCAGGCCCATAAAGGGCGTACCATCAAATTCGATTGTAAGAGCGAACCGAGTCACGACAGGATTGACCCTTTCTCGACACTGCGCCCGCGCAGAAAATCGTCCAGCGCCATCGCCGGTTTGCCCGCCCGTTGCAGCCGTGTGGGACGCAAGGCGCTTTCCCCACACGCGATGGTGAGTGTGTCGTCCAGGATTGCGCCTGGAGCGCCGGTCTGTTCTACAAGCTCGGCTCGCAAAAGCTTGATGCGCTCGCCATTCAGTTCAAACCATGCGCCGGGGAAGGGCGCCAGGCCATGCAAATGGCGCACGAGCTCGCTGGCTGGCTGTTGCCAGTCGATCCGGGCTTCGGCCTTGTCGATCTTGGGCGCGTAGATGGCGAGATCACCGTCTTGCACCTCGGGTGTGATGTTGGGCAGATCGATCAAGGTTTGGACCATGGCGTGCGCGCCAAGCTCGGCCAGTTCTTCGGTCAGCTCGCCCGTGGTCTTGTCATTGATCGGCGTCGTCACCTTGTTCAACATTGGCCCCGTGTCGAGCCCTGCTTCCATCTGCATGATCGTGACGCCGGTCTCTTCATCGCCAGCCATAATTGCGCGGTGGATCGGCGCAGCACCGCGCCAGCGCGGCAGCAACGAGGCATGGATGTTGAGGCAGCCATGTTCCGGCGCATCGAGCACCGCCTGCGGCAGGATCAAGCCATAGGCTGCCACCACGGCGATATCGGCGTTCAGCGCGGCAAATTCGGCCTGAGCTTCGTCATTGCGCAGGCTCTTGGGCGTGCGCACCGGCAGTCCCAGTTCTTCCGCTTTTGCATGGACCGGCGAGGGGCGGAGCTGCTTTCCGCGTCCAGATCGGCTCGGCGGCTGGCTGTACACGCACACAATCTCATGCCCCGCTTCGTGCAAAGCGGCGAGCGCCGGTACGGCGAAACCAGGCGTTCCCATGAATGTGATGCGCATAAGGGCGAGCGATACCTTGCTGTCAGTGGTCT
>Ga0207422_1004359_pt1 | contig 11869 bp, 8 predicted proteins | sample MarCyaLeptolynsp_FD_187757 | JGI IMG/M metagenome (GOLD analysis project Ga0207422, IMG submission 187757) | Marine cyanobacterial communities from Panama - species 1 Leptolyngbya sp. (SPAdes) | ecosystem: Environmental > Aquatic > Marine > Unclassified | place: Panama: Panama City | collected... | reverse complement strand
CGCGCGATGGAAAGATTGTCTTGCTGATGCATGGTGAACCCTCCTGGAGTTTTCTTTATCGGAAAATGATCTCCCCTTTTGTCAAAGCAGGATATCGGGTCATTGCCCCTGACCTGCCCGGGTTTGGGAAATCCGATAAACCAGCTGATCGCACAGATTACACATACGCACGTCACGTAGCCTGGATGCAAAACTGGCTGGACGGTATAGATTTGCAGAACATCATTTTATTCTGTCAGGATTGGGGAGGATTATTAGGCCTGCGGCTGGTGGCAGCTAATCCTGAGAGATTTGCTAACGTCATTACGTCAAATACCTTTTTACCTACAGGCGATCAACCGGCTGGTGAAGCCTTTTTAAAATGGCAGACGTTTTCTCAGGAAGTCCCCGTTTTCCCAACTGGCAAAATTATCCAGGGAGCCACCACAACTGATTTATCAGATGACGTCATTGCGGCATATGATGCTCCTTATCCCGATGAAACATACAAATCAGGCGCCCGACAATTCCCTTTGCTGGTACCGATTACGCCCGATAACCCGGAAAGTGAAGCTAATAGAGAGGCCTGGCAAACCCTCTCTGAGTATGAAAAACCATGGCTTTGCTTATTCGGAGACAGTGACCCTATCACAAAGGGCGGCGATAAAGTCTTCAGGAAACTTATCCCCGGATGTGCGGATCAGCCCCATACTCTGATAGAAGGTGGCGGACATTTCATTCAGGAAGATCGAGGCGAGGAATTGGCAGAAAACATTCTAAACTGGCTTTGAAACTAAAAAAGCCGGGAAAAATCCCGACTTTTCAAATTTTGATCCTGATAACCTAGTTTAGTTATTCTGAAGGATGAATTCTTTCACCTTCGGCGCAATGAATTTTTTCCATTTACCACCGTTGAAGATACCATAGTGACCAACACCTTTTTGCTCATAGTGCTTTTTCATCTTCTTTGGAATATTCACACATATGTCCTGGGCAGCCTTGGTTTGACCGATACCGGAAATATCATCCAGTTCACCTTCAACAGTCATCAAAGCCGTCTGCGTGATATTCAGCGGATCAATATGGCGCCCACGGGAATACCATTCGCGTTTAGGCAACAGATGTTCCTTAAAGACTGTATTGATGGTCTGCAGGTAATATTCCGCCGGCAAATCCATTACCGCCAGATATTCTTCATAAAACAACCTGGTCTTTTCAACACTTTCTTCATCACCCTCAACCAGATGATCAAACATCTTGCGGTGTTTGCTGATGTGATCTTCCAGATTCATATTCATGAAAGCACTGAGTTGTAAGAAACCAGGATAGACTTTACGCATCATACCCGGATTTGGCCAAGGCACCTGATGAATGGCGTTACTTTTAAACCACCTCATCGGTTTTGAGGCGCTCATTTTGTTAACAACCGTTGGGCTTTTTCGAGTATCAATCGGCCCGCCCATCAATGTCATGGACGCAGGCACACAAGGGTTTTTCTCAGCGGACATGATTGCTGTCGCGGCCATAACCGGTACGGATGGCTGACAAACCGCCAAAACGTGGGTGTTGGGACCTAAAAATTCTAAAAATTCAATAAGATAATCAATATAATCATCCAGATCAAAAGAGCCTTCATACAACGGCACATCCCGTGCATCACGCCAATCGGTGATATAGACTTCATGGTCAGGGATCATCGCTTCGACTGTACCGCGCAAAAGTGTCGCATAGTGACCGGACAAAGGCGCCACAATCAATAATTTAGGGTCCTGTTGTTTACGGCTGACAGTAATATCGCGGGAGAAATATTTTAACTGGCAGAATGTCTTTCTGCAGAGGTTTTTTTCCGTCACATCCACACCGCGTCCATCAACCATGGTCACATCCAGGTCAAATTTCGGTTTGCCGTAACGACGTGTCAAATGTTCAAAAACATCACATGCTGCAGAGACCTGTTTCGCACCCGGTAAAGTGCCAAATGGATTGGCCGGATCATTCAAGACCTGCTGAGTATAATCCGCCATCATTCTCGCAGGAGCGAAAAAACTGTGTTGGAACTCGTAAAAATGATACAACATACGGTTTATTGTCCCTTCTAAACCCACTAAATATATTATTTAATTATTATTTTTGTATTAAATTTAGGCTAACATATATCTTTTGCTATGCAACATAAATTTAGCCGATTATGCTATCTAAAGCATATATAGGGATAAATTTTATCAAAAACGGACTTTCATCATGACCTTCCAAAACCAGCTTCTAAACGGTAAAAATGCTCTGATCACCGGTTCAACCAGCGGCATTGGCCTCAGCATAGCCAAATGTCTCGCCGAAGCAGGCTGTAACATCGTTTTAAATGGTTTAGGGAACGAAAACGAGATCGAATCCATCCGTCAGGGCCTGGAAAACGACTTTGATACCAAAGTCCTTTATGACGGCGCCAATATGATGGATGGCGAAGCCATTACAACCATGGTTGAACAAGCCGAAGAAACTTTGGGCAGCGTAGATATTCTGGTCAATAATGCCGGTATTCAGCATGTTTCCGCCATTGATGAATTCCCGGGTGATAAGTGGCAAGCCATTATCGCCATTAACCTGAATTCAAATTTTTACAGCATTAAAGCTGCCCTACCCGGCATGAAATCCCGCAATTGGGGACGTATTATCAATGTGGCCTCTGTGCATGGCCTGGTCGCCTCGCCCTTCAAAAGTGCCTATGTGTCTGCAAAACATGGTGTCATCGGCCTGACCAAAACTGTGGCTTTGGAAATTGCCGAACAGAACATCACTTGCAACGCCATTTGCCCGGGATATGTCAAAACCCCGCTCGTGGAAGGTCAGATCAAGGATCAGGCAAAAGTCCATAACATGTCTGAAGAACAGGTCATTCGCGATGTGATGCTGGCCGCTCAGCCCAGTAAAAAATTCGTTGAAGCAGATCAACTGGGGCAATTAGCGGTCTTTTTAAGTTCTGAGGCAGGCAGTTCCTTCAACGGGGCCGCCTTACCTGTTGATGGTGGCTGGGTAGCCCGTTAAAAGTTATATTGCTTGGCCTTTTTCAATGATCCGGTCGTGAACATTCTTTTTATTGTTACTGCTATTATCCCCACCGCCAAAAGTCAGGGCGCCTGACGAAAAAGTCGTGCCGAAGGTTTTGACCAGTGATAATGTCTGGCCAACACCAGACAAGAATTGTTTATCAGTCAAAGGTGATAATGGATGAATATAAGTGCTCCAGAGAATATTCTGGGCCACCGCATAGCGCGCATCCAGGGCCGATTCAAAATTAGCCTGCATCAAACGATACATAACCTCTTCGTTCAGATTACCGGTTTGCATCACTGGCACCATAATACGCATCCGATCAGCCTTGTTATCGGTGACTATCCTCACCTGCAGTCCTTCGATGGTGGCCAGCCAATTTCCCGGTGTGCCCTTAACATTGGGATCCAGTCGTTTAATCAACGCATCCATCTGGGCATTATTCATGCCTTTATTGATCTTTGGATTGATCTCTGGTGTTGTTTCTTCAGGAAGCTGCTGTTCAGGGGTTGGCTTTTCAGTCTCCGCGTCTTGTGCATAAGAAAACTGAAAGACCCCCAATAACAATACACCCGATACCAATAATACTCTCTTCATCTGCTTACTCCTGAAATATCATCTGGAAACAGTTTACAGACTATTTTATGATCACAGGGTCAATTTAACGTGAAACGGCCGTGACATATAAAAGCCGCCATTTTAAGAGGGACAGATGAGTAAATTTCACAGAAACCGTAAAAAGAAAAAAGACGAAGGCGCCAACAACATTTATTACATCGCGGGCGCAGCACTGGCGATTGTGGTTCTTCTTCTATTGGCGATGAGCTAAATTAGTTTCTTTTAATAACGGGAATAAGCACTTCATTTCGCCGGAAAGATGGGATTGTAAAGGGTGCATCATATCCCGCGCTTTTCACTGCACCATTGACGGCATAGTCGCTATCTGCGATCCATTGTTCAAGAATTTGGCGATGCTTATTAATGTTGCCATTCGTTAGACGGCCATTAAATGTAATGACCGCTACCTGATAGTTTTCAAGTGCATGGACCTTAACATCAGGATCCGTTGGTTGCGGTGTCGTTGCCAAAGTGAAATCCGCTGGCATTACAAAAGACATCAGCCGGTTGTCGCCTTCATCATCCATAAAGACCGGGGCCGTCATGGCAATCTCAACGCCTGATTGTTTATTGTCTGCTTGTTTTTCGTCCATAAACACGGGCGCCGTCATGGCAATTTCATCGGCGGCAACATTCTCACCTGTTATGTATTTGAAGAGTTTCCTGAAGGCATTATTGCGCCCATCACCAGCCATGGATGTTGAAACCAAAACCATGCTGGGATAATTACGGATTTCAATCTTTTGATCCTCAGGGCCTGCAACCACATCATAAGGCGCAATTTCAACACCGCTGTCACCAAATACGGAACAACCCGGTAAAATTAAAAGCATACATACATAGAATATTTTTCTCATAACATTCTATACGTATGAAACGCGGAAAGAGTTTATATTTTCAAGAGTGGCCGTTAATACTGAGAACGCAACATTGCCAAATAATCTTCCGTGGTGCCTTTTCGGTAATTCAAGTCGTTAAAGAATGAATTCGCGGCTTCTTCGGCGATACCTTCAAGAGAATTTTCAGTCACCCCGAAATCACTCAAACGCGTGCGCAAGCCTAGTTTTTCACAAAAATTATTCATCCATTCCTGAAGATCATCTCCATCAGGAATACCGATGGCGTGACGGACGGCCTGCAACTGTTCTTTCTGAGCTGGTTCGTTAAACTTCATCGCGGCGCCAAGCACAGCGCCAGTCAATTCACCATGATGTTCATGAAATTCAGCCCCCAGCGGCACAGAAAGCGCATGTGCAGCCCCCAGTTCCATCGACATAGCGACACCACCCTGTAACGAGCCAATCATCATATCCCGGCGGGCCTGTATATTGTTCGGCTCTTGAACAGCACGTTCAATGGCACCAGCGATGCGGCGAACGCCATCCAATGCAACTGGTTCAGTCAATGGGTTTTGAAGATTTGAACAATATCCTTCGATACAGTGGGATAAGGCATCTATGCCTGTTGCTGCGGTCAATCTTGGGGGCAGTGAAACTGTCAGCAAAGGATCGCAAATCACGGCTGCAGGAATAAACTTCTCACTATCAATCGTTGCTTTGTGACCATTATTCAGCGTAATCACGCATCCGACGGAAACCTCCGTACCGGTTCCCGCAGTGGTGGGAATAACAAGCAGAGGCGGAATATCATCCAACGGACGTGGATTGGGACCTGTCACATCAAATTCAGCCAGATCCCCATCATGGCTCACGATCAACCCAACAGCCTTACCCAAATCCATGGAAGACCCGCCACCAATGGCGACAATACCGTCACAACCTTCGGCCTGATATAATTCCGCCGCAGTCTGAGCCGCTGCTTCTGTTGGATTTTCTGGCGTTTCAGCGTAAACAGCAAACCCCGGACACAGTGAGGTACAACGATCCACCAATCCCAGATTGGCCAATCCTGGGTCTGTGACCAATAAAGGACGCGAAATTTTTAGCCGTGCGATTTCTTCGGCAAGTTTAGATAAGCCATCGTCCTCAAACAGGACATTCGAAAACATAAAAAATCTGGACAATTTATCTGGCCTCCTCAGATGAGTTTTGTGTTCACATCTAAATTATTATGAGGACATATTATAAAGACAACCGCTTATTTTGTACATCAATTTATTAATTATATGCTTTAATTTATAAATTTAGGCACATTTTGTACATCATTTTAAGTTTATCTCCATCAAACTGAAGACAACAGATACCAATGATCGCGGTTCTACAACAGCGATTTCAAAAAGTGATTGTTTTGCTGAATTGATCGGGTGCATCGCCTTGATGCACCCGTATTCTATCAGATTAATCCTTCAGGGCTGCCTGAGCGGCTGCCAGACGGGCGATTGGCACACGGTATGGGGAACAGGATACATAATCCAGGCCAGTCCGGTGACAGAATTCAACCGATGCAGGATCACCACCATGTTCACCACAAATACCCAGTTTCAGGTCCGCGCGTGTCGCACGACCACGCTCGGCACCCATTTCAACCAGTTGACCAACGCCGTCCTGATCGATGGAGACAAACGGGTCTTGTTCGAAAATGCCAGCTTTCAGGTAATCTTCCAGGAAACGGGCACTGTCATCGCGGCTGATGCCATATGTGGTTTGGGTCAGATCGTTGGTCCCGAATGAGAAGAATTCGGCAACTTCGGCAATCTCACCGGCTTGCAGCGCAGCACGCGGCAATTCGATCATCGTACCAACCATATAAGTCAGGGACTGACCGGAAGTAGCGATGATTTTATCTGCGACGTTGGAAACTTTTTCTTTCAAAATTTCCAGTTCTTTTTTCGTGCCCACCAATGGGATCATGATTTCCGGTACAACACTTTCACCGGAAGATTTCGCCACATCCAAAGCGGCTTCGATGATCGCGCGGGCCTGCATTTCATAAATCTCCGGATAAGAAATACCCAGACGGCACCCACGATGGCCCAGCATCGGGTTAAATTCATGCAATTCAGATGCCCGGCGTTTCAGCGCATCCATGCTGATGCCCATGGCTTCGGCTACAGAAACGAAATCTTCGTCTTTATGGGGCAGGAATTCATGCAACGGCGGGTCCAGCAAACGTACCGTCACGGGCAGGCCCTGCATGACATTAAACAGTTCAATGAAGTCCTGTTTCTGAACCGGCAGCAATTTATCCAATGCTGCACGACGACCGGCTTCATCTTCCGCCAGGATCATCTGACGCACGGATACGATCCGGTCGGCATCAAAGAACATATGTTCTGTGCGACACAGGCCAATGCCTTCGGCACCAAATTCACGGGCAGTACTGGCATCCAGCAATGTTTCCGCATTGGTACGCACGTTCAGCTTACGGGCCGCATCCGCCCAAACCATCAGGTCGGCAAAATCACCACCCAGTTCTGGTTTCACGGTGGGTACCTCACCCATCATCACTTCACCGGTGGACCCATCAATGGTAATCACATCATGGTTATTGATCGTACGGCCCAGAACAGTACAGCTGTCTGCGCCGTGATCAATATGCAATGCACCGGCACCGGATACACAGGGACGACCCATGCCACGGGCCACAACCGCCGCGTGGGAGGTCATACCACCGCGACTGGTTAAGATACCGCGGGCGGCATGCATACCGTGAATATCTTCCGGGCTGGTTTCCTGACGCACCAAAATCACGTCTTTACCGGCATTGGCCAGTTCTTCGGCTTCATCAGCTGTGAAAACAACAATACCACTGGCCGCACCTGGCGAAGCCGGCAAACCGGTTGTCAGTACATCACGCGATGCATCCGGGTCCAATGTCGGATGCAACAATTGATCCAGCGCGCCTGGCTCAACCCGCAACACGGCTTCGTCTTCGGTGATCAGACCATCACGGGCCATATCCACGGCAATTTTCAGGGCCGCTTTGGCGGTCCGCTTACCGGAACGGGTTTGCAAAATCCACAATTTGCCTTTTTGAACGGTAAATTCGATGTCCTGCATATCGCGGTAATGTTTTTCCAGATTGGCGAACACATTGGCCAACTCTTTATAAACTTCCGGCATGCTTTCTTCCATGGACGGCTTGTCTGATCCGGCCGCTTCACGGGACGCCTTGGTCAGATTTTGTGGGGTACGGATACCGGCCACCACATCTTCACCTTGCGCATTGATCAGATATTCACCGTAATAAGCATTTTCACCAGTGGACGGGTCACGGGTAAAGGCCACCCCGGTCGCCGATGTATCACCCATATTCCCGAAAACCATGGACTGAACATTCACGGCGGTACCCCAGCTTTCCGGGATATTATGCAGACGACGGTAAACTTTCGCCCGCTCAATGCGCCAGGAACCAAATACGGCCCCAATGGCACCCCAAAGCTGATCATTCACATCCTGAGGGAATGGATGGCCCAGTTCTTCTTCGGCTTTGACCTTGAATTTCTCGGCAATGTCTTTCCAGTCTGTCGCATCCAGTTCAGTATCGAGAATATAACCATTCTCTTCCTTATGGATTTCAAGAATTTCTTCGAACAGGTAATGGTCAACGCCCAGCACCACATCAGAATACATCTGAATGAAACGACGGTAGCTGTCATAAGCAAAACGCTCATCACCACTTTGCGCCGCCAGGCCCTTCACAGTGGTATCGTTCAGGCCCAGGTTCAGAACCGTATCCATCATGCCCGGCATGGAAACACGGGCACCAGAACGCACAGAAACCAGCAATGGATTTTCTTCATCACCGAATTTCGCACCAACGGTCTTTTCGACATTTTCCAGGGCGGCGGTAACCTGTTCAGCCAAATCGGCCGGATAATTGCGGTCATTGTCATAAAACGCCGTACAGACTTCGGTGGATAATGTAAATCCAGGTGGCACCGGCAATCCCCGGTTGGACATTTCCGCCAGGTTCGCGCCTTTACCACCAAGCAGGTTTTTCATGGAGGCTTCACCGTCAGCTTTGCCATCTCCGAATGTGTAAACCCATTGTGTCATTGTTCTTAGCCCTCGATTTTTGAGAAATCTGCCACCAGATTCATGGTGGACCGGATTTGTGAAAGAAGCTTTAACCGGTTTTGTCTTAAAGCTTGGTTATCAGATACATTCACCGTCACATGATCAAAGAAATCATCAATCGGACGACGAAGTGTGGCCAACGCCGTCATGGCGTCAGAGAATTTTTCATTTTCAACCGCCGAGGCCGCAACCTCCGCCACGCTGGTCAGTTTTTCAAATAAAGCGGTTTCTTCGGCCTGATCCAATAAAGCCGCATCCGCCAGACCATCATAACTGGCGTTATCTTTCTTTTCTTCGATTTTCAGAATATTCGCCGCCCGTTTATACCCCGCCAGCAAATTCAGACCATCGTCGTTATCCAGGAACGCTTTCAGCGCATCCACCCGCGCCAGCAACCGTACCAGATCATCTTCACCACCAAGGGCAAAGACCGCACTGATCAGATCATGGCGAACGCCCTCACCTTTCAGGTGAACTTTCAGACGATCTGCGAAGAAATCCATCAATTGTGGAGGAAACGTTTCTCTTGGCAATTCAGCGTCAGAGAAATCAAGAGCACTCAAATTTCTCCATTGATCTGAAACTGCGATTATTTCTAGTAAGTTTAAACGAAGTTTGTTTTCTACAATTAATCTTATTGTGCCAAGAGCAGCCCTTCTAAGAGCGAAAGGGTCCTTTGATCCCGTAGGCTTTTCTCCAATCATGAAAAACCCAATAAGCGTATCGAGCTTTTCGGCCATAGCAACAGCAACACTCACCGGGTCAGAGGGACACTTATCACTTGGGCCTTTCGGCGCATAATGATCCGCAATGGCGTTGGCAACACCTGTGTTTTCATCCTGAGCTTCAGCGTAATATTTACCCATCAGGCCTTGCAGGTCTGCAAATTCACCAACCATGCCGGAAACCAGATCAGCTTTACAAAGTTCTGCTGCCCGTTTGGCTTGCTCCACATCGGCACCAGTTTTTTCGGCGATATAACCGCTCAAAGATACCAAACGTTTTACCCGGTCACCCAAAGTGCCCAGCTTGGCATGGAAGATAATATCTTCTAGCGCTGGCAGGCGATCTTCCAATTTGATTTTCAGGTCCTGATCCCAGAAGAATTTGGTGTCGGCCAGGCGGGCGCGCAGTACACGTTGGTTACCGTCGATGATTTTGGCTTGGTTGTCGTCGGTTTTCATGTTGGCAACAAAAATGAATTTGTTGGCCAGTTTGCCGTCGGCATCCAGAACGGAGAAATATTTCTGGTGGGAACGCATGGCAGATGTCAGGGCTTCGTCCGGCACATCCAGGAATTCTTCGTCGAACTCACCCATCAGGGTCACCGGATATTCCGCCAGACCGGCCACTTCGTTCAAAAGGGCGTCGTCTTCCAGTAATTTTAATCCGGCATCTGTCGCCAGTTTTGTGGCGGCGTCATGGATGAGGCTTTTGCGCTCTTCGACGTCCAGTACGACTTTAGCTAAACCCAACTTCCATTTGTAAGTAAGAAAGTTGTTAACCTCAAAGCTGGCAGGAGCAAGAAAACGATGACCTTGTGTCTTGTTACCAGATTGGATGCCGTCACCCAGATCGAAATCAACCACGTCACCATCCAGCAAACAGATGATGCTGTGCAATGGGCGGACCCAGCGCAAGGACTTGGCACCCCAGCGTTGTGACTTCGGCCAGGGGAAGTTGCGGATCACATCCGGTAGGCATTCCGCCAGAACGTCAGAGGTCTTGCGGCCCTTTTTCTCGATCTTGGCATAAAGGAAGGTGCCTTTTTTCTCTTCGCGGATTTCCACCTGTTCGCGGGTGACACCGGCGCCTTTTAAGAAACCTTCGATGGCTTTTTCCGGTGCATCAGCACGGGGGCCGCGGCGTTCTTCGGACACATCCGGCTGTTCTGTCGCCAGGCCTTCGATGCGAAGCACTAAACGACGCACCGTCACATGGGCTGTGGCCTGATCAAAATTCAGGGAAGCTTCTTTCAGCTTGTCGGTGACCAGACGTTTCAGGTCATCGGCGGCCTTTTTCTGCATGCGGGCCGGGATTTCTTCAGAGAAGAGTTCAAGGAGAAGTTCAGCCATTATTCTGCTCCCTCACCGATCGATTCCAGATAAGCGGTACAGCAGGCCTTCGCCATCGCCCTCACCCGACCGATATAGGCCTGACGTTCCGTGACACTGATCACACCCCGGGCATCCAGCAGGTTAAACACATGGGATGCCTTGATACATTGATCATATGCCGGCAGCGGATAAACGCCTTTGGAAAGAATATTTTCACATTCTGCTTCCGCATCCTTGAAATGTTGCAGCAGCATGTCTGTATTGGCGATTTCGAAATTGTAGGCCGAAAATTCTTTTTCGTTCTGCAGGAACACATCCCCGTAACTGACGCCTTCTCCGTTCCAGTCCAGGTCATACACATTGTCGACCCCCTGGATATACATGGCCAGACGTTCCAGACCGTATGTCAATTCCCCCATCACGGGTTTACAGTCATATCCGCCAACTTGCTGGAAATAAGTGAACTGGCTGACTTCCATACCGTCACACCACACTTCCCAACCCAAACCGGCCGCACCCAAGGTGGGGCTTTCCCAGTCATCTTCCACAAAACGGATATCATGTTCCATAGGATCAATGCCCAGAACTTTCAGGCTTTCCAGATACAATTCCTGAATGTTATCGGGAGATGGTTTCAGGACAGTTTGAAACTGGTAATAATGTTGCAAACGGTTGGGATTTTCCCCGTAACGGCCATCGGTCGGACGACGGCAGGGTTGCACATACGCGGCATTCCAGGGACGTGATCCCAGAGATCTGAGAGTTGTGGCGGCCTGGAAGGTGCCAGCACCCATTTCCAGGTCATAGGGCTGCAAAATTACGCAACCATGTTTAGCCCAGTATTCTTGCAGTCTCAGAATCAGAAACTGAAACGCGTTTTGCTGCGGTGCAGATGTCATTATATTCTTCTCTTTAGCCTGTATTCAGGCGTCATTTGCGCGAAAATTAAACACACAGATGCCTTAGGTCAAGCAGGGAATGTCTTGTAACCGCAACATTTGTGTCATCCATCAAAAAAACGTGAAATCAAAATAGGTGCATTGACTCAATAATGCATTAACGGCAAAGTTTTTTAATCTTTTGGGGTAAACATGAGGGCAATATGACATTTCAGAAAATTTATGACCGTGCTGCCGCACGTAAAGGCGGAGAGAATCAGCTAAAAGAATTGCTGCCGGAAGTCATGGC
>Ga0207422_1004358_pt1 | contig 11875 bp, 13 predicted proteins | sample MarCyaLeptolynsp_FD_187757 | JGI IMG/M metagenome (GOLD analysis project Ga0207422, IMG submission 187757) | Marine cyanobacterial communities from Panama - species 1 Leptolyngbya sp. (SPAdes) | ecosystem: Environmental > Aquatic > Marine > Unclassified | place: Panama: Panama City | collected... | reverse complement strand
TTCCCGCTCGATAGCGGTACAAGACAGCTTCCACAAACAGACGATTGTTTTTCGCCGTTCCTCCGACGTGTCCTTCTCGACCCGGTAAGATGTCTTTGATTCTCTCCCACTGGTCATCTCGCAATCCGTATCTACGCATTTTCCTTCTCCTTATAATGGGCTTGTTCTAGACTCCCTTCTTTCTAACTGATGACACGCCCTAGTGCTGGAAAGAAGGTATCTTCATATTCCAGTCCATGATCGGCGGGTGTTTTCACGATTGGCGCGCGCTTGGGTTTAACCGTACCTTCTGCTAACGCTTTTACGATCGCCATTTCTTCCTGAGTGGGTTTGAGTTTCTCAGTCATATTGTTATTCCTTTGAGTTCAAAAATGGTGAGATTAGTTGAATACAGCAGTCAAATCTCTCACTTTTCCGTTTTCTTGGTCTCGATCGATTTATAAAACTTTTAACAATATTTCTCAATACCCATTACTGCCAAAATTGTGCCTAATCCTGCAATATTTATTGTGTCGATCGGGCTTTGATATCCAATCCATCAACACTTGTACTAAAAGAGATATGGAGTAAAGATGAGTTGCAAAGAGAATTTTGTGAAATTGAGAGAGATCTATAATGCCACTGAATCTGAAGGTTTAGTTAATACTTATTTAGAGAACGTTCGCTTTTTTTGGGTGACAGACCCCGTGCCTAGAACTCCCGTGCTGTGTAATGCAGGTATTGTGATACTAGGTCAAGGATCTAAAATTGGCTACTTAAATGGAAAGGGGTTTCAATATGATGAAGATCGTTATTTGATTGTAAGCGTTCCAATAGCTTTTGAATGTGAGACACATGCTAGCAAAGAGAAACCGCTGGTTGGAATTTTCATTGACATTGATATCGCTAAGCTACACCAGCTTATTGAGAAAGTTGAAAAGTATTGTCATAGATGCTCTTCCAAAAGCTCTGATATATTTTGTGGTGTAGAGCCGATTGAAATGGACTCTCTCCTGCAAAAAGCAACGGAAAATTTGATTTTGTGCCTTCAATCGCCGCTTGACAGTGATGTATTGGGGCAGGCATTTGTTGATGAAATTATGTACAGGGCTTTACTTGGCAATCATGGAAAAGCGCTCGTAGCCTTAACACGACAAGAAACACAATACGCACGCATCGCGCAATCTCTATCCTATATACACTCAAATTACATGAATCATATATCTGTTGACGATCTAGCCGAGAAAGCTAGTATGAGTGTATCGTCATTTTATCGTGCATTTAAATTTGTTACGGGAGATAGTCCGTTGCAATATCTAAAAAAAACACGTTTACACAACGCCAGATCTATTCTGATACGTGAAAAGCTTAGTGTTAGTATTGTGGCAAGTCGAGTAGGCTATGAAAGCACCTCTCAGTTTAGTCGAGAATTTAAACGCTATTTTAATGTTCCTCCAGGTTCTGCCCGGAATTGAGCTGCACATCTCAGCTCGCACCAGTTGCTTTTTCTGACAATTCCCACAATTTACGTGCCTCACCTGCATCGCGACGACCTCTACCTAATCAATTCACTTGTTGAAGAACTCAGCCACAGCATCGGTTGACGCTTTTACGGCGTCTGGCTTGTAGTAGAAATCAACATGACCAAACTCGTCGAAAGTCAGGACTTCATGCTCATTTGTTAGCTTTTCGACAAACTGAGTTGAGCAAATAGCGGTCCAGGCCGACTTGCTATATATAACCAGAGAGGGCTGAACAATTTTGTCTGCATAGGCTGCTCCGATAGAGATGAGAGACTGCATGCCCTGATCGCCAATATGCATATTGGTGTAGTTCTCAACAGCTTTAGGCCCTTTAACCCCATCTCTTCCATAGTAGTCGTAGGCTTCACCTGCCATAGGGTTTGCCACTGCTTCAATATGTTCTTCTCTTGATTGTTCATCATCAAGCCCGAAAGGAGTTACGTAATCTGGCTCACCAGTTTCATACATCTTTTGCATCGAAGCGTTTGACGCGGCAATTTGTTGATTTACTACTTCTTTATTGGCCCATTGGAATTCATCTGCTGCCATCATGCCCGAAACCATAGCAATCTTTTTAATTCTATGATCTGTCACTGCTGCTGATGCAATAATTGAGCCACCTTGACACACGCCCAGACCGTAGATTTCATCGACGAATGGAAGCGTTCCCAAGTATGAAACGGCATCCCAGGTATTTTCAATCAGCCTGAACATGTACCTTGATTGTTTGAACTCCCCTGGAAGTGCTGGGGAATCTCCCATCCCCAAGTAATCAAAGCCTAAAAAGACAAATCCTCTTTCAGCCATTTCCGGCCCATAGGTTGCCATGACTTGTTCTTTTACTTGAGGAAATGGGCTTGCACTTACTATGGCTTTGTACTGCTTGTTTTTATCAAAGCCTCCTGGAAGATAGAGATTGCCGACTAAATCCACTCCAAAGGATTTGAAAGTTACTTTGTTGTCGCCAGCAGTAAGAGTTTGGTTTGTCATTTTCTTTGTCCTTTCGGGTTGGCTAGCATTGTAATTCCTTCGCGAAGGCTAAACTAGCCCAATTGATCTCAAATTTTTGCCTATTTGTATCAACCTTAAAAAAGGAGAATAGAAATAGGTCATTCTGGAATCATGAATAATACATGCAACATTATCGAGCTTATCGATCGCCACGCCATTTCCGAGGGCGTGACGGAGACCCCTATTGAGGGATTGCAACTGTTTCGGCAGAGCCACCCTGTGGAGCGATTGCCTGGGGTGTACAACCCCAGTATTTGCGCGATCGTGCAGGGACGGAAACGGGCGTACTTGGACGGCAAAACCCACATCTACGATCGCGATCGCTATTTGTGCAGTACTCTGCCTATCCCTGCAGAGGCAGAGGCGATCGAGGCATCACCAGAAAAACCTCTGCTTGGTCTTTTGCTACGCCTTGAGACTCGAGCCATGTTTGAGACAGTACTTGAGATGGCGGCTCTCGATCGTGGCAGCGCCTCAAGAGCCGAAGTTGTACCTGGGCTTACTGTGGCCAAGTGGGATGAGGACTTTGCCACAGCGCTTCAACGCCTTTTGGAATTGCTGGACGATCCTGTTGCACTCGATATCCTCGGCAGTGGCAGGCTTAAGGAATTGATGTTTGCGGTTCTTCAGGGTGAGGCTGGGGATGCGTTTTTCCATGCATTTGGGGGAGGAATGCAGCAGATATCGCGGGCATTGACTTTCCTCAAAGCCAATCTTCATGAAGCAATCTCGATTGATGAGTTGGCTAAAGAGGCAGGGATGAGCCGCGCTGTATTTCACCGCAAGTTCAAGGAGGTTACAACTTATTCCCCGATTCAGTTCATTAAGCTTCATCGTCTCAATGAGGCATCAAGGCTGATTATGAGTGGCTCTACGGTTAGAGATGCGGCATCTCATGTGGGCTACTCTAGCCAATCTCAATTTAGTCGCGATTTCCGACGGTATTTTGGCAAATCCCCTAGCCAGTGGGGACTTGGGGACTTGAAGCAGTCTGAACCATAGACATAGGTCGAGGTTTCAGCCAATCCCTTCGATACCGGCGAGCTTTAGCTAACATTTTCCCTTGGTCTTTGCGTTTAAACTCAGAACTCTGTGCCCAGCAGATCGTTTGAAAGCTTCCAAAGCTGCTTTGCGCCATCGACGTCGTAGGCGTGTGGAGCGTATCCACCATCGATCGCATCTCCGCCACCCGGCTCAGAAATGTGACAATCTTCCAGATACAGGCCCGTCTTGCCGTTCAGATCGGGCGACGTTGCAGCCCAGCAGGAGGTTGCCGCACCCTGAGAAACCGTCTTCCAGATATCCGGACGATCCTCAATCAACTGCTCAAATTGCTTGACCATTTCTGGTTCCAGATTGCGGCCGAGCTCGGTCTGGATGCCGCCTGGGTGTACCGCAAAGCTGGTGACGCCACAATCTGCCCAACGGCGGGCGAGTTCTAACGTAAACCAGATGTTTGCCGTCTTTGACTGACCATAAGCCTGAAGCGGTTCATAGTCGCGGTTCTGGTAATTTGGGTCGTCCAAATCCACTGTTGAATACTGATGCCCAGCGGATGACAGGTTCACGATGCGGGCTTTCCCTGCGGCCTTGATGGCATCGGAAAGCATATTGGTTAGCAGAAAGTGACCTAGATGGTTCGTTGCAAACTGACTTTCCCAGCCCTCGGCGGTACGGGTTAACGGAGTCGCCATTATACCTGCATTGTTGATCAGAATATCGAGCTTTTCGTGTCGGTTAAGCCAATCAGCCGTAAAGGTGCGGATCGTGGCAGGCTTATCTAACTCCAAGGCTGCGGTTTCGGGCAAACGACCGGTTTCGGACTGAATTTCATTGGCGACATTGGCAAGCTTGGCCTCGGATCTGGCAACGAGGGTAACGTCAGCACCACAAGCAGCGAGTGCCCGTGCTGTTTCGGCCCCAAGGCCGGTTGATGCGCCAGTTACAAGAACAGTCTTGCCTGATAGATCGATGCCGTTGAGGACGTCGGTCGTCGTAGAATTGCGATCGAATTTCATAGTTCGTCTCACTTGCTTATAAGGTGTTACTGTCAGACTGGTTAAACAGCGAGTGTGGCTGAGGTACTCCGGGTATTCCCGATCGCCTTTTGCTTTATGCGGCTTGCTGCCCAGCAGCTACACCGCCGTGCTTTTGGAAGAAGTCGTCCATCGCCTGAATGGCTGGAGCAACAAACTCTTCCTTGTCGTAGAGGTCAATGTGAGAAGCGCCCGCTACTTCAACGAACTCTTTTGGTTCCGATGCCCGATCGAAGAAGGTCTTTGTCAGCGGGCCAGTACAAAGCACGCCACTTGACGGGTTCATCGCCTTTTCGCCTACGATACCGATGAAGGGCGTGTAGAGATAGGGCGCATAGCTGGTTGCATCCGCTAGTATCGGCGCTTCCAGCATGAAGGATGGAGACAGGTGCGAATAGTTGGGGTAGGTCTCTGCCCCGGCACGTGCGGTCATGTAGTAGTCATATCCTTCACTTGGGGTTTCGCCTGCCTCGATCTTCTCTTTTTCAGCGCCCAGGCCAAGTGCGTCCACATAGTCAACCACACCGGTCTCATAAGCCTTCTGGCGACCTGCATTCTGCATCGCGATGATAGCGGTCGCGATCCATCGACTCGAAGTAGCTGGTTTTGTTGCTCATCATGCCCGAAACAGTGGCGATCGCCTTCAGACGTTTATCTGTGGTGGCAACCAGTGCCATATAACCGCCCGAGGCACAGACCCCGAGACCGAAGAGGCGATCGCGATCGACGAAAGGCAAGGTGCCCATAAAGCTAATTGCATCGCGAATACTCTCTATCTTGACGAAGGAGTTTTCGTTGTTCCGGAGCGTCCCTTCGCTGTCGCCATACCCAACGTGGTCGAAGACAATCGTGACATAGCCAAGTTTTGCGAGGTGCAGGCCATAGACCGCACCGGTTTGCTCTTTCACCTGGTTAAATGGCGGTGAGAAGACGATCGCAGGATAACTGCCAGCTTCACTGAATCCCTCGGGAGTATAGAGGTGAGCTGCAAGGTTCAGACCTTGGGATTTGAAGGCGATCTCGTTCTTGCCAGAGGTCAGATTCATGTCAGTGCTCTTGTTTAGGTTGCAGAAGTAAAATTTTCTGTTTACATTATTCATGCTATGACATCAACCCAAAAATGTAAAGAGTAAATTTTACTTTTTTTCGCAGAGCAACTGGAGAACCCATATGAAACTCACTGAAAAGAAACGACGAAGCATCATCGAGGCAGCCATTGAGGAGTTCCGCGAACAAGGGTTTCTCGGGGCGAAAACCACTCGAATCGCTAAGCGTGCGGGGGTTTCGAGTCGTACGCTCTACAATCACTTTGAAAGCAAGGAAGAGTTGTTCCAGGCCATCTCTCAGATCATGATCGAGCGAAACATGGCCATGAAGCCAGTCGCCTACGATCCCGACAAACCGTTGGATACGCAGCTTGTTGATGCTTTGGAGCGCTATGTTGCTGCGATCGCGGAACCCGAGACGATGGGGTTGAATAGGATGGTTATGTCCGAGCTGCTGCGCGATCTGGAGCGATCGCGAGCATTCTTTGCCGAAATGACAACCCATGACTATCCCATTACTCAACTCCTCAAAGAGGCCATGGAGGCTGGTGCATTGCGTCGTGCCGATCCTGAATTTGCGGCCGGTCAATTGTTGGGATTGGTGAAAAACTTCTTCTTCTGGCCGGAATTCCTCCTGGGCGAGAAGCTGACACCAGAAGGGGTAATGCAAGACTGCGTTGCGATGTTCCTATCTCACTACAAAACGGACTCATAGGCTCCCGCGTCGTATTTTCTTTGCCGATCAGGGGGAGTTCTCGATAGGGAACTATGAGGAGATGATGAATAAGGCGAGCTGTTTGAGCTTGATTTCCAATGCCATTCTCTACTGGAATACGCTCAAGATTAACTGTCTCATATCTCCCTACTGCCGTTTAGTAGGCATGTTGTGCCCCATGGGATGTACTTTACGGGCGCTCTCTAGGATGCTGATTCTAGCGTTGAATAGCTTCAAAAAGGTCGATCTCCGAAAATACCTCTATGTGTAGCTTTCAGGCGATAAATGTTCCATAACTGTAGGTTTCTGTCCAAATGTGCCCGCTAGTAGTCTGTCAAGTTGAGATTGATGGATACAATTGAGTCAACTTGATGGGAGCCTCTTCGCTCATAAACTGCCAATCAACCATAGATGGCTAGCATCATCTCCCAGAAAGAGCGATATCGATAAGCTCCAGGATACTTACTACCAAAATCCCAAGCTTCCCATTCTCCTCGCTCATCAACCACCATCGGGTTTAGAAGATAAACGTAGCCTTCTTCGTCCGTGCTAATTTGTAATGCAGTTTCCAGATATCGGCAACGCATCTTAACGCAATCCTGATGATTCCCATACTGAAAATATTCCTCGTCGCTCATCTCATCTTCTTCAATTGCAGTCCAGCCTTCTACCCAGTCTGGATTAAGTGTATTAAACCAATCAACCTCTTGCGTACCGAATAACTTTTGGTACAGATTGACCATTGTCCAACCATTACTGTACTGGAGAAAATTGCGATAGCTTGGCGGTAAAGTTTTTCCTAAACGTTGCTCTAATTCTTGAATCTCTTCTTCGGTTGCCGGCGGTTGACCGCAATCTTTTTTCTTAATTACATTGGGGAACCAATTCGCAAAATGCTCTAAATCCTCCTGAGATATTTGGGCGAAAATATCGCGATTCCAAGTTTCCATCAATGTTTTCCAATCGGCTACCGACGGAATATTAGCCAGTTGTGAGCTGTAAGAGTAATTCTGAACTGCCTCTAAAAAAGTAGCAGCTTGCTCTTGTGAGATACCGATCTCCTCGCACAAGACACCAGTTAATAAAGCTTGTACGAACGCGCGATGGTTGAGCAAAAACGGGTTAAAGTCCTTTCTATTTTGATGCCACCATTTCACGAGATGAGCGTTAGCTTTAGCCTCCTCACCGACTTGAACGCAAGCATCAATCGCAATTATTTGTACAGCTTTAGATATCCAGTCTTTTGTTGAAAGGTTCCAATTTTCACAAATCGAGTCGTATTGTTCGGCAAGTTCAACGGCTTCATGCCATTGATTATTCCGGCAATATGCTTGAATAACTCGATGAACATCTTGGAGAAAATCGTAAATTTCGAGCTCGCTCGGTTTTTCATCGCTCAAACCTAACATTTGTTGTAGTTCTTCGTTTGTCCAAAGTGAAGAAGGACACACGTTAATCTCTGACTCTGTTAAGAAGTATGGATCGAGCAGCATCATTTGACGACTTTGCTGTTCTTGATCCCGTACAAAAATTGCAAGTTCTTCCCCAGACATAGCCTCTCGATCCGCGATCGCGGGACAGGCAAAATTCAGGGAATAACATAAATAGGGAAGAGCATTCTCTTTCAGGGAGTACATTAATGCACTGGAGGGACTGAGGCGAAGTTTCCCCTGCAGAAGATGCGACAAAGATTCATAAGCCGCCTGACCGTAGCCTGCCAGAATAAACAAGTAGCCAACCTGATGGATAATTGCCTGGGCGCGATCGGGTGGTGCTGTTTTAATTTCTTCTGTGAGATGCGCGAGCAACTCAGAACAGTCTTTTGGAAAAGGCTTCATGGTTTCTAAATTCAACATTAAGCGTCAGTCTTAATATGCCCACCACAATCCCCCCAACACCAGTAGAGCGATCGCCAAAGCCATCCAAATAAAGCCGTTGTCTTGGGTATCGACCTGGCTTAGATCGATGGGTTCGGGTTGATAGGGAGCGCGTTTTTCCTGTCCCGACTTGCTGGAGACGAAGCGGTTGTTCGCGTTGCTTTCCGAGACGCTAGCCAAGTCGGGAATTTCAATATTCCACTCCTTGGGACGCTTGAGGGCAGGGGCTTTGAGGATTTCGAGCAACCGCTTGGCTTGCTGTCGGATGGTGGAGAACGGATGTTGCTTGAGACCTTGACACAGCGCGATCGCGTCCTGGGTTTGGCCGGCTGCTTGATAGGCGGTCGCCAGCCAGAGTTGAGCCTCTCCTCCCCAGCGAGAAGACCGAGACACCAGTTGAGCGGCGGTTTCTAACTGTTCGATACTGCGGCGATATTGTCCTCGTTCAAAGGCTTGCTTGCCCGCTTGATAGTATTGGTGAAAGGCTTCTACGGAGGGAGCCATGGCTTCGCCGACCGGACGGGACGCGCGTTGTTCGCCATCGCCGGGAACTCTTGAGTTGCTTTGTGCGTCTTTCATTCCAGACTTTTCAGGGACGATTTCAATCGATTTTGAATCTGCCGCCTCTCCTTTCCCGTCATTATTATCTTTAGGTGAAGCCATGTTCAAGCCTCTCCTCGCTAAAATTAGCCGACCCTCGTTCCTTGCCCCTTTAATTTTAGGAGCAGCCTGTGCGGGACTGGGCGCGATCGCCCCTTCTGCGAACGCTCAACAGATTATCATTCGGCGATCGCCCCACCGCTTTCGCCATCAACCTGTTGTCATTCCCCAACCCCGTAACTACGGCAACTACGGCAACTACGGCAACTACGGCAACTACATCTACGGCAGTCCCATTCCCACAGCCATTCCCCTCAATCCAGCGACGGGAAAACCTGCTGTGCAACCCGGAACGAATTTTTACCCAACCTACCCCGTCGTTCCCGTTCCCAGATACCGCAACCGGCGATCGCGCCGCCGAGCTTACATTCGTCCCAACGTTATCATTCAACCTTCCCAAAGCTACCCCTATAACTACCCCTATCAACACTACAACAACTACTACGTTCCCCAATCGGGGTCGTACTTTTACTACGATTCGTCAGGCAACATTCAGATTTGGACTGGGGACGGCGCAAGATAGATAAGCGATTCGGGGAGCGATCGCTTTTTTGCCCTATCCTTCCAACATTGAAAGAAGGTTGAGTTAAAAATCTTCTAAGAGCGCTCGAAAATACTGGCGATAGAGTTGATTTCGCGGTGCGGCACAATGGTTTTGGACGCGCAGTAATCCCAAATTGTGCAATCTTTGGGCTTGTTGTTTCTCGGAGGAAGATTGGAATTGAATGGGGTCGCTGGCGATCGCGCTTTGTTTGAGAACGGCGCTGGTTTCCGGAGGGAGTTGCTGTAAATGCCGTTGATAGCGCCGCAGGTGATTGCCATAAATCCCTGATTCTGTGGCACTTGTGGCTTTAATTTGCGCGAGAGAGCGATCGCCTCTGGCAAGGTGGTGAAAGGTTTGTTGAAGGAGGTAAGGGTGACCGCCAACAAAGTCCATAAGGGATTGAACTTGCGCGTCGTCCCAATTAAGTCCGTGCAGTTTTGCTAACTCGCGCACCTCCGTTGCGTCGAATTCTGTTACCTCAATCTGCGTACCAACATTAAACGGAGATTGATTAATTTCCAGGCGATCGTAAACTTCCGTGTGAACGAGAACGAGGCGCAGTTGCTGCCAAATTTTGCGGGTTTTCGCCTGTTCGTGTAGCGTTCTTAAAATTCCTAAAAAGTCGCCCGCAATTTGCGCGTAAGGAAAGAGGCGATCGAGATCGTCGAGAGCAATAACCAGGTAAGTATCTGGACTTAATAAATACTGTTCGAGATAGGTCATAAACTTGACCTTGTTATTCCCTAGCTTGCTGCGCCAATGTTGTTCGATGCAATTTTCTTCACCGAGAATTGCCGCAATGCTGGTGCAAAACCAGAGCAAAAAGTTTTCTAAACTGGCGAAGTCAGCGGCCTCGGCCAAACGGAGACTTAAGCGAACGACGCGATCGCCTCTCTCGGCCCGAAACCGCAACCCCTTCGCCATCAAAGTGGTTTTTCCCATTTGCCAAGGTGCTTTAATGCGAATCAAGCATCCCGGTTGCGAGAGCGTTTCGTACAGCAGCGACTCGATGTGAGAGCGTTCTAGTTCAAGGGGATCGAGAGAAGGTTCGCGAGGCTGGGTTGCTTTTGGGGTGGCGGGTGTGGGGGACTCTTGCCACTCTTGCCAGCAGCGTTCTAAGGCTTTGCGAAAATTGCGCTTCTCAACCCGTTCTCCCAACGCATCGGAAAGCTTGCGCCACAATTCTTGGCCAATTGTGCCGCGAATATAGTCTTCGTTGAAATTTGCAGCTTGGGCAATCTCGTGATACTTTTTCTGCTGCCAAGATCCCTGAAGAACGATGGTTTCTAGGTCGGTGAGATGTTCCCCGGTGCGGTCAAAGAGGACGCGATCGGCGATCGCGATCGCTTCAGCTTCTCCAAACTTCATGGGCAATTGGAAGGTGCGTGCAAGGTATTTCCCCAGTGTATAGCGCTTCTGAACAGCTTATTTTTCCAAGACAATCGCTATTCCCCACTCCCTTGATCCTCGCCATCGGTTCCCAAATGTCGCAAAAGTTTCTTGGCATAGATGAGGAGGAAGAATTGCAGAACGAGGAGTTGCGGCGTGAGGACGGCTAACTTGAAGGCAATTAATCCCGTGATTAAGGTAATGAAATCGGGAAAACCTTCCTTGACATCTTCTTGCGTAATGACCTTGCCAACGCGATCGCGATCGCGAAATTCCAAGAGAACATCCAAAATCGACTTCGCCTGTTGAAAGAGCCACTCCGACCCAGACTCCATGGTAACTCCCGCGCGATCTGCGGCGGTTTGCGTTGCAACGGCCAGATCGCCTTGGGAGTCTTCGAGAATTTGCAAGGCGCTGTCTGCTTGTTCGTTATCAAAGTAGCATCGAAACCAATCAATTTCCGCTTGGGTGACTTGTTCGTACTGGCGATCGCTCGTGGTGGAAGACGGGAAATAATAGTCTTGGAATGCTTTCCAGTCCAAGTCGTCTCGCCGACCCGCTTCAATTAACACCAACTGCGGTTCAAAGAAGAGGTATCTCGCATCGCCTTCTCCCTTCACCAAATAGGAGTAGCATTGGTTCGCCTGATTGAAGCGCACGGCGCTCACTTTCCCCTGTTTTTGAAAAGCCCCAATTGAAGCAACGATATCGTCTTTCTTGTAGCGAGGGGCTTCTCGCTCGGTCGCTTCAGTCATTAGTTATCGACACCTGACGGCGAGGGAATCGGGTCTTTCATTGAGCATTGAACATTGAGCATTTATTAATTCTGTCCAGGAATTCTAAACTCTGTAGCTTGCTTGGTGCGTAGCAGTATTCTGAATTCTGAACTCCGCGTAGCGGTACTAGAGCGTGTCATCAGTTAAGCCAAATGACAATAGCAGCTAGATGAATAGCCCCGAGAAAATTGCGAGCCGTTTTGTCATAGCGAGTCGCGATCGCTCGGTACTGCTTGAGCTTGGCAAAAAAGTTTTCAATCAAATGACGAGCTTTGTAAAGATGCTTGTCGTAGCCATAAGGCTTTTTGCGATTCTTTTT
>Ga0207422_1004356_pt1 | contig 11895 bp, 2 predicted proteins | sample MarCyaLeptolynsp_FD_187757 | JGI IMG/M metagenome (GOLD analysis project Ga0207422, IMG submission 187757) | Marine cyanobacterial communities from Panama - species 1 Leptolyngbya sp. (SPAdes) | ecosystem: Environmental > Aquatic > Marine > Unclassified | place: Panama: Panama City | collected... | reverse complement strand
ATCCAGCGCCAGCATTAACGGATGAGCTGGGTAAACCTCATTATCCCGATAAGCTCCCAACACCAGCAAGTATCCTGCTTGTGATTCATTGAGCAACAGTTTCAATAGGTTTAATGAGGCTGAATCTACCCATTGCAAGTCGTCTAGAAAAATGACCAGGGGATGATCTTTAGTTGTGAAAACTTGCACAAACTTGCTAAAAAGCAAATTAAAGCGGTTTTGAGCAGCACTACCAGAGAGTTCCGGTACAGTTGGTTGCTTGCCAATGATACGTTCTAGTTCTGGAATCATCTCCAGAATGACTTGTCCGCTAGCACCCACAGCATCCAAGATTTTTTTCTTCCAAGTTGCAAGAACAGTATCGGATTCCCTCAACAGTTGCCCCATCAAACTACGAAAGGCTTGCACGAAAGCAGAAAAGGGTACATTGCGGTTGAATTGATCGAATTTGCCTCTGATAAAGTAGCCTCGTTTTTCAACAATTGGCTTATGGACTTCATTGATTACGGCAGTTTTGCCAATGCCAGAAAACCCTGCTACCAGCATCATTTCTGAGGTCCCATGAGCAACTCGCTCAAAGACACTCAGTAAGCTTTGTACTTCTTTTTCCCGTCCGTAGAGTTTTTCAGGGATAATGAAGCGATCGCAAATATCCCGCTCTCCAAGTTGAAAGTTTTCAATTACCCTTGATGTGTCCCATTGTTGCAAGCATCGCTTTAAGTCATGCCTTAAACCCAAGGCACTCTGATACCGCTCTTCGGCATTTTTTGCCATCAATTTGAGGATAATCTGTGAGATGGCTTCTGGATAGAGGTTGCCTTGAGTATCGAGGAGTTCATTAGGTGCTAAGGGCTCTTTAGCAATGTGGCAGTGGAGTAACTCCACCGGGTCATTACTCTGGAATGGCAGGGCTCCCGTCAGTAGTTCATAGAGGGTGACACCCAAGGAGTAGAAATCCGTGCGATAGTCAATGCCTCGGTTCATTCGTCCAGTTTGTTCGGGGGAAATGTAAGCAAGGGTTCCTTCTAAGCCCTTGGGATTGATCAATTGTTGTTGTTCTTTAGGCAGTAAACTAGAGATGCTGAAGTCGATGAGCTGAACTTGGCCAGTTTCTGGATGAATGAGAATATTGGCAGGTTTGATGTCTTTGTGGATGATACGCTGTTGACCCAGATAATGCAGAGCAGAAGCTAGTTGAATGGCAATGGTGAGGAACTCGGTAAGGGAGCACTCCGACTGCTGCCAATAATCGGGAAGTGCGATCGTACCTTCATCCGGCATCACCAGGGCATAACCATTATCGTAGCGTTCCAATGTTAGCGGCTGAACAATAGTAGGATGTTCCAGATGACGGGTGATAATGTATTGGTTGCGGAAGCAAACTAACTCGTTGAAATTGGGATGAGGATTGCGCAGAACTTTAATAATGACAGACTGCTCAGTCGCAGTTTGGATAGCCCGATAGACGAGGGTACGGTTTCCAATATAGATTTGTTTAGCTTCTTGATAACCAGCTAAGTTGAGCATCCTCATCACCAGGGGTAAAGTCAAATAGCGCACAGAGTTGATTTATCCCTCAATTATCGGGATATATTTCTAGTGCGTCGATTGATTAATCATTAGTTATCGGGGAGCAAGGGAGCACGATGGTGAAGGTTGTACCTTGTCCAATTGTGGAATCACAGGTAATTGTACCACCGTGTTTGTCTGTAATAATCTGATATGCGATCGCCATTCCTAAACCTGTTCCCTTACCGACTTTTTTGGTCGTGAACCCTTGCTCAAAAATGCGGGTTTTCATTTCCTGCTTGATACCACAACCATTATCTTTAATTTCAATTTTTACGCGAGTATCGTTAAGTATACGAGTGCGAATTATAATTCTATTCGGTTTGGTTTCAATCTCCCGATAGATTGGCCCTTGATTTGTTTCATCAAACGACTCAATAGCATTAGCTATAATGTTCATAAACACCTGATTGAGTTGGCTGGGAAAGCATCGCACTTCTGGAATTTCTTGATAATCCTTAATCACTTCAATTTTGGGGCGTTGGTTATTAGCTTTCAGGCGATGCTTGAGAATTACTAAAGTGCTATCAATCCCTTGGTGGATATTGAAGCTCACTTTTTGGTCTTGCTCCTGCCGCGAAAAGATACGCAGACTATGACTGAGATTGCGTATCTGCTTAACTCCTAGATACATTGAGGCCAGTAATTTGGGGAAATCTTCACGGATAAATTCTAGGTCAATCTCTTCGATTTCCTCTGTAATTTGTGGATCATTACTGGGACATTTAGCCAGTAACAGTTCAATTAAACCCAGTAAGTCTTGCACATAGTCTTGAGCGGGTTGAATATTGCCCTGCAAAAAGCCAGTTGGGTTATTAATTTCATGAGCAACCCCTGCCACTAAGTTTCCCAAGGTTGACATTTTTTCACTTTGAACCAATTGCAGTTGTGCCTGTTGTAAATCTTTGAGAGCTTGTTGTAAATCTTTGAGGGCTTGTTGGGATTGGTTATAGAGTTGGGCATTTTGCAGGGAAACCGCTGCTTGGGCACAGAGGAATTGAATAATGGTGAGACGATTAAGGGTAAACACCTTTTTGGTTGTTGGATGTTCCAGGTAGACAATAGCAACTAATTGCCCTTGGTTGAGCAGTGGTACACACAGTACACTTTGGGGTTGATATTTAAGTAAATAGCCTTCGATAATACCAGAAATCTCAGTTTTTCCTTCATCGATTAGTACAGATTTTTGGGTATTTTTGACATACTGAATGACGCGAATAGGAACAGAGCTTTCTGCAGTTAGTAGTTGGGAGTGCTGACTAGTCTCAACAGTACCATCCTCTAACAGTTGTGCTAGTGATAGCAGTTGCCATTGCTGGGCTTGGGGCATCAGTAAAACTGCCTTTTGTGCGCCAGCATTGGTGAGAACTATCCGTACAATATCGTCTAATAGTTGCTCAAGTTCAATGGTGCTAGAAAGGGTTTGGGCAGCTTGCAAAATAGAGGTAAAATCTAGTAATTCAGAAATAGTACTACTACTATTTTTGCTTGGTTTTTGTCTGGAAATAGTCAGTTTTTTGGTAAGGCTATCTAAACTTTTGAAAGGACTAAATTCAACCCGCTGCTGTTGCAAAATAGAGGAGAGGAGTTGGGGATATTTTTCTTCGAGTTGCTCAGTCTTGGCCTTCGCTCCCCAACAAGCATAGCAATAATAAGCTTCTTGCATATAAGTGCTTGCAATTTTCTCCTTACCCCAGTTGAGATAGAATTTAGCAGCGAGTTCGTTGGCTAATGCTTCTTCTTGAATATATTCATTTTCTTTTGCTCCAGCAATAGCGCGATCATATAGCTCTATTGCTTCTAACTTTTGTCCTAAAACCCGATGCTGTTCTGCTTCGACCAAATAATACTTATGCCAATAATTTGTTGGTGCATAGTTGCTCCATTTCTGCATTTGGCACTGATTTTTGTGGACTGCATCAAGCCAAGATGTTCGCTCCAATTCTGAAACTCGGGAGCAAAAGGCTAATTTGCATAAAGAACCGTAAAAGTTGGCAATGGGAATCAACAAAGTTGCTGGAACCATTTGGGCATACTCATCGGCTAGGGGTGAAATGTCTACGGCTTGAGCATAATCCTCAAAGAGATAGTTGAGCATGAGGCGATTGATATAGATATACGCCATTGGTGTGGTTGCATTGTTTTGTTTGCACTGCACAAGTAATTCTTTACTATTGCAGATTTCTCCAACTAAATACTGAGAATTTTTTGCTCCCTTCAATAAGGTGGTAACAGCTTGATGCCAGATGTAGACAAAGTTCAAATAGTATGTTTGCTTGAGGGTAGCAATAGCTTGGGTATAAGCAACAAAGTTTTGTTTAACGTCTAATAAGTATTTGCCAGAAAGATAAGAGTAGTAAGAATAGATGGCGGCAGACAGAGCAGCAAATTCTAGATCTCCGGTTTCTAATCCTGCTTGGTAGGCTTCCTGCAAGGTAGGCAGAGCAGCCTGCACGGACTCGTGCCAAATGGTAATATGAGTTCCGATCAAGAAGAGGATTTTAGCTTTGAATGCTTGCGTGTTAAAGTGAGTTAAGAGTTTTAAGGAGAGCTTGCCAAATTCATATCCTCCTTGAAAATTTTCTCCACCGCAGAGTAAAACACCGTACAGAACGTAAGCAAAGGCAGAAATGGGTGCGTTGCCGTATTCAAGGGAAAGATTGACCATTTCCAACACAATCAGTGGCATTAACGGCGGCGTAACGGCGAATGCTGGCCCCCAAATTCCTGCCAGCATTTTGAGGGCTGCAAGCTTTTCAGGAGCAGTCATTTCTACAAGAGTTATTAAATCTTTTGGGGATCTCCCCTCCATCTGAGCAGCGGTAGCGGCGAATCTTTGCTGCATATCATCGGAACTAGGAGTTAGGGGTAGTTGTATACCCAAACGCTCGAGTACTTGGAGTCCAGTTTTAACAGCATCTTGGAGATGGTTTTGGGCAATCTCAGCTTGAATTTTGACTTCATAGGCAGGAATTCGAGCTAGCAGGTTGGGAACGTAAGTAAATATCTCGTTGATCCATTGCTCCATTAGGAAATAATTGCTGTTGAGATAAGCAGCTTCTGCTCCAGCATTGTAGAGCTCTAAGGTCAAAACCGACTCATCCTGCCAACAATCATAACTAAGCAACTCAATCCCAGCTTGGAAATACTCCAAGGCAGCACTATAGGCAACAGCTGCTTTAGCTTTGCGCCCTGCCTTTAAGTTCAACTGTGCAAGTTTTAGCTTCTGCAGTGGAGCGTCAATTTGCTTTACTCCCAAATTAAGCTGGTTGACAATCGCAAAAATCTTCTCTTCTTGTTGATTTGTCGGAATCTTTGCTAATAGCAGTTGCCCAATGCTCAAGTGAGTGGCAGTTTTTCGGTTTTCAGGAATTAAAGAGTAGGCAGCTTGCTGAACTCTATCGTGGAGAAACTTGTAGCTTACCAAAATATCTGATAGTGATTCTGGTGTATTCTCATTATTCCCCTGGAAAAACTTATAGGTTTCACTGAGCGGTAAAATTAATCCTTCTTGTAAAGCTCGCCACAGAGCTACTGCAATGTGTTCCTGAGACTGTTCGTTAACTAGGGCTAAAGTTGCTAAATCAAATTGGTTGCCGATACAAGCAGCTAACTTTAAAACCTCTTGGGTTGCTTCGGGTAACTTATGCAGGCGAGAAGCCATAAACTCAACGACATCATCAGTAAGAGCTGCATTATGTACTTGTACCAAGTCGCATTCCCAATAGCCCAAGCCTAGATTAAAGGTAATTAGCTTATCTTGATGTAACCCTTGCAAGAATTGAGTGGTAAAAAACGGGTTGCCTTGGGTTTTTTGGTAGACTAGTTCAGTTAGAGGTTGAGCAAGTTCTTCGTTACAACTCAGGGTCTCGGCAACTAATTGATTGATGTGATTAAAGGCTAATGGCTGCAAGGTAATTGTCGCAAGAGCAGCTTGCTCTTGCTCCACTTCAGCTAAGCTCAACATTAAAGGATGGGCAGGAAATACTTCATTATCTCGATAAGCTCCCAACAATAATAAATAACCTCTCTCACGATCACCCATCAAAACTTTCATCAAGTTGAGTGATGCTGAATCTGCCCACTGCAAATCATCCAAAAATATCACCAGGGGATTTTCTTTGGTGGTGAATACGGCAATAAATTTTTGAAAGAGCAAGTTAAAGCGATTTTGGGCAGCAGAGCCAGAGAGTGCCGGAGTAGGGGATTGTTTGCCAACAATTGTTTCGAGTTCAGGAACTACATCAATGATGACTTGGGCATTGTCTCTCAAAGCCTTGAGGATTTTGCCTTTCCATTTAGCTAACTCAGCATCGGATTCACTGAGCAATTGCCCCATCAAGTCACGGAAAGCTTGCACAAAGGCAGAAAAAGGAATGTTGCGATTGAATTGGTCAAATTTGCCTTTAATGAAATATCCCCTCTGTCGCACGATGGGTTTGTGAACTTCATTGATTACGGCAGTTTTGCCAATACCAGAGAATCCAGCAACTAGCATCATTTCACTGTTTCTAGCTGCTACTCGCTCAAAGGCATTGAGCAGAGCTTGTACTTCTTTTTCTCGTCCATAGAGTTTTTCGGGGATGAGGAAGCGATCGCAAATATCGTGCTCCCCAAGTTCAAATGGGGTAATTTCTCCTCTAGCTTGCCATTGTTGCCAACATTGCTCTAAATCATGCTTCAAACCCAAGGCACTTTGATACCGTTCCTCAGCATTCTTTGCCATTAACTTGAGAATAATGTCCGAGATGGCTTGTGGATAGGGATTACCCTGAGTATCCAGGAATTTACTTGGTGCTAAGGGAGCTTTGGCAATATGGTAGTGCAGTAACTCCACCGGGTCATTGCTCTGGAATGGTAGGACTCCTGTGAGCAGTTTGTAGAGGGTGACACCCAAAGAGTAGAAATCCGTGCGATAGTCTATTCCCCGGTTCATGCGTCCTGTTTGCTCTGGGGAGATGTAGGCTAGGGTTCCTTCTAAAACGTTGGGGTTGATCAGTTGTTGCTGTTCTTTGGGCAATAAACTCGAGATGCTGAAGTCAATGAGCTTAACTTGGCAGGTTTCCGGGTGAATGAGGATGTTGGATGGTTTGATGTCTTTGTGAATAATGCGCTGTTGACTCAGATAATGCAGAGCAGAAGCTAGTTGAAGGGCAATTGTGAGCAATTGAGTTATATTACCAGGGGACTTGTGCCAATACTCCAGCAGGGAGAGCGCTCCTTCATCCGGCATCACTAGTGCATAGCCATTTTGGTAACGCTCTAGAGTCAGCGGCTCAACAATAGTAGAATGTTCTAGATTACGGGTGATGATGTATTGGTTACGGAAGCGGACTAAATCATGGAAGCTTGGATAAGGATTGCGCAAGACTTTGATAATGACAGACTGCTCAGTGGTGCTTTGGATAGCCCGATAAACGAGGGTACGGCTTCCGGCATAGATTTGGTCAATTTCTTGATAACCAGCTAAGTTGAGCATCATCACCACGGATAGAGTCGAGCAGCACAGACAGTTGATTCCTCCCTCAATTATCGCGATATATTTCTAGTGCGTCGATTCATTAATCATCAATTATCGAGGAGCAAGGGAGGACGATGGTGAAGGTTGTACCTTGCCCGACTGTGGAATCGCAAGTAATATCATGTCCGGTGTGCCTGTTGTAAATCTTTTAGACTTGTTGTAAAGCTCTGAGAGCTTTCTGGGCTTGTTCATAGAGTTGGGCATTTTGCAGGGAAACAGCTGCTTGAGCACACAAGAATTGAATAATAGTGAGACGATCAGGGGTAAACACCCTTTTAGTTGTTGCATGTTCCAGGTAGACAATAGCAACTAATTGCCCTTGGTTGAGCAGTGGTACACAGAGTACACTTTGGGGTTGATATGTGAGTAAATAGCCTTCGATAATACCAGAAATCTGAGTTGTACATTCGTCGATGAGTACAGGTTCTCTGGTATTTTTGACATATTGAATGACGCGAATCGGAACAGAGCTTTCTGCGGTTAGGAGTTGCGATCGCCTACTAGTCTCAACAATACCATCCTCTGTCAGTTGTGCCATCGCCTCCAGTTGCCATTGCTCAGCTTGGGGAATAAGTAAAACTGCCTTTTGTGCGCCAGCATTGGTGAGAACTATCTTTACAATGCTGTCTAGTAGTTGGTCTAATTCAATGGTGCTAGATAGAGTTTGGGCAGCTTGTAAGATAGAAGCCAAATCTAAGGTATCAGAGACTTCTGTGCTGCTAGTTTTGGTATGTGTTTGAGTCAGACTCTCTAGAGTATCTAGGGGATTAAATTCAATCTTTTGTTTTTGTATAATAGGGGCAAGCAGTTGAGGATATTTTGCTTCTAGTTGGTCAGTTTTAGCCTTGGCTCCCCAGTGAGCATAGCAGTAATAAGCTTTTTGCATATAGGCCTCGGCAATAGTGTTTTTGCCCCAGTCGAGGTAGAATTTGGCAGCGAGTTCGTTAGCCAAGGCTTCTTCTTGGATATATTCGTTTTCTTTAGCTCCGGCTATAGCAAGATCATACAATTCTATTGCTTCTAATTTTTGTCCCAATATTCGACATTTTTCTGCTTCTACTAAATCCACTTTATGTTGATGATTCATCGGAGCATGGTTAGCCCACTTCAGTTGTAATTGTGTTTGGTTTTGTTCCACCTGTTGAAGTAGCTCCGATGTCTGCTGTGAGGATAAGCTGAACGTAGCTAAAAGACTCAAGGAATCATAAAAATAAAATGCAGGTTCGCTGGCTAGTCCTGGTGTTGCTGCTAAATATTTTTTGCCTTCTAGAGCATGATTTCGAGCCGATTCTACTTCCCAAAACCAATAAGATAGCATTAATTTGTGCAGACAGAAAAAATACAAAGCCCACAAATCATTCGCAGCCTTGAGAGATGGGATTAACTCCTGCTCTTGGAAGGCTTCCCCAGATAAAATAGTAGGGGATTCTGGATTTTCTAGTAAATTTAAGATAGATTGCCAATAGATTCGACACCAATTGGCTGGAGTTAATTGATTAAATTGCACCAAAGAATGGCAATAAGCACGAACTTTTGGCTCTAAATCTGCTAAAATTTGACCGCTCAAAAAGGAATAGAGACAAAATCCTTGAGCTGTATAACCAACAAATTCTAATTTACCAACTTCTAGAGCAGTTGCGTATGCCTCTTGCATCAGAGGCAGCATTTTCTGGATCGGAGATTGGCGATGTAATAGATAAAGGGCAACTACAAATAACACCTGTGCCTTAAAAGTTTTTGCCTCTAGTTTAGAAACAACTTGGAGTGCTAAATTACCGAATTTTACCCCTTTTTCTATCTCTTGCAAGCGACTGAGAACGATCCCATAACAAACATAGCCAAAACTCGCATCAGGGGTATTGCCAAATTGCAAACATAATTTAACTGATAAAGCAACGACCAATGGAAATAATAGAGGAGCTGCAATATCCGTTACTGGCATGATGCTAACTGCAATCTCAACAATAACGATTTGTTCGCACTCCGTCATTATCGGTAATTCAATCAAGTCTTCAATTTCGCGATCGCCAATCAATTCTTCGATCTCGATAATTGCATTTTGAGTATCTTCCTGGGTGGGAGATTCGGGAAATTTAACTCCCATCTGTTGCAAAAATTGTTGAGCGATACTAATAGCTTCAATGAGTTTATTTTGGGCTACATATGCTTGGATTTTAATCCGATAAACCGTCGCCTGCTCCATTAAAGAATTGGCACAATCAATGACAGTCTCAATAAACTGCTCCATTCCTGCAAAATCCCCACACAGAGAAGCTAATTCTGCTGCCAAATTATGAAAATCTAAACTAATTTTATATTGAGATTGCCAAGAATTTTCTGCCAGTAAAGACAGTCCGATTTTGATATATTCTTGAGCTGCTTGATAGGCAGTAGCAGCTCTTGCTTTACGACTGGCAATGAGATTGAGTAGAGCTAATTCTTCTCTTTTTTTGCGATCAGTAATTAAATCCGTTCCATAATTTAATTGACTGACTAGCTCAAAAATACGTTCTTCTCGATCTTCTAGAGGAATCTGTTGAAGTAGCAGTTGCCCGATATGGTAATGGGTTGTTTGTTTTTGTCCTTCGGGAATTAGAAAATAAGCGGCTTGTTGAACGCGATCGTGCAAGAATTTATAATTAGGTAATCCATCTTTCAAATTGGATAAGCCTTCTGAATTTTCCTCAGATTGATAGAACTTATAGACTTCATTAGTGGGTAATACCAAACCCTCTTGTAATGCCTTCCACAATGCTGTTGCCGTTTCTGTCTCAGAATGCTCACTAACAATGGCTAAGGTTGCCAAATCGAACTGATTGCCAATACAAGCCGCTAACTTCAACACCTCCTGCGTTGCTGTAGACAACTTCTGCAACCGTCCTGCCATAAACTCCACCACATCCTCTGTCAGTGCGAGTTGTCGAACTGGTACCAGATCGCACTGCCAATATCCCAACTCTGAGTTAAAGCTAATCCATCTGTCTTCATGCAATCCTTTGAGAAACTGGGTAGCAAAAAATGGGTTTCCCTTGGTTTTTTGATAGACTAACTCTGTTAACGGAAGGGCGAGTTCGAGACTGCAACTGAGGGTATCGGCAATGAGATAATTTAATGCGGATTGACTTAAAGCGTCTAAGGTAATTGTATTGACAATTGCCTCATTCTTAGAAATTTCATCCAAGGTCAACATCAAAGGATGAGCAGGATATACTTCGTTGTCTCGATAAGCTCCCAACACTAATAGGTAGCCTGTTTCCGTTTCTTCCATGAGTAATTTCAACAGGTTCAACGAAGCAGAATCTGCCCATTGCAAGTCGTCGAGGAATATAACGAGGGGATGGTTTTTAGTTGTAAAAACTTGAATAAATTTGCTAAAGAGTAAATTAAAACGATTCTGTGCTGCACTCCCAGAGAGTTCAGGAACAGGAGGCTGTTTACCAACAATCCCTTCGAGTTCGGGAATGACTTCAATGATGACTTGCCCATTGTCACCCACCACATTCAAAATTTTGGACTTCCACTGTTGCAATTGAACGTCGCTTTCTGAGAGTAATTGCCCCATTAAATCCCGGAAGGCTTGCACAAAAGCACTGAAGGGAATGTTGCGATTAAATTGGTCAAATTTCCCTTTGATAAAGTAGCCTCGTTTTTCCACAATCGGTTTGTGAACTTCATTGACTACAGCCGTTTTACCAATACCTGAAAAGCCAGTAACAAGCATCATTTCTGTTTCACCCGCCGCTATGCGCTCAAAGGCATCCAAGAGGATTTGCACTTCTTTTTCTCTTCCATAAAGTTTTTCAGGGATGAGAAAGCGATCGCAAATATCCCGCTCTCCAAGTTCAAATGGGGTAATTTTTCCTGTGGTTTGCCATTGTTGCCAACATTGCTCTAAATCATGCTTCAAACCCAAAGCACTCTGATAGCGCTCCTCAGCATTCTTCGCCATCAACTTGAGAATAATTTGTGAGATTGCTTCTGGATAAGGGTTGCCTTGAGTATCCAGGAGTTCATTGGGTGCTAGGGGAGCTTTGGCAATATGGCAGTGGAGTAAATCCACCGGATCATTGCTCTGAAATGGTAGGATTCCCGTGAGCAGTTCGTAGAGGGTGACACCCAACGAGTAGAAATCCGTGCGATAGTCTATGCCCCGGTTCATGCGCCCGGTTTGCTCTGGGGAGATGTAGGCTAGGGTTCCTTCTAAAATATTAGGATTGACTAGTTGTTGCTCTTCTTTGGGCAGTAAACTGGAGATACTAAAGTCGATAAGCTGGATTTTGTGGTTTTCTGGGTGAATGAGGATGTTGGATGGTTTGATGTCTTTGTGGATGATACGGTTTTGACCCAGATAATGCAGAGCAGAAGCTAGTTGAAGGGCAATGCTGAGCAATTGAGTTATATTACCAGGGGACTTTTGCCAATACTCCAGCAGGGAGAGTGCTCCTTCATCCGGCATCACTAGTGCATAGCCATTGTGGTAACGCTCTAGGGTTAACGGCTGAACAATAGTAGGATGTTCCAGATTACGGGTGATGATGTATTGGTTGCGGAAGCGGACTAAATCATTGAAGCTTGGATAAGGATTGCGCAAGACTTTGATGATGACAGGCTGCTCGGTGGTGGTTTTGATAGCCCGATAAGTACCTAGACAAAATTAATTGTATATTCTGTACCAAAGTTTACGAGAATTTCTTCCACTGCTTCTACGAGAGTAGAATAATTCTCATAAGCATCACTTTCTAACCATTTATATTTGATAAAACGCCACAAAATTTCGATAATATTCAAATGAGGAGAATAGGTTG
>Ga0207422_1004355_pt1 | contig 11898 bp, 8 predicted proteins | sample MarCyaLeptolynsp_FD_187757 | JGI IMG/M metagenome (GOLD analysis project Ga0207422, IMG submission 187757) | Marine cyanobacterial communities from Panama - species 1 Leptolyngbya sp. (SPAdes) | ecosystem: Environmental > Aquatic > Marine > Unclassified | place: Panama: Panama City | collected... | reverse complement strand
CCGGCCGACTCGGCCACGCAACTGGTAAAGCTGGGCGAGCCCGAACATGTCGGAGCGATGCACGATCAGGGTATTGGCCGTCGGGATGTCCAACCCTGATTCGACGATCGTCGTTGACAGGAGAACGTTGTACTTGCCTTCGTAAAAGGCGTTCATCACGTCTTCGAGTTCACCTGGAGGCATCTGCCCATGGGCAACAGCAACTTTCAGCTCAGGCACCTGTTCTTCCAGAAACGCCAACCGGTCAGCTATGTCCGCAAGTCTCGGACACACATAAAAACTTTGTCCGCCCCTGTAGTGTTCCCGCAGCAGCGCCTCACGCACCACAAGGGGATCGAAGGGTGACACGAAGGTTCGAACGGCCAACCTGTCAACGGGCGGCGTCGCAATCAGCGAAAGCTCGCGCACGCCGGTCAACGCCAATTGCAACGTGCGCGGGATCGGCGTTGCTGAAAGCGTCATAACGTGAACGTCCGATTTCAATTCCTTCAGCCGTTCCTTGTGCTTGACCCCGAAATGCTGCTCTTCGTCGATGATCAACAAGCCGAGGTCACGAAACTTGATCGATTTGCCGAGAAGGGCGTGCGTGCCGACAACAATGTCGACCGAACCATCGGCAATACCTTTCTTGGTAAGCGTCAACTGCTTGGTCGGAACAAGCCTTGAGGCATGGCCCACATTGATCGGCAACCCGTGAAACCGCTCGGAGAAGGTCTTGTAATGCTGACGCGCGAGCAACGTGGTCGGCACGACAACCGCGACCTGACGGCCGGACATAGCAGCAATGAAGGCCGCACGCAGTGCGACCTCGGTCTTGCCGAAGCCGACATCGCCGCAGATCAGGCGATCCATCGGGCGTCCTGACGAGAGATCGTCAAAGACCGCGTCGATCGCCGTCAGCTGATCATCGGTTTCTTCATACGGGAATCGCGTGGCGAACTCGTCGTAGACGCCTTCCGGTGTTTCCACGACCGGCGCCGTTTTCAGCGCCCGTTCGGCAGCGGTCTTGATGAGACCGTCTGCGATCTCGAGGATACGTTTCTTGAGCTTCGCCTTGCGCGCTTGCCAGGCACCGCCACCCAGCTTGTCCAGCTGCGCCTCCTGGTCTTCCGACCCGTAGCGAGACAGAAGCTCAATGTTTTCCACCGGCAGATATAGCTTGTCGCCGCCTGCATATTGCAGCTCCAGGCAATCATGCGGCGCACCGACCGCCTCGATCGTTTTCAGACCGATGAACCGGCCGATACCGTGTTCGACATGGACAACAAGATCGCCCTCGGACAGGCCCGTTGCCTCGGTGATGACATTGGCACCCTTGGACTTGCGTCGGGACTTGCGCACGAGCCGGTCGCCGAGAATGTCCTGCTCGCCGACAAAGGCAATATCCTTGAGTTCGAAACCGTGTTCGATGCCGAGGACGCACAGTGCAGTCGTTTTGGCCGGAAGCTGGTCCGCGTCCCTGAGTGTGCCGACCTCCTGTACCGCACCAAGACCGTGATCGCCCAGGATCTGACCAAGACGGTCCCGGGACCCCTCGGACCAGCACGCAATGACCGTTCGCTTGCCTGCGCTCTGAAGCTCACGCACATGTGTTGTCAGGGCGTCGAATATGTTGACGTCCCCGGCGGCACGTTCGGCTGCAAAACTGCGGCCCTGTTTGCCGCCGAGCTCAACAACCGTCTTTCCGGTTCCTGGCGGCGGGGTAAACGGATCAAGCGTGGCGCTTGCCCTGTCGGCGACCGTGGCAGTCCACTCGCTTTCTGAAAAATAGAGCTTTCCTGGCTCGACCGGCATGTAGGGCACCGTGCCGGAACTCGCCCCCATCGCCCTTGCATCCTGACGCGCGGTGTAGTGTTCAGACACCTGATCGAGCCGCTCACGGACCGCGTCGGCCGCGTTTGCATCCAGAACGAGCGGCGTATCGCCGATATAGTCGAACAGCGTTTCGAGCCGCTCGTGAAACAGCGGCAGCCAGTGTTCCATGCCCGCATATCGCCGGCCATCGCTGATCGATTGATAAAGAACGTCTTCGCGGCTGGCGGCACCGAACATCGCCAGATAGGACCGGCGGAAGCGGGAAATCGCCGCTTCCGACAGAACAACTTCGCTCATCGGCACAAGGTCGAGGCGCTTCAATTGTTTCGAGGTGCGCTGGGTCTCCGCGTTGAACGAGCGGATGGACTCCAGCGTGTCGCCGAAAAAGTCGAGCCTGACGGGCTCTTCGGAACCTGGCGCATAGAGATCGATGATACCGCCGCGCACGGCATATTCGCCTGTTTCACGCACGGTCGGCGTGCGGGAGAACCCGTTCATTTCCATCCAGTTGGAAATTGCGGTCATGTCGACCTGGTTTCCCGGTGCCATGGAGAAGGTCTGTTCCGCCATAAACCCGCGTTCCGGCATCCTCTGAACGGCAGCATTCAGCGTCGTCATCAGCACGGTCTTCCGGCCTTCGGGTATGCCCCGCGCCAGCTGACCGAGGGCCAAAAGCCGCCGTGCACTGATCGCCGGGTTGGGCGAAACGCGGTCATAGGGCAGACAGTCCCAGGCCGGCAGCTGCAGGATATCGACATCTGGTTCAAAAAACGCGAGGGATTCAGCAACCATCGCCATCCGGGTCGCGTCGCGCCCCAAGAAGACCAGAGCAAGGCCATCGGTGCTGCTCTCGGCAAGAAGCCTGGCGAGTGCGTAACTTTCCGCACCATCGGGTACACCGGCCAGCGTTACATTGGCCTGGTCGTTCAACAGGCTGTCAAACACGGCAATTCTTCCTGTTTTAGCTGACGAAACCGGCAGGACCGGCCGCATCGTGATAGGCTATGATCCGGCGGTAAAGCGGCCCATCCCACTCGGGAGGCAACGGCTTGCGCCCGGTCATCCACGCATAAAGATCCTGATCATGCGCAGTCAGAAGATGTTCCAGTTCCAGAAGTTCCTCATCTGAAAGCCGGTCGATTTCCGCGTTTGCAAAGCCGCCTAGCAAAAGGTCCATTTCCTTCATACCGCGGTGCCAGCAGCGGAACAGAATACGCTTGCGGCGCGCGTCTCGCCCGTTTTCGGAAGTATCGCTGGTGCTGCCGGTCGGATCTGACATGAGTGGCCTATCAGGAAGCGGGTCAACAGTGACCGGAGACGGAACGTCTCGACGGGTTGCGGCCCCAGTGTAAATGCGTGACGGTTATATAGCGCCGCAAAACGAGATTGTCAGCGCTTTCTATCTTGCTGGCCCACTATTTTGTTCACATATTGTTCCGCATGTTGCACCTGTCCGCCGCTTCGTGGCAGAACTGGCAGAGATTTCAATCAAGCGAATGCCTCAAGGCAGAGGTTTCTCCACTCAAGATGCGCCCTCCGGTTCTCGACCCCCTGTTTGCCCCCGTCTCGACGTTACCGGGCATCGGACCAAAGATCGCAAAGCTCGTTTCCGGGCTCGTGGGCGGTCAACCGGACCGGGACGCCACCGTTTCGGATCTCCTGTTCCACATCCCCCACAACCTTATCGACCGGCGGCACAGGCCAGGAATTGCCTATTCGGAAAACGGCGACATCGTTACGCTCGATGTCACGATCGGCCGGCACCAGGCACCGCCAAGGCATTCGAAAGCGCCCTACAAGATCCCGGCCCATGACGACACCGGGCAGATCAGTTTCGTATTCTTCCATCCAAGGCGGGACTGGCTGGAGAAGACGTTTCCAGAAGGCGAACGCCGGATTGTGTCCGGCAAGGTCGAGTGGTTCAACGACCGTCCACAGATGGTGCACCCGGACTATTCGCTCAAACCCGAGGAAGCGGCCCAGATGCCGGCAATCGAACCCGTCTATCCGCTAACGGCAGGGCTGGCTTCTAAGACATTGCAAAAAGCCATGCGCGCGGCGCTGGAACGGGTGCCGCATCTTCCCGAATGGCTAAACGAACCGCATCTCCGGCAGAACGGCTGGCCGGACTTTTACGACGCATTGCAGACATTGCATCTGCCCAAGGAACGCAAGGATATCGAACCGCAATCACTTTATATGCAGCGTCTCGCCTATGACGAACTCCTGGCAAGTCAGCTCGCGCTGGCGATGGTCCGCGCCAACATGCGCACGCTTGGCGGCATATCCAGGAAACCGGACGGAAATCTGCAGAAAGCGGTCATCGATGCCCTGCCCTTCCAGCTGACCGGCAGCCAGGCAAATGCCATAAAAGAGATCAATCAGGATCTTGCAGAACCAACCAGAATGCTGCGCCTCCTGCAGGGTGACGTCGGTTCGGGAAAGACAGTCGTTGCGCTCGCGGCCCTGGCGCAGGTGATTGAGACCGGTGCGCAAGGCGGGCTCATGGCCCCGACTGAGATACTCGCGCGTCAGCATTTTGCTTCCATGATGCCTCTTTGCGAAAAGACCGGCATCCGGCTGGCCCTGATGACCGGCAAGGACAGCCAGAAAGAGCGGCGTCTGCTTCAGGAAAAACTGGATGCTGGCGAAATCGACCTCGTTGTCGGAACCCACGCGCTTTTTCAGGGCTCAGTCACCTTCCAGAATCTCGCAATGGTGGTTGTGGACGAACAGCACCGGTTTGGCGTCCATCAGCGGCTCGCCCTGTCGGGTAAGGGCCAGGGCGTCGATGTTCTCGTCATGACGGCGACACCGATCCCGCGCACGCTCGTCCTGACATGTTTCGGGGACATGGACGTCTCTCGTCTCACCGACAAGCCGGCAGGACGAAAACCGATCAAGACGGTTTCGGTCTCGCTCGACCGTCTGGACGAGATCATCGGCAGAGTTGGCGCCGCCATTGCAGAAGGGCAGAAGGTCTATTGGGTGTGCCCGCTGGTCGAGGAATCGGAAAAGATCGACCTCGCTGCCGTCGAAGACCGGCACCGTGTTCTTCAGCACGCTCTGCGCCAACCGATCTCGCTGGTTCACGGGCGTATGAGCGCAGACGAAAAGGACGCCGCCATGTCCGCCTTCAAGAATGGTGACACGAAGGTTCTGGTGGCGACAACCGTGATCGAAGTCGGCGTCGACGTTCCCGATGCAACCATCATTGTGATCGAGCATGCGGAACGGTTCGGGCTTGCGCAACTGCACCAGCTTCGCGGACGCGTCGGGCGCGGCGACAAGCCATCGTCCTGTGTCCTGCTCTACAAGGGACCGCTGGGCGAGACCGCCGGCGCACGGCTCAACATAATGCGCGAAACCAATGATGGCTTTCTGATCGCGGAAGAAGATCTGAAACTGCGTGGTGGCGGAGAAATTCTCGGAACGCGTCAGTCCGGCACGCCCGGGTTCCGCATCGCGCGCGCTGACGAACATGCAGACCTGATGGAAGTCGCCCGCGACGACGCAAAGCTTGTTCTTGAAATGGACCCGGACCTGCAGTCAGACAGGGGCCAGGCGCTCCGGTGCCTTCTTTATCTCTTTGGACGCGACGCGGCGATCAGGCTGTTGCGGGCCGGCTGATCAGGCATCCTCGCGTTTGCGGATACGCTCCAGCTTCTCCGGCTCGGCGATGACATCCTCGAGGATGTCGGGGAGATCCGGGCTGACCAGACCTGCCGAGATGACAAGTTTTGCGGCATCCTCGACACCCATGGAAAGCTCGACAATGTCCTCTTTGGGAACGAAAAGCAGGAATCCGGAGGTCGGATTCGGCGTGGTTGGAAGAAACACGGAAACCGTGCTCGCTTTCTTGCGCAGGCGCTCCGCAACTTCGCCTTTTGTTTCGGTCGAGATGAACACAATCGCCCACAAACCCTTGCGCGGATATTCGATCAGGGCCGCCTTGGTGAAGCTGTTGCCGCGCTCATCAAGTACTGTCTCAAAGATTTGCTTCAAACCACTGTAAACATTACGGACAAGTGGCATACGGCCAACAATACCCTCGCCCGCCGAAATCAGGCTGCGGCCCAGGAAGTTGGCAGCAAGAAACCCAACGATCGTCAGCACGAAAATCGCAACGATCAAGCCGAAACCGGGAACGGAAAACGGCAGGTAGGTCTCCGGATTATAAATCTTGGGAACGAAAGGCTTGACCCAGCCGTCCACCCACTTGATGAAGGTCCAGGTAAGCCAGAGCGTGATGCCGATAGGACCGGTGATGACAAGGCCGGTCAGGAAATAGTTTCGAAGGCGCGTTGCCGCACCCGGCCTGTGGCCCTTGATCGACGTATCTTCTGGTTTATGCTTGTTGCGGCTCATAAGTGAAAACGACCGGATTCCTGTTGAGTGCTCGTCTTACAGTGTGATCCACACTACATAATTATCTTTATCGCAGTGCGGTATACTTCGCTCGATTAATTTTTCAGCGATATACCCTAAAAATGCCGATTGCGGAGGCAGGATTGCGGCGATTGACGTTCAAACTTCTGGGAACCGGCTGTGTGGGTCTCGGTATCATCGGCGCGTTTTTACCGATTTTGCCAAGCACGATCTTCTTCATCCTGGCTGCCGGATGTTTCGCGCGCTCGTCACCCGTGCTTGAAGCGAGGATCCTGAACCATCCGGTGATCGGCCCGCCCGTCATCGCCTGGCGCGAGCACGGCGCCATTCCGGTTAAAGCCAAAGCCATCGCAGTCGCGGGCATGGCGTTCGGCTATCTGTTCTTTTACTGGTCGACTGCCCCGGCACCCTGGCTGGCCGCCGGCGTCGCCCTGATCATCATCGGTTGCGCAGTCTACGTCGTCAGCCGCCCCTCCGGTCCAACGACGCAACCGTGATTGCCTCGCCTAATCGTCCGGAATAAGCCGTTTTCCGAACGCGACCGCCTTTTCCGGGGCATAGCCGAGACCGTCGTAGAACGCCATGACGGCCTCGTTGCCCTGCCTTACGAAAAGGTTGATCTTGGGACAGCCGAGCCCGATCAGAAACTCCTCGCAGTGGTCCATCAACAGCCGTCCATGGCCGGACGACTGACGCTCGGGGTCGATGCTGAGATAATAGATCGCCCCGCGATGGCCATCGTAGCCTGCCATCACGGACCCAATCACCTTATCGGCCTGCAGCAGGACAAAAAAGCCTCCCTGGGGATCTGAAAGCTTGCGGTCAATGTCCTTGTCCGGATCATTCCATGCCCGTGTGAGACCGCAGGCCTGCCAGAGCGAAATGACCTCTTTCCGATGCCTTTCTTCAAACGGCATGACGACCGGTTCAGCTTGCTCCGCCATGGGGTTACTCCACTGTCACGGACTTGGCGAGGTTACGCGGCTGGTCCACATCCGTGCCCATGAAAACCGCCGTGTGATAGGCGATCAACTGGACCGGCAACGCGTAGATGATCGGCGCAACGATGTCGGACATGTCCGGCATGATAACGGTGTTTTCCGCAGCCCCGCCGCTTTCTTCCGCACCTTTGGCATCGGTGATCAGCACAATCCTGCCGCCGCGTGCGGCAACTTCCTGCATGTTCGAGACCGTTTTCTCATAGATCCCATCATAGGGCGCGATCACGAACACCGGCATGTTCTCGTCGATCAGCGCGATCGGTCCATGTTTGAGCTCGCCCGCAGCGTAGCCCTCGGCATGGATATAAGACAGCTCCTTAAGCTTGAGCGCGCCTTCGAGCGCAAGCGGGAAATTCGTCGAGCGGCCGAGATAAAGCGCATTGTTGGCCTTCGACAAAGGTTGCGACAGCTTCTCGATTTCAGCTTCGCCGGCAAGCGCCTTCAGTGCCAGGCTCGGAACTTCGGTCAGCTCACCAACAAGCGCTTTTTCGCTTTCGCCGGAGAGACAACCGCGTTCCCGACCTGCCTGGATCGCAAGAGCTGCCAGAACAGCAAGCTGACAGGTAAAGGCTTTGGTCGACGCCACACCGATTTCCGGTCCCGCAATTGTCGGAAACACCATGTCCGCTTCACGTGCAATCGTGCTTTCGGGAACATTCACGATCGCACCGATGGCTGCACCGTTCTCCTTGCAGTAGCGGAGTGAAGCGAGCGTATCCGCCGTTTCCCCCGATTGCGAAATGAACAGCGCGGCATCCCTGTCGCTGACCGGAGTTTCCCGGTAGCGGAATTCGCTGGCGATATCGATCTCAACCGGAAGCCGGGCGTATTTTTCAAACCAGTATTTGGCAACAAGACCGGCAAGATAGGCCGTACCGCAGGCCGAAATGATCACTCGGGACAGATCTTTGAACTTCAGTTTGTCCGCACCGGCCACGTTGGCCGTGTTGCTGGTATAGTCGAAGTAGCGTGACAATGTGTGGCCCAGCACCTCCGGCTGCTCGTGGATCTCCTTGGCCATGAAGTGCTTGTAGTTGCCCTTTTCCATAAGGCTCGACGTCACGGAGGATCGTGCCTCGGGTCGCTCAACGGGCTGGTTGTTCCGATCGAAAACCTGCGCGCCGGACCGGGTCAACACCGCCCAGTCGCCCTCATCCAGATAGGTGATCCGGTCAGTAAACGGCGACAGCGCGATCGCATCGGAGCCAAAGTACATCTCGCCCTCACCGTGGCCGATGGCCAGCGGAGACCCCTTGCGCGCGCCGATCATCAGATCGTCTTCGCTTGCAAAGAGCATGGCGAGAGCAAAGGCACCCTTGAGGCGCGGCAGCGTTTCGGCAACAGCATCGCGCGGAGACAATCCCTTGGCCATTGCCGCGTGGATCAGGTGCGCCACCACCTCGGTATCGGTTTCGGTAGACAGCACCGCACCGTTTGAAACCACCTCATCACGCAGTTCAAGATAGTTTTCGATGATGCCGTTATGAACGATTGCAACGGATCCAGCCTGGTGCGGATGCGCATTGGAAACGGTCGGCGCGCCATGCGTCGCCCATCTGGTGTGGCCGATACCAGTGGTGCCATCCAGGGGCGTGGTATCAAGGGCAGCTTCGAGGTTGCGCAGCTTGCCCTCCGCCCGGCGGCGCACCAGTGCTCCGTTGACCAGCGTGGCCACACCGGCAGAATCATAGCCGCGGTATTCCAGGCGCTTCAAAGAATCGACAATGCGTGGAGCAGCTTCAGTCTTCCCCAGAACACCAACAATACCGCACATGAAAAACCCCTATCAAACTGAAGAAAAGCCACCATGCTTTAGACGACGGCATGCCAATTTTTGAAATCAATACGTGTTTCAGAAAATGTCAGGGTGCAGGTTAAGTCGACCGCTTGGCCTTAGCATCCTTCTCGGCTTTTAGCCGCTCTCTCAGAGACTTGGCCCGGTCACTCTTGATGGTTTGACGCGCTCTGCCGAAGGCCATGGCGTCGGCCGGAACATTCTCCGTAATCACGCTCCCGGCAGAGACAAATGCCCCTTCACCGAGCTCGACTGGCGCGACCAGGGTTGAATTTGACCCGACGAAGCTGTTGGCGCCGATTTCCGTCCTGTGCTTGAGAAAACCGTCATAGTTGCAGGTGATTGTGCCCGCTCCGATGTTGCTCGCAGAGCCGACACTCGCATCCCCGATATAGCTCAGGTGATTTGCCTTCGCGCCCGCGCCGAAAGTCACGTTCTTGGTCTCCACAAAGTTTCCGATCTTGGCCCCCTCTTTCAGAACGGTTCCAGGCCGCAAGCGAGCGTAGGGGCCGACAACACACCCACACGCGACGTCAGCACTTTCGAGATGACTGAAGGCGCGAATGGTCGCGCCTGCGCTTACTTTGACACCTCGGGCAAAAACGACGTTCTGCTCCACCGTTACACCTGGTTCAATCAGCGTATCGTGGGAAAAAAACACGGTCTCGGGCGCAAGAAGGGTGCAACCATGTTCCATGGCTGCATGACGCATGCGGTTCTGAAAGTCCAGTTCGCAAGAGGCAAGCTGCGCCCGGGTGTTGATCCCCTGAGTCTCAACTTCCGAACCGGCAACAGCGGAAACCTTAAGCCCGCGCCGGTTCGCAATTTCGACGGCGTCTGTCAGGTAATACTCGCCCTTGACATTCGCATTGCCGATCTCCTCGATCAGCGACAGCGCATGTTTGCCTGAAAAGCCCATGATGCCCGAGTTGCAGAACGTCACCTTTCGTTCTTCGTCAGATGCATCCTTTTCTTCACGGATGGCAAGAAGCTTGCTGTTTTCCGTCAGCAAACGCCCATATCCGAACGGATCGTCCGTCTCGAACCCAAGCACGACAAGATCGCTGCCTTCCTTCAGCGCGCTTCGCACCTTCAGAACGGTTTCCGCCGTTACGAGCGGCGTGTCGCCAAATAGAACCAGAACATCATCTGCTGTCTGAAGAAGTGCATCTCTGGCCGCAAGCGCGGCATGCGCCGTTCCCAGCCGTTCCTGCTGCACATGACATTGGGCGGACGGCATCAGATCCGCAACCAACGTGGAAAGAGCCGGCATGTCCGGCCCTGTCACGACAGAAACACGATCCGACCCGGCACCAGCGAGCGCTTTAAGGACGTGCCCAACCATCGCAAGTCCACCAATTTCATGGAGAACCTTCGGCAGATCCGATTTCATGCGGGTCCCCAGACCCGCGGCGAGAACTATTGAAAGACAGGTACGATCGGACATGCAAAATCCAGCTCAAAATTTCCGGGCGCGAGACGAACTCGGGGGCCTTTATATGCCCCGATCCACAGAACATTGAAAGATGTGAAGTCCAGGCCATTCCCGTTTTGTCTTCATTAACCATAATGAGCGCCTGATACAGTATCATTGCGCAGATTCGCGAACAGGACCCGGAACGAACCCTTTGCTTGAACCCCAGGCTCCAAAAACGACTCGTGAAATCGTTCGGGACACGTTTACGCCGTCCCGGGTCGGGATTTTGTCCTGGGCGTTCGCCGCTGTATTCATGGGGACCATCGGGCTCGCATCTTACCAGTTCGGCAGCCCGCCGTTTACGCCTCTTTCAGCGAGCCAGACGTTGCCCTCGGGTATCCTGCTCGCACCCGGCTCCACGATTGAAACGACCGCTTCGATCAATCCGCGTGCTCCAGTCGCAGTCGCCACTACCTCCTCATTGGACGCCGCCACTGGGAACGCCCGGAACCTGCAGCAAAGCCAGATTGAAGTCCTTCAACGCGAGGTCGTCGGCCTGCGCCGCCGGCTGACGGCACTGACGGAACAGAATCTGATCTATTCGAGCCGTATTGCAGCGCTTGAGCAGGAAGCTGCTCTTGCCAAACTTGCCGCGTCCGAACGCGCAAAAACGAAGGTGACGGAGCCGGTTGCCCCACGGCCAGGAAAGATTGTCATGGACGCACCCCGTCCGGATGCTGAAGAAAAACCGGTCTCCGGCGCAAAGATGGCAAAGCGGCTAACACCGCCGCAGATCCGAGTCGAAACAGACAAGTCGCCTGCTTCGCAGCCAATGCCAGCGCCGCAGCCAATGGTGACGTCTGCACCGCGCCCACAAACACCGGATGGCCCGACAGGGGTACGCTTGTTGCCTCCGCCTGAAACGATGCCTGCCCCCGAAAATGCAGAGACTGAGCCCGTCAGGATCATATCGCCTGCAAACGGGGACTCTTCATCACTGACGACAGCCTCCATACCCGATGCGGCGACGGATCCGGACGCGTTCGCACCCACCCCGACCACAACGGCTTTGGCCCCGAAGATCATCAGCCCGTCCGAACCCTCCGGTCAGATCCGGGGAACGGGAAGTGACGGCCAGATCAGGCGGAGCGATTTCGGGGCAGTCATTGGACACTACCGGACTCGCGCGGGCGCGGCGAAAGCCTGGGCGGATTTCAAGGAACAGAACGAAGAACGGATGCGTGACCTGCGCCCCCTCCTTATGGAAAAGCAGACGAAAGAAGGAGGCATCGCTCTCATGATCGGTCCCTTCGCCAACGCGGCGGACGCCTCCATCGCGTGCCTGCAATTGCTGGATGTCACGGAACTCTGCCGCCCCGCTCTTTACGCGGGCGACCCGTTGGTGACGGCCGCCGAGTTCAGGGATACGGGTTTCTGATCACCCGGCATGTGCGTTACGCCTCGGACATCCGCACATTCTG